>Ga0208410_1000009_pt1 | contig 121425 bp, 116 predicted proteins | sample ETN02SmetaG_3_FD_185787 | JGI IMG/M metagenome (GOLD analysis project Ga0208410, IMG submission 185787) | Marine microbial and viral communities from oxygen minimum zone, Eastern Pacific Ocean - ETNP2014F10-02SV257 (SPAdes) (version 2) | ecosystem: Environmental > Aquatic > Marine > Oceanic ... | reverse complement strand
CAATGAAGATGCTCGACATCGGAGCTTGGGCTGCGGCAGCGAATACAGCCGCCATTCCTACAACTGCGTAGGCACCGGCCGGTGCTGTTGAGTCAGGGAACAGTTGATTGACGATCTCGCCGTAGGCAGATCCGAGTAACGCTCCAATAAAGAGTGACGGCGAAAATATTCCGCCAGACCCTCCCGAACCCAACGTCAGCGCTGTGGCGAGCATTTTTCCTACTAGTAAGAAAAGTAGAAGTCGAAATGCAAATTCTCCGGCGAGAGCTTTATCGATACCAGCGAGACCTGATCCGAGCAGATCGATTGAGATAGCTCCCAATAGACCGACCGTCACTGCTCCAATGGCAGGCCTCAAATCAGCGAGTACCGGGAGGGTGTCGAACTGGTCTTCGACAAAATAGAGCAGTCTCACAAACCCGACCGCGACGATCGCTGCGACGATTCCAAGAACGGCGTACAGGACTAGTTCGGTGGGGTGAATGAGTTGGTGTACTTCCGCAGTAAGGACGGATTCATCGCCGACAAGCACTCGCCATATGGCGTTCGCGGCGACTGCTGAAATAACGACCGTTGAGAATCCGCGAGCGGTAAAGGACCGCAATATGACTTCGAGGGCAAAGAACACCCCAGCTAGCGGGGCGTTGAAGATCGCAGCAATGCCTGCAGCCGCCCCAGCAGCTACGAAAGTAGATCTGCGTCGGTCAGACATTCTGAACGAACGTGCAAGCGTTGAGCCTAATGCTGAACCAATTTGAACGATTGGTCCTTCGCGGCCGGCTGAGCCACCTGACCCGATGGTGAGAGCTGAAGCTATGGCTTTAACCGACGCGACACGAGTTCGGATTCTGCCTCCCCGACGATTAACGGCCTCCATTACTTCAGGTACGCCATGTCCTCGGGCTTCTGAAGCTGCTCTGGTTACTAATGGGCCGACGAGTAGACCTCCCAAAATAATTCCAGGCATAAATTTGAAGGGTCCAAGTCCTTTGGACCAGTTTGCTATTCGTCCAAAGAGCTCTTCGTGAAGGTAATCGATTAGATAGTGAAAGCTGACAGCCGCCAATCCACCGACAAGCCCCACAATCAAAGCCATGAAGGCAAATGTCTGATTTTCGGTTAAGCGAATGCCGGCTAGCTGTCGTCCGAAGGTGCGTACTTGGAAAATTCGTCCAAGGAAAAAGCGGGCTCGTTTGGGCATCACTTGATGACGGTATCTGTTAGTCGTTTAATCTGCCCCGAGAAGCGCCTAGAAATAAGGCCCATCTTATTGTTAGGTAGGCTTAACATTCGTTCGTCACGATTCGGACAAGCGGGCTGGTAAGGTCTTTGCGTGGCATACGAACCAACCGAACACCATCCCGCTTTCGAGGAATACAGCGAAGCGATCTTTGAACTCGCTGAAGACGGAGTGCCAGTTATTCAGGCCAGGATTTCCGAACGCCTTGAAGTTTCCCGACCTGCCGTGAGTGAAATGGTGCGACGAATGGAACGCGAGGACCTCGTCGATGTGAAAGCCGATGGTGAGATCACGCTCACCAATGACGGCAAAACCTTAGCGACGACAATTGTTCGTAGGCATCGACTCGCCGAGTGTTTTCTTACCGAGGTACTCGGTTTGAACTGGACCGATGCGCACAGCGAAGCAGGCCGGTGGGAGCACGTAATTTCACCAACTGTTGAGGAAGCAATGCTCAAAGTGCTCGGTGAACCCGAGACTTGTCCACATGGAAACCCGATTCCGGGGAGTGGTTACGAAGAGCCAGCAGGGGCGGTCGTTTTGTCCAAGATCGACGCTGGTGATCCTTTTACAGTGGTGCGGATACCTGAGGAGTTGGAATGGGAAACTGGGCAACTTGAGTTCCTAGAGAACACTGGTCTGATGCCCGGTCGCTCTGGTGTTGTGTTGTCATTTGCTCCCGATGGAACGGCCACAGTCAATGTGGGTGATACCCCATTTGGGGTCGGCGGCCCAACGGCGGACCGCATTGTTGTAACTCCAGGCGCATGACAAGTTCCGCTGCGCGCGGGGTCACAGTCGAAGACCTTGAACACTCTTACGGACAAGAACCAGTTTTACATGGGGTAAGTATCGACGTCTCACCAGGCGAATCAATTGCTCTTTTAGGTCCAAGTGGGTGCGGAAAAACGACTTTGCTGAGACTCATTGCAGGTCTAGAGAGCCCTTCATCTGGCTCTATAACTATCGGAGAAGATCGTGTTGCGGGAGATACTTGGGTACCACCCGATCGTCGCAGGGTCGGCATGGTATTTCAGGATTGGGCATTGTTTCCCCATCTGTCAGTTGCCAAGAACGTCGCTTACGGGATCTCAAAGTCAACGTCGAAGGACACCGAGGTCTCCGCGGCTCTCGAAATGATGAACTTGGCGGGACTAGAAGATCGTATGCCGGCAACGCTCTCTGGTGGCCAGCAACAACGCGTTGCTTTAGCTCGAGCTCTCGCACCTCGACCAGGCGTACTTCTCCTAGATGAACCATTTTCTAATCTCGACACCAGCCTACGAATCGAGGTGAGAACCGAAGTTCGCGAGCTCTTAGCAGACCTTGGGATCACATCAATATTTGTCACCCACGACCAAGACGAAGCGTTTATCGTCGGCGACCGCGTCGCTGTTATGCGCAAGGGTCAAATTGTTCAGACCGATTCTCCACAAGGCCTATATCACCACCCTGTAGATCAATGGACTGCAGAATTTGTAGGGACCGTTTCATTGTTAAAAGGCGAAGCAGCTTCAGGGTTCGCCAACTGTTCATTAGGTTCAGTAGCGATAGACCCGCAGCTCAACGGTTCGGTTGACGTCATGATCCGGCCCGAGCAGCTATCGATTACAGCTGGCGGTGATGGTGAGGTCCAGTCAGTTGAGTATTACGGCCACGACTCAATGATCTTCGTAGCTCTCGGCGACGACCAGATACGTGTCCGTTGTGGACCTTTAGTCAAATTCAACCGCGGCGATCAGGTTCAACTTAAGTTCACCAGCGATCAAGCTTTAGCGTTCAGGTCTGATTGAAAAAATCAGGCGGCGTTAATCTCGCGATACACGGCTGGCACCACGTTTCTTAGGTACCGGCCAAGCTTGATGAAGCTTTCACCCGTAGTACGGAAGTGGTAGCTGATCGGCACTTCCTGATACCGGAAACCTTTAGCCAATAAGTCGAGAGTCAGGACCTGCGCGTAATTGAAGTCGTGAATAATTTCAGAGCTTCGCGCGGCCTCAAAAGAAAGGGCCCTGTAGCCCGATTGACCGTCGGTAATGCGTTGACGTGCCACGAGTTGCAATGCTCGAGTAAGAACGTGATTACCGAAGCGACGATGCGGCCTCATGTGGTCAATGCGCCCCAAGAATCGACTCCCGATCACGTAGTCCGCTTCTCCGTCAAGTATCGGCGCAACAACGTTGGCTAGTTCTTCGGGAGGATACTCACCATCGGCATCACAAAAAACGACTGCTGCGGCGTTACGTTCAACTCCGATCCGGAGACCTACGCGTACTGCTGCTCCCAAACCTTGATTTTGTCCAAGTTGAACAACTTCAGCTCCACTTTGTTGAGCGCATCGAACTGTTTCATCTGCCGACCCGTCATCAACAATTACTAACTCAACCCGACGGCCGTGGACCTCTTCTGGCACACGGTCTATGCAGCCAGATACAGCTTCTTCTTCGTTATATGCGGGCATAAACAAAACCACTGGTGCGTCCGGTGATACTGCACCAGATACTAGTTTTTGTTCGCTTTTGTTTAGCCGCAATCTGCCTATGAGTGAAGGTGCGGGAGCGAAGGCTGCGATTACGCCAACGAACAATGAGTACGCAGTTTTGAGAGCGTGAGCTCCTAACGCTGCAATCAAGGCTGCTTCGGCGTCGTAGCCCAACACGACATAAGCAGCCACAGCTGCTGCCTCATACGTACCGAATCCTCCCGGCGCGATAGCCGCAATCTGCGCAGCCACTGCAACCGTGGTTACTAAAACTGCTTCGGACCAAGAGAGATTGATTCCAACCCACGTTGCTACCTGGCGAACAAGAATCGACTCGGCAATCCACGCGACTGCGGAAAGGCCGAGTGCTACTGCGCCAGGTCGCACAACATCAGGACGTCGTTGAGCGACCTTGGATAACCAACGCCAACCAATGAACGCAACTACGACAACCAACCCAAGCAAGAGCCATCCTGCTATTCCAACTAGTCCGAAGAACGCACTCGGGGCGACTAGCGCTCCCAAACCAACGACCGCAAGCATGTCAGCTGAGCGAAGCGTGATCGTCGACACAGTTGCGGCTTCAATTCCTACGCGATGGCGACGAACGACACTAATCACTCGGAGCGGCTCGCCCAATCTGAATGGCAGCACATGGTTCGCTCCCAACGAAAGATGGATAGCAGCTAATGCTTGGCCAAACGGAAGGTCAGGTAGAACACGTTGCCAGGCAATCGCACGTAATACGAATGCAATCCCAAAGGCAGCGAGGGCACCAATAACTCCGGCTGGCTGATCCGCTGCTTGCTGGGCTGCTTCCCTAAAAGCTGCTCCATCCACACTAGGTACAACAACAAACACCGCGGCAAGACCAACGATAATTCCAACGAAAATCACCGTCTTAGTCGATAAACGAGCTCGTATCGTCGACAAAAAGTTCACGTAACACACTCTACGGCGTAAAGCAGGCTTTACATCTTTCCTCAAGAGTGGATAGGTTTAGAGATTATGCTGAAACGCTTACTCCCCCTACTTATAACAATGACCTTCGTTGCTGCTGCGTGCGGCGGTTCTGAGCAACTACAAATCGACGGGTTGGCCGCAGAGATCAACCCCGAAGAATGTGTAGATGGCTCAGGCAAAGAGGTCACTATTTATTCAGGTCGTACTGAAAATCTCATCGAACCTGTGCTTGAAGCCTTCGCTTGTGCGACCGGCGTCAGTGTCCAGGTCCGTTGGGGCAGTTCGACACAACTCGCTCTTCTGATTGACGAGGAAGGCAAGCGCACTGCTGCTGACGTCTTCCTCAGCAGGTCGCCTGGACCAGTTGGCTTCCTTGAATCAAAAGGGCTTCTTGGCACTATCGATGACTCAGTCCTCAACCTGGTTGGCGAAGAAAACAGATCCGCCGAAGGGTCATGGATCGGATTTTCAGGACGGAAACGAGTTCTCGTACACAACGTAGATATGGTTCCCGAAGCTGACCTCCCGACCTCAGTGTTTGACCTAACCGCAGACAAATGGCGCGGCAAAGTTGCAATTCCAGGAACCAACGGATCCTTCGTTGATTGGTTTACTGTGTTTCGCGACCAATACGGGACTGACGTAGCCGCTCAGTGGTTGAACGATATGGTGGACAACGACGCACGTTATTACCCAAACAACCGCTCGATCGTAGAAGCGACGGGTCGTGGCGAAATCGAAATGGGTCTTGTGAACCACTACTACAACTATCAAGAAGTCGCCGCATCTGGAGATGAACATCGAGCGCGAAACCACGATCTTGATGACGACGACATTGGTTCTCTACTGATCATTACCGCTGCCACTGTGTTGGATTCATCCAAAAACTCCGAGGCAGCAAACGATCTATTGGCGTTCCTTCTAACTGAACCAGTGCAGAGCTACTTCACCAATAAGACATTTGAATATCCGCTTGCAGCTGGTGTCGACCCCAATCCAGCCTTACCGACACTTACTGCGTTAGAAATCGGTTCAGTTGATTTCGACGCTTTGGGCGGCGGCTTTGAAGAAACAGCCCGGATAATCGAATTGAGCGGTATCCAGAATCAATGACCCGAACGCGAGCGCCTAGGGAACTTCGGACCATTGGCCTGATTGGTTCCCTAGCGTTCGCTTTCCCGGGCTTATACCTCATTTGGAGAAACTTCACTTCCGGAGCAGATCCACTGAGTTTGCTCTTTGATAGCCGAACTTTGGAACCATTTTGGAGGACTGTCCGACTTGCCGTCCTCGTCTCAGTATCAGCCGCTGCTCTAGGCACAGCTCTCGCGTGGTGCACAACAAGAACTGATCTTCCCTTTCGGCGATTGTGGCGCGTTTTGCTCCCAATACCTTTGGTATTTCCAACTTTCATCGGTGCAGCAGCGTTTATTAGAACCTTGAACCCAGGTGGCTTAGCAAATGACGTTCTGGGTGCGATCGGCATAAACGAAACACCTGAGCTTCGAGGCCTGTTCGGAGCCTGGCTAGTGCTGACACTATTTTGTTACCCATACGTGTATCTGCCAGTAGCTGCTCGTCTGCGTCAGCTCCCCGGCTCTTTTGAACAAAGTGCCCTCATTTTGGGCGACACCGCCCCACAAGCTTTTCGTCGCGTGGTCTTACGCCAAATATCGGGCTCGCTAACTGCTGGAACACTTTTGGTGTTTCTATACACAATTAGTGATTTCGGCGCTGTGCAACTAATGAGATACGACACTCTCACCCGAGCGATCGAATCCAATTATCTTGCTCGTCCACCTATGGCCTTTGCCTTAAGTCTGATCCTCTTGATTTTTGCGGGCCTTGTTGTTCTAGCTGAGCGAGCAGTAAACCGCCGTCTACCCGAAGTCACCAGTCGCCGGATTTCGCAGCCAGTGATCTACACCTTGGGCAGATGGAAAGCTGCAGCCACACTTTTGGTTAGCGGAACACTACTTTTCGGGGTATTAGCGCCAAGCGCAGCACTTATTGACTGGGCAGCAGATGGTTTGTTGCGGACGCAACGAGGCGGGCGGCCCTTAACCATCAACTTTTCGAAAGTGATAGAAGCAGCAACAAACACTCTCTCATCCAGCGTGCTTACGGGTCTGGTGGCTCTCTTGGCTGTCACCCCGATCGCCTTTTTAGTTGGTCGCTACCGTGACCGGACTGGGCGTGTGGCCCATTCAATAGTGATCGCAACCTTCGCTGTACCCGGTATTTTGATCGCTCTTTCACTCCGGTTTTGGACACTTAAATCAGGTTTCTTCGGAGATCTGCTGTACAACTCCATGGCGCTACTGATCTTCGCCTATGTCGTTCGCTTCGGGTCACTAGCCATAGGAACCGCACTTGTCGCCGTCAGAACAGTTCCCGATGGCCTTCACGACGCCGCTTCCACTTTGGGTGCCGACAGGTGGAGGCGCTTTCGCAGCGTTGATCTGCCTGTGATGCGGCCAGGACTACTAGCAGCTGCTGGTTTAGTCATCTTGTCGACAATGAAGGAATTGCCCATAAGCCTGATAATCGCGCCCATTGGTTTCCCAACCTTAACGACTCGTATTTTCGGCTCTTTCGAAGATGCCTTTGTAGCTGAAGCTGGGATCATGGCAGTGGTACTTGTTTGCGCTTCCGCGCTTCTATCGTGGTTCCTTGTGCTCCGACGTGCTGACCACCTCTAACGACATGATGAACTCTCGGAACGAGCGTCTCATTCGCCCTATGTTCCTGGTGGCGTTGACTGTAACGATTGTTGCGATGCTCAGCATCCAGGCTCGAGCCACCTACAACGCTCAGGTGACAGCGGACGAACCTCAATATCTGATTACGGCACTAAGCCTCGGAGAAGACTTTGACTTAGATATTTCAGATGAACTTGAAGATGGAAAGTTTCGAGATTTTCACGAAGTCAATTTGAATCCTCAAACAATCGCCCTCGATGACACCGGTCTAAAGATCAGCCCTCACGACCCTCTCCTCCCGTTATTGCTCGCAATACCGATGAAACTGGGAGGGTGGCAATTAGCAAAAGCCGCCCTTGCCTTAATAGCTGGAATGACAGCCGCTGCAACTTTCTGGCTAGCGGTCCGACGATTCAACGTTGGCATTCCCACAGCCGCCGGTGTGGTGACCGCCCTTTTTTGTGCGTCTCCGCTGACCAGTTACGGATCCCAGGTATATCCAGCTATGCCAGCTGCTCTGTGTGTTGTCCTGGGAGTAGCTGGCATTACTTCAGGTTCATCCAAACCTTGGTCGTGGGTCGCTGTATTGATGATGGTTTGCTTGCCATGGTTGGGAATCAAATATGTTCCCTTGGCAGCGGTGCTCGCTATTTTCCTTATTTGGAACAAGAAATCGCTACATGATCTGACGCTGAACCTTCAGTTACTGGCTCTCGCTATATCCGGGGTGGTCTATTTAGTGGTGCATCATCGGATCTACGGGAGTTGGACGGTTTACGCAACCGGTGACCACTTCGTCAATAGTGAGTGGATCGTCGTAGGTAGCTCACCGGATTATGCGGGTCGGACGAGGCGGCTTATCGGTCTAATCGTGGACAGCAGATTTGGTATCGCGGCTTGGACCCCTGCTTATTTAGCAATTCCATTCGTGATCACGCGAACCATTCGACGCAAAGACGACCATTGGCAACTCATGATCACACTGTGCGCTGTGTGTTGGGCCATTGCAACGTGGATTGCTTTGACCATGCACGGGTGGTGGTGGTCCGGTCGACAGATCGTTCCCATTCTCCCACTTATTGTGGTTTTGCTTGCAGTTGCCGTAGACAAACACCGTCGCGCTTTTCAGGCAGTCATTTTGACTGCCTTAATTGGAATCTTTTCTTGGCTTTGGCTGGTGTATGAAACATCCACCGGTAAGCACACACTCATCGTAGATTTCGACCGCACAACTAATCCGTGGTACAGATTTTGGCGATTATTGCTACCTGATCATCAAATTATGTCCACGACAGATCATGTCGTGACCGGTATCTGGACCGCTGCACTCGTCTTTGGGTCCTGGGCGATTTGGACTCGATGGAGCCCAAAAAATAAGTATCAATCTGCGATTAAAATCGGTGCTTCCGATGACACTCGTTGACGGTGCCATTCGCACTGCTGACCGAGCCCTTTAACTAGATCTACCTCGGGAATCCAACCGAGCACATCCCTAGTCTTCTTTGTTCGAGCGACAGTTACCGCTGGGTCTCCAGCAGGCGCAGCGGTGGTCTCTGTTCGCATCGGCGCACCAGCCAATTTCTCTACCAAAGACATCACTTCTTGAAGAGAAACCGAAGATCCTCCTCCAACGTCAAAGGTCTCATCGGCAGCCGCTGCGACGAAACCGGCCGCCACTGTCGCGCTCACCACATCGCTTACGTAGGTGAACTCGCGACGTTGTAAACCGTCACCCCTTCGAACAAAAACGGGTCCATTAGCCTTGGTTGATTCAAACATCCGATGCATCGCCATGTCAGGCCGCTGGCGCGGGCCATAAACAGTGAAATATCGAAGATTTGTAACTTCCAAACCCCGATTTCGATACACGTGAGCTAATTGTTCGCCGACAAGTTTGCTCACGCCATAGGGGCTTATTGGCTGCGGCTCGGGTGCTATTTCAAGGCTGGTGGCGCCCGACCCATATACAGATGAGCTAGACGCGTATACAACTCTTGAAACATCACTCTCAACTGAGGCTTCTAACACCTGTTGGGTGAGTTCAACATTTCGCCTTGAGCTTTCAACAAAGCCCTGACCCCAAGAATCTTGCACACCAGGCCGGCCAGCTAGATGAAAGACAACTGACGAACGGCTGAACGCTGCGCACGCTGTTTCGTGATCTAGCACTCGATCAACTAGTTCAAAATTTGGATTTTCGACCACGCCTAGGAGATTGTTTCTTTTCTGATTTAAGTCGTACCACGGGTCGAAGTCGTCTAGCCCAATAACCGAACAACCTAACTGGAGTAGACGTTCGGCTAGGTGAGAACCAATGAAACCGGCCGCGCCCGTCACTGCAACAGTCGGAGATCCGAACTCTTGCTGAAATTTTGAAGTTCCACTTGGCCCAAACATATTGGGACTCTGTACGGTCATAGTAAGGACTACCTTACGTCGTTACTGTGGTCTGCCGTCAATCCCAAAATTGCAGAAACATGCTTCTATTGTCAGCTAAGGGGCGAATACATGAGTGACATCGCAGTACTAGGAGCCGGACCTGCCGGAATCATGACCGCGTTAAAGGCCCGAGAACAAGGTCACGAGGTCACAATTTTCGAAGCGTCGGACCGCGTAGGGGGAATGGCGGCAAGTTTCGAGGTAGCTGGCCAACGCGTTGACTTCGGGAGTCATCGACTCCACCCAGCTACCGACCCCGAGATCATGTCCTTGATCAAGTCTTTGTTGGGCGAAGATCTACAAACCCGTGAACGACATGGACGAATCCGTCTCAAGAACAAATGGATCGGATTCCCTCTCCGAACCCTAGACATGGTCAGACATCTACCTATCCGGTTCAGTGGCGCCGTGGCTATCGAGACCGTGGCGAAGCCACTTAGATCCAGCAAAACATCAGATTTTCAATCTGAGATTCAACGACGACTTGGGCCGACAGTGGCCCGAGAGTTCTACGGCCCCTACGCGAGAAAACTGTACGGGGTAGATCCGCGCGAACTGACAACGGAATTATCGGACCGTCGTGTCTCTGCTGGTGGTCCAGTCCAAATCATCAAGAACGCTGTCCGAGCCTCTAGACCGGAAGGTCGAGTGTTCTATTACCCACGTAGGGGATACGGACAGATTGCTGAATCCCTCGCCGATGCAGCTGTCGATCGAGGAGTCAAGTTGAAATTGGGGGCGCCAGCAACGCTCGTCGCCATTAAAGAAGGTCACGTAGAAGTCACCTGCGGCGACTCGTCAATTGAAGCGAAGACACTATTTTCTTCGATTCCACTTAACGCGCTGATGCAAACGCTAGATCCTCCCCCACCAGCCGAGATAGTGACCGCTGCTAGCCAACAAAGAACCAGGGGAATGATCATCGCTCACCTAGTAGTTCCCCGAAGTCAATACACAGAATTTGATGCCCACTATTTCCCAGGATTGGAAATCACAACTGCGCGACTATCCGAAGCTAAGAACTACAGAGACGGAGACGACCCCGACGATTTAACCGTCCTGTGTGCTGAGTTGGCTTGTTGGGTCGATGATGAGATCTGGAACCTGCCTTCGGAGGACATCGGCCAATTAGTCGAAGAGGATTTACAGCGAGCAGGTTTACCGCCGACCGGTCATGTTCACGTCGAGGTTCGGCGACTTCCTTCGGTGTATCCCGTATACGAGCATTCGACAATCGGAGCAAGGGAAACAATAGACAAATGGCTACGCGAGCCCGGTCGAGTTGTCAGTCTTGGACGCCAAGGCCTAGGAGTACCCGACAATCTTCATCATGTCTTGGCAATGGGCTCTCGCGGGGCGTCGGCTCTTGATGCATCTGGGGTGATAAATCAGACAGCCTGGCAAAATTCGTTAGACGAATTTGCTCAACATGTCGTGCAAGACTGACTACTTGAAAGCCAACCTATTCATCTATTCTGAGCAAGACTTCTGTCGAGAATGCAATTTGGTTTCAAACTCATTCTCGACTCAATTTGTTCCTACTAGCAACTATGGACGACTCTAGACACATGACTGAACCATCCACCGAGCACTTCGACGTCCTTATAGTCGGTGCAGGCATTTCAGGGATAGGGGGCGCGTACCACCTAAAACGAGACTGTCCTGACAAGAGTTTTGTGATCTTGGAAACCATGAACGGTTTCGGTGGTACCTGGAAAACCCATAAGTATCCAGGTATTCGGTCCGATAGCGACCTGTACACATTCGGTTACGGCTTCAAGCCTTGGACTGGGCCGCCGATAGCGACGGCTGAAGAAATCTTGAACTACATGGGAGAGGTCATCGAAGAGAATGACATCTCCTCTCATATTCGTTACGAACACACCATAGAAACCGCTGAATGGTCAAGCGATAACAAGCAATGGACGTTGAGGGTTCGACGACACGGTGTCGCTGAGCCAACGATTTTCACATGCGGATTCCTATGGATGTGTCAGGGTTACTACAGACACACTGATCCCTATACCCCCGAGTGGCCAGGAATGGACGAATTTCAGGGAACCGTGGTACATCCTCAAACATGGCCAGATGATCTTGACTACGAGAACAAAAAAGTTGTCGTAATCGGCTCAGGTGCTACAGCTGCAACTCTGATCCCTGCAATGGCAGACAAAACCGAACACGTAACTATGTTGCAGAGATCTCCAACCTTTTTCGTGGCACGACCAAACAGCAACGAACTCGCAGACACACTTCGGCAACTAGATATTCCTGATGAGTGGACTCACGAGATCGTTCGAAAAAAGATTCTCCTTGACCAAGAACAAATTGTGGAAATGTCATTCAAATACCCCGACCTTGTTCGAGAGGAGTTGTACAAGGGCATCAGAGAAATTTTGGGTGATGACTATGACGTTTCGGAACACTTCGAACCCGCGTACCGACCCTGGCAACAACGGATTGCCCTCATCCCAGACGGTGATCTTTTTCACTCGATAGCCGCAGGAGATGCGTCAGTTGTGACCGATGAGATCGCAACCTTCACCGAAACGGGTATCGAAACAGCTAGCGGTCAGATACTCGAAGCGGACATCATTGTCACGGCGACCGGTTTTGACCTCAGCATTCTTGGCGATATTTCATTCACCATTGATAACGAACTCTTAGATTTCTCCGACACCATCGGTTATCGCGGAATGATGTTTACGGGATTGCCAAACATGATCTGGGTCTTCGGTTATTTCAGGGCAAGTTGGACATTGAGAGCTGACCTCATAGCCGGCTACGTTTGTCGGCTGCTGCAACACATGGACGATGTAGGTGCAAAAAGCGTGGTCCCAGCCTTGCGGCCCGAAGACACAGACATGGAACTGCTTCCTTGGGTTGATCCGGAAAACTTCAACCCTGGATACTTAATGCGTTCCATTCATTTGATGCCCAAACAAGGAACGGTTGATCCCTGGCGACATACCCAGGATTACTGGACCGACAAGGACGAGTTACCAGCAATCACTCTTGACGACGATGCTCTCCGCTACGGGTAAGGATCTTCTCGATACCCATCAGCGCTAAGTTCTCGAAGGCAATTCATATTTCTGTATAGAGAACGACTGGTCTTTGCCTATCGTCTATCCGCTTAGCGATCTATCGGAAAATTAACTTGATCAGGGAAAGCACTACCACCCTTGTAATAGCCCTCTGGGATTAAAAGCCCTCTTACAAGCTGAGCCATGGGCACGTTAGATGCCTGAGTCAGTCCGTCAGCCACTAGCAACAGCGTTTCTCCGAGAACTGTTTCGCTAAATATCCATTGATTGAGAGCATCGTGATTAGGTGCACTTTCGCCCGGCCGTGCCGTGACTGCTTCGTGATAGAAGGTGCGAAGGTCATCCGCCATATGTCGCAAAAGTAATGGCATTTCGAATGTCCAGCTGATCCCATCAATCAGCGGTTCGGAGATGACGTCGCCTGAATCAGCGATTGTCGCCAACGCTCGAGCCACGTCATCAACTTGATCTTCTCCAGCTCCCGTGACGCCGAAAAGGGTTCGGCCTCGTTGGTGTCTGGTCTCAATAGCCCATGGACGCAGCATCGCCACTTCTGCCAATAACCGTTCGCTCAGAGAGTCCGATGTTGCCGAAGAGAGATTGACAGGGCATGCCCAATTTTCGCTCAAGTCTTCGTCTGGTGTCTCTATTGCATAGTCCTCAATAGTCGGTTCGACCGCTGTATCTATAAGCCCGAGCGCTCTTCTCAACACATTCTTTTGGAAGTCTGGATCGTTGACAGCGCCGAGGGGCCGGCCGAGAGGAAAGGGCACCCATAACGCTCGTGGAGGCACAACCGCTTCGGACATTTCGCGAATCAGACTTATTGATGTAGTGGCTACTCCGGCCCGCTCTATGTAATTCGCTAAGGCGCCGACCGCGCCCGTACATACCGGTCATATCGGAACTAAGAAAGCAATATCAACTCCGTCTTGAGCCATCAATCGACCGATCTCTTCACCTGTTTTCTCGAACTGGGAGGGGTCGGGCATCGCTCCCATAAAGGAGTAATGCCAGCGCGCTACTCCGCCTATTTCTCCGGCGGAGGCGAGTTCTCTGAGGCGGTCTATTGGAAAAACGATGTTCGGGTCTTGACCAAATGCGCTGCGATCAAAATTTGCGCTGATGTGTGAGAGCACTAGATCGTCAAACTGGGTGTCTCCAGGAATGATCCGATAATCCAGCGAACCGATAGTAAACGGTGGGTCTATGCGCCGGTGAAGACCCGCTGTAGAAACGATCGCTACCGTTGCCTCCTTAACAGACGGGGGGTCAACCCAGTCACCGGGACCTATAGCTGGCATGTCTTTCGCGCGCTTGAGAAGGTGTTCTGCCTCAACCGGATGAAGATCAGTTAACCGGACCATTCAGGGATTGTAGATCGGCAATTAGGGCCCTCACACCCACCTACAGGCCGATGAACTGATGTCTAACCCCGTTCTAGTTGATCTTGAAGCTCTCGCCGGATCAACATAGATAGCGACTAAAGCTGGCTAAGAAAACATCAAAGGTCCGGCCATGAAGGCCGGACCTTTTTACTTGGTGGCGGGGGTTGGATTTGAACCAACGACCTTCGGGTTATGAGCCCGACGAGCTACCAAACTGCTCCACCCCGCGGCGAAGGATCATCAGTATGGCGGTTCTGTATAACAATCTGCAACTTTGGGTGCGAAGAAGAAGAAATCACCGTGATCGTCAGCTTAAGGATCAAGCCAATCTTCAAGTTCCAGAAGGGTTTTATCAAGAGCAGTCATTCTCGCGGCTACACCGGTTCCGGCCGTCAGAACTTCAGGTGAAGTTGTACCCGTCACATCAATGTTCCCCGAAGCAGTGGTGGAAAACAAGGTCAAGACTAAGAACGAGATGAGGCCCAGCCCTAAAGCAACCAGAATTGGCATGTTGTAACCACCGGAGACATCGATCATTCGGCCTGCCATAGGTGGGCCAAGTAACGCCCCCAAGCCACAGGCTGTGTATAAAAGGCCCATAAGAGAACCAAGCCCTACTACTCCAAACAAGTTGGCGAGTACGAGCGGACTAACAGCAACGAACGATCCATACCCAACGCCCATGATGACCATGAAGATGACCAGAGTTGCAAAAGACGACCCTGCTAAGAGCCACGTGACGAAAGCTATTGGGCAGAGAGCAAAACCGAATCGGAAGATACGAAACGTTCCAAAACGATTGGTAAGCCAGCTAAACCCAATCCGGGAAAGGACACTGGAGCCACCAAGTAAACCGACAAGAGTGGCCGCAGCTACAGCAGAAATTCCGCGCTCTTTTGCATACGGAACAGCAAAAACAAAGGGGATGAACAGGGCGGTGGCATAACAGAAAGCAGCGATCCAAAGCCTTCGAAATGTCGAAGATCTAAATGCCTCACGTATTCGTGACGGCGCTGCACCAGCTTCTCCGGGTGCACGTGCCATCAGAAAAACACCAACTAACAGAATCAGTGAACCTCCAACCCCGAAGATCCGATAAGTACTCCTCCACCCGTACAAATCAATCAACCGGGCGGCTAACGGGTTCATAACCAGCGTCCCCACTCCGATCCCGGCTACGGAAATGCCGACCGCTGTGGCACGCGATTTTTCGAACCAGCCTCCGACATGAGCGACCATAGGAATATATGCGCATGCTGCGGCTATGCCGGCTCCAACCCCAAAGGTGATGTAGCCAACCCCAATCGAGTCAACGTAGCTCGTGGCCCACAACCCAACAAACAGCGCAATAGCTCCAGCCCCAAGCACCGGACGAGGACCATAACGATCTGAAAGCCGGCTTGTAATCAGACTTAACCAAAAGAACGAAAAAGTCGTCAGTCCGAAAATGACTGCAGTCGAACCCTTCCCTGTCCCAAAATCATCAGCCATTGACTGAAAAAATGCACCAAAGCTATACACCGTGCCTAGGGCCACAGCAGATGAGAAAAACGTTGCTATAACGGTAAGCCAGCCGCGCGGTGAATCAATTAGCTGTCGTTCGTTCATAGAACCCTACTTGGCTGCCTTTGTAACTTTACTCGGTGTTGATAACTCGAAAGCCTTCTGCAAGACAACCAGGTTCCATAGGTGCATTGGCGGCAACACCTGCAGCCCACTCGAGCAGCAATTCCTCCAGGTTTTCGATGCGATCTGTTTGGCTTGAATGACAACGCAGCGCCTCGACTTTCTTGTCGAACGTGGCGGTGATATCGACGTGCATCATCGTTCCCTCAGCCGCAGCCATCCACATCATCCAAACTTCACTCACTGTGTGCGGTTCGTGGCCTTCGGCTAAGAGTTCCGGGTGAGACCGTGGGTTCCGGGCATCCGGGTACACAGCAGCCATGGTCGCCCATGCTGTTGCTAGGTGGTCTGGGTGAGCTCCGTAGATCCGATCCCAGTTGGCACTAGTTGGCTGCGTAACCACGACGTTGGGTCTTACTAGTCGTATCACCCTCGATATGTCACGGCGGAGCGCAAGGCTATTTTCCACTCGGCCGTCTGGGTAGTTCAACCAATGCAGATCTTCCACACCGACCGCTAACGCTGCCGCCTTCTGCTCACTCTGTCGTAAGGCTGCAAGATCTTCACTCGTTCGGGTTAAATCGTCATCTCCAGCGTCTCCACTGGTCACTAAACAATAGGAAACATTTGAACCGGCGCTCACTAAAGCTGCCATCGTGCCCGCGGTCCCAAAATCAACGTCATCTGGGTGAGCGACAACCACGAGAACTCGCTCCGGCGCCGTTCTGTCACCTGTAGCCGTAGGGATTGTTCCAAGCACAGCGTTATGCAGCGTCAGCGTCGTCTCGAACTGGAGACTGAGTTAGCATTTTTTGAGCCTTAGATATATAGCCAGCAGCAGCTTCTACCCATCGCTGGTATCCAGCTAAATCACCCGCGCGTAACGCTGCGTCAGCTCGGTCGAATGCTTCTCGCGATAGAGCCAACAACTCTTCGACGGACGCACCATCAGAATCACTATCTTCTTCAGGTTCGGTCGTGTCAGAGGAATCTTCTTCGTCGGGCTCTGCATCATCGAGGCCCGGTTGAACAGCTTGGGCTTGTAAATCAATATTGAGGCCAGGGATTGCGTTGGCTAACGCTGCTTCGAAACTGTCAGCGATGACAACTTCTGGGCCCACACCTACAATCACTAATTGCAATTCAGGCACCGCGGTAGTTCCGGTGGCTTCTATGTATAGCGGGCGGACATAGAGCAGCGAGTTCTCAACCGGGATCAACAGCAGATTGCCTGGGACGACAGTGGACCCATTCTGGTTCAAGAGCGTCACTCGTTCAGAGATCTCTTCTTCCGTCTGAATGTTCGAATTGAACAAAGCCGGCCCATCTACCGGAGTTGAAGAACGAATCTCGTAAACCTCTATCTGGCCATAACGTTCAGGGTCGTTGTGGACGACCATGAATCCTTCCAGGTTCTTACGTGAGTCATCGTCGGAGAATGGGACGAAAGGCCTGAAAATAACGAATGATTCATCTTCATCTCCGGGCAGTCGCATCAACAAGTACTGCGGTGCTATCCGTACCTCCGAACTACTGATGATGTTGCCTGACGCGTCGATAACTGATTCGACAGCTGTTTGTCCGATCGAATTTCCTGGGTCTTGAGCAACACTCCAGGCTCCTGCCGCGTCATAGAACTCCGATGCTTCAGTAATCCGATATCGGCCCCACATATCAGTTTGCATTCGGAACAGATCTTCGGGGTAACGGAAGTGTTCTGCAAGTTCGGCCGGCGGCGGTGTGTCGCTAAACAGATTGGGGAATTGTTTTTGGTAGGACTTCGCTATGGGGTCTTCGTCATCAACGATGTAGAAATCAGGAGTTCCGTCATAGGCATCTACAACGACTTTTACTGAATTTCGGACATAGTTTGCCTCCGTGCGCAGATCACCTGATCTAACGGCTCGAGGATTAACTCGTTGCGCGTAGGGGAACATCTCTGTTGAGGTGTAGGCATCGAGGATCCACATCACCTTGCCGTCAATAACAGCGGGATACGGGTCTCTATCAAATTTTAAGAACGGAGCCAGAGTTTTTGCTCGATCAACTACATCTCTTTTGTAGAGGATGCGGCTTTCTGAGCCAAGCTCTCCCGACACGACGAGGTTTGGTTCCGCAAATTTCAGTGCGAAAGCAAGCTTCCTCGGAAGCGAAGTGATCTTCACTCCGTCAGCTCCGTCGTAGCGAGTTACTTCCGTTTGATCATCATTGTCTTGGAAGTCGACTTCGTCGCGAGCTGCGCCAACGATCGCATAACCCTGTAAGCCCTCACCTATATACAGACCTGGCATTTCAACGTCTAATGATTCAGCACCCGGAATTGCCGATACTGGTATGTCAGATAGGGCGTAGTCCGGGCGACCATTCGCGTCGATCGCGTTGGCAGGAGCTGCGGCAATTCCGTATCCGTGGGTAAAAGCTATGTGCTCAGATTCCCAAGAGTTATTGGGAAGATCAGTTTGTTTTAATTCTCTCGCCGCCAAAACAACCTGAGTTGTTCGTCCATCAATTTCGTATCTATCGACATCTATGTCCCGGAAATCATAGAAACTCTTGATGCCTTGGGTTTGTTGGAAGGTATCTCGCATGACCGCGGGGTCTAAGAGCCGCACATTACGCACAGTCGCAAGATTTTCTTCTATTTCAGTTGCAGTAAGGGTGGGTTCGTAATCAAAGTTCCGGGGCGTCACCTGGTCGAGGCCCATAGCGATACGGGTCATCTCAATATTGCGTTCAATGTAAGGCGCTTCTTTTGTTGACTCTGATGGCTCCACTTGAAAGCGTTGAACCAATGCGGGGTAAATTGTTCCGGCGAGGCTGGCGACTAACGCCCATAGGCCTACCGCAATAATGGGGTAAGTGAATCCTCGACGCCAGATGTTGAAGATCAGCAACCCAAAACAGAACACACTGACAATCATGAGCAGCTGAAGTGCCGGTAGCTGTGCTTTGACGTCGGTGTATGTGGCCCCAGTGACAAAGCCTCGTTCCGAAAGAGTTAGTTCATACCGGTCGAGGTAGTAACCGGCGCCTTTAACCAACGCCAGTAGCCCCAAAAGAAGAGACAAATGGGCTTTGACTTGTGGAGTAACTCGAGATCCGGCTTGACCTTGAAGACGAATCCCACCGTTGAGGTAGTGCTGGATAGTTGTAACGACAAAAATCACGATTATGGCAGCAAACGCCCAATTGACTACAAACGTCAAAAACGGAAGCTGGAAAACGTAAAAGCCGACATCAACGCCAAATTGTTGGTCCACGATGCCAAAGTCGACTCGGTTGGTAAAGAAAAGCCAGCTTTGCCATTGCGAGGAGACTCCCGCACCGACGAGCAGAGCGAACAGAAGTGAGATAGAGCTCCTAATGAGAACAGTTCGCGAAGATGTGAATTGCTGCCATCTACGGGACAGTTCGTCTTCTGGTCCGGGTGGTCGAACCTTGGGTGCAAGCCGGTCCGCTATGTACAGATTCACCCAGAGCAATACGAAAAACACTGCCGTAAACAAGAGCCCAAGGCCGATCTTGGCCCAAAGCACCGATGTCCATACGGAAGACAGCGAAAGGCTGTCGAACCACAAATAATCGGTCCAGAAGCCGGCAAGGCCTCTGATCGAGGTAAAGAACAGAAAGATGGCTAGGCCCCCGAAGCCGAGCAGCACTCGCCCTCGGTTGGTTCGGCGCCGGCGTGATTTCATTTGCTCAGGTGGTCGCATATACCTGAATCTTACTGGCCTGCAGGCACGACCAGACTGCGGCATCCGGGACCGACTGGGGGTAGTAGATGACCAGACGGGAACTCTTCACCTTTTCCGCGTATCGAAGCCAATCCATTGGTGTGACAAATATCACCACAACATCCATCCGCCGGCATTTCCCATTTGATTTGAGCATCTTGCGGGATTGTCACGTATAGCCCTAAGGCAAAGGCTTCCGCAATCGCGTCGGTGGCGATGAGGTCCACTGCAGATTTTTTCCACTCTCGGTAAACAGCCCGGAGACGAACTTCGATCGCTACATCGTCATCTAAGTGAGCTTCAAGCCGGTCTCGCAACCAATCCCCTATAGTTCTCGCCACTTTGCTCGGGATGCCATCAACATTGACCGGTATTCCACCCGCCCCAAATTTTGCTGCGGCCGCCACGAAAGGAGTGAAACCTTCGACAAGGTCATCATCCATTGCTTTGGGAACTAAGTGCGACATCTCATAATGATTTGGAGGAGAAGTCCTTAGGTCCGGCAGAAGACTTTCAAGTCGGGTCGCGAGATTTCTTTTGAGTTGCCCCACTGCTGACCGGGATAGCTCTGTCACTGTCCTCCGAAGGCGGTCATGGGGATCGGCGATACTTTCTGCCTCCCCATGAAGTGACTCGTATGGAGATTGAGCGACGGTAGGAATCTCGCCTGTCCGTATGAGGACTTCTTTGGCCCATTCGACATCATCAAGTTGTGGTGGGCCGAGGCGCGCGAATAGTTCATCGATGACCGCTCTTCTCTGAGGGGGCGCAGCGCTGGGGAACGGCACAACATGTCGTTCTTCTTCTCCGTAAAGATCAGTGGAAGTGTCAGAGCCAAAGTCGTCAAAATTTTCTTGACGTTCAATAGTGAGGCGATGGGATTGCAAGTCAATGACCGTGCCCGGGCGCACTGAAGCTGTTGGTTGAACTTCTGATTCTTCGCTCAACTGAGGTGAATTTGTATCCGCCTCCTGGCTTGTGCGCGCTTCGGCGAGTTCTCTTTTGAGCCGATGTAATTCGCTTCCGACATCTTCTAGGAATGACCGGACCTCGTCGATGGAGTAGCCGCGGAAAACATGAGTGAATTCAGCATGCGCTACCGCATCTGGATCAATGCCAAACGCCCCTTCGGCGTACTGAACCATGATGACCGAGGGTACCGATCGTTCCAAGCTGAGCGCGGATGGTTGTTCGAAAACGAAGTCTTTTACTGACTATCGAACTGGATTCCGGTTAGGTCTCCACCTAATGAACTGAGTTCAGATAATGCCTGATCGAGTGTCTCAACACCAATCACTTGGATGATATCTCCCAGCACGGCTTCTGCTTCTTCGACCTGCCTAGCGGGGACCAAGAATATGTCCGCCCCGTTTCGCATAACAGCATGACTTTTCTGTTCGACACCACCAACTGCGCCCACATTGCCCAGTGGGTCAACAGTGCCGGTCGCTACTACTTGCATTCCGCCAAGCAGTTCGCCGGGAAGCATCCGTTCCAAGAGCGCCAAGGTGAGGCTCAGGCCAGCTGAGGGGCCTCCGACGCGTTCAACTTGAAAATCAATATCAAACGGCAAGTCATCCATTTCGACATAGGTGCTAATGGAAACTCCGAGAAATGCATTTCCGTCTCGCTCCGCAAGTCTGACCGTTTCTTCGCGAATGGTTCCGTCTATCTGAAGGACCGAAAATGAAAAATTGTCGCCTGGCGCTTTGTTGCGAACCAACTCGCCTAGGTCGCGCGACGTTTTTACCTCAGTGTTTTCCGCTTCGATAATGACGTCGCCGCGATCCACGGTTCGGAAGGCCGGCGTGTCGGGGACAATCTGGATTACTAAGGCTCCCGCTTCTGAGATCACGTCGTAGCCGATCCGTTCCAGTGCTACCCGCGCAGCGATGTCAAGGCTGCGTGCCATTTGTTCTTGGCCAAGGGTGCGATTCTGTTCAACGGTTCGATCGCCCAATATTTCGTGGCGCTCGGAAATTTTTATTGACCCGTCAAGCCAACCGCCAAACAGTTCCAGCACTGAAGGTTGAAGGTTGGATTTCACCGTGACCATTTCAATGTGGCCTTCAGCGCTGAAAGCGTTGGCAGGGTCAACCTGCAACATCGGACCGATTTCTCGGGTCGCTCCAGGGCTTGTCAAAACCTTAGAGGTAAGGGTGATGCGGTCGAGAGCAACGACTGTCAGAAATCCCGCTGCCAAGATGGTCGCAATGACCACGACCCATCCTGGAACTCGGCGCGTAATCGATGATTGGTCACTAAGAGGAGAACTATTCTCATTGATGGTCGACTCGGACATTGTGTATAAGCGTGCCACGATGTAACCGTGTGACGGCACGCGGCTTGGATGAATTTAATGAACGATATGAACCCTGACCCGAAATTGACAGCTCCTCTAAAGGCAATACCACCATCAGATTCGCTATCTGAAGGTTTTCTTAATCTTGATGATGACCAGGGTTCGCGCCGCGGATCCAATTTGAATGATCCGCGCCGGATTTTGCCTTCCCAGACGCACAAAGGTGCCTCTTTGTGGAGAAAGTTGGTTGCCCTTTTGGGTCTCGGTGCTTTTTCCATTTTGGGTGGTTTAGCGATAACGCTGATAGTTGGACTACTGGCGATCGCAGCCGCGTTGATTTTGCAGGCAGCAATCAGTTGAGCGAGAAAGATCTGCGCTTAGAGCGGATAGGCGCTGCAATAGCTGGTCATGACGGCGATGAAAGTAAAGCTCGTGCTTTGCTGGCTGCATCTGATGTCGTTACTCGACGCATAGCTCTTGGGGCTTTAGACCGCATCGGCTCGTTAACTGCTTCTGAGTTGCAGTCAGCGCTCGAAGATCCCAGCGGGTCGGTGAGACGGCGAGCGGTCGAGATTGCTGCTAAAAGATCTGATGTCGACATTGAAATTTGTTTGATGGATTCAGATCCTGCAGTGGCTGAAGCAACTGCTTTCGCTATTGGTGAACGTGAAGAGAGTTCGGCGATCCCATCGCTTTTACAAATGGCTGCAAATCACGAGGATCCTTTGTGCAGGGAAAGTGCGGTTGCTTCCTTAGGGGCTCTGGCAACCGGCGCTCACGGAGATCGTAAGGAAATTTTAGGCTGCCTTCTAGGGGCAATGACTGATAAGCCGCAGATCCGTCGGCGAGCTGTTCTTGGTCTTTTCCAGTTTGACGAACCCGTGGCCCGAGAAGCCCTCAGTAAAGCCTTGAGCGACAAAGACCGACAAGTTCGTGCTGTTACCGGAGATCTTTTGGGTGTGGTGACGGACTAGCTAGTTAGCTATTTCAACTTCGAGCGCCGAAGCATTTTGGGGACGCAATGTTTGATCAAGTTTCCACCCGCGCCCGTCCATGCCTTCATCATCGTTAACTTTGACTTGGAGATGAATATTTCGCGGTAGGGGCGGTTCTTCAAGCGACATATCTATCTCTTCGGCAAGGCCAAGCATTTGAATGCGAGTGTGTGTTTGGCCAGCTTCGAATAAGGACGAGCGTCTTAGGTCACCATCTTTTACCGCAGCTTCTAACAGCTGATGTAGTCGTATTTGTGACACATAACCATCGCGCATTCTTGTGTCAGCTCCAGCATCTGGGGCGTGGCGAAGTAATGCCGCCAAAAACGGACGCATCCCGCTTGCCGAGTCAACATCCCACGATGGGCCGGAGTCGATGTAGAAGAATTGCAGGTCACTTCGTTCAATCGTGGGGTCGGTTAACCCTGCGTGACGGTAAACAGTTCGGTTAGGTGGGAGCGAACTGATGAGTTTCTCCTGAAATTCTTCGGAAACTTCAGCTAGAACATGTTCGCAGGCTGCTGCTGATACTGCCGATGCTAGGTCTTCCTCTATCCCAATTAGAGTCACATTTTGCGCTGCAGCGATCTGAGCTGCTTGCGGTGCGGACCTCCTGAGTCCCACGCCGAGCGGCGAGCCATCAGTGACTACGCACCATTTAGACAAGGGAGCGTTTTCGAAAAGCGCTAGGGCCACTGCTTCAATTGGGGGACTGTGGGTTAAGAAGCGGGTATCGGACTCCCAATCCAATGTTGATGTAGCTACTACCCCGAGCACTTGGCCCTCAACAAGAAACGGGTGAACTGCTCCGAGTGCGGTCTCATTGATAAACGCTAACGAAACAACTTCATCCAGTAACCCAGGTGCCAACTCTTCCGCTAATCCCGGATTACCGCTGTGGTCAACAATGTTCAGTTCAACGGCATATCTCCCACCTATTCCTCCTGACGCGTTGACGTCTGACCAATAAGCGGAAACTCCAGTCAACCTTGCTCTGTCTAGTGACGCGCCAGAACCCGTTAAATTTGCGATAACTCCAAGCCTGATGATGTCTCCATCGAAACCAACTGATCGTTCGACTGACAGCGGTTGTTGGTCTTCGACATCCGAGAGATTCTCTCCTTGGTCGGAACAGCCGAAACCTAATACAAACACAGCAATAAACGACACGAGCCGGTATTTCGGCGACTTACTTAAAGTCACGCGGGAATTACCAACGGTTGCCATATGTATTGAAGGTTGACGAAAGTGCCTCGAAATCGTCTAGGGCACGACCTGCGCCCAGAACTACAGCTTCCATTGGCGTTCGCACAGTCCGTACAGGTACGCGAGCATCATTTTCGATCCGTTGAGCAAGTCCCTTTAACAAGCCTCCTCCCCCAACTAAATGGACACCATGTACCAGCAGATCCTGTGAGAGCTCTGGTGGCGCTTGACTGAGACAGTCGACAACTGAGTCAACGACTGCCTGCACCGGCTCATCTAACGCTGATCGGACTTGGTCAGGGGTCAGTATGAAAGTTCGGGGCAGCCCAGTCGTGAGATCACGTCCTTTTACTTCGGCATCGAATTCATCGTCAACCGCCCACGCCGACCCTATTTGAACTTTAATTTCTTCGGCTGTTCGTTCACCGATAGCTACACCATGCACACGTTTAGCGTGGTTCTGTAACGCTGAGTCGAAATCAAATGAGCCCACTCTTATAGCTTTTAGCGAAACGATCCCTCCCATAGAGACCATTGCAGTTTCTGCTGTTCCACCACCCACGTCGATGACCATATTTCCTATTGGTTCATGGATAGGTAAACCAGATCCAATCGCAGCAGCCATCGGTTGATCTATCAGGCGAACATCGCTAGCTCCGGCTCGCCGTGCTGCGTCGGTAACTGCACGACGCTCAACTGGCGTAATGACTGAAGGGACACATACCACGACTCGTGTTTTGCCAAACCGGCCGACACCCACTTGTTGAAGAATCAACCTGATCATCCGTTGTGTCGTGTCGAAGTCGGTGATGGCCCCTTTTCGTAATGGGCGGACAGCGACAATGTAGGACGGAGTTCTTCCAATCATTTGCCATGCTTCGCGCCCAACAGCCAGTACGTCGCCGGTGCGCTCATTCATAGCTATTACCGACGGCTCGTTGAGAACGATGCCGCGTCCACGTTCGTACACCAACGTGTTAGCGGTGCCGAGATCAATGGCTAGGTCACGTGCCAGCGGAATTCCTCCCCTCACTGTCGAAGGGATCGTCGCCTCTGGGACCCACAACTTGATCTTGGTCTGGTGCTAACGCGGTCAGCCGTTTCTGAAATGCGTTAATACTCGAATCCCATGGTGTTCGTTTGCGACTCCCAATCATGAGGAACAGTGAACCAACAACAGTGATGGCTGCGGCGAGACCCAGGAAAGCGAGCGGCGTCACGACGATCTGTCCTGATTTTGTTGCGTTGATGGGACGTCTCGGATGTCTTGCGCTGCTAGTGCCCAGTCTTCGCCGTCTCTCCAAACTTCTCTTTTCCAGATTGGAACAGTCGCTTTGAGAGTATCAATACCGAATCTCGCGGCTTCGAAGGCTTCTGGACGGTGCGGCGATGACACGGCTACTACCACTGAGCTTTCACCAATTTCAAGGGGCCCTGTTCGATGAGCTATCACGACGCGCAAAATATCAGGCCACAGGTTGCGCATCTCTTCAACTATTGCTTGAAGACGGGGTTCAACATGCTCTTCGTATGCTTCGTATTCGAGCAACGAGACATCGTCTCGGCCCTCAGCGTGGTCACGGGCTGTCCCAGAGAAAAGGACTATCGCTCCGCCTGATCGGTGGATACACCAGTCATAGATTTCACCAATCTTCAATTCATCGGGAGTGAGTACAACCCAAGATTCATTACTTTGATGAAGGGACACATCGCTTATGGTACGCCGCTGAAGGGGCACCTCCCTATCGCTTACCTGGGCCGCGGGTAACAACGGTGATTCACTATGTACGTTTTGGGGTGTGGGAGCGACTAATGACCCTGGACAAGATCCAGACGAAACCGCGAGCGACGGTAGTTCAGAAAGTTCTTCTGACGCGTGGGCATTAGGGAGTTCGATCGATTGGTCCCAAATTCCTGATGATGACAATGCGACGATGGAAGAAACTCCTACAAGTAAATATGCGCTCCATCCCGACGATCGCATTTGGCGACACCCCAGTGAACTTCAATATTTATCTCCTGATTCTGGGCGGCCTGCGGCCAAGCGAAGACTTTTCGGAGCGGGTCTTGTCGGAGCTGTCATCGGCGCTGTGGGGATGGCCCTGATAGCCGGCGTTACCTTTCGGTCTTCGCCGAAAGTGGTTGAACGAGTTATTGAACGCGAGATTGCGACTGCTACGGTCTCGACTTCGGGTGAGGAAGGCAATGGGTTTCTTCCTGTCGTAGATATCGCGGCGAAAGTAACTCCAAGTGTTGTCGGCGTTCAGGTGATCCAATCTGGTCGTGTTGTCGGTTCGGGTTCTGGTGTCATTTTTCGAGATGATGGACACCTCATAACAAATTCTCACGTAGTGGAAAGCGGCGATCATTACCGGCTAATCCTTGCTGATGGAACCGTTGTTGAAGCTGGTTTGGTTGGGTTGGATCGACGCACCGACGTTGCAGTGCTGCGTCCCTTAGATGCTGGAAAATATGAGTTTGTTCCAGCAACATTGGGTTTTTCGGCGCCACTTCGCGCGGGTGAAACTGCTATCGCTATTGGTTCGCCATTAAGTTTACGCGGTGGCCCAACCGTAACTGTCGGCGTAATTAGCGCTACGAATCGGAGGCTGCAGTCACCGCAGGGAGATTGGCTATATGAGTTAGTCCAAACTGATGCTCCGATATCTCCAGGGTCATCGGGTGGGGCGTTAGTTGATGCTCGTGGAGCGGTGGTAGGAATCACCACAGTCATTGCTGTCACTGACGTTGGAGCAGAGGGTTTAGGTTTTGCTACTCCTATAGAAATCGCGCACCATGTCGCTGCCGACATTATTCGGTGGGGTGAGGCTCGACATGGTCGACTCGGAATTCGCGGTTCAGACGCACCTACTCAGCTTTTACCTCCAAGCCACGCTGCGGGAGTTTTAGTCGATTCCGTTGATTTTGATAGCCCAGCTGAACGCGGCGGCATCAGAGAAGGCGACATTGTGGTCGAACTAGATGGTCAACTTGTTTTAGATATGGGTGCTCTTGTCGTAGATGCTCGAATGCTGCGGCCCGGCAGTAAGTCGTCACTAAGAATTTGGCGAGCAGAGAGACTGACATTGGTTGATATTGAGGTTGGGGAACTTGACTAGTTGGCTTTTCGCATCGTGGCTCGTTTTAGCCACCTGCCCAGTCCATATACCAGAGCCATAATTGCAGTTGCCCCTATGCCGAGCGAAACATTTTGCCGCTGTTTAGCGTTCATTGAGTCCCATGGCATTCCAGCTTCTGCCGCTACGAACACTTGATCATTCCCGTAGCGCGGTACCCACCCTGTGCTCCGCAAGCGATCATTGGCGATAACCCAGGGATAGCGGGTATATGGCAATAGGCCCGTCGGAGCTTGATGTCCAACTCGTCGCGCTACATAGCGGTCTACGCGACCCGGTAAAGGGATCGGCAAACGAATAATCGGTCGCGCTCCTACAAGGTCCCGTACTTCTCGAGCTGTAAGCCACCCATCAGGAGCGACGTTGAAGACCCCCGAGTCGTCGAGTTGAATGACAGTTGCAACCGCTGTAGCAAGGTCATCCAAGTGAACAAACTGTTGTGGCGGATCATCTCGTCGAGTCCGGATTGGCGCGGCGGCAAGCAGCGCTTCGCCGATAAGTCCTGATGCGTTTGGAGATGCAACAGCAGTCGGGCGCAAGATCGTCACTCGCCGGTCGGAGTCAAGATCAGCCCATTCAAGGGCAGTTCTTTCCGCGTCAGCTTGATGAACAGCGAACGCCGATTCAGGATTAGGTCGAACCGCAGCATCTTCTGACAAGGGGACCGAGTTGTTCGGCCATGCCCCATAAACCATTGCACTGGAGACAACGATCACCTGTGAAATTTCGGCTTCGGTAGCCCGGTCCAACAGGCCTATCAGATGCCTTTGATCCGAATCATCGGAGAACGCCAGATGAATGATGCTTCCAACATCAGCTAGAGATACATCCTCTGCATCGGGTGCAAAGCTAATGACCTCATCAAAGATCTGAGTTAACGCTTCAGAAATTCGGGATCGTAATGCGCCCTCTACTCCAGAGATTGCAACTGATGTCATCAATCATTTCTCGCTTCGATATTTCAGCTATTCACGTAACTAGTGTGAAGCTGTACAGCCACCGGCCTACCATGCGAGCGTGGCAAGTGACGACCCTTTTGACGAAGATAACCCGTTCGGCGGTCTTCCATTCTTGGGTGACCTCGGAAAAATCTTTAATAACCAAGGACCAATAGCGTGGGACATAGCACGCCAATTTGCTCACCAGATTGCTACCGAAGGCAAATCTGAACCGAATGTAGATCCAATTCAAAGAGCTGAACTAGCTGAGTTAGCCAGGGTTGCTGAATTGCATGTCGCGAACATTACGTCCTTACAAGTGGCCGCTTCGGGGCGGCCTCTTTCGTTGGAGGCTGTAACTCGGGCTGAGTGGGCCTCAGCAACGTTGGACGCATATCGGCCCCTATTGGACCGTCTCGCCGAACGCTTATCAAATGGGACGCTGCCTTCCGACGTCGCTGACGCAGACGCTCAAATTCTTGATGGTCTCCTCCGAGCGCTTAACCCCATGATGATGGCGATGAGCGCGGGATCAATAGCAGGACACCTCGCTACTAAAGCCTTCGGAAGCTATGTCCTGCCAATCCCTCGTCCTGACGATCGAATTCTTATCTTGGTGGACAATATTGATCTGTTCGCTACAGAGTGGTCACTTCCTTCAAGCGATGTCCAGTTGTGGGTATGCATTAGTGAGATAGCAACACATTCGGTGTTGTCTGTGAACCATATAAAGGCAGCTTTTGAGCAATTGCTGCAACGCTATGTCGATGGCTTTCAAACTGACCCGCGTGGCTTCGAAGATCGGTTTATGAATTTAGACATCGGGAGTGGTGATCCTGCAGAGTTACAGAAGCAATTGCAGAGCGCGTTAGGTGATCCGGAAAATTTGTTAGGGGCATTGCGATCAGATGCTCAAAGCGCTGTAATTCCTGATCTTGAGGCACTGTTGGCGGTAGTTGTGGGCTACGTCGATTATGTAGTTGAAAAGGTTGCTCAGGATTTATTGAGCTCCTATGAATCGCTTTCAGAAGTCGTTCGACGTCGCCGCTTCACCACGAGCGCTGGTGATCAATTCGTTGAGAAACTCTTTGGCGTTGAAATCACCTCTGAATTAGTTGAACGGGGGTCGACCTTTATTTCCGGTGTTCTGGACCGAGCTGATGAGGCCACGTTGGCGCGGCTGTGGAATGACTCAAAGGCGCTGCCAACCCCAAACGAAGTTGATGCTCCTGGTCTGTGGCTAGCTCGCATTGATTTGCCGGAACTAAATCAAGATTGAGGTTTTTCGCGTCTTGATGGGTCTGGAATTATTCGTGTCACCCATTTAGGTAACCGCTTATTTAGGTTTTCGTATCTCTTTTCAGTCCAAACTTGGTCTGCGATGACTCGCGACGGAGTTCGTTTACCTCGAGCTAACGCTATGAGGCCTCCCAGGTACAGGAAGGCTGCTGAGCCACTCGATAGCGCGAGAATCAGAAGCCCGGCACGTAGAGGCAGCACACCATTGGGTGCAGTGACAGGGATAAGCGCTCCGAGGACCCAAAAAAGCTGAAATCTCGTTTCGAAACGAGCGAAGGAGCGGCCTTGGTTTACCGTCGGTGCGTCTCGTTGAACAATGGCATCGAACGAAAGTTTTCCTAGGCCTGCAGCAAAGCCAACAGACAACACGAAAGCAAGCACGGCCATCCGGTCACCTGGAAAGGTGGCGAAGAACCCAACCGCAGCAGCGATTGTCAACACTCCACCAAGTAGGTATTCCTCTTTCACAAGCCGCCGTAAGTGTGGTGCTGCGACTGCTCCTATAAAAGCTCCTAGTGCACTGGACGCGACCATTAGCCCGAACCAGATGGTGGCTGCTTCTTCTCGTCTAAGCCAAAAGGCAACTAAGAAAAGAGTAAAACCTGTCATCCCGCGCAAGATCGCCATAGCTGATGCTGCGAGCACTATGCCAGCGCTGCGCAGATCGCTTCGTTCATCTTCGGGTGTTGGTTCTCGCGCTATGGAGGTTTTCGGTAGACGAGCGCCGAGGGGGACTACTGCTGCGAACACGACCATCGCTGCACCGAGTACCCATTTGGATCCAATTAGGGCTAGAAGCAATCCTGGTCCGGCCGCGAGTGCGCCACCAACTCCGCTCAGCAGAACCAGTTTGGAGTTCGCTTCTACGAGGTCTTCGTGGCCACGGACAAGTCCTGGGACGATCGCGCTTTTTGCTACGTGATAGGTCTTGCCTAACACGAGCGCCCCGAAGGCCTCCGGGAAGAGGAATACTGAATCCAAGTGACGGATCATCAAAAAAGCCAGCACAGCTCGTCCTATGCCGCTGACAATCACCATGGCTCGTCGACCACCACGCAGCCGATCAATCATGGGGCCAATTAGAGGTCCGACGATCGCAAATGGGGCGATGGTCAAGAGAAGATATAACGCAACTTTGGGTCTAGCGGCATCAGGGTCAAGATTAAAAAACAAAGATCCGGCGAGAGCGATCGTGAAAAGAGCGTCCCCAGCGGCGGAAACAAGTTGAACTCTAGCTAAACGAGCGAAGGGACCGAGGGAGACGCGTTTTGGTGGCGGTTCATTATTACTGGCTGCACCTTCGCCAAGTTGAGAGGCCGCATTTGAGGACTGATGTTCCTCTTCCACGATTTAACCTTAGGGCCGACTATCGGCTGCTACTCACAGCGCGACGAATTCTGCGGCGTTCACTCAGTTGAATCGATGACTCGCACTGGTTCAGTAGCTGCAAGGACAGCACTGTTTAGGTTGGCGACAATTCTCTTGAGGTACCGGTGATACACAGCTCGGGGAACAACTTGATGACCTGGTTGGTCTGACGTCATATAGGCGTCAATGCGCGACTGAATTTGAGAAGTCATCTCCCCCAGCCGATCACGAAATCCTTCGGGTATACCTTCATGTTCTGCCAATATTTCACTGGCCTCAGTGAAGAACCCTGAGACAGTTCGGCGTTCTTCAAGTAACTCATCAATGTCGGGTTCATCCAGGAATGAAACTCCGCTTTCGGCAAGATCGAGAATGTTCTTTGCGTGGTCACCGACACGTTCAATTTTCTTTAACAGCAAAATCAGACCTATGACTTCGCCAATGTCGTTGGGTCCATGAACGCTGATATGCACAGCAAGTTCGCTGCGAAGTTGTTGTTCATTGGCATTTATACGCAGGTCAGTCTCTCGTACGTCGTCTGACACTGATTGAGGGTCGGCTCCACTCATGAGAGCCATGCATGCCAAATCAAATGAGTGACGCGCATCATTCACCATGGCAACTGATCGAGTTACCACGTGATCTAATCCGCTATCTCCTGCTCTAAAAAACGAAAGCACCATAAGAATCGTCCCCTAACGAAGGATAGCTACACCAAGCAGAGGTGCAACAATGAACATACCAACCACGTAACAGACCGCTAGAACTCGTCTACGTACAGCTATCTCGGCCATTGCCGTCGCTGCAATAACCGGAACTTCTCTGAAGAACGGCAGGGCGTACAGAGACAGGATGCCGATCACGTTAAAGGTGGTGTGCGCTAACGCTACGGTCAACGAGTCCGCACTTGAGGCTGCAAGAGCAGCGAGTAGCGCCGTAATGGTCGTTCCTACATTTGCGCCCAGCGTGACTGGGTAGGCGTTTCGTAGGGTCAACACTCCAGCTGCTGAAAGCGGTATCAGTATTGAGGTTGTGATACTTGAGGATTGCACGGCGATCGTCACGATCATGCCGACCACGAGAGCTACTAGTCCCCCGGCTTTGCCGAGGATCGCGTTGAGGGATCTTTCAATTCGCGCTGCCACGAGGGCTTTCATGTTTCTAGTGACCAAGGCGAGAGCTATCAGGACGATCACGAGTCCCGTTGCGACCATGAGGGCACCTTTAACGTTGCCCGATGCTCCGAACTGGTCCCACAGGTCTTTCAGCCATCCAACCGGTTCTTTTACCCATTTCTTTACTGGGCTTTTCCACTCGGTTCCTCCGGAACCGACGAGGAGTTCGCTTACCCATTTAGCGATTCCTGAAATTGGTTTGAAGATCAATTCGATCGGAAGAAGAATCGAAACAGCTAAGACGTTGAAGAAGTCGTGGACGGTTGCAGCCGCGAACGCTCGTTTGAATTCTGCTGATTGACGAACATGTCCTAAAGAGACGAGCGTGTTAGTGACAGTGGTTCCTATGTTGGCTCCCATGACCATTGGAACGGCCTGCTCGACGCCAAGTGCGCCAGATGCCACAAGACCGACTATTACTGAAGTGCTGGCCGATGATGATTGGACAAGCACTGTCCCTAAGATTCCGACACAAAGACCCGCAATCGGATTACTGACCGCTGAAAACAAGCGTTCTTGGGTGTCGGCGCCCATGATCTTGATGCCAGCCTCGAGGGAAGAAACACCTACCAAAAACAGGTAGATCAGACCGACAACAAGAGCAGCGCGGGCACCTGTCGGCATTTGACGATCAGCGGTACCGGGGGGACGGGCCACAACCGGCAACGTAGTATCCCTGGACACATCAAAGCGGTCACAGTCAGCTTTTTTTTAAAATAATTTCAGTCTGGAAACGTCGTTAGAGCGCGAGATCCGTGAGGTCTAAATCAGATGTTTGAACCTTCAAACCAACTAGCTCAGATACAGAAATACTGCCTTCTCTAACAGCCGCATTATCAGTGCCCGCGATTCGCCTTTTCGGATCACCGGGCTGCCGTTCAAACGACCAAGACCCATCTCCAGAGGATTGCAAGGTTCCTGCAGCATCCCCCCATTTCGCGAGCCTGGTGATTTGAACATCCGCTACTTCGGTCAACAAGATATTGGGGGCATTGATATTGACAACTCTGCGACCCTTCTCGATCAACCTAAGGCGTTCAATCATTTCCGGTATGAGGTGGACCGCTGTATCCCACTCCATCGCTGCATCTGTTACGTCGAGGCTGACCGCGATCCCATGGGCGCCATTGTTGGCTGCGGTGAGCGCAGCTCCCACAGTTCCGCTGTGCAGCGCCGATCGGCCGCAATTCAAGCCCGGGTTGACACCCGACACCACCATCGGAACTGGGTTTCCGAAAGCGCCTAGTTGGGTCATGATCACACAAAGAGCAGGTGGTCCGTCTACCGCCCAGCACGGTGTGTCACCAAGGTCGTCTCGGTCAATTCGTTGGGCGCGAAGTTCGCCGCCGTGTAGGTCTCCGCCGATCGCTGCACCCATACCGGTCATATCAGTTGTGGGGGCAGCAACCACTGCTTCATATCCAGCGTCCACGACCCGTTTCGCTAACGCCCACAAACCTTCTGAGCCGACACCATCATCGTTAGTTATCAACACCCTCATAAACGAGGTTTATTCTTCGTCTTCTTCAGGGACACCTAAGTCCCATTCGAGGTGCAGATTTTCGCGTTCCGCGTCGCGGTTAACACGTTCACGATTACGCCTGAACTGTGGGTCATGCGGCGGAAGAAGTTGCAGACGCGCAATTGTCCGACGTCGGAACTCATCGACAACTGCTTGTTCCCCAAAAAGTCCTTGTATATCCCAGTGCGGAGAGACCGGTCCCAGGTACACGACTCGTATACCAGTCTCGGGGGGTGGTAATTCTTCTTCAGTTTCGAAGTTAGTCACCGATGCTCCTTAGCCAACGAGATCATTACTGTATCGGCGATAGCAGCCGGAACCATTGGTGCCAATGAACCTTCACCTGCATTGTCTTGTCTATACAAAAATAAAAGTTTCATAAAAACCAAGATTATTTGGAACCTTTTCGTCTCCTCGGGCGTCATAGTCGTAACGAACAGCGAGCTACCAGACTTGCCGCAATCTACGGAGTGCTGACATGAGCCATATTTCCAGCGACACAACTTGGATGAATATCGGTAATTGTGCGGACCAGCATCCGTCAATGTTCTTTCCCAGTGATGGGGTTGGAGTCGAACGAGCAAAGAAACTCTGTGAGGGCTGTGTTGCACAAACCCCATGCCTGGAATACGCCTTAGTCAACCGAGTGGAGCACGGTGTGTGGGGCGGAGCTTCTGAACGTCAACGACGTCGAATTCTTAAAGCTCGTCGACAAGCACGGCTAGAGGAAACAGCGGTCGAGGTTTCTTAGGCTCTCAAAATTTTGTTATCAGCTATCTGATGAGTCGTCGGAGGGAGCAGCACCGCTGTCATCCATTCCGTCTTTGAATTCCTTCTGAGCCTGCCCTAACGAACGTGCCAATTTGGGGAGCTTCGCACCACCGAACAAAACCAAAACGATGACAAGGATGATAAGAAGTTCTGAGCCGCCAAGATTCACATTAATCAGGTTACCAGCGGTCCGAACTTAGATTGAAAGCCGCTCGCGTTGATTTACTAACTTGCCCGTTCCGCAGCTGCTCTTCGAGCAAGCGCTCTCTGGCGACGCAGACGCCGACGTTCTCGTTCGCTCATGCCTCCCCAGATTCCGAACTTCTCTCCGTGGCTAAGGGCGTATTCCAAGCAGTCTTCGCGAACAACGCAGCCTCTACAGACTTCTTTGGCTTCTTTGGTACTTGCTCCCCGCTCAGGGAAAAACAAATCGGGGTCGACACCGAGACAGTTGGCGTAATCCCACCAACTACTCTCATCTGTTTGGCCGCCACCGTCATCTACAAACGCCATTTGTTTCCGCCCTAAACCGTTGCGACCCGCCGAGATGACGTTGTCGTAATTACACGCGTGTCATTGAACACCCGTTTAGTCGAATAATCAAGAAAAATAAGGGGTTTCTTTGGTCTTTCCTGCAATATCGGCGTCGAGATGCCAGTCGATGACACAAACACCGTTTTTTGTTCAAAGTTTTCTTTCCATTAGGGCCGCGCGCGAGGCAGACTGATCGTGGAGGTGTCCGAGCGCCTGGTGGGCTCCCCCGCCTTCAAAGCGGGCGGGACGGGCGATCCCCGTCCGGCGGGTTCGATTCCCGTCCACCTCCGCCAACTCTGTCCGACTTAATCCCCGAGAAACCAAAATCTAAGCGAAAGGAACCAACGTGAAAAAGCTTCTTCTTACAATCGTCGTCGGAGCCTTAGTGGCAATTGCCGCTCGGAAACTCTCTGAGAACTAAGCCAGAAAATTACAATCCCGTTGGACCGTTAGAGGGAAATCAAACGCCCAATAGGTCGCGCGCACCCGTATCACTGCTTGGGTGGCGAAGCTTGGACATAGCCCGGGCTTCAATTTGGCGTATTCGTTCGCGAGTGAGGTTGAAATGTTCTCCGACCTCTTCAAGGGTTCGCGGTTCGCCTCGATCTAGACCAAACCTGAGCTTCAGGATTTCTCTTTCTCTTTCGTCAAGAGGTCCAAGAAGTTTGGTGATTTCATCCGGAAGACGCGCAACAGCGGCGGCTTCTTCGGGGTCTTCGGCGTTTCGATCTTCAACCACGTCACCTAGTTCGGCGTCGCCGTCCTCACGGAGAGGTTCAGATAGCGAAAGTGGTTCGGCCGCGAAGCGCAACGCTTCGGACACTTTGTCTTCAGGCATGTCAACTTCTACTGACAATTCAGCGAGAGTAGCTGGGCGCCCATATTTGAGTTCCAAACGAGAGCGAGCTTTTTGAAGTCGTGCGAGAGTGTCTCCGGCGTGAACCGGAAGTCTGATCGTGCGACCCGTATTTGCGATGCCTCGGGTTATGGCTTGACGGATCCACCAAGTCGCATAGGTAGAGAATTTGAAACCTTTGCGCCAGTCGAACTTTTCGACAGCGTGCATCAGGCCAAGATTTCCTTCTTGAATGAGGTCGAGAAGGGGAAGTCCTGACGCCTGGTATTTTTTGGCTATCGATACAACGAGTCGGAGGTTCGATTGAACGAAAGTCCGTTCAGCTCTTTCACCTTTGCGGTCGGCTCGCCTCAGTTCACGTCGCTTTGTCGAAGTGATGGCTGATCCATCTGGCAGTTGGTCAGCATCGAGCGTTGCTCGAGCTTCAGTGCCGGCTTCGATCTCCTGCGCCAGTCGAACTTCATCATCCTTCGTTAGAAGTGGATACTGTCCGATATCGGTGAGGTAAAGACGAACTAGGTCTTCTTCATCTCTTTCGACCCGATTCTTGGCCACCTTCCGACCTCTTTCCCCCGACCAGTGAAGACGACTACAAAGTAGTGCCTTCCGCCGGTACGCTCGTCACTTCAACGAAACGATCTAATTCCCAGACCCTTACTTACGAGCCTAATCGCTTGCCTGGAAACTACCGGCTGGAATCGCGATTTCCGACACGGACTGCGAGCAGAAATGACCGAACCGACAGCAACACCCGACGATGACCTTGAAATTGCTCTCCTAAAGCTGACCTTCCAAGCAACTGAGCCCGATCTTTTGATTCCGATCTTGTCTAAATATGTGGTGATGACTCGCAAGGAGGCAGAATGCCGCAATGCTGATTTGTGCGTCTCGTTTACCGACCCAAATCGTTTTGTGATCATAGAAAAATGGGAATCAGATGATGCCGCACGAACACATTTCGACTCTCCTGTTATGGTCGAAATGGCAGAATCATGTTCGGGGATACTCGCCGAACGTCCAGATGTTGACCTGCTACAGGGTCTCAGCGCCCACGATTTGAACTGAAAGGCCAGCGTGACGAAGCGAGCTTTGGTTTGCGGTGCAGGTGGCTTCATTGGAAGCCATTTAGTTAAACGTCTAGCTGCCGACGGCTACTGGGTACGCGGCGTTGATCTAAAAGAACCAGAGTGGGAATCAAGCCAAGCTGACGAGTTTCTGGTTGCCGACCTTCGCAATCCGGAATCCGCGACAGTGGCACTCAATGGTGGATTTGATGAGGTTTATCAGCTCGCTGCAGACATGGGCGGAATGGGATTTATTCATTCGGCAGAAACCCAAATCATGCATAACAGCATGTTGGTAAACGTCAACCTTGTTGAAGCAGCAGCACAAGCAGAGATCGATCGTTACTTCTTGGCTAGCTCAGTGTGCGTATATCGCGATATGGAATTAGGGGAATCGGAGCTAACAGAAGATGATGCGTACCCAGCTTTGCCCGATAACGAATACGGCTGGGAAAAGCTATATGCCGAAAGGGCAGTTGCCTCTTACGCACGGGAAGGCCGTTTCCAGGCGCGGATAGCTCGGTTTCAAAATTGTTATGGTCCGGAAGGAACATGGACCGGTGGCCGTGAAAAGGCGCCCGCTGCTTTGTGTCGCAAGGTAGCCGAATCAACTGATGGGACCATTGAGGTGTGGGGAGATGGTTCCGCCGTCCGCAGTTTCATCTATGTCGATGATCTCGTTGATGGAGTTAGGCGTCTAGTCGACAGCGAAAGCAGCGACCCCACAAACATTGGGACCCGAGAATATGTTTCAGTCCGAGAACTTGTTCAGCTTGTTGCCTCGGCAGCAGGAAAGGAAATCAAGCCCTTATGGGTGCCCGGCCCAGTAGGGGTACAAAATCGTAATTTCTCCAATGACCGAATCGAATCACTCGGTTTCGATCCTAAATTCGACCTAGCTCAGGGGCTCGCACATACTTACCCTTGGATCGCTAATCAGGTAGCGTCTAGGTCCTAATTCCAAGGCTCACCTCTTAAGAGATTCGACAGCCTTCTGATATACGTTCGATCTCTGTCCAGCTAAGTTCACTCGATTCCCAAAGCTGTTGGAAAGCTGCATCTGCCAGGTCGGTAAAGCCATGCCGATTTCGGAATTGGTACAGACGGCGTTGACGCTGCCCACCAATGCCAAGCCGTTCCAGTCGCCCCACGCAATGCACATCCCATGCGGAGAATTGCATTAGGTCCAATTCGTCATCGGCCGGTGTTTCGTCGAAACGACCAGATCGGCGATCCAAAATCCGAAGTAGCAGTCGTCCAATGGTGTCTCGGGTTCTAGCACTACCGAATTGGCGGGGTCTTTTAGTGTTTTCTAACGCGCCACCATCAACCCAGAGCTCAATCGGGTCATAGCTCGTTACCTTGCTTCGACCAAGTGGAGATTCCTCGTCGATTTCAAGTTTGATGCTTTCTTCGACGCCAAGCCGCTCAGCTACTTCCCCAACGACTTCACCAATGACGGCCGCGTCGTAAAAGACCATCTCGAAAGACTCGGGTGTCACTGACACCTGGGTCATTAGCTGGCTGCCTCAACTCTGGCTTCTCTTGACATATCAGCGATCTCATCAATCTCATCGTCACTGAAGCCGGCTAGTTCACGGAACCTTCGAGTTAGCTGGATTGGGCTGTCGTCATCTTCGCCTCGGAATCCATTGAAGGAAAAGAGCCTATCCACCACCTTCTGAAATTCGAGGGCCTTATCGAGACGTTCTTTGTCGTTTTCTGTAAGTCGCCGCAACCAATCGGAACCCATCTTCACGTGGGTGACTTCGTCGGCCAGCATCCAATCTTCACAGAACTCCAAGACAGGGTCGCCTGCCAGATTGCCGAATTCTTTCATGGTGTTGAAGACATCTATAGCGAGTCCCTCTAGAGCTCTGTTCACCCCTGTGAGACGTAGCACGGGGTCAGGGTTGCATGCTGCTTCGTACAGAAGACCATTCTCAGCAAATTCACCTAGTTCGGTTCCCATATGTTCAGCTAGCGATACTGAGATCTCACAGTGGCGTGCCTCATCCCAGCACTGCCGAGCCATATCAAGCTTCAACGCCAGGGGAACATCTTCTCCGACTTCAAAATCCCAACAAGTACGACCCGCACCTTCAAGGGCTTGAATTTCGCCAACGAAAATACCGTGCATCAAAGCTCGCGCTCGATCAGGACCATTTGCTAGTTCAGGGGTCAGTTTTGCTAACCGTTCGTTCGAATTCCCTCCAGCTACTCTCGCACCGCGAGGGTCGCCTAACCGTTGTTCGTTCGTTTGCCGAATGAAACGGGCGTCACGTGCTAACTCTTCAGCGGGAAAAATCTTTCGCATCAGTTCTCCTCTGGTAGGTCTACGTAGGGGTCTCCGATTGAACCGGGGCCGGCAATGCCTCCTGCAGCAAGCATAAGCTTTTCGAGCCTGGTTTGATGAACCATGGCACGATCAATTTCTTCGTCTGATTCAATCATTGACTGAATGAGCATTTCGCCTTCACGCCAGTCATTGAATTCATCTTGAAGAATGAAGTCCAAAATTCGTACGGTAGGCATGTCGGTTATTTCCGACGTCGCGTTGCGGTGGTAGGTGTAAGCAGCGATCTTGTGGGGGATCAAGACTCGGTATACCCCGACCAACTTTTCGATCGTCATCTCCGGACCCTCAGGTTCGGTCATCGCATCAATGAAGGCGACCATATGGTCGTTAGCTGGGACCGTCAGGCGGTCGGTCTTCATTTCCCTTAATTCAGGAAGACGCTTATCAAATAGGTCGGCATGCCACGCGTGGTGATAGCAGTGAGTGCCTAGACGCATTTTGACGTCAAGTTCGGGAACCGTGGCCACCCAACCACCAAGAGCTTCAAACAATTTAATTTCAACCCATTTGTAATGACCGACGCGTTTAGCCGTTTCGTCCACATCAAATAGCCCTGGGAGGGTACGTCGATCCCAGGGGGCAAACGGCTCTCTGGGCCTTTTGGTTTGTGTCATTGATGTTCTTTCCCTTGCAGACGCAGTCAGCTTCTTGACCCGAGTTCGCTCGTAACTTGAGTGTCGGTGAGCTTATCGCCCGTTTAGTGAGAATAGAAAGCCCAAAGCATTCCTAGCTGAGAGCCTTATCTGTATTGGTTGGTTATCGGCAACCGTCGATCTTTTCCGAAAGCTTTGGTCGAGATTCGAGGACCCGGGGGCGACTGCCGCCTTTTGTACTCAGCGAGATCTACGAGACGGGTGATGCGGTGAACTATTTCCGCGTCGTATCCGCGTGAGATGAGTTCTCCTGCGGTCTGGTCTTGTTCGACGTATGCCTCAAGCAGCGGGTCAAGAACCTCGTATGGCGGCAGCGATTGGTCATCAGTTTGATCTGGTCTCAGTTCCGCCGACGGGGGCTTCGTTATAGAAGCCTCAGGTATCCACGTTGAACTGGTTTGCTGATTCCGCCAACGGCAAAGCTCATAGACCATTAACTTTGGACAGTCCTTGATGACTGCGAAACCTCCAGCGGTATCTCCATACAGTGTCGAATACCCAACTGAAGTTTCACTTTTATTTCCGGTTGTAAGAACTAACCATCCCTTCTTGTTTGACATGGCCATGAGTAAGACACCACGCAGGCGACTTTGAAGATTTTCCTCAGTCAGATCAGTTTGATGTCCCTCAAACACTGGTTCGAGCATGTTGGTAAGCGCTGTATAACCGGGTTCGATTGAAATTGTTTCAAAGTCAATGCCGAAGTTCTCCGCTAAAGCGGCAGCATCATCTTTAGACCCTTGACTGGAGTAGCGCGACGGCATCGAGACTCCGTGGACACGCTCGGGACCCAACGCGTCCACGGCGATCGCTGCTACCAAACTTGAGTCAACTCCCCCAGATAGACCAACAACAACCTCTTTAAATCCGTTCTTGTTTACATAATCGCGGGTAGCTAAAACGAGGGCCTTCCAGACTTCTGCGATCTCTTCTTCTTCTTCAGCAATTCTTTTTTCAGGTATCGGCTTTTTCTGCTGCTCGCTTCCTGAAACGACAATGACTGGCAAGTCGCCAGAGCCACAATCTTCCACTTCGAGGTCGACTACCTGAACGCTTTCGTCGAACTGAGGGAGTCTGGCAACGAGCTCGCCTTGGGAGTCCACGACGAAAGAGGAGCCATCAAATATCAATTCATCTTGACCTCCCACCTGATTGACATACACGACAGGGATCTCGTGCCTAGTAACGCGATCGATGACTGTCGATGCGCGATCGGAATCTTTCCCCCGTTGATACGGAGAGGCGTTCAGCGAAATTGCTAACCCGACACCTGAGGAAACCTGATGATCTAAAGGACCCTCGTCAAACCAGAGATCTTCACATATCGAAACTCCGATATTCGCACCCCCAATTTTGATAATCGGGCCTGCGGACGCGCCCGGCGTGAAATACCGCTTCTCATCGAACACTGAGTAATTCGGTAGCAACTGCTTTCGGTAAATTCCTTTAATGTTCCCCTGGTAACAAATAGCCGCTGAGTTGTACAAGTATTCGCCCTCTACTTCCGGGAACCCCACGACGGCAACGGCATTCGAAGTGTTGGCGGCAATCTCCTCTACAGCGGCGCGAGCATCATCGAGAAATTGCTGTTTCAGGAGCAGATCTTCTGGTGGGTAGCCGCATACGGCCAACTCGCTGTACACCACCACATCTGCTTGTTGTTCGACAGCTCGTTCGTACGCGTCGGCTATTAACGCAACGTTTGTCTTGAAGTCACCCAAGCGAAAGTTGAGTTGTGCCAACGCAACCCTGATTGAAGCCATGTTATGAGGCTAGAACCAGACGACTGCTATCTGCGAAAAGTATTTAGGCGGGGCCTCTTTGAGCCCCGCCTAAATAGCTAGCAATATCTAATTCTGACCTGTGTTACACCAAAGCAGCACAGCATGTATTGGTCAGCAAAGTTGCCACCACATAGGGGTCAGCGTTCGCATTAGGTCGACGATCTTCGATATAACCTTTGCCATCTTGAGCGACCTGCCATGGAATTCGAATTGACGCCCCTCTATCCGAAACCCCATAACTGAACTGGTCAAATCTCTGAGTTTCGTGTTCACCGGTTAACCGTTCTTCGATCCCGATGCCGTAGCCAGCAAGGTGTTCTTCTGGCTTGCCAGGCTCACCCATCGATTGCGCAGCCTTTTCGACCGCTTCATAGCTTTCACGCATCGCGTTGGTCGAGAAGTTGGTGTGCATACCAGCGCCGTTCCAATCACCTTTCATGGGTTTCGCTTCAATGCTGATTTCCAGTCCATGCTCTTCTCCTGCTCGGTAGAGCAAGTAACGAGCCATCCAAAGATGGTCGCCGACCGTGACAGTGTCGACCGGACCAATCTGAAATTCCCATTGACCGGGCATAACTTCAGCATTCGTCCCGGAGATCGCAAGACCAGCTTCAATACACCAGCTGGTGTGCTGCTCAACGAGATCGCGGCCACGAATTTTTACCGCTCCAACGCCGCAGTAATAAGGTCCTTGCGGAGCTGGGAACCCGCCAGCGGGAAAGCCAGCTGGCCAACCTGTTACTGGGTCCAACATCGTGTATTCCTGCTCAAGTCCAAACCATGGTTCTTGATCGCCATATTGCTCCAACGCTGTTCGTGCTGCCGCACGAGTATTGGTTGGGTGGGGCGACATATCTGATGTCAGCAATGTCTCGCACAAGACCAGAATGTTGTTGCCACCGCGAATCGGATCTGGGCACTGGAATACGGGCTGCAGTACAACGTCTGAATTGTCGCCAGTCGCCTGATTCGTGCTTGATCCATCAAAACCCCATATTCCGGGGTCATCACCATCTGCAAGGATTTTGGTCTTAGACCTAATCTCTGCGGTTGGTTCCGTTCCGTCAATCCATATGTATTCAGCCCTATACGCCACTGTGTTTGCTCCTGTTAGAGGGGGCGGGATCGAAAGGCAAGCTAACAATTAGAACGGCCTTGTCACACCATTTTTCCGCCAACCAACTGGCCCAGCGTTAACAACGCGGCCACAGACGCCTAGTTCTAGCCTCGTAATCCAATTGTGAAAGTCATGTAAACGGAACGCTTTAAGGTTTGATTTGGCCTGAGAATCACGAAGAATAGGAGCGTTGTTATTGGTTCACGGACCTAAGTGAGAGAGTGAAGTCAGATGGAACGACCCCAGGACTACGTGCAAAGGCGTATTGAGGAACGCGGGATTCGTTTAGTTCGTCTCTGGTTTACCGACGTTCAAGGTCAATTAAAATCGTTCGCAATTTCTCCCGCTGAGCTCGAAACCGCTTTTGAGAGCGGAATGATTTTTGACGGTTCCTCAATCGATGGTTTCAGCAGAGTTCGCGAAGAAGACATGGTCGCTAGGCCAGACCCCGCGACTTTCGAGCTAACCCGATGGGGCGGCAACGACGAAAATGCGGCACGGATGTTTTGTGACATTGAGCGGGCTGATGGGAGTCCTTTCCCAGGTGATTCCAGGCAAGTACTCCGGCGCTCGATGGAACGAGCCCATGCTCAAGGCTTTACCTTCTTTACCGCTCCCGAGCTTGAATATTTCTTATTTGAAGCCAACAGAAATGGGGAGCCAGTTCCCTTAGACAACGGCAGCTATTTTGATCTCACCACGGCAGATGTGGCAAGCAACATACGTCGCCAAACGCTGACAACGTTGGAGGCAATGGGAATACCGGTCGAGTATTCATTTCACGAAGACGCCCCAAGCCAGCATGAAATCGATTTGCGTTATACCGACGCGTTAACCATGGCGGACAACGTCATGACATTTCGTCTGATTGTTCGCGAAATCGCTCTCGAACATGGGGTGCACGCCACCTTTATGCCTAAGCCATTAACTGGTGTCCAAGGATCAGGCATGCACACGCATCTTTCATTGTTTAGAGACGGGGTGAATGCCTTCCACGACCCTGAAAGCCCCGATGGTTTATCTGATGTTGCTCGAGGTTTTATTGCTGGCCTATTGCATCACGCGAGAGAGATCACAGCTGTCACCAACCAACTCGTAAACAGCTACAAACGATTAGTAACCGGTTATGAAGCACCAGTAAATGTTTCATGGGCGCGGGCTAATCGTGCGGCTCTGATTAGGGTTCCTACTAGCCGAGAAGGCGGCGTAGATGACACGACCCGAATCGAGTACCGAGCCCCTGACCCAGCGTGCAACCCCTATCTAGCTTTTGCAGTGATGCTGGCCGCTGGCATGAAAGGCATCGAACAGGGTTACGAGTTACCTTTGGAGGCCCCGCCTTCAATGACTGGCTTCACAGAACATGGAGGCTTGATTGATCAAGCCCAGCTCCCTCAGTCGTTAGACGAAGCGTTAGATGAAATGGAGAAAAGCGACCTCGTGGCTGACACATTGGGTGACCACTTGTTCAGCTGGTTTCTTCGCAACAAAAGGCGCGAATGGAACGACTACAAAGCCCAGGTCACACCATTTGAACTCGATCGCTACTACTCAAGTCTGTAATGACAATTCTCGCTATATACCCCGCAGACCCAGCTCCTGAGTTAGCTCAGCTGTTAGATCTCAACGGTTTCGTTTGGAAAGGTGTAGCGGATCCGTCAGACGTAGACCTTCTCGAACCTGACGAAGGTTGGGGCGGCGCAATTGTTCAACTAGTCGAAGACCATGACCTCAGTTGGAGAATGCTTCGGGCCCTTCGAAAGCGTGACGTTCCTGTAGCTCCTCTTTTGTTGATGATCAGAGGCAACGAATTAGCTGAACTCGACTTACGCGATGAACTCTTCGATGACTTTTGTTTGGACCCATTTCATCCTCGGGAACTTGAGGCTCGAGTTAGGCACATGCTCGCTGCTTCGGGTGGTGACCTAAGCGGCGAACGGATCGAATACGGGCCATTGGTCCTAGATCTCGAAACTTACGAAGCTTCGGTTGACAGTCGACCTCTCGATTTAACGTTCATGGAGTATGAGTTGCTCAGATTTTTGGCAGCGACCCCTGGGAGAGTTTTCACTCGAGAGGTTCTTCTGAGCCGAGTATGGGGCTACGAGTATTACGGCGGAGCTAGGACGGTTGATGTTCATGTGCGTCGCTTAAGAGCCAAGCTTGGCGAGGAATATGCTGCTCTAATTCAAACAGTGAGAAGTGTTGGCTACCGTTTGGGTGAAAGTCGACGCCGCTAGGTCTTAAACATCAACAAAACTCGAAAACTAGTAGTTAGTTTCGACGAGACTGCTTCCCTCATGTCGTGATTCCGCGTCGCCCTTCAACGAGTTCCCCAGCAAAGCTGCTACACCAGCGAGACTAAGAGTGATCATGAATGGGCTTAGAAGCAGAATGACAGCTATCGCGATTCCTCCGGCCATGTGCTTGATGGTAGCCAGTTCTCGACCTTAGTCACGACTTTGGTAGCCAAGAAAAATCGCTACGCGACTGCGTGAAATTCAGGATGAAGGGATATGAGCGATCGCTTCAATTTCGACGAGCCCCCCGAGAGGGAGTGCTTTAACAGCAATAGCTGAACGCGATGGCCGGTGATCTCCAAAAGTTTCAGCGTAAACCGTATTTATGGTTGAAAAATTCTCAATATCAGTCATAAAGACAGTGCACTTCACGACATCGTGGAGACTCAAGCCATGTTCCTTTAAGACACCCTGAGCATTAGTCAGGGCCTGGGCGGTCTGAGCTTCCACCCCTTCGACTAGAGAACCATCGGCGAGTCCAAGCTGACCAGAAACAAAGAGAAGGTCACCGGCTCGGTATGACGCTGAATAATGCGCAACGGGTTGAGACACTTGGTACCTCCAGGCACGAAATAAATGGTCATGAGACCTGATTCACCCGGTTGGTAAATCAGATGGGCAACCTCGATTCAACCATGTAGCAGCGGCTACTGCAGCAAATACTGCGTCGCCTGCAGCTAAAGCCTCTCCTTCTCCCACTGAAACGATCTCTATATGTGGGCAGTCTGATGAACGAAGAACGCCGAAAGATCGGACAGTGAGGTCGTGTACTTCACCGGAATCATCCACACTCAGACTCTCTGACGTCACCCAGCTATAAGCCATATGGGCGGCACCTATGCAGTAACTGCGGTGCATGACTAAATCAAGAGGGGTGCCACTCTCCACCTCAACTCTGATTATTTCTGTATCAACCTCAGCTCTGGCGCGAGCGCCAGAGGGAGCTTCGACCCAATCGCTATAACCTCGAAGCCCAGTCTTAAGCATTTCTGCTTCCGCCCAGCCTGCAGCTCTCAACGCAACCGAAGTTGGGGGGCCGGCAACTTCTATCTGCTCAATTTCACATCTCGGCAATACAGATTGAATGATTTCTTCTACACCCGGCGTCTTCGCTACCCGAATAACTCCGCTCCCATCCGCGTTCAATCCTGCAGAAAGCGGCGGCCGTTTACTCCCATAACGAACTACATCTTCTCTGGACCAAAGGACGCGCACCCCGACACCATTCTCAGCAGCTATCGATTCTGCTTGACCAGACACGTCGCTATCAGTTTTTCCCCCGAACGCTCCGCCGTTCGCTAACGGATTAGAAGACTCACCAGAAGGTTCGCACCACGAGGCATCAGTTTCTAGGTACGCCGGTTCAACCCATCCAGTTCGCAGTGTGACTGACCAATCGCCAGGTGGTAAATCGAGCGGGGGACGCGATTCCATACTGGTCCGTCGACCCTGAACCTTGCCAACACTTTCTCGAGCTGCGTGAAGAGTCTCTCCAACCGCCCAATCTGCATCATTTCTGATTGCCACCAGAGCTTCATGTGGCGGCTGATCGTCGGCAAAGCTAATTTCGCCGAGCACTACTTCAGGGCCCACAATTTGCTGCGTCCCAGCTTCAAGGCTTGCTTGACGGCTCGCTTGTCCGAGATCTCGATATGGGTAATCAACTGAAACTTCCGCGGCCGCTTCTCTGATGGTCTGCCATCCGGTGCATCGACAAAGGTGTGCCGACAGCAGCCGATCCACAGTTTCTCGGTCTTGAAGATCAGCACCTTTGCGTTCATGTCCGACTAGTCGGCAAACAATGCCCGGGGTACAAAACCCGCATTGGGAAGCTCCATGAGCCAGGAACGCTGCCGCCCACCGCGTTCGTTCCTCTTCTGTTAATCCTTCGATTGTGGTAACAGTTCTGCCAGCTACTCTCCGCAACGGTGTCACGCAAGAGACTCGAGGAGCGTTATCGATTAGAACAGTGCAACAACCACATTGGCCTTGGGGGCTACACCCATCTTTGACAGACCAGTTCCCGAGCCGGTCGCGCAAAGCACCCAAAAGGCTGCCGCCGTCATCTACGACGTCAACCTCTCGTCCATCAAGTTGAAACCGGATAATTCGGTCGATGAGGTTGCCTCCATGTAGGGATAGGCCGCAGCGCTTCAGATGAGACCAAAGTTCAGACTACGTTCCTAGGAGTGGATCACAATATATGGGACCCCAAGCATGTTTCACGCAGAGCATTTTTATCTGTCGCCGGCAGCGGTTTGGCTGCGACAGCGTTTTTGGCCGCGTGCGGCGTTCGTACAAAGGACCAAGATCAGCTAAGGGCAGCATCGAAATGGTTTTCTGACCAAACCATCATCAGTAACGGAGGGCCGCAAAGAACTATTTGGTCATTCTCTGATGACGACGGCAATCTAGGTGGCCTTTCGCCGGAATCGATTGACGTCGAGGTTCTTGATACCGATTTTCAGGTTATCCATTCCACCAGTACGCGACGGCACATTGACGGCGTTGCCATGCCTTATTACCCAGTCATCGTTCCATTCCAACAACCGGGTGTTCATGAGTTCCGTTTCGATCTGGGGACACGAGGTAACTACGTTGGCTACGCAACGCCAGGGTCTCGAGCTGACAGCACAATTATTTGGCCTGGCGACCGTTTCCCAGGTCTCGTGACTCCGACACTGGCAAGCTCGGCTGGAGTGAACCCTATTTGCACTCGCCAGCCTTCATGCCCATTCCACGACATCTCGCTTAATGATTCGATACTTTCCGGGCGTGCGACCGTGTTGATCGTAAGTACACCTGCGTTTTGCGGAACTAAATGGATGTGCGGTCCGGTCTTAGAGAATCTGATGTCTCAGGTTGGTTCAAATTACTCCGGTTTCGACGTAATTCACGCGGAGGTATACGCCAATCCGAGCGCTCAAGACTTGGGCCCAATTGCGCCAGCGGTCGCTGAAATGGGAGTCATATACGAGCCATTTATCTTTTTACTCGACGAACAAGGAACTGTTCTTAGAAGGCTTGACCATATCTGGGACAACGTTGAACTAAGAGAGTTGCTTTCTTTGATTTGAAAGTTTCGTTCTTAGCTGAACGAGTTGCCACAACCGCAAGTTCGTTGGGCATTTGGGTTATCGATGGCAAATCCAGAACCCATCAAACCATCTTTGAAATCTAGGGTCGCACCTTCGAGGAGTTGGGCGCTCATCGGGTCAGAAACGACTCGCACATCGCCCTCTCCGAAAAATTGCGACATGTCGTCAGTTTCTGTTTCGCTATCAAAAAACATCTCGTAGCTGTATCCAGAGCATCCTCCGGGTCGCACTGCTACTCGGAGCGCTAGGTCTAACTCTCCCTCAGCTGCGATCAATTCTCTAACTTTTTCAGTGGCAATGTCAGTTAAGGTGATCATCTTCAGGGCCTCCAGTTCTAGCTATTTAGAGTGTAGCGAATACGCGACAGTGGATCACAGCGAACTAGGTAACTAGCCTTAATACTTGTGAGCGAAGACACTGTTGACGAAAACGAAATCCTCGGTGTCTTGCGCGGAGTGATGGACCCGGAATTGAACGACAACATTGTCGACTTGGGCATGGTGCGATCTGTCTCACTCAAAGGACAGACGGCACAAATCACTATCGCGCTTACAACAGCGGGCTGCCCGCTTAGGGCAACCATAAAGCGAGACTGTGAATCTAGGGTCGAGTCACTTCCTGGCATCAACGAAGTCCAGTTGCATTGGGATGAACTAACACCCGAGGAGCGCACACGCGTTATGGATCGCGCCAGACGTAACGCTCGAGACACAGCTACTCCAACTCAAATTCCAGCAAACGCCCGAGTTATTTCAATCGCCTCGGGCAAGGGCGGTGTCGGAAAATCTTCAGTCACAGTCAACATCGCCACAGCTTTGGCATCTCGAGGTCTCACAGTAGGAGTTCTCGACGCAGATATTTGGGGCTTCAGCGTGCCCCGGATGTTGGGAGTCAACTCTCGACTGAATGCCAGACCGGCTCTGTCAGAAGAAGATCGCGGGAAAATAATCCCTGAAGAACGTCCTCACGGTTCGGGCCTTCTGAAAGTCGTCTCTACTGGTCTGATGGTAGAGACAGAAGAAACCGCCCTCATGTGGAGAGGCCTGATGCTGGCTAAAGCAGTTGAGCAGTTCCTTCATGACGTGGACTGGGGGGATTTGGATTATCTGCTCATCGATATGCCTCCTGGCACCGGAGATGTGCAAATGGCCCTAGCCCGATTATTACCTCAAGCAGAAATGCTGGTTGTGACCACACCAGCAGTCAGCGCACAAAAGGTAGCGATCCGCGTCGCCGATATGGCGAGACGAAGCCACATGCCGATCTTAGGTGTCGTGGAGAACATGTCGGCCTTCACAACACCCGATGGAACTTCGTGGCCGCTTTTCGGTGAAGGTGGCGGTGAACGGCTCGCTCAAGAAATTGGTGCACCTTTGTTGGGTTCAATTCCACTTGAGCCCGCAGTCTCGGCGGGAGGCGATACTGGCCAACCAGTAGCTACGTCAGACGGACCAGCCAGTAGAGCGTTCCATGAGATCGCTACCCGAATTTTCGAGGAGATCGCTCCTCCAATCGACATGGAAGCCTGTTCAGCGTCGGTTATAAGTGAAGTGCCTGTCACACTCACTGGAGATAGAACTTCTTAGTTACTGCGTCGATCCGTGCGCTGGGGGTTGAGCAAGAGCCTCTTCATAACCAACTTCCCCCGGCATCAGCACCGACGGCGAACCATCTGAAGAGACAACTAGGGCAGGCAGTATTTCAGGTATATCGCTTAGCCCATCTGCCCATTTCATCACCTCATCAACTGAGCCGAGTTCGAGAAGTGGTTCTAAGTTGGCGATCGTCGGCAAAATCATTTCGAATTTACCGGCCTGATGAAGGTCCATAGCTTCTTTCGGGGAGATCCAACAACTTTCAACTGTTTCCCCTCCATCGTGCGCTGGACGCTGCCCGCGTGGTGCCCGCGCTACAAAAAACCGAGTATCGAATCTTCGAGGCGGGCCAATGGGGGTAATCCAATGACTGACGTAACGCAAATCATGAAAATTCATTGAAAGACCTTCTGCGCGACACAAGTCCACCATGGTGAAATCACCGGCATATACCGCATCCCGGTGGTCTTGGAATCGTTGATGCACTGCAGGGTCGGTCAACGACAAGTCTTCACCATCAATCCGAGCCAGCAAAGCTCCCGCCTCTTCAAAGCATTCTCGAATCGCGGCCACCCAATAAGCCAAACCGCCATTATTGATACTGAGCCGGTCCGAGGCTTGAGCATCATCCATGCCAGAAGACACCGTTTCGATTTCGTGAGTTATCTGATCTTTGACATCCACAGCCCCACCAGGAAACACAAACTGTCCAGGAACGAATTCGCTTTTAGGATTCCGTTTGAGCATGAATGTTTCGAGACCCTGTTCACCGTCTCGAACCAGCATGACTGTCGCTGCTAAGCGAACTTCGACTGGTGTCGTCAATTGTCATTATCTCCAGATGCATCTCCGCCATCATCAGATGGTTTGTCCATATCCCATTCAGGCAGATTCGATGTAGTGAAGCTAGTTCCTATCCGCGACCGAAACTTTCGTCTCACAATCATTAGGACAAGAGCCCGAATTGGAGGAACCAGCAAGAGTAGTCCTACGAGGTCTGTAAGAAAGCCCGGGGTGAGCATCAATGCGCCAGCGAAAAGAACCGTCACCCCGGAAAAAATTTCATCGCTCGGCAACTCACCATTTCTTAGGCGATCTTGAGATTTTTTAAGTAAACCAATTCCCTGATGCTTAACGAGCCACGCACCCACCAGGCTGTCAACCACTAGCAGAATCACCGTATTCCAAGCCCCGACCGACTGACCTACCTGGATTATGACCATGAGCTCAAGAATCGGGACAACAACGAAGAGAATAAAAAGAACGCCCACTTATTTGATCCTAGCGACGGTAGCTAGGGCGAATCGAACCCAGTCGGACCTATCCTCTAATCGTGCGACCACCATCGGTAGATGCTTTATCTAAAAGTCTGTCGGATATAGATCTGCCAGCTCCACTTTTAGTCGAAGCTGCTCGCATAGCAATAAGTAACGATGACCCAGACTCAGCTCGTGAAGAAGCAATCAAGCTACGGCGGGCACTTCTAGGCCCCGTTATCAACGCCACGGGAGTATTGCTGCATACGAATTTAGGGCGAGCACCACTGGCCTACCAACAGCCATCCCAAGCAACCAATCTCGAATTTGACTTAACCACAGGAAACCGCGGCTCGCGTAACGGACACGTAGCTAACTTGATCTGCAAATTAAGCGGGGCTGAAGCAGCTCTTATCGTCAACAACTGCTCAGCCGCAGTGATATTGGTATTAGCAGCTCTGGCGCGTAATCGACCCGTAGCCGTATCCCGAGGAGAACTTGTGGAGATCGGCGGCGGGTTTCGTGTACCTGACGTAATGGCAGAGTCAGGAGCTCAGCTGATCGAAGTAGGAACTACTAATCGAACTCGGGTTGCCGACTATCAAGCGGCTCACCGGTTGCACGACACAGCTCTGCTCCTCAAAGTTCACCCATCAAACTACAAGATCAGCGGTTTCACTGAAGAAGCTTCAGTAGCTGCTTTGAATTCCGTTGGCCCTCCGGTTATCGCTGATCTTGGATCTGGTTTCATCGACGAAGCATGTCACTGGTTACGCGACGGCAGGCCTTCCTGGCTACGCGACGAGCCTGCAGTAAAGCAAACGTTGGAATCAGGCGCGGCGTTAGTCACCTTTTCGTGCGACAAATTGTTCGGCGGCCCTCAAGCGGGAGTGATCGCTGGACGAAAAGATTTAATAGAAATCTGTGCAAAACACCCTTTAATGAGGGCCTTTCGACCGGGGGCTCTAGTGCTAAAGGCTCTCCAAGACACAGCGCTTGCCTATCTGCGGCGAGACGGTGATTCAATACCTTTCTGGCGTATGGCACAAACCTCAGTCGCAGACCTTGAGACCCGCGCCCAGTCTCTTGGCGTTGGGACTCCCATACAAACAATGTCCATGACGGGGGGCGGCTCATTACCTGGCGAAGAATTCCCTTCTGCCGGAATAGAAATAGAAGGTGATGTGTCAGAAGATTTGCGTAACGCCGAACTACCAGTGATCGCTAGGGTTCGAGATAGCTCGACAGTTCTTGACCTACGAACAGTCCACCCCGAAGACGATGCTGCGGTGGCAAAAGCCATTGCCTCCGCTATTTGATCAATGCACATCGTCGCCACAGCGGGTCATGTCGATCATGGAAAATCGACTCTTGTACGCGCTCTGACAGGAACTGATCCTGACCGACTTGCCGAAGAGAAAAAGCGTGGCCTAACCATCGACTTAGGTTTCGCTTTCACCACCCTGCCATCAGGCCGCAAACTTTCCTTTATCGATGTTCCTGGACACATCAGGTTTATCAAAAACATGCTCGCTGGAGTTGGTGGAGTTGACGCTTGCATATTTGTTGTCGCTGCAACCGAGGGATGGAAACCTCAGTCTGAGGAGCACCTCCGCATTCTGGAACTATTGGGGATCAACCACGGCGTGGTCGCGCTTACACAGATTGGGCTAGTGGACGACGAACTCGCTGAGCTAGCACGCATGGATATAGAGGAAAGAACCGAAGGCAGCTTCCTCCAAGATGCACCCGTCGTCGCAGTTGACAGCATTGATGGAACTGGTATCGAAGAGCTCCTAAACGCCTTGGACACCCTCACAGAAGAAGCACCCAACGCGACCAACACCAAACGTCCACGGCTATGGATTGACCGCTCATTTGCTGCAACCGGCGCCGGAAGCGTTGTTACCGGCACACTCACGGGCGGTCGCCTCCGTGTAGAAGACGAGTTAATCCTGATACCTGGTGAGAAGCGAACTCGGATCCGAGCGATCCAAACTCAGGGCGAAACGCGTACCAAAATCGACCCTGGTCACAGGGTCGCTCTTAATCTGACAAACGTTGACCAACAAGCCCTGCGCCGCGGAGTTGCGTTGGTATTAGATGACCAATGGCACCGAACAGACAGGTTTGATGCCACCATCCAGATACTCGCCAATCTCAGTCATGAGGTTTCACGACGCGGAGCTTTCTCTTTGTACGTAGGTTCTGGTGAATGGCCAGTAAACATCAGAGTGCTTGGCCCCAATCGGATCGCACCAGGATCAGAGGGACAAGTAAGAGTTTTTCTACCCGAACACCTGCCACTACTACCCGGCGACAGATTTGTTCTACGCGAATCAGGGCGTGACGAAACTGTCGGCGGAGGCCAGGTATTAGATGTAGACCCCATAGTAAAAGCCTCCGAAGCACAGCCTGACCTCTCGGTAGATCGAGTGGTTGCAGAGCGCGGTTGGGTGAAAGCAGACAAACTGGAGCGACTGACCGGAACAAACATCGAACCCGTCCTAGGTGACTGGGTCGCGTCACCTTCAGTGATTAGCGCAATGGAGGAACACGTCGGGGTGCTAATCGAACAGGCCGGTCCATTGGGCTTAGATATGGCAAAGCTTGAAGAACGAGAGCGGCTGGTTGCAGCCACTCTCGATGGCGTTGAGATAATTGAAGGTCGCGCCCGACCCTTCGACCAAGAAGACGTATTCGTTAACCACCCCCTCCTCCACCAGCTTGAGGAGAACCCTTTTTCGCCCTCTCAGCCAGATGAGTTATCGGGTGAAGAAATCCGAGGTCTGATACAACGCGGAACCGTGATCCAAAATGACGGCGTTCTATTTGCTGCTTCGGCAATGGATAAGGCAGCCATCGTCGTAGCTCATCTGTTACACAACAAGCCGGACGGCATCACTGTTGCTGAAATTCGCGACGCACTGGGCACTACAAGAAAATTTGCGTTACCGATCTGTGCCGTTCTTGACAGCACCGGCATTACGCGCAGAAGAGAAGATCTAAGAATTGCCGGACCAAGGCTTCCTGGTATCTAGCCGAAACAATCGGTGTTGCCAATTAGCGAAACCAGGGTTCTATCAGACGCCCTGGCCGTCTAGCACAAGCAGCATTTGACGCCGTTCTGCCTCATTTGCGCCACCCCAAATTCCGTGAGGTTCCCGGATATCAAGCGCGTACGAAAGACAATCGTCCTTCACTGAACACTGGGCGCAGATAGCTCTGGCCCGAGCCTCGCGATTTAATTTTTCGTCTTTGCGTTCGAATCGCGGCGGCGGAAAGAAAACCGTCGATTGCGGTCCTCGACACGCAGCTTTATGTTCCCAACTGTCATCAGGCAGTGCAGCCATATTTAACGTCCCCCAAAGTGCCTCCGGAGGCAATCTAGGCGCGCGAATATGCGGTTTGCAAGAAAAAATCGAAAAACGATTCAATTTTTGAAAACCCCCACTTGCAGGGCTTATCCGTCACTTTGGCCTAGCTATTGACTTGTTTGTTGGTCTGAAACATCTACTTCTGGAGAGGGTTGCTGACGCATTTCTCGGTAGTCGACGGCACCGCCTTCTTCGGGTTCAACCTCCAGCACGAGCCCTTCAAGTCCCACGATGCGGGCCAATTCGCCTTCTTTGATAGGGGTTAACCGGTTAACTCGGGCTCGCCACTGGGCTTGTTCAAATACCACGATCCCCTCTGGCGTTAGGTCTGTTGACGCTGATGCCATTTGGCCGATCATCCATTCTCTACCCAGAGTGCTCGTACCGTACCTAGTGCGAATCAACGCGGGCATGCCCGATAAGACAAATGCGAGCGTAAGCCCGATACCTCCCACAAGTGTTAACCAACTCACGGAATGAGTAGCAAATAGCTGAAGGGATCCAATGATTAGACAGGCGACACCGAATACGGTCCAGAATCTAGGTACCCCTGTTTGAAGGTCAATTGCGAATCCGAACATCGCAACTATCAAGACCACTAGCGCCCAAATGCGTATGTCTAGAACCCCTAGTCCGTAGCACGCTAGTAACAGCGAACCGCATCCAACTCCTCCAGCTACACCAATGCCGCCAGTGAAAAAGTCGAGCAACAGCATTGACATTCCAACAAGCAACAAGAGGTATGCGACAGCCGGACTTGCGACCGTGTGAAACAGCTGGTCTACAAGTGAAAGTTTATTGAAAGTAACTCTCACATCGTCTGCGACTGACCGCTGAATCAATCCATCTGCTCGTTCAAGTTCGGTGGAGATTTTTTCAATTAGTCCGACGTCCTCCATCGCCAGTAGGAATTCGCCCAAAGTAGGTGCCATCACGTCGACGAGCCCAGCTGTGACCGCTTCTTCCCCTCGGCGGAGCGTATTTTTAATTTCGGTGATGCCCGGTTCTGCGGACTTTTCAAAGTCTTCGAAATTTCCGATTCTGCTTCCGGGCGCAATACCTGAATAATCGGCTGCGTTTACTAAGTAGGCGGCTGCTCCTTTTGCAGTAGCTCCACTTTGTCCGATCCAAGCCCCAACAGGGACTAGGGATCCTTCAATATTTTCTATGAGATCCTGGATCAGCTGCTGATCTGCCGCTCCACCTGGACTGTTGATCTGCAATACGATGGCCAGGGCCCAATTACGTTGGGCGTTATCTAGTTGCAGATTGATGTAATCAATTTCTATGGGGTCTAAAAGGCCGCTGACCTCCACGATTTGGATTTCTCGAGAATGTTCGTGGCCTGCGTGAGCGCTCGCGGCGGACGAGCCAAAGACAAATGTGGTCGAGCAGATGGTTAGAAAGACTGCGCCCAAACGGAACATTCGAATCAATTTGGTCAAAGTTTCACCGTTCAGTCAATCGCTCGATGTCCTGCCAGACTACAGAGGCTTGCCTGCTCTCCCATTCTCTTGCAGTCGGAGGCCTTCAGCGCCTCTATATGTGTTTGTTGGCGGCTAGTCTCAACGGTTAGTGACTACTGTTCTTTTAGCAAGCGACGCTGATTGGCTCATCGAAGAGGTGTGTTCCGCTCTCAGCGATCCGGGCACCGATGTGACTGTGGTTCGCGCGGGTGCCGATGTTCGAGATTCGGTTTCTGCAGACAGCCCTGACTTAGTCATTCTCGATCTTCAGATAGGCAATATGGGTGGCATGGCAACCTGCATGGATCTCCAACTGGAGATTGGTGCTGGGAGAATTAGCCACGTTCCTGTTCTTATGCTTTTGGACCGTTCAGCTGATCTTTATTTGGCTCAGCAAGCCGGAGCTCAGGGTTGGCTTGTGAAGCCCTTGGATTCGTTTCGTTTAAAGATGGCTTCCGTGAAACTCTTAGCAGGCGGAGACATGAGGGATGAACTAATTGAAGCCCCTCAATCCGAATCTGATCCAGTTCCCTCAGATGAGCTAAGTGATTCATCGGTTGAGTCTGATGATGTGACTTCGGAAGGTGATGACACCGAAGAACCTGCTGAAGTCACCTAGACGTTTCTCGTCGTTCGGGGAATTATCTAGTGTTTGCGGTAGCGTCGTTGGTTCCAGAACGGTCTAACGGGCAGTGGCGCAGGTTGGTAGCGCGCTTCGTTCGGGACGAAGAGGTCGTGGGTTCAAATCCCGCCTGCCCGACCACTAATTCAACATTGTTTACGCGCATATTTGGGTAACTCAGACTTGGTGCTGAGACATTGTGGTTATGACGCGATTACGGTAAGCCAGTACGAAAAGTAGGGAACTTTAAAGTGATTGATCCACATGGTCGAGTAATGATGGTTAGTGGCGCTAACCGCGGCATCGGCGCAGCTTTGGCACGCCAATTCCATTCAGAGGGCTGGATCGTGAGTCTCGGTGCCAGGAATGTAGATCAGTTAGAACTATCGACCCAGGGCTGGGCTGACGAAAATGTTTCTTGTCATACCTATGACGCATTTGAACCGGCAAGCGGGGATGCCTGGGTACAAGCAACTGCGGATTTACGAGGCCGTGTAGACGGACTCACTAACAACGCCGGTATAGGGCATATGGAAGGCCTATCTGACTTGTCGGAAGAGATTTTGGATGAGATGTGGGCAGTGAATGTAAAGGGCCCATTAGGCCTGATCCAAAAGGCTCTGCCTTTCTTGGCAGTTTCAGGGGAAGGGCGAATAGTAAACGTGGTCTCGCTTTCCGGGAAGAGAGTCAAGGGAACATTCGCTCCCGGCTACGCGATGACCAAACATGCTTTGCTTGCTTTGCATCATGCCGTACGTCATGCAACTTTCGATGACGGCATCCGGGTAACCGCTATTTGTCCTGGCTACGTCGAAACCGATATGACTTCAGCTTTCGGGGTAGACCCTTCGATCATGATTCAGGCTGATGACTTGGCTGAAACTGTTGCAACGATCGTCAGACTTCCCAATACCGCGACCGTCGCAGAAATTTTGATGACATGCGAGCCTGAAGTTTTGGGATAATCGCATCAATGAATGTCGCATCACTTCTGGATCGAAATCCCAACCCTGATGGTGTCGCCTTGGTCGACCGCTCTCGACGGCCCGCATCGGAGATTTCGGTCTCGCAAATAACCAACGCCGTCCGAGTATTTGCGCAAGCCCTAATCGATATGGGAATCCCAGCTGGTTCTCGTGTTGGGTTATTAGCTGGAAATCTCGGTGAGTACTACACCGTTATGTTCGGTGCCCCCGCTGCAGGCATGGTTTTCGTTCCTATGAACACCAGACTTCCAAAATCCACTCTGGAGTACATAGCTGACGACGCTGATTTGAAGTTGCTGATAACCGATTCTGAGCACGCCAATCTGTTGCCTGATATTTCGACGATCGTTATAGGTTCTCAGAATTGGGTAGACATGATGAGTGGTGCTCCCCTAACTGATTTAGTTGGGGTTCAGCCCTCCGATGTAGCGATTCAGATCTATACCTCTGGTTCAACTGGCCGGCCAAAAGGCGTTCTGTTGTCACACGAGAACGTCACGTTTACGGTCTTGGAGTTCGGCGCGACTATCCCCGGTGAAGTGATGCTGGTATCAGCGCCGCTGTATCACAAGAACGCTTCGATGGCTTCCAAGATGGCTTTCGCTAGCGGGGGGAAAGTAGTTCTGTTACCCCAGTTTTCAGCTAGTGAATACTTGGAAGCGATCAACGAACATGCAGTAACAATGTGTTCGGGTGTACCCACGATGTATGCGCTCATCACGGCGGAACTTCGCCAATCATCAATGAAATATGATCTTTCTTCCGTCCAACGAGTGTTCATTGGTTCAGCCCCGTTAACCGAAGCCTTATTTGACGATGTTCAGGCCCTATTCCCATCGGCATTAGTGACTAACGGATACGGAACAACAGAAGCTGTCTTGGAGTTCGGACCGCACCCCGAAGATCTTCCTCGCCCAAAGATTTCTCTCGGGCATCAACACCAGAACGTCCAACTCAAGCTCATCGATCCAGTTAGCGGTCTTGAATCCAATCAAGGCGAGTTGTGGGTGAAATCTAAAGGCGTGATGCTCGGCTACCACGAACTCCCTGAAGCTAATGCTGAACGGCTGACCAATGGTTGGTACCACACTGGCGATTTGATGCACCGCGACGAGGATGGCTGGTACTTCTTTGTCGGCCGTGTTGACGACATGTTTGTTTGCGCTGGTGAGAACATTTACCCCGACTCTGTTGAACAAATGCTTGAAAAGCACCCGGCCATTCATCAGGCGGTTGTGGTCCCTGTTGCAGATGAGTTGAAGGGTCAGCTGCCAACGGCTTTCATCCGCACTGAACCTGATCATCTTCTCCCAGTCGATGCTGTAAAACAATTCGCCTTAAAAAACGGGCCTGCTTATGCCCATCCTCGTCATGTCTGGTTCGTTGATGAAATACCGCTCGCGTCAACGGCCAAGATCGATCGGGCAACTCTCACTAAAAAGGCTGAAGAACTCTTGGCCTTGGATCGGAATACCTGATGAAAGCAATCGTCTTCGATGAACATGGGTCGATAGATGTTCTGAATTACCGAGATATAGAAGAACCAGATCTGGAATCAGGCCAAGTTAGGGTTGCGGTTCGGGCCTGCTCGTTGAACTACCACGATGTGTTTACTCGACAGGGAATGCCGGGAATCAAAGTTCCACTACCTGGTATCCCTGGCTGTGACTGCGCAGGTTTGGTCTCAGAAGTTGCGGACGATGTCGTTGGCTGGTCTGTCGGAGATCGGGTACTCGTCGATCCTGTGAGGTATGAAGATGGGAAATTGTGGATGATCGGAGACACCCTGTGGGGGGCTTACGCTGAATACGTTGTCGTGTCAGCAGAGCAACTCATTCACCTTCCAGAGGATGTGTCTTTCGCTGATGCTTCATGTCTCCCTGTCGCCTACGGCACAGCCCACCGAATGATGCTCACGCGAGGCAGCGTCAATGCTGGAGATTCCGTACTTATTTTGGGTGCCAGTGGTGGTGTCGGAACAAGTGCTTTGCTCTTAGCAAAGATGCGAGGGGCATCTGTCATCGCTGCTGCTGGGAGTGACGACAAATGTGAGCAACTCATATCTTTGGGAGCTGACGAGACCATCAACTACAACACGACTGATTTCGTGAAGTACTGCCGAGAGAAAACTGGAAGTCTTTTTAGCGGCGGCGGTTATGACGTGGTGGTGAACTTCACAGGTGGTGACACCTGGGCGAAATCTCTGAAGTGCGTCAAGTTGGGTGGGCAAGTATTAACTTGTGGCGCTACAGCTGGTTTCGATCCGCCTACAGACCTGCGATTTATTTGGACAGCAGAAATGGATATCCGTGGTTCAAATGGATGGCAGCGCAGCGACCTAGATCAACTATTGGAGTTGACGAGAACTGGTCAGTTCTCTCCCGTCATTGACTCCCAGGTCCCTCTAAACGATGGAGTTGCTGCTCATCAGGCATTAGAGGAACGGAAGTTCTTTGGGAAGATAGTGATTACTGCTGATGCCCCAATCTAATTAGGCCGCTTCATGACGTTATGCGTGGAAGTCTTTCCGTCTGTTTTGAATAGGGAAATTCATCTGCGAACCCAGCTAAAAATTTAAACATCTCTGGATTTGAACAGTCTTCCGCCAAGTGTTGAGGAAATAGATTTTTTATGTCGTCCTGCGGCAAGACCATGTAATGACGGAAGTAGTTAGCTATGGATAGGCGCATCCCTTTCGTGTAACGGGGGAAGGCGCCATGCCATGTCGCGCCGTGGAAAACGATGAGTGAGCCTGCGGGAGCTTCTACCGGTACAGCCAATTCAACAGCTTCAGGAAACCGAGGTGGCTCCATCCGGCGGTGCGACCCGGGAACATAGGCTAATGCCCCTCCATCAAGTGTGTAATCAGTGAGGCACCAGTTTGTGTTGGCAGTAAGGGCATTCCGTCCCCACGGACGTGGAACCGCCAGCTGGTCGCAGTGCAACCCAAGGTTGCTCCCGTAACCAAACTCTCCATGCCACTTAACAAATGCATTGTGGCTACTAAAACGAGTGGCATTCCGGCCGATGAGGTGACGAATGAGGGCTAGCCCCACCGGATTAATAGCTAAATCGCGAAAGAGGCGGTCACGAGCGCATAGCTGCTGCACCAAAAACTGAGTTGGCTCTCCTAACTCTCCGGCTGAACGAGCAAGCACATTGTCTTCTGGCTTCATCGTTAGTTCAGCCTGTGGGCCAGTATCGAGGTCAAACCCACATCCAACCAGAGCTTCGGCTTCCTCTAGCAGCCGTTCTCGTATAGATGTAATCGTCTGGAAATCAACACCAGTTTTTTCTGGTGGGACAACACATAGGCCGTCTACTTCTAACTGCAATACGAAAGCCTCAAGTTCCAGTTCTCGCAGTTCAGAACTCAAACGTGTTTCGAGTGCTCCTGTCTCCATCACCCGAAACTAGCTCTTTCTGGCTATGTGTCGTCTCAAACAGTGTCAGTTAATCAAGACGGAGAGAACGCTGCCTCCGTCAATGACCTGTCCTCGTTTGACGTGTAGCTCGGAAACTTGCACTACCTCTGGTCGAAAAATTACATCTCCCTGACCGACTACCCCTGTGGAGGTCAATCCAAGCGACAGTTGCCAAGACCGGATCGAAGAAACCGTGAGGGGCGTAACGTGGTGATCCACGGTTAGGTCAGTTGGGTCACTGGTCTCCGCCTCGTCAAGAGCGTGACCAAGATCAACCAGGTTCCGCTCAAGTTGCGCCACATCCGGGCCGTCAGAGATCTTGTAAGCAATGTCGCGATGCATTGGTAACGAACCCTTCATCAATATGACGGGTTTGTTATCAATAGCGTATAAAGCAGTACCAAATTCGATGAAATCGCCCGGATTAGGAAGCCATGTGATCGTGCCCACAGCCACATTGTTGAGGCGTTGAGACGGACCTTCGAGGATCACACCCTGAGCTTCAGCAGCTGCTTGTGCGCCATCTTCAGGAGCCTCGATAATCCGGCTAGACAGGGGCTCGGCTATCTCAGGGCTAGCCGCCTTCTTGGTGCTACCGGACATCCCAATAACAATCGTGACAAGACACGCCACACTGAGCAGCGCTATAAGGATGATGGTGAGAGTTTTTTTCATCTGCGATCACACCCATCGAAACGGTCCGAGGAGTACAAGACTAGGGGGCAAATATTGATTGGCACGCACCCACTGTTTCATGCCTTGCCTAGGAATGTCGGCTTGCCACGTTTTTGGGACCTAACGTCGGGATGTGCACTTAAGCGAACTTCAAGATCTGATGGAAGAGACCTACGGGTTACGCGACAACGAAAGGGGTCTCGCCGCGACTGTCGCGTGGCTAACCGAAGAGCTAGGTGAACTCGCTCAAGCTGTTCGTAAGGGAAGCCAAGAAGAACAGCTTCACGAGTTAGGGGACGTTTTAGCCTGGCTCGCCTCCCTCGCGGTCCAACTCGATTTGTCACTCGAAGAGGCCGTGTCTCGTTACGTCGGTGGTTGTCCGCGCTGTAACTCGGTGCCTTGTGATTGTCCAAATTTGTCAATCAGGAATTAAGAAAATCTCATTTCGAGGGCCGTTTCAGCAATCTGAACTGCGTTAAGTGCAGCCCCTTTTCGGAGGTTATCCCCAACGATAAACAAGGCCAATCCATGTTCCACAGTTGGGTCGCGGCGTATACGACCAACATAGGAGGGGTCTTGACCGGCAGCTATCAGAGGTGTCGGAACGTCAGTAACGACCACTCCAGGAGCTGTCGCCAAAAGTTCAGTTGCGCGTTCAGGACTTATTCCCGAAGTAAACCTCAAATTCAAAGCTAGAGAATGGCCGGTAAAGACTGGAACTCGCACGCAGGTCCCCGAAACTTCCAAATCGGGTATGTCGAGAATCTTGCGACTTTCGTTGCGCAGCTTCTGTTCTTCATCAGTTTCACCAGTGCCATCGGAAACAAAGTTCCCAGCGTGCGCGAGAACGTTGTGAGCAATCGGTTGTGGGAATGTGTTGAAATCAGGGTGGGTGACCGCATCGCCGTCATAGGTCAATCCTTCAGCATCTTTTACCGTTGCACGAAGTTGTTCACCTAACTCCGCTACGCCCGCTAGACCAGCCCCAGAAACTGCTTGATAGGTAGATGCGATCATCCCCTTCAATCCGGCTTCTGCATGCAACGGGGCGAGAACGGGCATCGCCGCCATAGTGGTGCAGTTGGGGTTGGCGATAATACCTTTGGGGGTATTGCTGACTTCGTTTGCATTTACCTCTGGAACTACCAGAGGGACATTCGGATCCATTCGCCACGCCGAAGAGTTGTCGATCACTAAAGCGCCTTGTGTCGCGACTTGTTCAGCGATCGCCAACGATGTCGCTCCACCAGCTGAGAAAAGCGCTATATCCACATCGCTGTAGTCTGCGGTGCTCGCATCTTCAACGACGACGTCGGATCCATTCCAATTGATTGTCGTTCCCGCTGATCGCGAAGACGCAAAAAACCTTATTTCGTCTAAGGGAAAGCGTCTTTCGGCGAGGATGTCGCGCATCACTCCACCTACTTGACCTGTAGCTCCTACGATTCCTACTCGCATAACTTTCGAGGTTACCGACGGTGGCGTCCCAGTTCAGCGCGATTTATTGAATGTATTTCAATCCAAACCGTAAGCAGTGTGTAGGGCCGCCGTCGCTCTGTCCACATCATTTTCAGCTATGACGCAACTAATACGAATTGGTGAAGTGGCGATCATCTCGATATTCACTTCATTTTGAGCCAGAGTTTCAAACATTGTGGCTGCAACACCTGGATTAGATGCCATACCCGCACCCACAACAGAAACGCGACCAAGGTCAGGGTCAGCCATCACCCCCGAAAATCCCAATTCCTTAGCTAGGCCCTGACACGTTGTGGTTGCGGTATCCAGGTCTTCAAGCGGGACGGTAAAAGAGATATCTGTGTGCTCACTGTCGCTGACGTTTTGAACAATCATGTCTACATTGACCGACGCATCGGCCAGGGTCCTAAATACTTTGGCTGCTAAGCCGGGCTCATCCTTGACTCCGCTCAAGGTGACTTTTGCCTGGCTTGTGTCAGGCACAATCCCTTTTATGATTGCTCTTTCCATGTCAGGGTCCTCCTCTAGCACCCATGTGCCAGGTTCCCACGTAAAGGCCGATCGAACGTGAAGAGGTACCCCAAAAGCTCGGGCAACTTCTACCGAACGCATAACTGGTTTGGGACAGCCAACGGCCGTCATCTCTAGTAACTCGTCGAAGGAAATGGATTCCATTCGTTTTGCAGTAGGGCAAACTCTTGGGTCTGTCGTGAAGACGCCTGAAACATCGGTATACAGCTCGCAGGCGTCTGCTCCAAGGCCATGGGCCAGCGCTACTGCCGTCGTGTCTGATCCACCCCTACCTAAGAATGTGACGTTGTCGTCAGCAGACATTCCTTGCGCGCCCGCAACTACTGCGACACGACCTTTGTCTACAGAGTCACGAACTCTGTGAGGTTCGACTGAAATGATCTTCGCATTACGGTGGTTATCGTCAGTTTCGAACCCGGCTTGACTTCCTGTGAAAGAGTCGGCCGGCACTCCAGCAGCATGAAGCGCCATACACATAAGCGCGATGGATTTGCGTTCACCTGCAGTGATCAGCATGTCCATTTCACGGCCGGGAGGATCATTATTGACCTCATCAGCTAATCGGAGAAGCTCGTCTGTTTCTTTTCCCATAGCACTGACAACCAAAACAACGTCGTCGCCTCGGCTACGGGTACGTTTAACGTGATCAGCTACCTCGCGCATGCGGTCAGCATCTGCGACGGAAGTGCCACCGAATTTTTGTACGACGAGTGCCACGAGATTTGAGGGTACCTGTCGGCGACTCTAAGCCCTTGATGATTTTACGGGTTGTTCACTTGGGCTTCTGTGCCCAGCATTGCTACCTTCGTTGCTAAACCTCACCGTTAAGGAACTATTCGTCCACAGTTATGAGCACCAACAAACGCGAACGTCAACGAGCCCACCGTCAAGCCCAAGCAGACGCTGATCAACAAGCAAACAAAAATTCACGACGCACGAAGATTGTGGTCCGTTGGGTCGCGATCGCGGCAGCTGTACTTTTGGTTGCTTTTTTGTGGAGTTTGACCGGTGGCGAAAGCGAGACACAAGAAATCAATGTCGAATCAGTAGGTGCACAGACACTCGGGATTGAAGGGTGCCCCGCGGTTGATGGTTCATCAGAGAAACGAACACAATTCGAAACGCCCCCGAAGCTTTGTATTGATCCAGGTCAGTTGTATTCCGCGAAATTGACTACCACTTCAGGCAATTTCACTGTCGTCCTCGATCCAACGTTGGACTCGCGTAGCGTCAATAACTTCATCTTTTTGGCTCGTCACCATGCTTACGATGAAACAATCTTTCATCGAGTAATCGATCAATTTGTCATTCAAGGTGGCGATGTTGAAGGCTTAAATGGGCGAGGTGGACCTGGATACAAATTCACGGGCGCCTATGGACCCGAGGAGGGATATCTCGTTGGTTCTCTAGCGATGGCGAACCAGGGGACGCCCAACACGAATGGCTCGCAATTCTTCATAGTCACTGGACCTCTCGGGGCTGCTTTAGATCCCAACTATTCGCTAATGGGGCATGTCGTGGCCGGGCTTGACGTGGTTTTGGAGATACAGAAAACAGAAACTGACGGTCTGGATTTACCCGTCAACCCGGTTTCGATTAGCTCTGTGAGTGTCTCAGAAGCCACTTCTTCTCAGGTTGACATATATAAAGATTTGATTGATTAGCCATTCCGCTTTGAGTGAAGCATCAAGTAATGCGTATGCTCACCAGTATGCGTGGGGATACTTTGACCGGACCAGTGGAGCCAGAAGCAAGCAGTTGGACCTTTCCCCCTGCGCACACGGCTGATGAAAATGGTCTCGTCGGCGCGGGAGCGGACTTAGAGCCAGGCACCTTATTGTCCGCCTACAGTTCCGGTCTTTTCCCAATGCCGTTAGGCGACACCATCGGTTGGTGGTCTCCTGACCCTAGAGGCGTGCTTCCACTTTCGTATCTGCGAGTAGGCAGATCTCTGCGTCGCTCGTGTCGAGATTTCGATATCCGCGTGGACCATGCGTTTGACCAAGTCATCGATTCTTGCGCTAGTCCAGTGCGACCACACGGATGGATCGACGCCAATATCAAGAACGCGTATCTAGAACTCCACCGCCTCGGCTGGGCTCACAGTGTTGAGACTTGGCAGGATGGAGAACTTGTAGGCGGCCTATACGGGGTAGCTATTGGTTCTTTCTTTGCCGGCGAATCTATGTTCCACTCGGTTCCTAACGCGTCAAAGGTAGCTCTCGTAGCATTGGTCGACGCCATGAAAGTAACTGGCGGTGCGCTGATTGACGTCCAATGGAATACGCCGCATCTTGAAAGCATGGGGGCCGTCGAAATCAGCCGTGACGATTATCTGGAGTTACTAGCAGAAGCTGTAAACCGACCTTTGGCGGAAGTCTGGTCACGACCGATGAATTTCGGTTTGCTTGACGATTGAGGGCTAACAAAAGTCCCTAGGCTCAACTTCGAAGCAAGGAGCCCGTGTGAACGACGCACCTAAATCTCAGAGGGACCGCCCTTGGGTTATGCGCACCTATTCGGGCCACAGCACTGCAAAGGCTTCAAACGAGCTGTACAAAAACAACTTAGAAAAGGGACAAACCGGTCTGTCGATCGCATTCGACCTACCAACCCAAACCGGATACGACCCTGACCACCCTCTTGCTGTTGGCGAAGTCGGCAAAGTTGGCGTCCCGGTTTACCACTTAGGTCAAATGAACATTCTGCTTGATGAAATCCCAGTGGAGCAGATGAACACTTCCATGACGATCAACGCGACTGCAGCCTGGTTGCTCGGCCTTTACATCGCTAACGCTGAAGACCACGGAATCGATTCCGCCACGCTTAGGGGAACTACACAAAACGACATCGTCAAGGAGTACCTCAGTCGAGGCACCTATATTTTCCCACCCGAGGCAAGCAAGCGGCTCATTGTTGACATGATTGCTTACTGCTCTCAACACGTTCCGCTGTGGAACCCAATCAATATCTGTAGCTACCACCTTCAAGAGGCGGGAGCTACACCGGTCCAAGAGATTGCATATTCGCTAGCAAATGCAATCGACATTCTTGATGCTGTACGAGATTCCGGACAGGTTCCTGAAGATCAGTTTCCTCAAGTAGTTGCCAGCATTTCTTTCTTTGTTAACTCTGGCATCAGGTTCGTTGAAGAAGTATGCAAAATGCGAGCCTTCACACAGATGTGGGATGAGATCTGTGAACATCGCTACGGAGTAAGCGACCCGAAACTTCGACGCTTTAGATACGGCGTTCAGGTCAACTCACTTGGCTTAACGGAAGCCCAGCCAGAAAACAACGTTCAAAGAATCGTTCTCGAGGCCTTAGGGGTGACACTTTCAAAGCGAGCACGAGCTCGTTCAATCCAATTGCCCGCTTGGAACGAAGCACTCGGTTTACCGCGACCATGGGATCAACAATGGTCGCTGCGCATGCAACAAGTATTGGCTCTGGAAACCGACCTACTCGAATACGACGACATTTTTGATGGGTCGCACGTAGTTGAAAGCCGGACTGCCGAGCTGATTAGTGAAGCCCAACTGGAGTTAGATGAAGTTATTGAGTTGGGTGGTGCCTTCGTCGCCATCGATGAATTGAAACAACGCCTGGTAGCAAGCCACACCGAGCGGATACGCCAAATCGAATCGACGGAGTTGACCATCGTAGGAGTCAACGCATTCGAGGAATCCACCGAATCTCCCCTAGAAGGAGAAGGAAACTTCCTAAAAGTTGATCCTCGGGTCGAAGCTGAAATGATTGAAGACGTCACAGAATGGCGGTCATCACGATCTGAAGAAGACGTAAACGTCGCTCTAGAACGCTTACGCGAAGCCGCTTCAGGTGACGAGAACATAATGCCTCATACAATCGTTGCGGCTAAAGCCGGAGCGACCACAGGAGAATGGACGCAAGTGCTCCGAGAGGTCTTCGGTGAATACCGTGGGCCGACAGGTGTACATATCACTTCAGGTAATTCTGTAGGTCTGAAGGAAGTTGCCCAGCGCTCCAGCAAACTCAATGGCGGCCCACCGCGTCTACTAGTCGCAAAACCAGGTCTTGACGGTCATTCCAATGGCGCAGAACAGATAGCGGTTGCCGCTCGCAACGCTGGAATGGAGGTTGTATACGAAGGCATCAGAATAACTCCAGAACATGTTGCTGCTACCGCACGCGACGAGGACGTTGACGTCATTGGGTTGTCGATCTTGTCCGGTGGTCATCTCCACTTAGTGCCATCGGTATTGGCCGCCTTACACGAGCAAGGCGTCACCTCACCAGTAATTGTTGGCGGGATCATTCCTGAAGAAGACAAACACACGTTGTTGAAGGCTGGAGTGTCTCGCGTCTATACGCCGAAAGACTACGAATTAACTCGCATTATGAATGACCTTGTCGATTTGGTCGAATCTCGACGCGCAATCTAACCACCATCACTGCAGCGCTTAGTCTTCAAACCACACTGAGTCCGAACCAGGCAACGTGTCGTTATCAGCACCCAGGCTCCGTCCAGCCCAACGAACCTCACCAGGAGTTTTCGAAAGTTGAGCTATCAGCGATTGCATCACAACCCCGTCAACCTCAATCAACGATCCCCTCTCGGCTACATGCCTATCAGCCGAAAGCTCACCGACATTTAAGACAGGCGCCGCAGCGGCTTCCGCTGATTCAAAACTCTCCAATGCTTCGGACAATGTCCGTTTTCCAACCCACTCGGCCATCAACCTGTCAACTTCTTCTCGATTCGCGATTCGACCATCAAAAGTTTGGAATCGTTCATCATCTGCAACACCAATAAGTTTCATTACTCTTTGAGCAATCGCATCACTCGACGTGCTCACCGCAATCCATCCTCCATCGGAAGCCTGGTAGGTGCCTCGGGGAACGCTGTATGCGATCCCCGAACCCAGCCGAGGTTGCAAATAGCGTTCACTGTGCCAGGCAGATATAAGTGGACCCATGATCTGCATCATGGTTTCAAGCAAATTCACATCGACGGTTTGTCCACCTCCCGAATGAACTGCAACCATGGTCGCGAAGGCAGCTGCCAAGCCAGTCACTTCATCTGTTAAAGCAATAGGAGGCAGCAGCGGGGCCCCATCGGCCTCTCCGCTCATGGCAGAAAAACCGCTCATTGCTTCTGCCAGCGTCGCGAAACCTGGACGATTTCGATACGGCCCACTTTGCCCAAAACCAGTTACGCGGGTAATCGTCAATTTCGGATTTACTTCGAACAGTTCATCGGGAATCAAACCCAGCGATTCGAGCTTCCCGGGCCGAAGATTTTCGACCAAAACATCAGCAACGCTGAGCATTCGTTTCAAGGTCGCGAGGTCATCATCACTCTTCAAATCTAGGGTGATCGCTCGTTTCCCCCGGTTAACCAATTTCCACCAGAGCGTTTCACCGTCTGCTGCCCGCCATCCAATATTTCTCGTCGAATCACCTGAGGGCCGCTCGACCTTCACCACGTCAGCACCAAAGTCCGCCAAATACCTGGCGCAATGAGGACCGGCAAAAATCGTCGATATATCCACTACCTTCAGATCAGCGAGGGGCGGAGAAGGTTCAGTCACGTCAAGATCCTGCCATAATCAAAAGCAATTCACTCACCATGAGATGATGGATCTGACCCATTGGAATTACCGAAGAGCATCTCTATGAATACAAGTGCCAGCGCCCCGTTCCATCTTCGAGGTAACTATGCCCCCGTATTCAACGAGGTGACCACAGACCAACTCGAAGTTCGCGGTTCGATACCTGTTGAACTTGACGGCCGTTATCTCCGCAATGGCGCAAATCCAATCACTGGTGAATCCGCGCATTGGTTTCTCGGTGACGGAATGATTCACGGTGTCAGGCTTCGCGAGGGCAAAGCTGACTGGTACCGCAATAGGTGGGTGAAAACGCCGTTCCATGAGAACCCGACAAAACCGGTAATCGATCTTGAGAACCCTGATTTCAGCAGTGAAAACTCAAAAGCCAACACTCACGTCGTTTCTCATGCCGGTCGCATCCTGTGTCTTGAAGAGGGGCATGTGCCTTGGGAAATATCGGATGAGCTGGAAACTGTGGGGCCGCATTCGTTTGACGGTCGGCTTGACGGTTCCTTCACCGCGCACCCAAAGATTTGTCCGCTGACCGGAGAGATGTTGGCTTTCGGATATGGTTTCCGGCCGCCTACATATCTAACCTTTCTTCGCGTTTCAGCAACAGGTGAGTTAGTTCAACAAGAAGCGATTGATATCCCTGCTCCGGTGATGATGCACGATTTCAACATCACAGCAAACCGCGTGATTTTTATGGATCTACCGGTTGTATTCGATCTCGATTTGGCCATGGCAGGGAGCATGCCATTTTCGTTCCAAAGAGATAACGGCGCTCGGCTCGGGGTAATGGACCGCGACCGCAACGATGCAAACGTTCAGTGGCTCGACATCGACCCTTGTTATGTCTTTCACCCCGTTAATAGTTATGACGTTGATGACCATGTGATTATCGACGTGGCAAGGTACCCCTCGATGTGGGAAAAAGGGAGCGGCTCATTCAACACCAAAGCGGAGTTGTGGCGATGGGACATTGACACCGTTGCGGGAAAAGTTACTGAGACCCAACTTGATGATCGCCCAATTGAGTTCGGTCGAATTGCCGATAACCGCGTCGGGTTGGATTATCAGTACGGGTACGCGGTCAGTCTTGACCTTGCCAATGGAGAAACATCTGATTCTCAATCCGGGACAATTGTTAAATACGATTTGGCTGCGGATCGGTCATCTATCTGGGATCTTGGTCAAGGACGGGACCCCGGCGAGTTCGTATTCGTCGGGAGGCCCGGGGCTGATGTTGAGGATGAGGGCTGGCTACTCGGTTATGTATATGACCGTGCTGAGGACAGAAGCAGTTTGGTAATTCTTGACGCTTCTCAACCCGGAGAAGCCCCAATAGCTGAAGTTCTACTCCCCCAACGAGTGCCTTTCGGGTTTCATGGATCCTGGATCTGGGACTAAAGATCTGTGGTTACCGTTATCTAGTAGGACTTAGCTGGCCAACGTGAACTTTCATTCCACCAACGCCCACTAAACCTCCAACTTGATTGAGGCCTTTCAACATTTTGTTGCATTGGTTCCGGCCACAACACTTCAATCGCTGCCGCAATCGCTGCTGCTTCTTCATCTGTAGGCGAGGGGCGAATCGCACCCACAATCGGGGCGCTCATAGCGGAACGTTTCCATGTTTACGTTTAGGGAGTTCCTCTCGTTTGCTTTCGATCATCCGAAAGGCCGCTACTACTTTTTGTCGTGTCTCAGCAGGGTCGATCACTGCATCGACAATTCCTCGTTCCGCCGCCACGTAGGGATTCGCGTATTTCTCCGTGTAGTCGTCAACTAGTTCTGCTTTGCGAGCCTCAGGGTCAGCTGCTTGCTGTAGTTCGCGCCGATTCAATATTTCGACTGCTCCTTGGGGACCCATGACCGCCAATTCAGCCGTTGGCCAAGCAAATGAAACGTCACACCCAACTGACTTCGAGTCCATTACCACGTAGGCGCCTCCGTAGGCCTTGCGTGTTATGACCTGGACTCGCGGAACTGTTGCCTCGCAGTAGGCGTAAAGCAGTTTCGCACCGTGTCGGATAATTCCGCCATGTTCTTGATCTACACCTGGAAGAAAGCCAGGAACATCAACAAACGTAAGTAGTGGCAAATTAAAGGCGTCACAGAAGCGAACAAACCGAGCTGCCTTTTCCGATGATTCAATATCAAGGACACCGGCCATCATCATGGGTTGATTACCAACAATGCCAACCGACCTGCCATCTAGTCGCGCAAAACCACAGACAATCGACCCTGCCCAGCCCGCGTGATACTCAAGAAATTCTCCATCGTCCACAACTTCTGAAATCACGGCCTTGATGTCATAGGGAACATTTGGACTGTCCGGCAATATCTCCCGAAGCCCCGGACAATCCCGTTCCGGGTCATCGCCCTCACTAAGAACTGGGGGACTATCTAGATTGTTCGACGGCAAGAAAGAAAGAAGGTATTTCACATCGTCTAGAACACTTTCTTCGTCTGACGCTACGAAAGACGCCACGCCAGACTTTGTACTGTGCGAACCAGCGCCTCCTAGTTCCTCAAGACTCACTTCTTCACCCGTGACCGTCTTCACTACATCCGGGCCAGTAATGAACATATGGCTCGTGTCTCGAACCATGAAGATAAAGTCAGTCATTGCGGGGGAATACACTGCGCCACCTGCGCAAGGGCCCAGGATCACGCTGATTTGAGGGATTACGCCTGATGCTTGGACATTGCGGCGAAAAATTCCGCCGTAGCCAGCGAGAGAAACAACTCCCTCTTGAATACGTGCACCCGCACCATCGTTCAAGCCGATCATTGGGGCACCGACGGACTCAGCAAGATCCATGATTTTGTGCATTTTTTCAGCGAATACTTCGCCGAGCGCGCCGCCGAAAACCGTGAAATCTTGACTCGCTACGAATACTTTTCGCCCATCGACGGTCCCCCACCCAGTGATGATTCCATCGGTATACGGTCGTTCATCCAAGCCCACATCGTGTGCTCGATGTCGTGCAAGCATGTCGAGCTCGTGGAACGATCCATCGTCAAGGAGGTAGTCGATCCGCTCACGAGCCAGCATCTTTCCTTTTTCATGCTGGCGAGCTACTGCTCGTTCTGGACCTGCGCTAATGGCCGCTTGACGGCGTTCTTCGAGATCTTTTAAACGTTCGGACATACTGGGATTTGCCACAACACCTGATCGTAGCGTCCATCGACTGTCGGACCTATGTAACTCGCCTATCTGGTGCCAAGAGAAGCCTTATTTACTGATAGGAGAAGGTCTAACCGATTGGGATTAGACCGGCTGATTCAGTTCGATCATGTTGCCTGATGGATCAAAGAAGAAGGTTTGTCGGGCAGTTGTACCCGGTAAGGCCTTCGGGTCTTTGACTTCTACTCCCCTATTTCGCAGTTCAGCGACAGTGGCATCAATATCATCCACCCTAAAAGCCCAATGCTGGCCTTTAGGAGGTTGCCAACCTTCAACCTCGATGAGATGCACTTCCCCGCCACCCTCAGTTTGTAACCATCGACCGTTGAACTGAAAATCGGGGCGTTCAAGTGTCTTCATACCAAGCACATCGGTATAGAACGGTGCCGTAGCCTCAACATCGGCGCAATTAATCGATACGTGGTGAACCGGTCCGAGTTCCATCATCCCATCCTAGGCCCGATCAGTTACAAGCTTCTGCGTCCGCAGCACAAGAGGCTCCATACGGTTGCTGATACAGAACTCTTCAAAGTTTGGCGCCGGGCACTGCCACTCTAGGTCTTCAACAGACTTTGCTACTGGGGCGTCTAAGCGCACAGTCGCCAATTTTTTGAACAGCATGGCTTCTTCACGGTGTGCAGCCAAAGTTGCGGCTAACGCGCGACTCGAGCGGACAGTGACATCCCACTCTTCGCTGTCATCTGGTATCAGCTCAACGGAACCGTACCGATCTAACACGGTCGCTGATGACTTCTGCCCCCACCCTTTAAGGCCTGGGAATCCATCGGCTGAATCTCCGACAAGAGCTAAATAATCCGGGATCGACTCAGGGAACACACCATATTTGTCTCGAACGCCATCACTATCGAACAACAAGTTCTTCCTACGATCCCACTGAAACACTTTGCCGCCAACACATTGAGCTAGGTCCTTGTCTGGAGTGCATATAAGGATCTCCTTAACTCTTGGGTCGGCGCTCATCAGGGCTGCACCCGCCGCCAAAGCATCATCTGCTTCGAACTCCGCCATTGGCCAGACTTCTACCCCTAGAGCTCTAAGACCCTCCTCAAGAGGCGCGAACTGTTCGGCAATCTCGGGATCCACTTCAGAGCCATCTTTGTAGCCCGCCCACAAATCGTTACGGAAAGAAGGAATTACCTGATCCGTTGCCACTGCCAAATGAGTTGCACCTTGTTCAAGCAAACTTATGACGCTACTTAACACTCCTCGCAGAGCTCCTACTTCGGCCCCTGCCTCAGTTTTCCGCGACGGCACTGCAAAAAAATGCCTGAAGAGTTCATATGTTCCATCGATTAGGTGTACTTGAAAAGACATTTTGGGTCATCCCATTGGACTTACATGGACCTTACCGGTCTACTGTTACCTCGAACATCGATCAGTCGACCGAGGAATTACATCATGAAGGTGCCTTTTACGATCTCCGATTTCTTATACCGAGCAGAAAACGTCTATTCAGACCGGATTGCTCTAGTTGATGAACCCGATATGCCTGGTGGTGGTTTGGGTGAATTGACCTGGCGTGAGTTCGGAGTCAAAGTCCGAGAACAAGCAGCAAAGTTAGACGAGCTAGGTATCGGTGTCGGCGAGCGCGTTGCGATGGTGTCACAAAACGCGGGCAGGCTAATGACTTCGTTTTGGGGAGTTTCAGGTTACGGCCGTATTTTCGTGCCTATCAACTTCCGGCTGAGTCACGATGAAATCGCCTACATAGTTGACCATTGTGGAGCGTCAATGTTGCTGGTGGACCCTTCCATGGAGGACACCTGCAAGGACATTGAGGTTGATCATTTCGTGGTCATGGGTACTGATAGCGATGATCAAATGTATTTGTCAGGGGGAGAACCTGAGATTTGGATCCCAGACGAAGATGCAACCGCGACAATCAACTACACATCAGGGACAACAGCTCGTCCTAAAGGTGTCGAACAAACTCACCGTGCACTATGGGTCAACGCAACGACGTTCGGTTGGCATGCGGGGGTGAGCGATAGGGATAACTACCTCCACACACTGCCGATGTTTCACTGCAACGGATGGGGAATGCCCTACGCTGTCACCGGCATGGGCGGCAAGCATGTTGTGCTTCGCGAGGTCCGAGGAGAAGACATTCTCCAACGTATAGAAGATCACGACATCACCTATATGTGCGGAGCTCCGGCAGTCGTTGCGGCGGTGTTGGAGGCAGCCCAAGACTGGGAAGGTGAAATTCCCGGACGCGGCAAAGTGAGAATGGTCGTAGCGGGAGCTCCTCCTCCTACCCGAACGATTGCTCGGATGGAAGAAGAATTGGGTTGGGAATTCATTCAAATTTATGGCCTGACCGAAACTTCGCCTCTTTTGACAATGAACCGATGCAGGTCCGAATGGGATGATTTGGGTTTTGAAGATAAGGCTCGCAAGCTAAGTCGAGCGGGGGCACCTGCGATCGGAGTAAAGATCGAAGTAGATCAACAAGGTGAAATTCTTGCGCGCTCTAACGTGGTTCTTGAGGGGTATTGGGAGCAACCAGAAGCAACTGCTGAAGCAATAGTCGACGGTTGGTTTCACACCGGTGACGGTGGGACGATGGATGACGAGCATCACGTAACAATTTCGGACAGAAAAAAGGATGTAATCATTTCAGGAGGCGAGAATGTCTCTTCGATCGAAGTAGAAGATGTGCTGTTTAGCCATGATGCGATCGCCGAGGTTGCGGTCATCGGAGTACCTCATGAGAAGTGGGGTGAAACAGTTAAAGCGTTGGTGGTGTTAGCTGAGGATCAGTCAGCTACTGAACAGGAACTGATTGAGTACTGTCGAGAGAAAATGGCGCACTACAAATGCCCGACTTCAGTCGAAATTCGAGATGAGCTAGCTCGAACTGCTACGGGCAAACTCCAGAAATTCAAGCTCCGCTCCCCTTATTGGGATGGAATGGAAAAACAAATCAACTAGAGCACCAAACATATTAAGCATGAGAGTAGTGACTCTTGGAGTTATTACTCTTAAACTAATGGTGTGCGGGTCGAACAATTGGCTGGAGATGCCCAACTCAGCGTGGACACCATCCGGTACTACCAAAAAATCGGAATTTTGCATCCACCTACCCGCGATGGGCGAGTGGCACTGTACGACAATTCGCACTCCGATCGGCTGCAAGAAATTAAGCAGTTATCTGACGAGGGTTTCAGCCTGGCTCAAATCCAACAACTTGCTGATTCTTCGCCTCATCCATTATTGACTTCACTGAATGGTTCTTCAGATTCGCTCTCCTTCGATGAACTAGTGGCTGCTTCTGGGACCAACGAAGAAATCGTGCGACTCGCTGTCGACGCGGGACTAATCAGGCCACTAACAAATAATGACGAACGATTCGGAGTATCGGCACTGTCGATGTTGAGGGCCGGTGTTGAGTTGCTTGATGCTGGTGTGCCATTTGATGAACTAATTCATTTAGCTGTTCGACACGCTGACCATGTAGAAAGTGTCGCCGAAGACGCTGTTGCCCTTTTCGCAAAACATCTTGGCGGAACACCGGCTGCTTCACAGACAAAAATAGTGGAAAGCATCCTTCCATTAGTTACTGAGCTCGTAGCCCAACACTTTCGTCAAACGCTCATTGAACAGGTTGGTCAACATCTTCGAGAAGATGGGCAGTCGGCATGACTACTTTGACAGAGCCCTGTCAGCTGACTCTTATCCGAAAACAATTGGAACAATCACCGGATCTATTAGCGCTTTGGGCCTCATCTAAGCATCATCAAAAAGCCTATTGGGCAGTTCCTGATGCGGGATTCGAATTTGTAGCACTTGGTAAAGCCCAGCATTTCAGAACTGACGAGAGGGCATCTCGATTCGAATCCGTCCGTGCTGATTTAGGAACTTTGAATATTGATCTTGTTGGCGAACCTGGCCCAGATTTCACAGCGGGAGTACTAGTCGGTGGATTCGCGTTCAGTGACCGCGAAATTGAACGTCATCCTGACTGGGCTGTGTTTGGTGGGGGTGAGTTGGTACTGCCCGAAATTTTCATCGCACGGTCAAATGATCGCACCTGGATTACCCACGTCGAGGGAACAGATATCCCAGCTCTAAATCCTTCTCTGGACCCAGAGCTTGGGTGGGTCGAGGAAGTGGACCACAAAAATGATGACGAGTACTTGGGTTTGGTATCTAGCGCGTTGAAAGAAATCGAAGCGGGCAACATGACGAAAGTAGTAACCGCTCGATCCCTCTCTCTTCCCGCCAATCTCAATTCAGCGGCACTTCTGGAACGGCTCAAAACACGACATCCTTCTTGCGCAACTTTTGCCATCGCTCACGGAAGTCAGGTCTTCCTAGGTGCTAGCCCAGAGAAGCTCGTCAACGTTGAGGGCAATCGTCTCGAAACAGCTGCTCTGGCTGGTTCACGACCTCGCCATGAACATCCTGGAGCTGATGCCCAATTACGCGCTGAACTATTGGCACACCCTAAGGAACGCAACGAACATCAGATCGTTATCGACGACATCACAGAGTCATTGACGAACGCAGGCGTTGATTTGGACTCGCCAGTAGGCACAGGGGTAATGAAATTAAAGCGGATCCAACACCTCCACACACCTATTTCAGGGACATTGCCAAAGAACACGGACATCCTCGACATCGTCAAAGCGTTACACCCGACCCCTGCTGTGGCAGGTCTACCCAGACAACGCTCTCAAGATTGGATCGACGAACATGAATTAATGGATCGAGGCTGGTACGCAGCTCCAGTTGGTTGGATGACTCCAAACGGTTCTGGGGAGTTTCGGGTTGCTTTAAGGTCAGCTCTCTTAACAGACACCTCACTCACATTGTTTGCCGGAGGTGGCATCGTTGAGGGGGCAGAACCAGATCGCGAACTAGCAGAGACTGCTACAAAATTTGAGGCTCTTCTCGGAGCCCTCGATCTAACGCCATAGATCAATGACTTCCGACCCGGTCTACGACGCGTGTGCGACGTTCGCTAATGAACTCGTCAGTCAAGGTATTTGTCATGCCGTTATTTCGCCAGGTTCGCGGTCGACACCCCTAACACTTACCTTCGCTGAGACACCGGGAATCAAGACTTGGGTTCGACTCGATGAGCGGTCCGCCGCTTTCTTTGCTTTGGGTTTGGCAAAGTCGTCAGGGAATCCCGTTGTCCTAATTTGCACTTCAGGTACCGCTGCTGCCAACTATTTGCCTGCAATCTGTGAGGCCAATTGGTCCGAAACTCCCCTCATCGTCTTGACGGCAAATAGGCCGCCAGAGCTACGCGGTTGGGGCGCGGGTCAAACCATCGATCAGACGAATATTTACGGCAGTAATGTCCGGTGGTTCGCCGAACTTCCAATCGTCTCAGACCCAAACCTGGCTTGGTTCCAAAGAACAGCCGCTCGCGCTGTTCAGTCCTCCACCGGGACAAAACCAGGCCCCGTCCATCTAGATTGGCCATTTAGAGAACCTTTAGAGCCACAACCAGACCGGCAACCCTTTCAGCCAGCGCCAGCAATTCAACTCAGCCGTCCCATAGCGACTATCGATCCTGAAAGCATTAAAGCGCTGACAGAAACCTTTAAGCAGAGGCCGCGAGGCATTGTGGTCGCTGGTCCTATGGCTGATGGCGCTTCTTGGCATGAAGCGGTTCACAGCTTCTGCCGACAGACCGGCTACCCATTATTGGCGGAGCCACTTTCACAGCTGCGATCCAACGCGGATGAGGTCGTTGTCATCAACCATCATGATCACTTACTCCGGGGTTCATGGGCTGACACCGTCGTGCCAGATGTTGTGGTCCGTATAGGTGGTCCTCCTACCTGCAAACCTCTGCGGATTTGGTTGGAAAAACATCAGCCGCCGCTGATTATGTTTGACCCATCGGGTAGCTGGGCTGAGCCAAGTTTTACGGTCTCTGAAATAGTTAACGCAAATCATCAAGGGCTCATGCAGATAGCAGAAGCCCTCGAATTTACTGCGCCTGACGATGGCTGGGCGAAGAGCTGGGAGGCCGCTGACCAACAAGCAGCAACAGCAATCGACAATGTGATTGACAGCGAACCTCTACTTCAACCTGCGGTGGCCCGCGAGTTGGGCAGACGACTTCCACGAGAACACGTGCTCTACGTATCTAATTCAATGCCGGTGCGCGATATTGATAGCTTCCTGGAAGCCCGTTCAGAACCACTCTCGGTTATGGGGAATAGAGGAGCTAGCGGCATAGACGGTGTCATCTCCAGCGCTGCCGGAGTTGCAGCTTCCGGACATGACACAACCCTGTTAATAGGAGACCTAGCTTTTCAGCACGACATCGGTGGCCTACTAGCAGTCCTAGAAGATGAGCTTTCTCTAACAATCATCGTTGTTGACGATGGAGGGGGAGGAATTTTCAGCTATCTGCCTATCTCAGAGGTGGCAGATTCACCTCTATTCAATGAGTTCTTTACAACCCCGCAACGGCTACCAATTCGTAAAGTTGCTGAGGCAATTGATATTGGCTATTTCGAAGTTACTGAAATAGGTCAGCTCGCTGATCTACTTGAAAACCCAGACTCTTTACGTGTGATCAGAATCGCTGTGGACCGAGACCTTGACGTTGATCAACATCGACGCCTCGCTCAAGCAGTCACTGCTTCACTCTCAGAGCTATGAGATTTAACTGCGCTGAAATCGCCTTAGAGGTTGAGGTAACGGGCGTTGGTGACCCGGTGTTGATTATCCACGGATTCACGGGTTGCGGATCAGCAATGGCACCATTAGCCAAGCTTTTGTCCGGACGTCGAATACTTCCGGATCTGGTCGGTCATGGCCGAAGTGAATCCCCCGTGGCTTTGGATCCTTATGCCCTTACAAGCATCTCATCGCAATTGTCATCGTTGCTACAGCAACTCGATGCTTCGCCAGCATCAATAATCGGGTATTCGCTAGGAGGTCGGATAGCACTCACTTTCGCTCTGTCCCACCCAGAAATGGTGAAATCGTTGGCTCTTATTGGGGCAAGCCCTGGTATCAGTAATCAGCAAGAACGAGATCTACGACTTCAGCAAGACTGCACGCTCGGAGATTCTATTTCTCAGGTCGGGGTACGAAATTTCGTCGATACTTGGGTCGCAATGCCAATGTGGGAAAGCCTCAGAAATAGCTTGACCCCGCAGCAGTGGCAAGATTCGATCAAGCAACGAGCAGCGAATCATCCACTCGGTTTGGCTAATAGTCTCAGAGCCAGCGGTACTGGCGCAATGTCCCCATTGCATGAAACTCTTCAGCATTTAGCCGCTCCTACGTTGCTTCTCGTCGGCGAGGAAGATTCGAAGTTCTTGAACATCGCCAAAGAAATGGCGTCAACAATTCCTGAGGCAAATATTGAGGTAATCAGAGATTCTGGCCATGCCACTCATCTAGAGCGGCCCGGTGCAACAGCCGACGCAATAATGAAACACTTCTCATGTTCGTAACCCTTAAGGACAGAACGCTGCAACTTCGCAGTCCGGTGACAACGGCACATGGCAAGATAACCCACCGGCAAATCATCGAAATTACCGTCCAACAAGACGAGTTTTTCGGCTACGGGGAATCTGCACCGCTGCCTGGCTTCGGATTAGAAACATTCAAAGAAGCACAAACCGCTTTGGCTGAATGGTCAGAAAATCCTCATACCCTCCCTACTTTGCCAGCCGCTTTGAGTGGCGCTGCCACGGCTCTGGATTATCTCAAGCAGGCAACATCAAAAATCTGTCTACCTCCCGGATCTATTGCAGTTCAGGCTTTAATTAGCGCGACAGACATTCCGTCGCTAGAGAAACAAGTCACTAACGCAATTAATGACGGCTACCGAGCCGTGAAATTGAAGGTGGCTACAACTGACGCCATGACCGACATAAAGAGGATCGAGATCACAACGAAGCTGATTGATACCCAAATATTGCTGCGGTTAGACGCGAACGGCGGGTGGACGAGAAGACAAGCACTCGATGTACTTACAAACACGGACACCGGTCGTGTCGCACTTGTCGAGGAACCAACATCGGATCCAAGCGATTGGCAGGAGATACACCGAGAGACTGATATCAGCATCGGCGCTGACGAACAGCTAACAGATCAAGCGCAAATTGATCGTCTCGTTGATCTAGGAGCCGCTCAAACCTTTGTCTTAAAGCCGTCGATATTGGGCGGACCTCCCGCTACTCGCCGGATCGCCTCCCAAGCCGCGCAAAACGACATCGACATCGTCATCTCATCATTTCTTGATGGCCCAATAGCCTTACGGTCGGCCAGAGATCTGGCATTAGAGCTGGCACCCCATCAGATTCACGGCCTGGGTACCGCTCCTCTGTTCGTGGAAGATTTACCAAGCGATGTCCAACCCGTTAACGGATATCTTCAGCGCCTATAGATAAACGTCCTAGGGCCTTTCATTTAAAGCAAGTGGCGTTGGACTTTTCCCAAGGCTGTTTTGGGAAGTTGTTCAGTTAACTCCAACGATCGCGGGGCGCAATATGCGGGTAAGAAACTCTTTACCAAATCTCGCAGCTCTTCCAATGTAGGTGCATCGGAACTAGGTACGACTACTGCAACAACGGACTCACCCCATTCGGGGTCAGGGCGTCCAACTACTGCGCAGTCGCTAACCCCTGGCGCCATGCTTAATATCCGCTCAACCATTACCGGCCAAACGTTTTCTCCACCCGTGATAATCATGTCGCCCATACGTCCATGTACGGTCAAAATACCGCCATCGTCTAATTCCCCTGCGTCGCCAGTTGGGTACCAACCATCTTTGGTAATTGGGTTGCCCCCATTTCTGTAGCACCGAAAGAGCATCGGACAACGAATCTGAACTTCGCCATCAACAACACGTAATTCGACATTTTCGAGTGGTCGTCCGTTGTATACGACCCCGCTACCAGTTTCAGTCATTCCGTAAGTTGCGATCACATTGTCGGGTCGATCAGCAGGGACAGAGGCGCCGCCGACGAGTACCCGTCGAAAATGTCCTGTGTCTATTCGTCTCATCGCAGTGGGAACCAACGAAATTAAGGTCACTCCGTTTCGTGCTGCTGCGATCGTTTTATCAGCATCAAAGCCATCGTGAACTTCTAAGGGGACTCCAGAATGAAGTGCCCGAACTATTACTGAGAATCCACCAACATGGCTCAAGGGCAGACAAGCAAGCCATTTGTCAACAGTCGGGTCAGCTTTCAGAAAACCATTAGTGGCTTCGGCGTTAGCGATTAACGCCTGATGCTCAAGGACAACTCCTTTAGGTCGCCCTGTACTGCCGCTCGTCGCGACAACCAAAGCATCATTTGATTCAACCGGTCGTCCAGCCAAGGATGAAGTCCCTGAAGAATCAATCACAACAGATGCTTCCATTTGCTCAATCAGCGCTACTTGAGCTTTCTTGGGTAACCGCTGGTCTACCGGCAGCACAGCGTCCCCTTCGTCCCATATGCGTTGGACTGTTTCGACAAACTGGGGGCCACCGGCCATACACAGCGCTACAAGACGATTCACCCTGATGACGTTACCGGTGATCTAGAAAGCCCGAATCAACAAACTGACAGTGCATGCGACAATGATTGTGGTTACTGCTCGATCAAACCGGGCTGCATTGAGTTTGCGACCGATTCTTATTCCAAACGGAAGAGCTAAAGCAACAACTAAAGCCGCCAAGATGGAGCCCACAATGCGTTGATTTGACCACTGACTAGTAACGGTCAATGTGACTAGTTGAGTAATTCCTGTCAAAAGAAAAATCGCCGTATTCGACACCACAAACCGTTCACGCGATACGCCGAGACCTTGAAACCAGGCAGCAACGAGCGGGCCCGAGATACCAGTCGCACCCTGCGCTAGTCCACATGTAACTGCCACCGGCATCTTGCCCCATTTCTGGACGTTGGGTGACCACTTAGCTTCGGTGGCAGAGAATTTCCAAACCAAAAAAGTTGTCAACACCAACGCAAGCAGAAGAAATAACAGCTGATCATTGATCCGGGGTAACAGCCAAGCACCAACAACAGCCCCGAAAGATCCAAGTGCTGCGAACATCAAAAGACCTTCAGCAAAACGAAGCTCTCCACGGTGCTCTCTCACTAACATCGCATTACTCACGGCGGTAGGGGCAGCCATGATTACGACCGCATCTTGAACTCCAACAAAGAACGCAATCACAGGGACTGCTGTAAGAGGCAAACCAAGACCCGTCGTACCCTTCACCAACGAACCTAGAATGACCGCCACTGCAACGATCAATAACTCGTATATGTTCACGGGTTAGCTAGCTCAACAGCAATTTGGCCAGCGATACTGGCGTTGTGCTCAGCCAACGCAAGGTTTGCTGTAACACTTTCACCCTCTGTTGCTTTCTCCACAGCAGCAAGCACGCGAGGTGTGACTGCTGGGCCAGCCAACCCTCGAAGTTGTACTTCCGCCAGACTCATTTCAATCGCTTGGTCAATCCGAGAAGAATCCAGTTCAGCTTCTAGCGGGATCGGTACGACAAGGAGGACACCCCCCTGCCCTAGACCTTTTCGATCACGATGAAGCCGAGCAGCTCCTTTCGCGTCTTCGACTCGATGTGAAATCTGCAAACCAGAGGCCCGGGTATAAAAAGCTGGAAAATCATTAGTTCGCCACCCAACGACAGGCACAGATTGAGTCTCTAAATATTCCAGAGTGCGAGGTAAATCTAGGAAAGCCTTAGCCCCTGCACTTACGACAGTGATCGGGTATTGAGCAATGGCGTCGAGGTCCGCGGAGATATCGCCTGTGATCTGACTTTCGCGGTGAACTCCCCCGATCCCTCCGGTAGCGAAGACGTCTATGCCGACTTGGTGAGCGATCAAAACGCTCGCTGAGACGGTCGTTGCTCCAGAAGCCATTTTCTGCGAACTGGCGATAGCTAAATCTCGAGCGGCGACTTTGGCTGTGGCATTGAGAACACGTTCGTGGAGTTCTTCTGGCACACCTGCCCAAATCACCCCGTCTAGCACGGCTGTTAGTGCTGGGATCGCTCCTGATTGGCGAACAGCGGATAGACACATCTGGAGAGCTTCTGCATTAGCGGGCGATGGCAGTCCTAGGGTTGAAAAAATTGTTGATTCCAAGGCCACAACTGCTTGTTGGGCCTTAATCGCGGTTTGTACTTCATCGCCTACAACAATCACTTAAGTCTCCTTAATGACTACAGCATGTCAGTGATGCGGCATCTGGGCGTGCCTGCTTCTACTCTGTGACCGTGTTTACCGTTGTAGAACATCCTGTCATCGCGGCCTGGACTGATCGTTTACGGTCCATCGAAACTGGAAAGGAAGAATTTCGTCGCTTGTTGAGTCAGATCGGCCAACTCATGATTCCGTACGCGACCCAGGATTTACCCATTGAACAAATAGTGGTCGAAACACCTCTCGCTGAAACTGAAGGTCACCGACTTCAAGGCGGCACGCCTGCAGTTATTTCTGTTCTTCGCGCTGGCAACGGCTTACTTGATGGTGTCTTAACAATTCTTTCGGACGCTGACGTTGGCTTCATCGGCCTAGTTCGAGACCACGAAACTTTGGAGGCAGTTGAATATTTAGTCAAACTGCCCTCTTTGTCAGGTCGACATGTGCTGGTCGTCGATCCAATGTTGGCAACCGGGCACAGCGCTGTAGCCGCCCTAAATCGAGTTAAGAGCCATCAACCAGCGAGTGTCACCTTCATGTGTGTAGTGGCCGCGCCTGAAGGCGTAGAGCACCTGCAGGGACATCATCCGGAAGTTCGAGTGGTTACCGCGGCCCTTGACGAAGGCTTAAACAATTCTGGGTATATTTTGCCAGGGCTTGGTGACGCCGGCGACCGTCTCTATGGAACTGATGCATGAAACGTCCAACACCTCCAATTGAATGGGCTGAAGACCACATCCGAATTATCGATCAAACTCTTTTACCAGCCGAAGTAAGAGTTATTGAGATAAGGAGCGCCGACCAAGCTGTAGACGCTATTCAACGTTTAGCTATACGCGGCGCTCCGGCTCTAGGGGCCTTCGGTTCTTTGGCGTTGATTATCGCCGTTGATGAGATCAAACCAGAGTCGCTATCGCAAGCACTGGCCAGACTTGAGGAATGTCGGAATTTGATTGGTGACGCAAGACCGACCGCAGTCAATCTTCGATGGGCGGTTGACAGAGTGATTGATGAAGCGACAAAAAATGTCGATGACCTGGTCTCACTGAGAACTTCATTAATTCGAGAAGCACAAGCAGTAGCAGCAGAAGACGAGGCTGCATGCAACGAAATCGGTCGACTCGGACATGAACTATTGCGCGATGCCAACGTTATTGGCACTCACTGCAACGCGGGCCGCTTGGCAACCGCCGGAACCGGCACGGCTTTGGCTCCCATGTATGCCAAAGCGCAGGCAGGCGAGCCTCTTCGCGTTCTGGCCTCTGAAACTCGACCGCTGTTGCAGGGTGCGCGACTAACTGCGTGGGAGTTGGACGATGCTGGGATCGACGTGACCGTGGTTCCCGATGGAGCGATGGCTTCTACTGTCCTGTCCGGCCAAGTTGATGCCTATATCGTCGGGGCGGACCGCATCGCAGCCAATGGTGACGCCGCAAACAAGATCGGCACAGTCGGACACGCCTTAGCCGCTCGGGAAGCTGGAATTCCTTTTTATGTTGCGGCCCCGACCTCAACTATTGACTTCGAACTAACAAGCGGCGACCAGATAGAGATAGAGCAACGAGCTGCCGGTGAAGTTCACGAAATTCAAGGGAGCAGGGTAACTCCGGAAGGAGTCAGTGCTTTTAACCCAGCCTTTGACGTGACACCAAATTACCTAATTACGGCAATCATCACTGAAGCTGGAGTGTTACGCGCACCTTTTAAAGATTCAATAGCTGAGGCGCTTAGGCGAGTCGGAGGCATCTAATGAAAAATTTGTGGAACGCTGATGATGCTGCCAAGTTCCCGGGAGCATTAGGTGAATGTGTGTACGGATCAAGACTCCTCGGAGCCGAGTCATCTTTAGTGCTTCACGGAGGCGGGAACACTTCGGTAAAGGCCACCGAAACTGACATACATGGCGATCTAATCGATGTCTTATATGTCAAGGGCAGCGGTTGGGATCTCGCGACTATTGAGCCCCAGGGGTTCGCTCCGCTTCGTCTGGAAGCGGTTAGACGTCTAGCAGAATTACCGTCACTTTCTGATATCGAAATGGTTAACCAATTAAGGCTTAATCTTCTGGATGCTTCTGCTCCCAATCCATCAGTGGAGGCAATACTGCACGCGTCTTTACCGTTCATCGCGGTGCAACACACTCACGCCGATGCCGCTCTAGCTTTGACCAATACCAAAGATGGAGAACGCCGAGTTCGAGAACTGTGGGGAGAATCTGCGGTCATTGTGCCGTATGTGATGCCAGGATTCGACTTGGCGAAAGCATGCGCTCTGGAATTCGATAGACAAGCAAATAGTGACACGGTCGCGATGGTGTTAATGAACCACGGCGTTTTCACCTTCGGTGAAACAACCGAACAGGCTTATAACAAAATGATTGAGGTGATCACTGAGGCCGAGGACTATCTGATCCGAGAAGCAGGCGTAGATATCAAAAGTTCGGCGATAGCGGCCAAACCATTGTCTGCTGATGGCTCCGCTTTAGACCAAGCAACTCTTCGAAATCGACTGTCCCATGCCGCGGGTCGTTCTATGTTGCTAGCCCGTACCCCTAATGAGCGAGCAAATCTTTTTTCGGCGCGCTCAGATCTTGGGGAAATAGCCTGCCGCGGACCTGCAACCCCCGATCACATAATTAGAACAAAACAATTTCCACTTATCGGCCGCGATGTTGAAAAATTTGTCTCGAACTACCACAGTTACTTCGAACGGAATCAGAGTAGGTTCCCCGGAGTCCAAGAATTGGATCCTGCCCCTCGAGTAGTTCTTGATCCCGATTTGGGTCTGTTGACTGCTGGCACCAAAATTGGCGAATGCGAAATAGCGTCAGACATTTATCTCCACACCATTGATGTTATTGAAGCATCTGAAGGACTCGGAGGATTCGTGGCGCTTCCCGAAACAGACTTGTTTGAGGTCGAATATTGGGAACTAGAACAAGCAAAGTTAGCGAAATCGGGTGGATCACCTCCTCTGTCCGGCGAAGTGGCATTGGTAACAGGTTCCGCGTCTGGAATTGGTAAAGCGTGCGCTGAGTCGTTAATCAGTCAGGGCGCAGCGGTCATTGGCATCGATCTGAACACATCATCGGATCCCGTTGGCTCTTCGCTATTGGAACTAACAGCTGATGTGACTGACCGAGAATCCCTGGCTGCAGCAGTTCATGCCGGGGTTGAGCGTTTCGGCGGAATCGACATAGTGGTAGCGGCAGCGGGGATCTTCGGTTCTTCTAACGAGATAGCTGACATTGTGCAGTCCGATTGGGAAGCAACTCTGTCAGTAAATCTGAATGGGGTCAGCAATTTGCTTCATGTAGCTCACCCATTTCTTACTTTGTCACCCCAGGGTGGACGAGTTCTTCTTGTTGGCTCTAAGAACGTTCCTGCACCTGGAAAAGGGGCGGCCGCCTATAGCGCTTCCAAAGCAGCCGTTACACAATTAGGGCGGGTAGCTGCACTTGAATGGGCTCAGGACGGCATTGTCGTCAACATGATCCACCCAGATGGTGTCTTTGACACAGGATTGTGGTCACAAGAACTTGTTGAACAAAGAGCGGCGAATTACGGAATCACCGCTGATGAATACAAACGCAGAAACCTTCTTGGCAAAGAAATAACTAGCAACGACATTGGTGACTTGGTCGCAGCAATGTGTGGTGATTTATTTCGTCAAATAACAGGCGCGCAAATACCTGTCGATGGCGGAAGTGACCGCGTGATCTAAAGCGCCGCTCTTCTAATCGGTGATGCCTGCCATTAATAGACCAATCTTCTCGCGGTTCGCTTCCTGTGCATCTACAACATCCATGATTTTGCCGTCATACAAAACTGCGATCCGATCTGAAAGTCCTAATATTTCATCGAGTTCCGCTGAAACGAGCAACACAGCTGCGCCCTTGTCTCGTTGCTCCAGGATGCGACGATGGATGAACTCGATAGCGCCGATATCGATACCTCGAGTCGGTTGAGCAGCAATCAACAGTTTGATGTCATCACTAAATTCTCTACCCACTATGAGTTTCTGTTTGTTCCCACCACTAAGGCTTGACGCTGGAACTGAGATACTCGGAGTCCGGACATCAAATTCATCAACAACATCTTGAGCATGACTTCTTATGACGTCTCTGCGAAGAATCCCTCGAATCGAGAAGGGTCTACGGTGGTACCGGTTAAGAATTGTGTTTTCGGCAAGCGAATAGATCGCTACAACCCCATGTTTTTCTCGGTCTTCTGGGATGTGTGCAACGCCTTTCTTGGTTATCTGTCTTGGGGACTCACCTGTGAGTTCTTCGCCTTCAATTTTCATGACCCCTACTGAAGGGGCGCGAAGGCCTGTGATTGCTTCGACTAGTTCCCGTTGTCCGTTCCCCTCTACTCCAGCAACACCCAGAATTTCACCAGCTCGAACTTCGAAACTGAGGCTGTCTAGGGCGATCTGTCCTCGATCGTCCTTGACTTCTAACTCCTTAATCTCGAGCACTGGGTCGCCTGGCCGGGACACTGACTTTTCGACTTGGAGCATCACATTGCGGCCGACCATCATCTCGGCCAAGTCGCTCTCGTCAGTGTCAGAAGGCCGTGTTTCGCCAACGACTTGACCATTTCGCAAGACAACTATGTCGTCAGCAATGGCAAGAACTTCACGCAGTTTGTGAGTGATGAAAACGATGCCTAGACCTGTTTCGGTTAGCTCCCTTAAAACCCCGAGGAGATGATCCGCTTCTTGGGGAGTGAGCACCCCAGTTGGTTCATCCAAAATTAAAACGTCAGCGTCGCGATATAACGCTTTGAGAATTTCGACGCGTTGTTGCATGCCCACGGGGAGATCTTCGACAAGAGCATCAGGGTCGACCTCTAATCCGTATCGTTCCGAAAGGGCTATAACTCTGCTGCGGGCTTCGTCAAGATCGACCAAACCACGTCTTGTCGGTTCGGCTCCCAAAACAATATTTTCGACTACCCGCATAGGCGGCACCAACTGAAAATGCTGGTGCACCATTCCAATTCCGCGGGAGATAGCTTCATCTGGACCACGAAGATCGACTATTTCATCTTTGATAATCACATGACCCTCGTCAGGCCGATACATGCCAAACAAAATGTTGACGAGCGTACTTTTGCCCGCCCCATTTTCACCAAGGAGTGCCAGAATTCGCCCTGGCTGGAGACTTATGGAGATGTCATCGTTCGCCAAAACACCTGGGAATTCTTTTCTAACTTTGCGCGCACCGAGAAGAGTTTCTGTCATGCTCAACCTTTTTCGTAACTCTGTCCGAGCGCAGCTGGGTCACGCATAGATCCAAAGAGTCCGCTAAGAGCTACAACAACGATCGTCACAACGAATGGAAGCATCCCGACAAACTGTGGAGGAATGTCGAAAGTGTTATTCAGTTGAAATTGATTTTGGAGAGCAGTGGTGAAACCGAAAAAGAGCGCGGCAGCGTAAGCACCAAAAGGTGTGCGTCTTCCAAAGATCATTACTGCTAGGGCTAAGAAGCCGCGCCCTCCAGACATCGCCCGGCTAAATGTGCCAACTGCTTCGAGCGCAAGATATGAGCCTCCGAAGCCGGCAAGTCCTCCTGCGATAGTGACGTTGAAGTACCGCAATTTCAGCACATCAATGCCTACAGTGTCCGCCGCGCCTGGGTGTTCTCCTATAGCTCGGGTTCGCATCCCCCATACTGACCGGAACAACGCTATGTGTACTACGACGAGAAGTACCATCGTCAGATACGTGAGGGGCGGGCGACTAAACAAAACTGTTCCGACCAGTGGTAGATCTGCCAGAGGCCCAAGATCAATATTGGTGTACTTCCCGATTCCTAATGAACGACTCCGGTCATAAAAAAATGACGTTAAGCCCAACGCTGAAATATTCAACACCGTGCCGGCAATGATCTGGTCAACCTTGAGGCCTACCGCCATCGCTGCTAGCAACCAGCCCATTATGAGACCCATGCCAACGCCAGCAAGGGTGCCCATGAATAAAGACCCAGTCATTGACGCGATCGTGAACGCGGCAAAAGCTGACATCAAGAATTGGCCTTCAATGCCGATGTTTACGACTCCTGAACGCTCACCGATCATTCCGCACATGGCGCCTAGAGCAAGAAGGGTTGCTGCACGGACTGTCCCAGCTAGAACCGCCGTGGTTTGCAGGTCATCCGCAGAATAAAAAATCCAGATAAGGATAAGGATCGCTGTAAGGCCCGCGTAAAGCAGTTGCTTCTGCCGGGGCCTCATGATTTACCCCAACCGGCTCCGAGTTGAAGCTGTTCTGAGTTGTCATGTCGCATCCGTAACAACCATCTAATGATGATGGGCGCTGCAACGAAGAAAAGGATCAAAGCTTGAATGACATCAATAAGTTCAGGCGCAACATCAGACTTATATTGCATACGAGCAGCGCCTGCTTCCATTAGCCCAACCAATAGCGCTGCAGGTATTACCCCAAGAGGGTTAGCGCGAGCTAAAAGGGCAATTGTGATCCCTTCAAATCCAAGCCCGACATTGACACCCGCTTCGAATCGACCGTCAACGCCCAAACTCTCAACGGCTCCGCCTAATCCCGCAAGCATTCCTGAGACCGCCATAGTCGAACTCATTATCCATCCGACCTTCATCCCCGAATATTGCGCAGCATGTCGATTGTGACCCACGCTGCGAACTTCGAATCCATATGAAGTTCGCTCGAGCACTAGCCAGCAGGCGATCGAGACAGCAACTGCTAAAAGAAAACCAACCGGGACAGCTCCAATGGTTGGAATAGTCGCGGAATTCTCTACTAACGGAGTTCGAGCAACAATGTTACTTCCGCTGTTATCTTTCCACGGATTGGCGGCGAGCCAATCCGTTAGGTTCCCCGCCACAAAGTTGAGCATGATCGTAACTATGACTTCGTGAGCGCCGGTCGTTGCTTTAAGCGTTCCAGCAATCCCACCCCACAGGGCTCCAGCGACAGCACCGACTATCAACGCTGCAGGCAAATGAATGACAACTGGCAGGCCGTCAATTCCAAATCCAACACCTGCTGCGAAGACCGCCCCTACTAGCAGTTGCCCTTGACCACCAATATTGAACATGCCTGCTTTGAAGGCAAACGCGACAGCTAAACCTCCGAAGATTAGGGGCGTTGCTTTTTGCAGCGTGCGCAGCACAGCATCGGAGTCGCCCAGACCACCAACTAGCAGGGCCTTATATGCCTCAGCAGGCGATCCGCCTTGGGAAACAATTAGCAGTGCCCCAATCAGGACACCAAATACCACTGCCATAAACGGAATGGCAACTATTCGAAAAACTGAACGGCTCATAACGCGACTCGGGGGCACTACCCATGTCGGATAGTGCCCCCTTGAAAGTCAATTCGCTATTCAGGCATCGGGTTTATGGAACCGTCAGCAAGGCCTGCTCGTACTTCTTCGATCGTTGCTCGCATGTCATCAGTGACCATGCTCTCAAAATCGTGATACGGGGCTATATCAACGTCGCCCAAGAAGTTACCGCCTACGAGAGTTCCAGCTTTAGCCGCAACCAACAGATCGGAAACACCCTTGACGATGTCTTTCATCGCACTGGTTACCAAGCAGGGATGTGCTTCTGGCACAGTTCCCCATTGATCCCAGTCAACACCGACACACAAAGCTCCTTCTTCAGTTGCCACTTCAATAAGAGCTCCGTTGCCAGTCGCTCCACCTGCGCCGAAAATAATGTCGGCTCCTTGGTCAAGCGCCTGCCGGGCAGTTGTCGCACCCCACTCTGGGTCTCCGAAAGCGACGTCTAACCCACCAGGGTGATAGGTAGAAATCGTTTGAACGTCAGGATTTGTGTACTTAGCTCCATTTTCCCAACCTTCTTTGAAAAAGACGACCGGTGGAACAAGGTCGGTGCCAAGCACGGCGCCGACGATATTGCTCTTCGTCAGCATTCCAGCAAGAGCGCCAGCAAGGAACCCGGACTTCGCCTCTTCAAAGACCAGCCCAGCCAAGTTTGGAATCGCTTCGCCCTGGAACTGGTCAACACCAATAAAGAGCACATCGGGGTTGGCTTTAGCCGCTTCTATAGTCGCTTCACCTAAACCGAAACCAACCGTAATGATGACGTTAGCTCCATCATCCAAGAACAGCTGAATGTTGTTGGCATAGTCCTTGGACTCTTCGGTCTCAATGTAGTCAGTGGTCGCACCCTCAATTTGAGCTGCGCCCGAAAGTGCGCCTTCCCAAGCGGATTGGTTAAAGGCTTTATCGTCAACCTTCCCGGTATCCGTTACTAGGCCAATCTTGAACTCTTCCGCTGGCTCCTCTTCTTCAGCACTGCTGCTGCTAGCCGATTCGCTGCTGCTACTACTTGAGGAGTCGCTATCGCTGCCACATGCAGCTGTTAAGAGTCCAAAGACCATTAACAGAGCAAGGAAACGCCGCCACGTCGAAGTCATATTCACATCCTTAAATTGTTGAGGGTTCGTCCCCTCCCGAGACGAGATCCGTCCCTGACCCTAGTTCTCTTTTGGGAGTTTCTAAAGACCAAAAACGGTTTCCTATTGGATTGCGTGTTGCCGAATCCAGGAATGCATAGCGATGCCCGACGCAACTCCGGCATTAATAGATCTTGTAGAACCAAATTGCGTAATTGAGAGCACTAATTCAGCCATTTCACGCACCGGATCAGATAGGCCGGGACCTTCCTGGCCGAATACCAGCACACAATCACGCGGCAACGGAGTCGTTTCTATCGGCTGAGCCCCAGGAAGATTGTCAATACCAACCACAGTGAGCTTGTTAGCAGCCATGGCAGCAACAAAATTTTCGACACTCGTGTGATGTTCTATGTGCTGGTAACGGTCTGTAACCATCGCTCCTCGCCTATTCCACTTTCTCTCACCAACAATGTGGACGGACGAAGCCAAAAACGCATTCGCATTCCGAACGACGGTTCCAATGTTCAGATCGTGTTGCCAGTTCTCAATCGCTACATGAAACGGGTGGCGACGGCGATCAAGATCCACAACAATCGCTTCTCGGCTCCAATACCGATATTTGTCCAATACGTTGCGTCGATCTCCATCGCGTAACAGATCAGGATCGTAGTGATCTCCTTCGGGCCACGGTTGGGGGTGCGGACCTACCCCAACTTCTTCGTTGAGGTCATCAGCCATTGCGATAGCCCGAACGGGTGCTTATTCCTGGACCAGTTCAATCAAGGTCCCAAAACTGCCCTTGGGATGCATGAATGCCACTGTCGTGCCTCGTGAGCCTGGTCGCGGACTTTGATCAATCGGAGTAGCACCAGCAGCAATCATTGCGTCAAGTGCGACCTGGCAATCATCAACTCGGTAGCCGATGTGGTGAAGCCCTTCGCCTCTTTTCTCAAGGTGTTTCGCTATCGGAGAATCTGGACGGGTTGCGGTTGTCAGCTGGATATAACTGTCGGCGACTTTGACTAGAGCTTCTTCAACGCCATCACTTTCCACGATTTCTCGATGGTGGACTTGGGCACCAAAAGCTTCCTGGTAATAAGTAATGGCCGCTTCCAAATCGTGGACCGCAATTGCTACATGGTCGATTTCGGTAAGAATCATCGTCAGCTCCCTGATTTCTGCTCAAGAGATCGAGCATGCCTTTGGAACAAGGTTATTTTGTCTTCTCCGACAGCTTCGCGCTTCTCATGGTTACTAATTCCCATTCCTGGTTCTGGAGCCAAACACAATACGCCCAACTTGCCTTCATGCTGATTGTGATGAACCTGGAATGCAGCCTCTCCTGTTTCAGCTAACGCGAAGGTCTTCGAAAGAATCGGCTGGATCCGACCTTGATCTAGAAGACGGTTCATTTCCCAAGCTTCGGAATAATTCGCGAAGTGGCTAGAAACTATCTGCTTAAGTCGCATCCACAGATGGCGATTGTCATATTCGATCATGTAACCCGTGGTAGCCGCACACGTAACTATCTTCCCTCCACGTTTGGTCACAAATACTGAAGCCCCCATGGTCGAACGACCAGGGTGTTCAAAAACGATGTCCGGATCATCACCGATGAAACCTCGAACTCTTTTTCCAAGACGTCGCCACTCCCCCTCATCTTGGGTGTGCTCATCTGACCAAAATTGGTATCCCTCTTCGCTTCGGTCGATCACATGCTCCACTCCCAACTCATGAAGCAGTTCCACTTTGTCCGAAGAGCTAACAACTCCAACTGGAGTCCCTCCACCGTTGATAACGAGTTGACAGGCATAGCCACCTAGCCCACCAGAGGCACCCCAGATCAATACATTGTCACCTTGTTTCATTCTTGCTGCGTTATCACCTACCAACATCCGGTAGGAAGTGGAAGCGCACAAAGCGTTGACCGCAGACTCTTCCCAGGTCAGGTGAGCTGGCTTTGGCATAAGTTGGTTGGCTTTGACAACTGACAAATCAGCTAATCCACCAAAGTTGCTCTCAAACCCCCATATTCGCTGGTTGGAGGCCAACATCGAATCTTCATGAGCAGCTGGGTCTTGGTCGTCTACATAGTTGCAGTGGACAGCAACACGATCACCGGGCTTCCAATTTCTCACCGCTGAACCGACTTTTAAAACAACACCGGAAGCATCAGATCCAATCACGTGGTAGTCGAGCGCATGACGCGCGCCCCAAGCACTTTCACGACCAAGACGATCAAGGAATCCAAAGGTTGGAAGCGGCTCAAAAATTGAAGTCCACACAGTATTGAAATTGATGGAACTAGCCATCACAGCTAGATACACCTCATCGGGTGCTAACTCGGGAGTTGCCACCTCATCGATATGGATTGATTCCCTCGGATCTTTTTCAGAAGATTCTCGGCCTTCGAACATATTCTGCTCATCGCGGGTGACATACGCTGCTCGGTAGCTCTCAGGAATCTCGAGCGCGCCTATCTCATCGCTAGATGCGTCAGCTTGAATAGCCTCAAGGATGTGCTGCATGGGGGACACGTCACTCTCCAATAGTGAAGGGAATAGCTAATCGACACCCGAGACGTTTCACTGACTCAAGCACCAACGGTGCACGAAATCTACACTTGGAAACTAGGAATCTAAAACTCTGGAGAAGAGGTATTCATGCCCGGCTCAGTAATCATTTCAGGAGCACGCACACCTATTGGTCGTTTCAATGGAGGGTTAGCCAATTTCACTGGCGCAGAATTAGGATCCCATGCGATTGCTGCCGCTTTGGAACGGTCGGGGATAACGGGTGATCAAGTCGATCATGTAGTTATGGGGCAGGTACTCCAAGCTGGCCAAGGTCAAATAACAGCCCGACAAGCTGCCGTTGGTGCCGGAATACCGATGGATGTTCCAGCAATCACAATTAACAAGGTTTGCCTTTCTGGATTGAACGCCATCTATCTGGCAGACCAAATGATTTCTTCAGGTGATGCTGATGTGGTTATAGCCGGAGGCATGGAATCGATGACCAACGCCCCTTATCTGCTTGCAGATGGTCGCAACGGTTTACAAATGGGCCATGGCGAGTTACGAGACGCGATGATCCACGACGGTCTGTGGTGCGCCTTCGACGATGGCCATATGGGTGACGGGACAGAAAGGGATGCTTCTGAGGCCACCATCAGTCGATCGGCTATGGATGAGTTTTCTGCTCAATCACATGAAAGAGCAGCTGCTGCCCAAAAAGATGGGCTCTTTGAGGCAGAAATTTCTCCAGTTTCAGTGCCTCAGAGAGGTGGTGATCCACTGATCGTGGACACCGATGAGGGCGTGCGGCCAGGAACAACAGCAGAAAGCCTCGCTAAATTGCGGGCTGCTTTCGCGGCTGATGGTGCTGTGACGGCAGGCAATGCTTCTCAAATCTCCGACGGCGGGTGCGCGTTGGTAATGATGTCTCCAAACAAAGCGGAAGAACTAGGTGCGGAAATTTCCGCCCGAGTTGTAAGTTACGGAATGGTCTCCGGGCCAGGCACCTCACTTCTCACCCAGCCATCAACGGCAATTCGCCAAGCCCTCTCTAAGACCGACCTAGACATCTCAGATATCTCTCTTTTTGAACTCAACGAGGCATTCGCCGCGGTAGGCCTAGCTGCTACTGACGATCTCGGAGTAACCGACGACATAGTCAATGTCAACGGTGGTGCTGTAGCTCTCGGTCATCCAATCGGTATGTCTGGAAGTCGCCTTGCTCTGACGCTTATGTCAGAGCTACACAGACGCGGAGGCGGATATGGAGCGGCTGCCCTTTGTGGGGGCGGAGGCCAAGGTGACGCCTTGTTAATTGAGGTGCCCTAAACCGGACGTCGGCGAGAAGTGTTGTAACACTTCTGAAATTTTTGTAACGTAATCGCAAAGAGTTCAGCTCTTACGGATGTCGGGGTTGGAAGCTATGGGATTCGATAACTACGTGCCCGCGACACGCTAGGTCGAATAGCTATCAACTCCGGCATCCGCCCTCCCACTCGGTAACCGGAACTTAGGTCTGCAATTCTCTTCTGCCATCCAGGGCTCGACCCAACGTCAGCTCATCGGCGTATTCCAGATCACCACCAACGGGCAAACCACTAGCAATCCTCGTCACTTTGATACCAAGTGGTTGCAACTGACGAGCCAGATACATCGCAGTCGCTTCACCCTCGATGTTTGGATTCGTGCACAAAATCAATTCATTGACATCTTCATCGCTAATCCGAGCCAAAAGTTCTCGAATGCGAAGTTGTTCAGGGCCAATACCTTCCATTGGATTCAAGGCGCCTTGCAAGACGTGGTAGCGGCCACGAAACCCCGCTCGCTCGAGAGCTACAACGTCTTTGGGTTCTTCTACTACACAAAGAGAACCTGTTTGACGTTGGGGGTCCGCGCAGGTTGAACAAAGTCGATCTTGTGAAATGTTCCAACACTTTTCACAAAAACCGATCTTTTCTTTAACTTCGATAATTGCTGTTGCTAACTGTTCAGCGTCACCCTTTGGCAATTTAAGCAAGTGAAAAGTGATCCGCTGAGCCGATTTGGGGCCAATCCCCGGCAAACGACCGAGTTCATCGATTAGGTCTTGTACTGGGCCGTCATACATGGCTCGCTAACCTCCGTCTTCAGCCGGGGAAAAGGTATTGACGCGTGCCATCGCGGCTGCTTGCGCATTTCCGCATCGCCGCAATCCGTCACGAAACGCTGCTGCCACCATGTCTTCAAGCATCGTTATGTCGTCTTTTTGCACCGCATCAGGATCAATGTGTACCTCAAGAACTGTTCCGTCAGCTTGCATTAAGACTGTGACAGCACCGCCACCCGCTGATCCTTCTACAACGGTTGATGATATTTCTTTTCTTTGATCTAAAAGCTGTTGCTGTATCTGTTGCGCTTGCTCGAGGAACCCATCGTCAGAGGAAAGGTCACTCATCGCTCGTCACCTTTAGCCATTACTTTCCTCATCAGACGCTATGGCACCAGGGAATGCTTCTAAGACCCGGTCAACACTTGTCGTTCCAGCTTCAGAGTTCACTTCGAATTCAGCGGGGTCCACTACTTCTTCTTCTATTGCGGCTTTGGGTTCGGGGTTCGTCTGCACTTTTTCTTCCTGTGCAGCAGTCAGCTCCACCTGGACCTCAGCACCAAGAATCTCGCGAAGTGCTATTTCAATGTCTCCTTTAATCTGCTCACAGCGTTCCCGGTGAGTTTCATTTGGCAACTCGAACCGTATCTGTCCTTCGGACACGCTGATGATCGTGGCTGCTTGGAATCGAGCCCGCGCCCTAGCGGTCAAAGAAGCAAGTGCTTGTTGTTGCCATATCTCTGCTACTTGACTGATCGATAACTCTATTGAAGGTTTGTCTGGTTCCTGGACCTCCGGCGGTACTTGATCCGGCGAGTCAGCCGGCACCGTTTGTTGACTGGGGGGAGGCGGAGGAGCCAGAGGACTGTCAGAAACGCTTGCCGCGATTTCTGCTTCATCAGTGCTTTGCGTCGAAGCCAGCGCCGCTCGAGCTTGCGCCGCTGGCCCAGCTCCCGTCGGCTGCGTTTGACCCACAGTCTTAGTAGATCGTTGCCCGGGATCAAGATCCGGCGTTCCCGCAAAAAGCCGGACTAACGCCAAATCCAAAACAAGGCGCGGATCGGGTGCCTGTCGCATATCGACAAGGGCCTGCCCTAAAAGCTCGAGGGCTCGGACGTTGACCGCCCGAGTAATCTCACTAGCTTTTTCAGCGAGTTCAGGTAACTCTTCGGGCGTCGCCTCACCTGAGTTAATTCCAGCACCAGCGAGAAAAATATCTCTCAGCTTTCGTGTTGTTCTGTACGCCAAGTCTTTGGGGTCGACTCCCCCAGCAATAGTTTCAGCGACGGCCGTCATCGACTCGGTGAGATCTTGAGCAACAATCGCGTTGATCAGCGAATCCACCGAACCTCGATGTTCTGGTATCCCGCCCGCCGTGACAACCTGATCTAGCGCCGAAAGTGTGTCCCGAACTGAACCGGAACCACGTTCAACTACATATTCAATAACGGCTGAGTCGATCTCTAACTCAGCTCGTTGGGCAATTTGCGCTACATGAAGGCTGAGTAGTTCCGGATTCACCAACGTCAGTTCGACGTGTTGAGTTCTACTACGAATCGTCGGCAAAACTTTTTGTGGGTCTGTGGTAGCAAGAACAAAAATCACGTGGTCCGGCGGCTCTTCCAAAGTCTTCAAGAGGGCATTCGATGCCGCAGCTGTAAGCATGTGGACTTCGTCAAGCAAGTAAACCTTTCGCTTCCCAGGGCTACCTAGCGCAGCGTTAGCAGTGATTTCACGAATATTCGCAACGTTGTTATTTGAAGCTGCATCTAATTCGACTAGGTCCATCGAAGTACCCGATTCAAAGTTTGCGCAGCTATCACAACTTCCGCATGGTTCACCATCTCCAGACGGATCAATACAGTTCAAGGCTTTCGCAAGTATCCGCGCCGTGGATGTCTTACCTGTGCCTCGGGGCCCACTCAGTAAATAGGCGTGGCCGACTCTTTCTTCAACAACTGCGTTACGAAGAGCAGCTACTAAATGATCTTGTCCAATTACTTCTGAAAAAGTTTGGGGGCGAAAGCGTCGGTACAAAGACTGGTAAACCATTAACCGCTGATGCTACTTGTGTGCCGCTGCGCTTAGGGGCAAGTAGCCTAAGAGCGCATCATCGTTTCACGTGGCGGCCGGGTCCTGTGCAACAGTGGCCCGTGAATCGAGTCAGGGCCGGGAGGCAGCAGCTCTCAGCGGATTCCGCTGTGTGCCGCAGATCACCTGGCCGCCTCGTGAAACGATGATCGGGAGAGTTGCCAGAGCGGACGAATGGGCTCGCTTGGAAAGCGTGTGAGGTCTAACCGGCCTCCGTGGGTTCGAATCCCACACTCTCCGCCATGAATGACGATGAACTTATGCGTCTCGCCCTCCTCGAAGCAGAGAAAGCACTCAAACACGAAGATGTGCCCGTGGGCGCACTAGTCATAATTGACGAGGTTGTGATCGCTTCTCGTCACAACGAACGTCAATTGACCGGTGATCCAACTGCACATGCGGAAATTCTCGCCCTACGAGACGCCGCATCTCAGTTAGGAACCTGGCATCTCGATAACGCGACACTCGTGACAACTTTAGAACCGTGCCCAATGTGCGCAGGAGCGGCCCTCAACGCTCGCGTTTCTCACGTCATCTTTGGTGCGCATGATCCAAAAGCTGGCGCTACTGAAACCCTGTACAACTTGTTGGGCGACCCTCGACTAAACCACCAAGCAACAGTAACTAGTGGCATCTTGGCTGCAGAGTGCGGTCAAATTCTCACCCGCTTTTTCGCCGATCGGCGTTGAGGTTTAACACCCCAAAGTTTCTGTCGCAACCGGCATGGCGGAAGGTGTGGGATTCGAACCCACGGTGACCCGGAGGCCACAACGGCTTTCGAGGCCGCCCCATTCGTCCGCTCTGGCAACCTTCCATTTCCGATCCTACCCTTCGCTAATGCCACCACCATCAATATCCACAGTCATATGTGGCCCCTATCAATAGCTGCATTGCTCTTCCGGCCTAATGTCATCTAGCAATGCCACGACTTAAGACTTTGTTTAACTATTTTCAGTGACTGTCTGAGTGGCTATTAGAGCGATTATTACTGAAACCTGCTTCGCGATTGAAGGATGAACCAAGGTGGCGGAAACACATACATGGTCTGTCGGGGATCTCTGTGAAGCCATTAGGGATACTTTCACCGCTGTATTCCCTGACGAAATTTGGATCGAAGGAGAAATCAGCAGTCTGAAGTTCCATTCTTCAGGCCACGTGTACTTCGATTTGATTGAACCAGATAACAGTGGAAACCACGTTGACAAAATGTCGGTCGCTTTGTGGAAAGGAAGACGCAACAGCGTGGAATCAGTATTAAGTCGCGCTGACGCTGGTCCTTTGACCGAGGGGATAAAGATACGTATAAGAGGCGAATTATCTTTTTATGCACCTCAAGGCCGCGTGCAATTGCTGATGACGGCAATTGACCCTCACCACACTCTTGGCCAGTTATCGATCGACAGAGAACGGGTCTTACAGTCACTCTCTAAAGATGGTCTTTTGGAAACCAATCGCTCTCTTCGTCTCTCTCCTGTTCCCCTCCATGTTGGGCTAGTCACATCAGATGGAAGTGCCGCATACAACGACTTCGTAGACGAGATTTCTTCGAGTCGTTACCCATTCAAGATTTCACTCGCACATTCCTCCGTTCAGGGAACCGATGCAGAAGCCAGCTTGATAGCGGCGATACAGGCATTGGCAAACACAGATGCAGACGTAATTGCAGTAGTCAGAGGTGGAGGCGCTCGGACCGATTTACTGGCGTTCGATCTCGAAAATGTTGCTAGGGCAGTAGCCCTCGCTGGGACCCCAGTCTTCTCCGGCATAGGACACGAAATCGATCGGTCAGTAGTCGACGAAGTAGCCCACACAGCGTTCAAAACTCCAACGGCTTGCGCTGCGGCATTAGTACAAACTGTGGCTGCATTCGATCAAGCATTAGGTGACTCTGCACGACGAATTGCCAATCTCGCAAACAGTTGCCATGACCGTGCTGCGGCATTGATTTCTTCTTCAGCTAGATCTATTAACGATCGAGCCCGTCGGACCCTTGATGTAAAAAACGGGCAACTAAATGCTGCCAGTAACCGCCTACGAGACCTTTCTCTGATGGCGATCGATCGCAACCTCGAGCGGTGCAATCGAAACTTCGATCTACTTCAGGCTCTTGATCCGAGCCGGACACTGGCACGAGGATTTTCAATTACACGAGATAAACACGGAAAAGTGATTCGCGACGTGACCCCCTCCGGCGTCACCATAGTTACCGAAACAGCTACTTCCTTTATCACCAGCACAGTTACCGATTCAGCATCGCGCGATGCTAAGGAGAACAGATGACCGACCCAGATCTCAGCTTCCAAACAGCTACAGAGGAGTTAGACAAAATTCTAAAGAAGCTCGATGGTGACGACGTAAATATTGATTCTTTGACTATTGATCTCGAACGCGCTTCAGAATTAATCGAATGGTGTAGACAACGCCTCGAAGCCACGCGACATGAGGTCGACAGAATCGTTACTGACCTCGACAAAGATTAAAGCTCACCAAAAAATGTGAACCGAGGGAGTCGGTGGGTACTCCCCCGGTTCACGGAACGCTCGCGGATTGGTGGGAAACCCGGAGCGAAACCCGCGCGACACCAATTTGGTTGATGCAGTTTTATTTTCAATCGAACATCTGCAGAATTTCTCGATGTTCAAGTCCCAAATTCTTCAGGTCAAGATCATAGCCAAAGAGCTAGCTTTATCCAGATCATTTCCAGAGCATTATTGGGGTTCACTTGAAACAAGATCGACCGTATGGCAGTTGGGTATCAGAACTCAGTTCCCAAGAACTCGCGACCGGCGCAAAGCGTCTCTCCGAGCCACGTGTTTTTAATGATGAAGTGCTCTGGTTGGAAAGCCGACCAGAAGAATCAGGACGCACCGTAATAGTTAAATTTGATGGTGCTGATACTGCCACTTTGGGGCCAGATGAACTCAACGTGCGCACATTGGTTCACGAATACGGAGGTGGTTCTTGGCTTCCAACGAAGCATGGGATTTTACTTTCAAGTTTCAACGACCAGCGGCTTTGGCTACTTAACGACGACTTCCGTCCAGTAACTCCAGAACCATCTATCCCTAAAGGCTTACGTTATTCAGATGGGGTCGTCGATCCAGATAGCGATGACACCATATGGGTTGTTGAACGGCACCACGAAAATCATGTTCATCCTGAAAATCTTTTGGCGTCAGTGAACATCGCCGGCGAAATCATCGAAGTGGCCTCGGGCGCTGATTTTTATTCTGCACCAACAATTTCTCCTGACGGAAAATTGCTTGCGTATCTGTCCTGGGATCATCCGTCAATGCCATGGGACCACGTGCGGCTACATGTTGCACAACGAGGTAATGGCAGGTGGGCCGACCATCGAGTAGTACTCGATGGTCCTGCGTTGCAGCAACCTCAATTTTCACCTGATGGACGGCTTCACGTCATTAGTGATGCGACAGGGTGGTGGAATATTCACGAGGTTGACTTGAACACCAACTCATCTGAACCAGTTGTGCAAGCTGCGGTCGAGTTCGGTATCCCGGGATGGGTTTTTGGTCAAAAAAGCTACACCTGGGCTAAAGATGAAATCTGGTGCAGTTGGGTTGATCAGGGGACAGGGCATCTGGGGCAAATCACCAATTCACTCCTAACCGAAACTGATTGTGCTCTAACCGAATTCAACGGCTTAGACACCATGGATGACGGACGGGTGGTGACAGTTGCAGCTAGTTGGGAGGCAACGCCGGCCGTTGTTGCGATAGACACCGACGGCAGATGTGAGCAACTGAGTAACTCGCATTCCCTGCCTCTAGCCAGGGACGAAATTTCAATCCCCGAAGCAATTGAGGTCCCCGGTTCATCAGGCCATATCACTCACGCCTTCCATTTCGCTCCGAAGAATTCGGCTTACAAATGTTCTTCAGAATTACCGCCTCTTATTGTTCTCAGCCACGGCGGCCCCACCGGAGCTGCAAGATCATCATTTGATCCCGCTATTCAGTATTGGACCAACCGGGGTATCGCCGTAGTGGATGTCAACTACAGAGGCAGCACTGGTTTCGGTACACCGTATAGAAACCTGTTGCGGGGACAATGGGGAGTTGCCGATACTGAGGACTGCATCGCCACCGCTCAGCATCTCGCTAACAACGGATTGGTTGATGCCGAGAGGCTGACAATAAAGGGAGGGTCAGCTGGCGGTTTCACGACGTTGTGCGCTTTGACAATGAGCAATCTTTTCGCAGCAGGCATTTCTCGATATGGGGTAGCGGACCTCGCTACTTTGGCTCGAGATACTCACAAGTTTGAAGCTCGATATCTTGATTCGTTAGTTGGAGAGTGGCCCAAAGAAAAAGCCATCTATGAGGAACGCTCTCCGATTCATCACACACACCGATTGTCGACACCCATGATTGTTTTGCAAGGTTCAGAGGATCCAGTTGTCCCTCCATCTCAAGCTGAACAACTCGTCGAAGCTCTGACCAGAGCCAAGATTCCACATACATATGTTCTGTTTGAGGGTGAAAGTCATGGTTTCCGCAAAGCGGACACCATCTCTCGTGCTTTAGATTCGGAGCTTTCCTTCTTGGGGCAAGTTCTGGGATTCGAACCCGCAGATTCGATCGAATCTGTTCAAATTTTGTGAGCTCAACCGGTTGTGGTCGATGGCGTTTCATCTAAGGCGGGGTCGCCTAATACTTCTGTTGTGGTCGGTGGTTCAGGGTCATGCTGTTCGCATCTTCCCTCAATGACATCGACAATACGGTCGTAACGCTCACCGCTCAAAATGGGAGTTGCCCCTCCGCGATAATCCAACACATGAGGATGGAAGCGATAACCCTCTATATAGGGGCCATCGAAAGTTATTTCTAAAACGCCGGTGTCGCCCGTTATGCCATAACGCGGATGCCAAGCGAAGTTACCGAGTGAGTATGCAATAACGGTGCGATCAAACGTCTCTATAGGTTGCAAGACGTGAGGGTGGTGTCCAAGGATAAGACTTGCTCCTGCTTCGATTAGCTCCGCAGCTAGGTCTCGCTGGTCTTGGTTCGGGCAGGTTTCACGTTCAATTCCCCAATGCACGCTGACAACAACTACGTCATTGCTCGCCGCTGCTGCACGCACAGCAGCTAGAACCCGCGGAACCGCCCATTTTGCATCAGCAACCCCGGGTCGCTCAGCTGTTGCGGCAAAGCCCCCTGGGACAACCGCCGTCGCAGCCACAAAAGCTATGCGCACCCCGTTGCCTAAAGTCATAACTCGGGGTGCGTAAGCCTGAGCGTTATTGGAGCCAGCCCCAGGTCGTAGAATCCCAACCTCGTCAAGAACTGAAATGGTGTCCGAAAGACCCTCGGGACCGTAATCAAGTATGTGATTGTTAGCTATAGAAACAACATCTATGCCGGCTCCCGCAAGGGTTAATGCCGCTGATCCAGGCGCTCGAAAAACAAATTCTTTGTCATAGGGTTCCCCACGTTCTGTAATCGCCATTTCAAGGTTCACGATTGCCACTTCTGCCGAGTCGAGCCCAGGTTCAACTTTGTCAAACGGATCAATACCTTCGGGCTCAGTGCGGTCAAGGAGGACATCACCTCCTGCAAGCAGGGTCCATGGCCGTGTTTCAAATGTTGTCGTTGTAATGCTGGGAGTTACAGCTTCGGTAGTGGGCGCTGTCTCGGTTTCCTGATTGGCGTTTTGATCAGATGGTTTCGGTTCACTCGTCGTAGATGTGTCGAATTGCCCATCTGATTGTTGAGCTTTGACGGAAGTGGTTTCAAGGGCCACGAAGATCGCCTTCTCAGCTTCAGGACCCGCGCAAGCGACAGGTAAAGCCAATAACAAAGCGATGCTGGCCACGGAAATGTAACGGCGGTACACGGCGGCTGAGTCTACGTTGCCGACTAGCGTGCAACCGATGTACAGCTTCGTTCGCGAACCTAAATGGATAGCGGGTCATATTCTGACATTGCTGCTGCTGACCGCTTTCATGGGCGCAGGTATCTGGCAGTTCGGGAGACACCAGGCACGAAGCGAACGTAACGACGCCGTATTAGATCGATCTAAAGATGAAGTTCTAACCGAGAATGATCTTTTCGGAGCCAACATCGATATTGAGTTTCGGTTGGTGCAGCTGAAGGGTTTTTGGTCTACCGAGGATGCGGTATTGATACGCAACAGAAGCCAAAAAGAAGCGGCCGGTTGCCATTTAGCGATCCCGTTGGTTGGAGATGTTTCGCGTGCGACTCTTGTGACTGTTGGGTGGCTTCCTCAAAGTTCGTGTGACGGATACAAATTTGAGGCTCCACCGGAACCCGTTTCACTCACTGGTCGCGTCCGACTGAGTCAGGAAAGAGGCGCAATTGGCTCCCGTGACGCTTCGAGTGGAGTGCTTACCTCCTTAGCTCGAACCGATGTCGGTCGGATAGACCAACAGGTCCCGTACCCCCTAGCAAGCGTTTACGTTGAGTTGATTACTAGCGAACCTGAAGTAGTTGATGCCTTGCCGCTAGAGCCTCCCCCAACCGATGTCGGACCTCATTTGGGTTACGCGGTGCAATGGTTTCTATTTTTCGCTGTAGGGATAGTTGGCTATCCACTCGTTTTGCGTCGACACGCACACAAGGGAGAAGCTGAAAACTTGGGGCCTGTTGAGGGTTAAACAGCAGAAGCCATTCGTTCGACGATCATGGTAAGCATCTCCGGGGAGGTCGCAAAATTCAGCCGAACATGGCCTGTTCCCTCAATTCCAAAGTCCAGTCCAGAGTTGAGGGCAACTTTGCCTCGTGACATAAAAGTCTCTGCAGGGTCATCTCCAAGGTCTAACTCGCGGCAGTCCAACCAAGAGAGATAAGTAGCTTGTGGAGGGCGATATCGAATCTCCGGAAGGTGCTCTTTCAATAACTCAGATAGCAAATGGCGATTGTGGTCAAGTCCCGCAACAAGTTCAGCTATCCAAGCATCCCCCTTTTCCCAACCAGCGACAGTGGCGACTTGTCCTAGCCCATTGATACCGCCGATCATTCGTGGACGAATTTCGTTCAGTTGGGGCGAATACTGTCGCGATGAGCTGTGTATGAATGCCATTCTCAGGCCAGCCATATTGAATGTTTTTGTGGCGGCCGTCAGGGTGACGGTTCGGTGTGCCGCAAGTTCGCTTATCGATGCTGTTGGGACATGTCGGTGAGGGGAATACACCAAGTCACAGTGAATTTCATCAGAGATAACTAAGAGGTTATTGGCATCAGCTATCTCGATAATTTGGGCTAAGTCTGCTGGAGTCATGACATACCCGCATGGGTTATGGGGATGGCACAGCAGTAAAGCTGAGACGTTGTCTCCCTTTGCTACCTCAGCCAGATGGTCGAAATCCAACGCCCATCCTTTTTCACTTTCCAACAGTGGGTTTGCTACCCACTTTCGGCCAATGCCTTCAACGCTGGAATAGAAAGGCGGGTAGACCGGTGTTTGCACCACAATCTCTGACCCTGGTGGCGTCAAGGTATGCAGAACCCATTCCAGTCCCTGTATTACGTCGTGGACTCTCATCACGTCTTCAGTTTCGACGTTCCAACCAAAGGCAGTGTTCATTCGAGATTTGAATGCTTCTAACACCGGGATCGGCTCGTCGTAAAAGCCGTAGCCAAGTCCACCTACCTCGATTCTTTCTATAACGGCCTGTTTAATGAAATCAGGGACTTCAACATCCATATCTGCAACCCATGCAGACAGGACGTCGTTGCCGTGTCGTTCCCATTTAATACCAGGCCGATTACGGACTCGATCAAGGTTCAGATCAAAGATCACGGATAAAGGCTACGTCGTAGCGATCAATAAAGTCCGATCATTCGACCAGCGAGAGCTGTAACGGCCGCCACGAGCACAGGTCGAATAATTTTTTCTCCTCCTCGTACTGCGATCCGCGCGCCTATCCAACCACCTATTGCAAAGCCAACAGCTAGGACCACAGCAAAGCCCCAGTCAACCTGACCTCTCACAATGAAGACAGGCAGGGCTATCGCCGTGAGGATAAAGATGACAACAACTTTGACTGCGTTTGCATTAACTAAATCCAAGCCAGCCTTTGATAAAGCAACAACGATAAGCAGACCAACGCCAGCCTGGAAGGCGCCCCCGTATAGTCCGATCGCAAAAAAGATTACGGTCGTTAAGGCAGGGTGCCAGTTAATTTGAGAGCCAGAACTCTTAGGGGGTCGCAAGCTCACAAACAACAGCGGAACCATCAGAATGCCGAAGATTCGTTCGAAGGTTTCATCTGTGATACTTGAAACAAGTAACGACCCGATCAACGATCCAATAGTCACCGGAAAAATGACAGCTATAGCTCTTCTGAAGCCGCGAACACCTTCTTTGCGATAACTAACGACCGACGAAGCGTTTTGTACAAGTACGCCGAATCTGTTCGTGCCGTTAGCAACCAGTCCGGGCAGACCAACAAAGACGTTGAGGAGCCCGACAGTTAGAAGAGACCCCCCGCCTGCCATCGCATTAACTACTCCTGCGACCACTCCCGCACCTGCTACGAGCATCGCGTCTATAAGTTCCATCCCTGCAATCATTCCCTAGATTCACTCTGTAAATAGCACTACTTCAAGAATCTCTTCGTGAGTTAGGCCTCGCGACCTCTACTCTCAGTGATATGGCCGGTAACACCTTTGGTGAACAATTCCGTATTACTACTTTCGGCGAGTCCCATGGGGGAGGTGTCGGAGTCGTGATCGACGGGTGCCCTCCCCGTCTTGAACTCGACGCGAGCGATATCCAGGTGGAACTTGATCGTCGGCGTCCGGGTCAGAGTCGTCTCGTGACTCAACGTAATGAGGATGATCAGGTCGAAATCTTTAGCGGTTTGTTCGAAGGCCGTACGTTGGGATCTTCTATCGGGATGCTCGTACGAAATCAGGATGCCCGCTCTGGCGCTTACGAGGAAATGAAAGATACCTACAGACCAAGTCACGCCGATTGGACAACTGAAGCAAAGTACGGAATTAGAAATTGGCAAGGTGGTGGTAGAGCATCGGCCCGCGAGACTATTGGTCGTGTCGCGGGTGGCGCAGTAGCGCGGAAAGTAATCCAATTAGTTGCCGGAATCGAAGTCATTGGTTGGGTGAGCTCGGTGCAAGACATTGAGGCTCAAATCGACGGTGGAGTTGTTTGTCGTGATGATGTTGAAGCCGACGCTACGAGATGCCCTGATCCAGACGCGGCTTCGTTGATGACTAAAGCAATAGAGGCAGCACGAAAGGACGGCAACTCGCTAGGAGGGGTCGTGACCTGTGTAGCGAGAAACATGGCGGTTGGTTTGGGTGAACCAGTTTTCGACAAGCTCGATGCTGAATTAGCTAAGGCTCTGATGTCTCTTCCCGCCGCAAAAGGCTTTGAAATAGGTAGCGGCTTCGCAGGGACGTTGATGACTGGCCGCGAGCACAACGATCCTTTCGTACCAGGATCGGGAGGCCGTCCTGCTACATCGAGCAACAACAGCGGCGGGATACAAGGCGGTATCAGTAACGGGGAAGATCTTGTACTCAGAGTTGCCTTCAAGCCAACGGCGACAATTGCATCGCCCCAGGAGACTGTGAATCAAGACAATGAGCCTGTAACTCTGGCAGCCAAGGGAAGACATGACCCATGCGTTCTTCCTCGTGCTGTGCCAATGGTGGAAGCCATGGTTTGTTTGGTATTGGCTGACCAACTATTGCGTCAACAAGTCAACGAAATAACCTGACTCAGGCTTGTGCTTATTCGTCTCGTTCTTCGCGCAAGAATTTTTGGAATTCGGCGGCAAGGTCATCGCCCGATGGCAGGTCAGTTTCGTCGCTTCGGTCAGCTTCTTCTTCTAGCTGTCTGACATATCCGATAATTTCAGAGTCCTGTTCGACAGCGTCACTAACTCGTTGTTCCCATTCCAGGACACTGGCATCTAAATCGGTGTACCCGGTCGGCACGCCTGTTACTTTTTCGAATTCGGCGAGAAGGGCTCTTGTTCCCTTCGGATTGGGGGGACCTGCTACGTAATGAGGGACCCCTACCCGGAGGGAAATGACTGGAAGATCTGCTCGATCTAATGCGTCATGCAATGTGCCGATGATGCCGGTTGGACCTTGGTAGCTCGGCCTGTCAAGCCCAAGTCTCAGTGCTAGTTCAGCGCTAGCCGCGCTGCCTTTAACCGCTGAGGGTCGTGAATGCGGTATCCCCGCAACCATCGCTCCAAGGGTGACGACCATTTCACATCGTGTGTCTTGCGCTATTTCAACGACTGAGTCACAGAAGGTTCGCCAACGCATGCGAGGTTCAAGCCCTGAAAGAAGCACTAGGTCATGAGGGAAATCATTTTCGATCACGTGTGCGTCTAGGGATGGCCATTTGATCCGTCGTTCTCCATCGTCAGCAATTTCGACGTGTGGCCGATTTTCCTGAAAGTCGAAGAACTCCTCTGGGTCTATTCGCGCGACCCTCCGAGCGGCATAGTGGTCAACTATCCACTGAATAGCACCGGTCGCGCATTCACCAGCATCGAACCAACCTTCGAAAGCGACGACTAGTAGTGGGCTTTGCAGACTGGGTGACTCGTCCCATATGACTTCGGTCATGACACCACTATTGCGCACGCGGGCACTGAATGGATAGCTAAGTGCGCTTGAGTTATCGATTTGTTTTTCGACGCGCACATGACGCAACTATGGACGCAACTCAGAAGGGTAAGAAAGACACTGGTTTCATGCTCTTGAGGTCACTGCTTAGGATGCCGAGCGAGGAGAGAGTGTGGATCTGATCATCAATGATTAGTGACCTTTGAATGGTGCCTCGCCAGTCAAAGTCAGGCCAACAGTACTGCCTTTCAACTTCCGTTTCATTGTCGCGTTCTTCAATCCATTTTTGACATGTGACTGTCGGGTCTGATTTTAAGTGAGTGATGCGGCCACGTTCATCCAATGATTGTCCATTGAGTTCCAACGCCACTGCTCCAGCGAATGCATCGTCGTTCGGGTTTGCTATCTGATGAGTTACAACTGGTAGCACGAAGAGATTTTCAGGTAACCAATGTAAGAACGCCCGCGCGTTGAATTCGGTTTCGCTACTCCCACCCGGCAGTCGCCATTGGTCAATTCGGGTCGGTTTTGAAAGGTCGCTGATATCAAATAGAGATACCTGAGTCCCTAAAGTTTGCCCAGTCTCCAGCGCATCTTGCCCAACCCCCAAGAGGAGTTTGTCTGTTACAGGATGAAGATACGCCGAGTAGCCCATGATCTTGAGCTCCCCGAGAACTTTCGGAGACTCAGGCTGCGAGAGATCAATGGTGTAAAGCGGATCGGTTTGTCGAAAAGTTACAACCGCTGCTAAATCTCCGAGAAATCTGACCGCATAGATTCTTTCTCCTTTGCCAAGGTTGCCCACTTGCCCTATTTCGGCGAGTCCATCATCGGTTTCTTTGAGAATGGTCACATAACTTTGGCTAACGGCATCTTGTCGCGACGTCCACCACCCATGGTCAGTAGTCGCTACACGTAGATGGCCGTTGAATTCCGACATTGAATATTGGTTGAGAACGGTTCCAGGTACCTGCCCAGAACTCCGGTACACCGTCCGGGCAGGGTCACTGATGTCGAACTTGTGAATTCGGGTAGTGACTTTCGGGCGTTCGGAGTTTGTTTGCGGGTCTATTGACAGTGTTCGCTCGTCAAACCATTCAGTGGTAGCTACGTACAGATTCTGTTTTGACGAGTAAACCGTTTGGCCGTCAGCAAGAACTGAGGTACTGGTGATTCGCTCTTCAAATAGTTCTTCGTCAAGGTCAACAGTGACGATATTCAACATTTGTAGCCCACTGTTTGAGGAGGGATGGTAAATGCGGTCACACGAAGTGAGGGTTCCTTCTTGAAGGAGTGACCCGTTGTTCGCCTCCAAAGCGAACCACGGCACCCAGTTGTCGATTCTTGAGTCTCTTATTAGTTGACGATTTTTTTCTTCAGCTTCTCTCTCGGCTCTTAAGCCTGATCCTTTTGGGTAGAACCATTCGAAGCCTGTTGGACTGCTTTGAATAACAATTCGCGCAGAGTTGTCTACCAATCGACTGCTTACATATCTCCCGTCGATGTGAAGACGCCTAGTGATCTGCGGGGTGGAGTTTCCTATGTCGACGCTGATCAGAGTGGTGATCGGACTATGCCAACCCGGTCTGTGGTTCGTCGAACGTAGAAGCGGATTTGTTGTTTCGTTCATTTGGCCAAATACGACAACCCGGTCACCTGATAGGAACATGTCGTGTGCCCAAAAGTTGTCAAACTGCAGTTCGCCTGATTGGCGAAGTTGTTCACCGGTGGCATCGAGGACATGAAGCTTGTTCTCAACCAAGGCAACGATTCGTTGACCGTCAGTTTTTATAATGTCTGGTTCATCAACACCAGCTTCCTGAATGTTGGTGGTGCTGTATTGAGTTTCCGAAACTGACGTTGAATCCGTAGCCGCAACTTCTGGTGAGTCCCGCAAAATTTCAGATTCCATTACTACTGGGAAGTACCCCCCTTCAACTCCCCAGGGCCCGACCATGTCAAGAGCATTGGCTTTGACATGGCGAAGAAAAGGGTCACATGATTCGAATGACGTCAAGGCAGAAGTCAGTTGGATCTGCGACGGAGACAGCGCGACTGATTGGTCCGGGCCTAACGCGTTATCTCGATTATCTACGCCGCATGCATTTAGCAATAACGAACATGTCAACGCAGTAATAATTTTTCGCACAGATACTCCTATGCCCTAGTCATTTCTCATACAACGAACGGCAGGGTCGTTTAGTTCCCTTTTAGAAGTTACGAAACAATGACAAGTGGCAAGGTTCGCTTCCCAGCGCTGCTTCCATTGACCAATCAATCCACCTATTCACGAGAGAGAACCCGGCTTGGCGCGCTGATTCGTCGAGAATGTCAATGGCGATTGGTTGGACACTGGTAGTCCGGGTTTCGCGTTCGATGAATTCTATTCGGCGGTATTCATTGCCGTCGGCAGTAAGAATGACCGCTCTGTCAGTTTCTACCGCGAGTGCGTGCACCCCTCGCTCTACCGGCAGGCACCCTTCGATCAGTAGTTCACATGAAGTTGAGCAGTAAGGCCACGGCGCTGAACTTCCTATTTCGTCGTCTAACCACATAACCAGGTCTGATGGCTCTTCTGTGATCTCAAGACCGACGTTTGTGAGGGCGTCGCGAAGATGTGGACGCCGGGTCCGCACAACTATGTCTGTGTGCCCCTTCTCTAGACACCACTGAGCGATATCTGAAACATCGGACATGTTCACCAAGTTAGCCAGAACAAGGAGGCCACGGGCTGGCATCATTTATGCGTGCGGCAAATACCTGATGGCACTTCATTACGTGTAGGCGAAGCTTGGGCTATCGCGTTCACATACTTCACCGTTGCGATCACGGTGTCGTTGGTCCACAGCACTGCTGGCACTCCTACCTGGGTCATCATTGCTGCAACTCTGCTTGTGAACTCGGCCACCGCAACTTTGGCCTACGCCGCAGTGACCGCTGCTGGAGGAAGTGTTGCCGCTGGTATTGCTGGAGGTTGGTTGACTTCGACAAGGTTTGGAGTGCTTGCAGCTGCATTAGCTCCGCGTTTGTGGCCACAGCGGTGGAAGCGAGGAATAGCTGCATTTTCAGCATTCGACCCGAACATCGCTTTGGCGAACCGAGAAGAAGAAGATGAAAATGTTCGCAGAGTTTATGTAGCCATGTCACTTTGGCTGGTTTTGCCTTGGTGGCTAGGAGCTTCGATCGGCGCAGTCTTAGGAGATCTAGTCTCGGATCCGAAGGCGTTGGGTATGGATGCCATGTTCCCCGCCTTGTTCATTGCAATTATGCGGCCTCAATTAACGACTCAACGTGCCCGACTCATAGCGTTTTCAGGTGCGGGTATCGCGTTAGGACTAGTTCAGGTCTTGCCAGGCGGATTACCGTTTCTCGTTGCGGCATTGCCGGCATTGCTTGCCCTAAAGAGCAGCGAAAGCAAGAGCAGCTAATGCTGACTTGGGGAGTTGTAGTTGTCTTAGCTGTTGGTGTTTACGGGCAACGGGCTCTAGGTATGGCACTTATCGATCCAAATCGGATCAGCGACCGGAGCCGTCAAGTGCTGGCAATGGTGCCATTGTCTATTCTGTGTGCTGTAACCGCGTTGCAAACACTGAGCAGCCAAGGTGAACTAGTTCTTGATGCCCGGGTGGCAGGGATTGTTGCAGCAGCGGCTTTGAGTTGGAAACGGGCGCCAATGTTTCTAGTGGTCATCGTGGCCGCGGCAGTTACCGCAGCTGTTCGGCTCATTTAATGACTACGTTTTAGGACTTGAAGGCCTTATGACTACCGAAGCTCGTCATCCTCATTTACTGAAACTGGTTGACCCACCAATCATCGTGGGGCATAGGTGTATTAGTTGTGAACGAATCGCTTTCCCCCCAGATCCATATGGCTGCGAAAAGTGCGGGTCTCCCGCCGACAATTTCGAGAACTGGGATTTAGAGGCTCGCGGATCAGTGCGGGCAGTCGCTACGGTGCACCGCCATCATCGACCCGCGCCGATAACACCTTTCACAGTCGCCGTTATCGAGTTAGTTGGGGGTCCGGTAGTGAAAGCGATAGTGGAAGGTGATGACGTTGTTGTCGGGAGCTCAGTCGAAGGGTTTTTGGCACCAGAGGATAAAGACGATGCTGGCAAAGTAATCGTCGATTTACGTTTTCGGATTATCCAATGACTGCGCCCAGTTTTCTGTCTACGAGACCGGTTTTTGTCGTTGGAATTGGTTTACACCGGTACCAGCGACGCAGCGATCAAACCTATGTTTCATTGGGTTTGACTGCGGTTCGCGAAGCTTTGACTGACGCTGGGGTGCACTGGACTGACGTTGATGCCGCATACACAGGGACTGCTTTACTGGGGATGGGCGCAAGCAGGATAATGCTGAGCAGGCTCGGCGCTACGGGCATTCCTATGACTCAGGTCGAAAACGCGTCAGCATCTGGCTCCTCTTCGGTAGCTCAGGCATGTTTGGAAGTAGCTTCAGGCCGATCTGATGTCGTAGTCGCTTTGGGTGTCGATAAACCTCGCGGAGGTCTAGGGGCAGCTCCTGGCGAAGCTGGCATACCAAATCTTGAAGCTGGCTCGATTGTGCCGTTCACTCACTTCGCTTTGCTTGCTTCGGAATACATGAACTTGCATGCAGTAACCGACGAGCAGGTCGCCAAAGTCGCAGTAAAGAACCACAGGAACGGTTCCCAAAACCCTTTCGCCCAAAGACAAAAGGTTCGAACTCTTGACGAAGTACTAGCTGAGCCGATCTCGGGATCATTGACGAGGTTGCAATGTTGTCCCGTGGGTGAGGGGGCTGCTGCTGTCATCATCGCTTCAGAAGACGGGATTGACCGGTTAGGAATTGATCGCTCTCGAGCCATGCAGGTTGTGTCCTCGGCAACAAAAACCGAAGCACTTTACGCCGAGGGTGTCGGTATCGATGCTGCGCTGACAGCTGAGACCGGGACAGCTGCATTCGAAGAAGCGGGTCTTGAACCGTCAGATCTCGATGTCCTTGAGGTGCATGATGCCTTCGCCATCGAAGAGTTGTTGTATGCCGAAGCTTTGGGACTTTGTAAACCTGGCGAAGCAGCCACACGCGTCGAATCAGGCGATTTTGATATTGGTGGTAGCTGCGCGTTTAGCCCTTCAGGAGGGTTATTAGCTATGGGACATCCGATTGGCCCGACTGGAGTGGGTCAAATAGCGGAGGTAGTGCGACAGTTACGCGGTGAAGCTGGCTCTCGACAACAGCCGAACGCCCGAGTTGGGATGGCTCATATGGTCGGAATCGGTGCGGTGTGCGTGGTCCATATACTTCGCAAGCCGTAGCTGAATTTTCAACTGTTTTGGGGAAACCCTAGGTCTATTTGGCTTGACGCTGGGTCAGGCCATCGCGCTGTGATTGCCTTCGCCCGAGTGTAGAAACGCACCCCTTCCGGTCCATACATATGGGTATCTCCAAAGAGAGAAGCTTTCCACCCTCCAAATGAGTGGTAGGCAACGGGAACGGGTATTGGGACGTTAATCCCGACCATCCCTACTTGGACTTCATGTTGGAACTGGCGCGCCGCTCCTCCGTCACGTGTGAAGATGGCGGTGCCATTTCCGAACGGATTCGAGTTGATGAGATCCATTGCTTCTTGGAAGCTATCTACCCGTACGACGCTAAGAACAGGCCCAAAAATTTCGTCCTGGTAGCACTCCATGTCTGCGGTTACTTCATCTAGGAGCGTAGGCCCGTAGAAAAAGCCGTCCGTCGGGAGGTCTGCGTTACCTCCATCAACAACTGCAACTGCGCCTGCTTGCTGAGCTCTCTCGACATACCCAGCGACACGGTCTCGGTGTTCTGCTGTGATGAGCGGTCCCATTTCTGCACCAGGTTCAGTTCCTACTCCGACCTTGACATCTGGGATTCGTTGCGAGATCGCCTCTACTAATTCGTCAGCGGCTGATCCCACAGCTACTAGGGCACTCACAGCCATGCATCGTTCGCCAGCAGATCCATATGCGGCGCTAACGGCTGCATCTGCAGCCATCTCAATATCAGCATCAGGTAGAACCAACATATGGTTCTTCGCTCCACCGAGGGCCTGCACTCTCTTCCCAGCAGATGTTGCACGCTCATACACGTAGCTGGCTATTGGGGTTGATCCCACGAAACTGATAGCAGCAACGTCATCATGGTCAATTAAGGCGTCGACAGCCTCCTTGTCGCCGTTGACTACAGAAAACACACCAGGGGGGAGACCTGCTTCAATGAACCATTCAGCGATAAGCATTGATGCTGAAGGGTCTCTCTCTGATGGTTTGCAGATGAAAGCATTTCCGCAGGCAATGGCAGTCGCAAACATCCAAGCTGGGACCATGGCCGGAAAGTTGAAAGGCGTGATGCCAGCAACAACACCGAGTGGTTGGCGGAGGCTATATACCTCGATCCCAGCCGATACTTGCTCATTAATTTCACCTTTAAGATGATGCGCTATTCCGCAGGCAAACTCGACGTTCTCAAGGCCGCGGGCTACTTCACCTGCAGCATCTGACACGACTTTTCCATGTTCACTGCTAATGACTCTTGCAAGTTCATCAGTCCGGTCGGAAAGCAACTCGCGAAAACGGAACATGATTTGGGTTCGTTGTGTGAGGGAACTTTCCGACCATTCTTGTGATGCTTTATGAGCGGCTGAGACAGCTTCGTGGACCTCTGCAACTGAGGCTAGGTCGACTTGGGCTTGTATTTGTCCTGTTGCTGGGTCATAAACGTCGCTGGATCTTCCGCTGGTTCCGGCTTGATGTTGACCGTCAATGAAATGTTGGATACGTCGCACCACGTCACTTTAATCCCCAGCCGATAGCACCTCTACAGTGATAGCGGGTTACTTGTCGTTATATAGGTCGTACCGGCCTAGACGGTCTAGGCAAACCTCTACGCTCCATGGCAGCATCGTCGCCCCACATCGGGCGTCGCGGTAGTGCTGTTCAAGTTTGTTGGGTCGAAGCATGGATCGCCCGCCGCATACTCGTATGGCAAGCGAAGCCATTTCCGGTGCGCCTTCCATAACAGCGACCATGGTGCTCCAGGCGCGTCGCAAAGCGGGTTTAGTTGGGTCGACCGAGGCTTCACTCAGCACTCGGTACATCAAAGATTGGGCTTTGTCGTAGATCATCTGCATTTCTGCCCATCCGGCTTGTTTGACATGGTTGTCTCGCCGTGACGCAACTCCGTGTTCCCCCCTCAGGTATTCGCCTGTGAGATCCAGAATCGCTCGCATCAATCCGAGGTAGGTGAAGCTCAACGTCATATAGAAGTAGGGGAATCGGGAAACCATGGCATCGAAAACGCCTGGGGGTAGAACCTCGTTGTCTTCGGGGACAAAAGCATCGACAAGAACTAAATCTCGGGAGTCGGTTCCGCGCATCCCAAGAGGGTCCCATTCGCCTTGAATTTCGACGCCGTCGCTGTCGGCAGGAACTCCTAGCAAACGAACTCGAGGGTCGTCTTCCACGAGAGCTACGACGTTGTGGACGTCAGCTATACCGCTGAGTGATGCGAAAATCTTTTTACCAGTGACTCTGAATCCGCCATCTACGGGGACAGCAGTAGTACCGATTGGTTGACCACTTCCCGGAGTTCGCCCTTCAGAAAAAGGTTGGCTATGAATCGTGTGCTGGTGGCACATGCCGGCCCATAGTTGCGGTCGGACACGGTCAAGATGAGCTTGTTGTTCGTCATCCATGCCCAGTTGGTCTGCTATCCATCCCGCTAGCAACGCAGTAGCTGTATGCATATTGAAAGTAAGAGCTGTGGTCGGACAGTGTCGCCCAAGCTCCTCGCTTACAAGGGCATATGCAACGAAGTCGCCACCAAGACCACCGGCCTCAACGGGCGCACAAAGCCCAAGGAAGCCACTGTTTGCGAGTTCTTTCCAATTCTCTGTTGGGAAGCTGGCTTCATGGTCGTATTGGGCTGCTCGTTGCGAAAATCGCGGTGCGATCGCCGCAATTTGTTCGACGAGTTCCATTCGTGCCGTCGTTTGAATTGGGTCTACCACGGGGATTCCTTATTCATGGGATACCGGCCAGAGTACGGGGAATAAATCGGGACGCATCACGTCACCTGATTGAAGCCCTAAGTCGTTGAGCGGTGGCGACGTTTCACCTTGGCGTTCAAGGTAGCGGACATCGTCGCCTAACCATCGTGTTGAGAATGCGCGACGCCGTTTTTCTATTGGGGCTGAAGTTGTGCCATGAAGAGTTCGGAAGTCGAAACAAAGCGCGTCGCCGGGCTCTACTGCTTCTATAAAAATATTTTCTGAGTGTTCGTCTATATCGGGAACTGAGACAAGCGAATTATCGGCATTCTCATATTCGGCACCTGACGCGAAATCCCGAGGTCGATAGGTCTCACCGCCGCGATGCGAACCTTTCAAAAATCTGACTCCAGTTTCGATTGGGGTGTTGTCAAGCGCCACGTATATGGAGACTGTCTGGGTCCCTGCAATGCAGTAATACGGTAAATCGTGATGCCACGGCGTGGCCTTAGAAGTTCCCTGTTCCTTAGAGAATGCGTGATCGTGGAACAGTTGGGCTGTGTCGCTCATCATAAGTTGCGCTGCTATTGCGGCTGCTGGTGAAGTGAGGACAAATCGGAGATACTCGGGGATTAACTGCCAGTTGCAGTAGCTGTCAAAAAACCTGCCAACTTCATCTTCGCTAATGCTTTCGCACGGAAATGCGAATGCTTGGGGGTTTTCGAGATTTCGATCGAGCCCAACACTTAGGGGCTCAACCCATTCTGTGAATGCTTGTCGCAATACCACCACACCATCGTTTTGGAATTTTTGGACAGTCTCGGTTGGTAACTCAGTCCAGGGACGAACCGTTGAGGCTACGAGTTCCTCCAGATTTTGTATTGAGCGCCATTGTGCCGCCGGGTTGTTACCTACCGCCATCTCTACATTGTCGCCGCTGTTAATGGTCAATCGTTACAGTCTTTTCCGATGAAGGTGCAATTGAACGAACGAAACGGCTCGCTGGTCGTGTTTTTGACGGGCACCTGGTTCAGCTTTAGCCCGTTGTTGTTTCGTTGGACTTCGGGTGAAGGTTCGGAATGGCTATTTCTTTTGTGGCGTTCAATTGGAATTCTCATTGCGGCTGTAATCGCATTATCTATACGTTCGGGTGTGCGGGTCATGACTGCGCTCACGAACGGCTTGGCTAAGAATTTGCTTGCTGGCGCCTTGGTGGCTGGTATGTCGACTTCGTTCATTATTTCTATTGCTCGAATTGATGCTGCGACCACTTTGTTATTGCAAAGTTTGGCGCCGTTTTCCGCCGCTTTGCTGGGCTGGTTGTTGTTACGAGAAAAAGTGGATGGCCACACATGGGCAGCAATGGCTACTGCTGTTGTTGGGGTCGTAATTATGGGGTCGACATGGGATAGCAGCAGCGTGGTGGGCATTTCAGTCGCCTGTTCTATTCCCCTGATGCTTGGTGTTTACACAGTTTTGTTAAGAGATTCTCAGCATCGCGATCCACGAGCCCAGGTTTTCTTTACAGGCGTGATCGGGATCGTGGTCGGTCTCGTCGCCAGCACTACAACCGGAGGTTTTGGTCTGCCGCTTCGTGACGTTTGTCTTGGCTTAGTCAGCGGCGGCGTCCTATTAGGTGTGGGCCTTCCGATTTTTAATGCCGCTGGACGTCATGTTCCTGCAGCTCGCACAAGTTTGTTATTGCTCAGCGAGATCGTGTTGGCTCCGATTTGGGTGTGGTTAGTAGTGAATGAGGTTCCTGCGGGAAGAACCGTTGCCGGCGGGGCAGTGATTCTTTTAGCGCTGGTGTGGGTTACAACTCACCCGAGAGTTCATTCTGTCTAACAGACACTTCGGTTTATAAGAGAGCGATGGGGTTAGCGGGTGAACCTGTCCCTCCTTCAACTCGGAGAGGCGCGACGGTGAACAGGAAGCTCCACTTGGAATGTTCGACACATGAAGCAGCGAGTCGGTCTAAACGCAGATTGTCTAGAAGGTGCACGCCCATAGCGACAATGACTGTTTGGTGGATTGGCATAATCCAGTCATTTGGATGGTTGCCTGGCAAAACGTCACTGACACCATCACAACCAAGAACTGAAATATCTCGTTCGTGAAGCCATTCGATGCAATCTGGGTGAAGTCCTGCCATCCCCACCTGGAACGGGTGCCAAGGCCCTAATTCGGCTCGGCGTTCGTCTCGTCCGGTCCCAACTAGCAAGATGTCGCCTTGGCCTACGCGCACATTCTCGGCTTTTTCGCAGGCTTCCAGTTCTTCAGCGGTAACCGCATCACCGGGTTCGAGCCATTTGACTCCCCGTAGGCGAGGAATATCGAGAAAAACGCCGCGACCAACAACGCCCTCAGCGGCGACCATGATGCTGCATCGCGTCGCGCCAGTACTTTTGACAGTTTCGGCGGCGTAACCGTTGTACATCTGCTTGTTGACAAAAACGTGGCATAGAGCGTCAATGTGGGATGTTGCCATCCCGTGGAACGCCACTCCGACAAAATCTCCGGTCGATTCCATGTTGATGTTTGGAGACACACAGTCATCGCCACCTCTGACCATCATGTGGAGCGCTGGGTGCCGGTTCTCTGCGTTTGGTTCGACTGGAAGTTCTCTCGCGCAGCTGACGGCTTCACCGTGAAGCACTTCTGTCGCGGCTATGGCTCGTAATTCTGGTGTGATCAGATTCAGAGCGCCTGCTTCATCATCGGTTCCCCAGCGGTCCCAGTTCTTGACTCGTTCGAATAGTTCTTGGTGTTGTTCAGATGTCATCCATGGTTTATTGGTCACAGCAGTTCCCCCGCTTAGTTATTGGTGGCACCTACTTCCTAATTCAATCTTCTCTATGGTGTGTCCCATGGCTGCTTATCTCGTTGGAATTCAGACGGTTGTTGATAACGATGCTTTGAATCGTTACATCAAGGCTGCTCTTCCTTCTATGACGGAGTTTGGTGCCAAACCGCTTGCGGTTGATCTGGAGGCAGAGGTCTTGGAGGGAACCCAGAAACCCCCTGGTTCTAGGGTGGTTATTGTCGAATTCGAGTCCAAAGAGAAGTTATCGGATTGGTATAACAGCGATGGCTATCAGACTGCTATGCGGGAACGAGTTGGCGCATTGGATGGTTTTGCTCTCGTCGCCGAAGGTTTGCCGAGCTAGCGGTTAGTTCCTTTGAGGTACGCCGAATCCTCCACCACCTGGGGTTTCAATCTCAAAACAGTCAGCTGGCTGGACTTCTACTCGAGTGCTGCCCGGTAACTCTTTGGTTGTGCCATCGGCTCTCAATAGGCGATTGACTCCTACGAGGCCATCTTGTCCTCCGTCGACGCCGTATGGAGCAACTTTTCGGCGTGATGACAGAACGTTAACGGTCATAGGTTCTAGGAATTGGAGTCGCCGAACAACACCGTCTCCTCCTCGTTGTGCCCCATATCCGCCAGAATTTCGTCGAACTTTGAAGTGTTGGACTCTTACCGGGTGACGCCATTCCAAAATTTCGGGGTCTGTTAAGCGAGTATTTGTCATATGTGTGTGCACAGCACTTGCCCCGTCCGCTGCAGAAGTTGCACCGGCTCCTCCACAAATTGTTTCGTAATACTGGTGTTCGTCGTTACCCCAAATGAAGTTGTTCATGGTTCCTTGGGAGCCAGCTATTACACCTAGCGCCCCAAAGAGGGTGTCGACTAGCAGTTGGCTAGTTTCGACGTTGCCTGCAATAACTGCCGCGGGCGAATGAGGACTAATCATCGACGGGTCAGGAATCCGGATATCTAATGGGACCAGGCAACCTGCGTTGAGCGGAATCGCGTCGTTGACCATGCATCGGAAGACGTAGAGGACGGCGGACCGGCAGACAGCCTTGGGTGCATTGAAATTGCCGGGGTGTTGGTCACTTGTTCCTGTGAAGTCGATGACTGCTGAGCGCTCAGCGAGATCGACTTTGATCGACACCGCTATTTGATTTCCGTCGTCCATTTCTCCGACGAATTCACAGTCGTTGAGCGCGGCAATTACTCGTCTGACCGATTCTTCGGCGTTTTCCATCACATGTCCCATGTATGCGTGGACTACATCAAGGCCGTAGTGGTCAATGACATTGTGCAATTCGGTGGCGCCTCTCTCGCATGCTGCGACCTGCGCCTTAAGATCAGCAACATTTTGGTCAGGGTTTCTGGCGGGCCAGGGTCCTGCTGTAAGTAGGTTTCTAATTTCTTGTTCTAAAAATCGGCCGCCTTGTACCAACAGAACATTGTCAAGGA
>Ga0208410_1000008_pt1 | contig 125460 bp, 135 predicted proteins | sample ETN02SmetaG_3_FD_185787 | JGI IMG/M metagenome (GOLD analysis project Ga0208410, IMG submission 185787) | Marine microbial and viral communities from oxygen minimum zone, Eastern Pacific Ocean - ETNP2014F10-02SV257 (SPAdes) (version 2) | ecosystem: Environmental > Aquatic > Marine > Oceanic ... | reverse complement strand
AACTAAAAACACAACCCCCTGTCTTGTTAGAGGGTTGTGGTTTAAGCCTGTTTTAAGGGGTTTTGTTTGTGGAGCTGATCGGAATCGAACCGACGACCCCCTGCTTGCAAAGCAGGTGCTCTAGCCAACTGAGCTACAGCCCCAATAACTCTCAGAGGGTACCGAAGTAACACCCGGACTACGACTTAAGCAAACAATCGATTTTGCGGGCATGATCAAGGTATTGAAACTCGCTACAACTAAGCGAATCTCTTCAGGAGGGACACCTAATGAATATGCCCGCTATTTCGTTGGCTGCTGTTAATGGTCGACGTCAACAAACACTCGATGTAGCCGCCGAAATTGAGCGTCGCGGTTTTTCAGGGATTTACTGCCCCTCCATGGGTGACTGCGTAGCCCTGTGTCAGGCAATCGCTTCTGCAACTAACGAAATAACTTTCGGTACTTCAGTCCAACCTATTTATTTCAGAAACCCGGAGGACCTCGCCGCAACAGCTGCTTTTATTCATGAAATTAGCAACGGTCGATTCCGCTTGGGAATAGGTGTGACTCACGGTCCAGTTCATCAACGTTTAGGAATTACTCCCGGAAAACCATTAGGCGATATTCGCGACTACGTAGCGGCTATGGAGCGCGCAGCCGAACATCACGGCGAACTCCCTCCAATTGTTTTGGCGACACTGAGACGAAAAATGGTTGAACTTTCAGTTGAAATCAGCGCTGGCGCTGTGTGGGCTAACGCCAGTCGTAACGATTTCAACAATTCAGTTGCTGACATACCTGAAGACGTTCAAGGCAGCGATTTCTTTATTGGCAACATGATTCCGACAGTGATCGATGAGGATCGAAACGCCGGTGCCGAGAGAAACAGAAAGACTCTCCAGGGGTATGTAGCTCTACCGAACTACCGGAACTACTGGAAACAGGCGGGATACACCGAAGAGATGGAAGGTATAGAAGCTGCTCTTGAAGCGGGTGATCGTGACCGTGTTCTGACATGCATGTCTGATGAATGGCTATCGAATGCGACTCTTTACGGATCTCAAGACGAAGTGCGTCAAGGTGTCGAAGAGTGGTTTGATCAAGGTTGCAAGACCCCAATTCTCGTGCCGTCCAGCACTAGCGGCGGACAAATGCACGCCATACAAGAACTTTTTGATTGCTTTTCATGAAATCTCAGTCCGGAGAGTCGAGTGTCTTCTGACATAGATCTCGAAGCAGCCTCAGCCCGGCTCGCCGGTGTCGTGAGACGAACACCTGTCTTGCGTTCGCGTTTGTTAGATGAGCGTGTCGGTGCAGAGGTCCACTTAAAGGCCGAACATCTGCAACGAACTGGTGCATTTAAATTCCGCGGCGCCTTTAATGCGATAGCAGCGATCCCAAATTCTGTTCGTCAACAAGGCGTTATCTCTTATTCGTCTGGCAATCATGCCCAGGCTGTAGCTCGCGCTGCTCAACTATTTGAGATTCCAGCAACAATCGTGATGCCCACTGACGCGCCACAATCAAAACGCGATGCAACCGAGAGTTACGGTGCTGAGGTCATTAGTTATGACCGTTACACCCAAAACCGAGAGGACATCGCAGCGGAGATAGTGCAGGAAAGAAATTTGAGCTTGGTGCCCCCTTTTGATCATCCTGATGTGATTGCCGGTCAATCCACTTGCGTCCAAGAATTATTCGAAGAGTCCGGACCGTTAGATCAGTTGATTGTCTCAGTTGGGGGTGGTGGACTGATTTCGGGAAGTGCGTTGGCAGCACATCAACAAAACCCAAACTGTCAAATTGTCGGCGTCGAACCAGAATTAGGCAACGACGTTCAGTTGTCCCTTAGGGCAGGGAGAATCATTAAAGTCGAAGTGCCCGACACGATTGCCGATGGACAACAAACCACCTCGCCTGGCGTACACACTTTTGCTGTCATCCAACAACATGTAGAAGAAATCGTGACTGTTACCGATAGTCAGATCCTCGATGCAATGGACTATTTATTTCGATACCAAAGACAGATAGTTGAACCCAGCGGCGCCAGCGCTTTGGCGGCTCTTTTATCTGGGGCAGTAAAGCCGACTGGTAATCGAATCGGAGTCATTTTATCTGGAGGAAATATTTCACCAGAACGCTTCATCGAGCTCATGGCAGACCGATAACACGGTTGTCCTCGGTTATCCAGCCTGACTCAACACCTCAACCTTGCCGAGGTAACTAACTTCTTTAGCTCGATCGGTATCCACGTCATCAACCCAAGGCTCTAAGAAGGCCCGCCATCGTTGAGCCCAAGTATGGTCAGCAGTTACTCGAGACCATGCTGCTTCTCCGATTTTATTGGTCTCCTGATGATCAGCGAGCAGGAGAGGGATTAGTTGCCCTAAGTCGCTCGTTGATTGGAATGTAATAATTTCCTTCCCCGGTTCTAAGACATGCTCAACAGCAGCCCGGGCTTGGACCAAAGAAGGTGTTCCTACAACTGCCGCTTCGTACACGGCCGTGGAAAGACCTAATTCGAGAACTGATTTCTTCACGGTTGATTGATGAGCTAACGAGGCCGGTAATTCAACTAACAGATGGGCTCCAGCAAATAGTGTTGCCCGTTCGGGCAACGGCAAAGTGTCAACAGCTGACACTTCTAGCGGTAAGTCCATCCAGCCTTCACCCATCACGACGACATCGTCTAGGTGATCGATACTCATGACGGCATCGATATTTTCAGGGTCAGAATTTCCTACTACGACGATTCCTCGTCGTTCAGAGGAAACGAAATTCATGAGCGCAGGTGGATGGACGGCAGGTTCTATTAGTGAAAGCCGAAATGTTCCGAGAGCCTCGTATTCATCAAAGGTCTGAAGATCAGGTACCGCAACCAGGTCGTACTCCCGTAAGTCGTCACCAATCACACTTAGGTCTGTTGTTGCACCTTCTAACGATGGCCCTGTATGTAAACAGACAGCGACCGTTTCTGAGGCAGCTGTCAACGCTCGGATTTCATTTCGGTCGGGAATGCCTGCTGCCGGAACAACAACAAGTAGTTCCGGGGAATAGCGATCTAACCCCCATTTGATAGCTGCACTTGTCGGTGCCACAGCAACAACTTCATGCCCCAGAAATCTCAGAGGCTCAGCTATCTGTGAGCGTAGGGGGGATTCGGGGATATCTACTCCGTAACCGGTTACTACTATCCGCATTGTGGGGGCCATCTCTGTAGGTCAAGGTGATTCGGCCGCTATGGGGCCTCCCACTTCAGTGTGGAACACTTTCCGACGAATTTCGATGACCATCGGCCGGTTCATTTCGAAGGCCCTTCGCCACAATTCCAATTGCCACGAACAAGACAATCACCGAAGTCCACACATTGATCCGCACTCCAAAAACCTCTGTTGCTTTGTCAGTCCGTAATAGCTCAATCCACAATCTTCCAAGGGTGTACCCCACTACATAAATTGCCCAGCTATAACCCTTTTTCAGATTCGGAAACAACTTGGGAGTAACGATCGCAACAAACCCTGCGACACCTAGATTCCATAGAGCTTCATATAAGAACGTCGGATGAAAAGTTTCCGACTCGACATACCCAGATGGACGATTTTTGGGATCAATTTGGAGGGCCCATGGCAAATCTGTTGGTCTCCCAAACAGTTCTTGGTTAAACCAATTCCCAAGTCGTCCAATTGCCTGCGCAACCGGAATTCCGACCGCCGTGGCATCAAACATTGCGGGTACGTCACCTTCTTCTCTGCGTACTATCCACCACCCGGTAAGCGTCGCGGCGGCGACTGCTCCCCATATCCCAAGCCCTCCTTTCCAGACTTTCGGTATCTCTGTCCACTGGCCTTGGAATCGACTGAAGTCAGTGGCTACGTGATAGAGACGTCCCCCTAATATTCCTGCTGGGATAGCCCAAGTGGCCATCCGATGCACCATCACCGGGTCGCCGCCAGCAGCCTCATATCTACGACTACTTATCCAGACTGCAATCAATGCCCCAACGGCGATCATCAGCCCATAGGCACGCAATTCGAGTGCCCCTATTTGTATGGAGTTTGTCGACGGGCTTGGGATCGCTGCAAACATCAATTACTCCAGTCAGGTCGAGAATATAGGCATTGACTTACTTCTAAGAAACTCAATCCCCCGATCAAGGGTGGTCGAACTCCCAATTCACTCCTGAGTAGTTGAAATACCTTCGTAGATGGCAGCTGAAATTCCTCGATTCTCAAGTTCTTGAAGCCACGGAAGTGGATTATCAAGCATGCCTAAACTCCACGCCCCTGATGGCAGTAATCCTAATAGCGACCATTCTGCTGCAATAGCCGCAACGGCTGCGGCTGCAGATGACGGGTGGTCTATAGCTCCCAAGACTTCTGTGGTCTGAACTGAATCTTGGATACCGCGTATTTCAATACGAACTGCTCCTGGCCCTCCATCTTTGTGAGGTCGGCGCAGCATTGGTAGCCAGGCAGTCAGTCGATCGCGTCTAGTAGCCGCAACCTTGGCCGTGATTCGATCAACTTCAGGAAAACTCGCAGATAAAAGAAGAGGGTCTACGAGCGCAGCTCGGTAACAATCACTCGCGCCAAGCGGGTCAGGAAACCAGACGAGTTCGCGTCCGCTCCCACTCGGCCGTTTGACCCAACTCCTATCGCGCCATTCAACCGCTTCTTGAGTTCTGGCACGATGAAGTTGTCGTTGACACGAGGGTCCACCTGTACCCATTCGCGCAACATGTATTTCATCAACGTGATCGAATCGCTCTCCACCGTGTCGTGCCAGCAAGCAACTCAAACCAGGCGAAAACGCTGCTCCGACAATCACCGAGCGATCTACCTTCATAGCGGTCTCTTCAAGGCCTAGGAGACCCTCTACGTCATTTAATGAGTCCGACAATGACACCACGTGAGAATCATTTCCAAGTGCCTCTTCAGCAAGTTCTGTGTGTCCTCCAGGCGGCTGAGCCAACACAGTTACATCCGCTGCGGGTAAGGGTCCTGGAGCAATAACTTCAATATCTAGGTCAATCAATTGCCGGACAAAGCCATGCATTCGTTGAGGACGTCTAGCTCCAAGAATCAGTCGGTCGACTAGACCCGAGGCGGCTAGCTGGCGCGCTACTCTTCGCCCGACGACACCAGAACCGATAACAGCAACAGTTGTCACGTCAGCGAAAATCCGGGCCGCTTAGTTGTCTCCACTTACCTTGACGTGGGGGAACACCACCAGATCCCCTAAGACGCAAGATGGCAGCCACAATTGTTCCTACTCCCATTGCCAAGATTGCCCGGCGTAATACTCGCACAGCTACCTCCGCTCGAAACCTCACCACGAGTTATGTGATTAGCGTTGTTCGGAACGTGGGGCTAGCTGGAGTCGAACCAGCGACCTCACCCTTATCAGGGGTGCGCTCTAACCAACTGAGCTATAGCCCCGAACGAGTGACCGATAGTAGCGGGGCTGTAGCCGCGTAACCAACGTGATTCTAATTTAAGAAGGTGGCTGATCTTCTTCCAAGAGAGTCACCCGAACCCCTCCAACAAGGTCACTAATGAGATTAAAGATAATTGTGAGCAGCACATTGAACGCCACACCCGCTACAAACAGCACCGCTCCAATGACCGTTGCCCGTTGAAAAATTTCATCTCCGTTGATTTCCCACACTTCATAGGAGCCAACTTCAGCGATAAAAGATTCAATGTTGGATATGACACCCGATTGCACCGCTGCGGTCCAAAGCAAGTAACCAGCAATTACTGTCGCTCCATATAGACAGGCGTATAGAAGAACTGAAACCTTCAAAACTGACCACGGGTCGATATGTCGGATAGTGCGTCGGGTTCGTCGAACGCGAGCCCGTCGTTTCCCAAGCCACCCAAGATCTTCTTCGGGCAACAAAATTGATTCTTGAGTTTCCACAGGTACCGACGGAATTTGTTCAATTAGGCCACTAACTGGAGCATCAATTGCAGGCGGCGTTGCGTCTTCAACTAATGGAACGACACCTGTATCTTCGGGTCCCTTTATTATCCGGCTTTCATCATCACGTTTTTCGTTAACTGGCGGGCGTCTCACCACAGGTTTTTCTCGAGTCCGCTTTTTCTCTTCCTTAGAGGAGCGGCCTGACGTCGAGCTGGGTATCTTCCGCTTACGGGGGACGCGCCGCTCGGTTTCTTGTTGATCTAAACCAACTGCACGCGCGAAGGTTTCATCATCGACACCATCTGCAGGCAAGTCACCTGATCCTGGTTGATCGAAATCAGCCACGCGTCGAAGTGTACGGGAGGCTAAGCCTTAGCTGGGCGCGGCAGCTATTTTGTTGTTTCGGTTTCAATGATTTCGTCAAGGTCCAACGTAACCGGCGAGAGCGCTGCAACTGTTTCGTCAACGCCGACGTTCATAACCTTTACCCCAGTGGCGTCGCGTCGCTGTTCCGCTATTTCCGAGACCGCTGTACGAATTAGTACTCCACCCGATGAGACCATTATTACTTCATCATCTAGCTCGACCATTCGAGCGCCGATGACCGCTGCACCACGTGCTTCAGTCAGCTTGATTCCTTTTACTCCCATTGTTCCGCGTCCCTTACGGGGGTAAGCCTCTATAGGAGTACGTTTCCCATACCCGCCTTCTGTGACAGTCAGTAGGAAACGGTCATCATTTTCTGAAGCAGACGCTGCTGCAACAACGACGTCTTCCGCTCGTAACTTCATTCCTCTGACACCAGCGGCACTTCTGCCCATTGGTCGCACTTGGGTACCAGCGAACCTTATTGCCTGGCCAGCGCTACTTACTAAAACAACATCATCGTTTTCTCGAACCTGAATAACACGAACCAACTCATCTTGGTCACGAAGATTTATTGCAATGAGCCCATTAGTACGGTTCTTGTCATATTCAGAGAACGCAGTTTTCTTAACGACTCCCTTACGAGTCACAAACAGCAAAAATTCATCCTCCACGAATTCTTGTGCGTCGATGACGGCCTCTACAACTTCGTCGGGTTGCAACTGAAGCAAATTAACGACAGCAGTCCCGCGAGCTGTGCGTTCCATCATCGGAACCTGGTAGGCCTTAAGCCGGTAGACCTTGCCTCGGTTGGTGAAGAACAACAGATATGAGTGAGCGGTGGTTGTTAACACGCGAACTAAAATGTCGTCATCCTTCAGGCGCGCGCCTTGCACTCCCCTTCCACCACGTCCTTGGGTCCGGAAGGTATCTGCAGCAACCGATTTGATATAGCCGCCTTTGCTGAGAGTAATAACAACGGGCTCGTTATCAATTAAGTCTTCAACTTCCATATCTCCTTCATCGAAGACAATTTGGGAGCGGCGGGGCGTGTCGTGTTCTTCTCTGACCACAGTTAGTTCTTGTTTTATTACTGCCCGGAGTTGACTCTCGTTACTAAGGATCTCTTCCAACTCTTTGATGCGCTCTTGAAGCTCTTCTAATTCTTCTTCAAGACGTGTTCGTCCCAATCTCGTCAGACGACCCAATTGCATGTCGAGAATGTGATTAGCCTGTCTTTCGCTAAACGAAAAAGGTTCAAGCTGAAGTTCGCCAAGAGCCGAAGATCTGTCTTCGCTAGCTCGAATAAGCGCGATTATCTCATCAATCAGGTCCAAGGCTCGTAGCAGGCCTTCAACGATGTGAGCCCGATCCAGCGCTTGGCTCAGTCGATATTGAGACCGTCGTGTTACCACATCAATTTGATGTTCTACGTAGGCTGCCAACGCATCTCGGAGATTTATCGTGCGCGGAATTCCATCTATCAACGCCACCATGTTCGCCGCGAAGCTGGTTTGCAGAGGGGTGTGTTTATAAAGATTGTTTAAGACAACGCTGGCGGGGGCGTCCCGTTTAAGTTCGATAACAAATCTTGTTTTACCTTTAGCTGATTCGTTGCGTAACTCTCTGATCCCATCGATGATTTTTCTATCAACAGCATCGGCAATCTTCTGCTCGATATTTTCAACTGATTGTTGGTATGGAATTTCAGTGACAACTATTTGGGTGTTCTTCCCGTCTTCCACAATTTCGGCTTGAGCTCTTATTCGAATGGAACCACGACCTGTTGTGAGGGCATTGGTCAAACCTGCCCGTCCCATAATCAAGCCGCCGGTCGGAAAATCAGGTCCTTGAACGAATTCCATGAGATCAGTAACTGATGCCTCTGGGTTATCGATCAAGTGAAGAGTTGCATCAATAATTTCAGTCAAATTATGCGTCGGGATATTTGTAGCCATTCCCACCGCAATTCCCTGGCTTCCATTAACTAAAAGGTTCGGAAACCGAGCTGGCATTACAACAGGTTCTTCGCCCGACCCGTCGAAGGTTGATACTAAATCAACAGTGTTTTCGTCGATATTTTCGACCATTCGCATCGCTAGGTCCGTAAGCCGACACTCGGTGTATCTGTATGCGGCTGGAGGGTCACTAGGGGACCCAAAGTTGCCATGTGGGTCAATCAAAGTGTTGGCCAAACTAAAGGTTTGCCCCATCCGAACCATGGCTTCGTAGATCGCGTTGTCGCCATGCGGGTGGTAGTTACCGATTACGTCTCCAACGACAGTCGCACATTTTTTATGCGGTCTATCGGGCCTCATGCCAGTCGAAAACATGGACCACAAAATTCTTCGGTGAACGGGCTTTAAGCCGTCACGAGCATCAGGTAGTGCTCGTGCGGTGATAACCGACATTGCGTATTCAAGAAATGATTGCTCCATTTCTTGTTGGATCTCAATCGGTTCTATCGACAAACGGCTTTCATCGTCTGTGCTCCCGTTATCGGATGGAGGTAAGTCAGCCATGGTCTCTAAATATCCAGAAATCGGACGTCATGTGCGTTGTTTTGGATAAACCCTTTTCGGCTTTCAACATGTTCACCCATTAAGACACTAAAGATGTTGTCGGCTATTGAGGCTTCGTCGACAGTGACCTGGAGCAAGGTTCTTGTTTCAGGATTCATTGTTGTTTCCCACAACTCTTCGGCATCCATTTCGCCGAGCCCCTTTAACCGTTGGAATTCATTCTTATGGTTGGGTTTATCCGACAGAAAATCTGACTTCATAGCGTCATCTTTTAGATACACCGTGTCATTTCCTACTTTGGTGGAATACAACGGCGGCTGAGCAATGTAGATGTGTCCACCTAAAACCAAATCTTTCATTTGCCGCCAAAAGAAAGTGAGCAGGAGAGTTCGAATGTGGCTTCCATCTACATCGGCGTCACAAAGTAAAACGACCTTGTGGTAGCGCATTTTTTCAACGTCGAAGTTGCCTTCACCGTCGCCAACTCCTGCTCCAATTGCAGAAATTAGAGCCTGTACCTCGGTGTTTTGAAACATTTTTTCAAGTCGTCCGCCTAGCCGTTCGACATTTAAAATCTTCCCACGGATAGGAAGAATCGCCATAGTTCGAGGGTCTCGAGCGTCTTTGGCAGATCCTCCAGCTGAGTCGCCTTCAACTATGTAAAGCTCACTTTCAGCAGCGTCGCCCGATGAACAATCGGTCAGTTTCCCAGGAAGACCAGCACCCGCTAGCGCTGACTTCCTTACCGTGTTTTTCGCTTTCTGTGCAGCCAAGCGCGCTCGCCGCGCGTCAATTGCTTTATTGATGGTTCTCTTTGCTTCTTTGGGGTGCTCTTCAAGCCAGTCTGTCAATGCGTCGTTCGTCGCCTTTTGGACCAAACTTCGCATTGAAGTATTTCCAAGTTTGGCTTTAGTCTGTCCTTCAAATTGGGGTTCTTGAAGGCGAACGCTCACTATTGCTGTAAGTCCTTCGCGAATATCATCGCCTTGTAAATTGTCTTCCTTTTCTTTAAGAAGATTCTTCGCGCGCGCGTAGCGATTGACTGTCGAGGTCAACGCAGTTTTAAATCCTTCTTCATGCATGCCACCTTCAATGGTGCTGATTCCATTAGCGAACGAATGGATTCCATCAAGTTGATAACCCGTATTCCATTGGAAAGCGATTTCAACTTCATCACCTTCTTCAGCCGCCGATAGATAGCCAACATCTTCGAAAAGAGGGTCTTTGGCATCGTTGAGATGACGAACGAAATCGCGAATTCCTCCGTCGTATTGGAATTCAGCCTCTAGAGGAGAAACTTCTCTTTCATCATGAAAAATGATCCGAAGTCCAGCGTTCAAAAACGCCATCATTTGGAATCTTTCTAAGAGAGTTTGAGCTCGAAATTCAACAGAATCAAAAATTGACGGGTCTGGAGCAAAAGTAACGCTTGTGCCAGTTCGGGACTCAGGAGCTTCGCCTATTTCCTCTATAGGACCGACTGGTTGTCCTCCATCATGAAAATCCTGTCTCCAGCGTCGTCCGTCACGGTCTATTTCCAATTCAACAGCTGTCGATAAGGCATTAACGACTGACACACCGACGCCATGTAGCCCGCCTGAAACTTTGTAACCGCCGCCGCCAAATTTTCCGCCAGCATGCAAAACCGTCATGACCACTTCAGCTGCAGATTTATCTGAGTATTTAGGATGTTTCTCTACAGGGATGCCGCGCCCATCATCAGTAACGCGACACCTTCCATCAGGGAGAATGGTCACTTCAATAGTCGTACAGTGACCAGCCATCGCTTCATCAACTGAATTATCTACAACTTCGTACACCAAATGGTGAAGCCCAGCAGGCCCAGTTGAGCCTATGTACATACCTGGTCTCTTTCGAACTGCTTCCAAACCCTCGAGGACTTGGATACTTTCTGCCTGGTATGTGACGTCGCTCACTGAACCCCTTTTCGTGAGCCAAACACTACCAGTAGTAGGGGTACCAAAGAGGTAGGGTTTGAACCGTTATATGGCCTCTGGGCGCTTCTGAAGGAAACTGCTGAGTTATTAACCTTTGACGTGGACCTTTAGGCCAGAAAATTTGAGGCTGGGGTCTATTTGAGTCAATTTAGCTACTAATTCTGTTTCCAAGTAGCGGATTTCAGTAGCCCAACCCGGGTGATCGACTTCAATTAAGAGATAGTCGTCAACTACTCGAAGAGGTTTACAGTGGCTTGCGATTGTCTCTCCCACTGCTTCTGTCCAGTGTTGATAGATGAGATACATCGATCCGCCATCGTCAAAGTCACTGATGAGACGATTTAAGACTTCTTTAACTGACCGTGGCTCATGCCATCGATAGGACCCGTTGTTGTCAGCATCCATGGATTTGGCCCTCGATTACTTCTAACGTTTGGCTTGGCTCGATTCCCTCAGGAACAGTCCCTGTAGCGGAAGTCAAAATTATTTGAGAGTCAGGAAGACATTCCACTAACCGTCGAGCACGATTCTCGTCCAATTCAGAAAACACATCATCTAACAGGACAACAGATTGATCTCCTGTTACCTGTTCAACATATACGTAGCTCGCTAGCCGCAACGCCAGCGCCAAACTTCGTTGCTCACCTTGTGAAGCGTGAGACCTTGAATTCAGGGATCCTAATAAAATGGTCAGGTCATCACGATGCGGACCGACCAGTGTCATGCCTCTTCTAACTTCATCGTCGCGGTGTTTGAGTAAAGCGGTTGCAAGACCTTCATCTCTCCAGTCGGTATTTAAAAGCAACATCACATCACTGCTAACACCAGCTACTCGTTGGTAAAAATCTGCGACGACGGGTTGGATCGAAGCAACAAAATTTCCTCTGTGGTTTCCTATTGCTTCAGCTGCTTCAATTAATTGGTTATCCCAAATAAGTAGGTTGGATTCCAATTCATCTGTGTGACGGCCGCGTGCTTGTTTGAGTAGATTATTGCGTTGCCTCAAAATTTGATCGAATTCAGTTCTTACTGCTCTGAACTCAGCGCTACCTATCGCGATCGTTTCGTCTAACAATGCTCGTCGTACTGATGGCGGGCCTTTAATGATCTCGAGATCATCTGGACTAAACACAACTATCCGAACAGTGTCACCTAAGTCTCTAAATCGCTTTACTTTCTGTTTATTGACCTGGGCTTTTGAGCGGCCTTGGGACGCCAATTCGATCTCAACGAGTGAAGATCTATCATTCTGGTCAATCTCGGCACGTAAATAAGCAGACGGTTTTCCGTCAGCAACTAACGCGTCGACCTTCGCACCACGAAATGACCTAGCTCCACTTAAGAGATGAATTCCCTCAATGAGGTTCGTCTTTCCGTGTCCATTTAATCCAACAACCAGGGTTGTTTTTTTGTTGAGTTCAACGTCAGTTGTTAGGTGATTCCGAAAGTCCGTCAACCACAAGCGTTTAATGATCAATATCTTGACACTCAGTTCAAGAAACTCGAACCGGCATTAAGAGATATAAGAAGTCGCCGCCTTCAGTCGAACGAAGAACCGCTGGTTTCAGAGCGTCAAGTGTTTCAAGAACTACTTCGTCGCCTGGAGCGGCTTCCAGACCTTGAATTAGATAATCCGGGTTAAAGGCCACGGTTAGCTCATCTCCGTTGTATTGAGCGTCTACTTCTTCGTGGGCTTGACCCACATCTTGTGTGACGGCCATCAACTCTACAAAGCCAGCTTTCTGAGTGATTCTCAATGGAGTGGTGTCTCGAGCCATTAATTTCACTCGCCGGACTGCTTCCAGTAAAGGTTCTCTACCAATTGTTAGTTGGTTGGGGTAGCTGCTTGGAATTAGTTGTCTGTAGTTGGGAAACTCTCCTTCGATAAGACGCGTGGTCACTTGGACTTCTCCGTCGTCGACAACTACATCAAAGCTGACTTCACGTTCTCCTAGTCTCACGGTTACTTCTTCTGAGTCACCCAAAACTCGGCCTAGTTCGTCAAGAGCTCGCGATGGAACAAGTACTTTTTGACCTTCGCTTAGAACTGTTGCTTCAGGGAGATCCCGAACTGCCAAGCGATATGAATCGGTAGCCACCAATCGAAGACCTCCGTCTTCAGCTGACATCAAGACACCTGTCAGGATCGGTCGGGCATCATCTCCACTTGCAGCTCGAACCACTTGTTTTAGCCCTGCTGCTAAGTCGGAAGTGGCAACTGTTACTTCGTCACCGGTTGGGTCGGAAAGAGATGGAAAATCATCAACTGGGAGTGTGCGGACAGAAAACTGTGAACGCCCCCCTGAGATTTTTGCCTCCTCGCCAGTCACCTCAACTTCGATCGCACCAGAATCAAGAGACCGAATGATATCTACGGCGATCCGGGATGGTAGGACTGCCTCGCCTGGTTCTGATACAGCGACCGGTACTGACGCTTTGACAGTGATCTCTAAATCACTTCCTGTCATTGTTAGGACATCTTCATTGGCCTTTAAATGGATGCCGGTGAGAACAGGTAATGCACCACCGCGGCTGCTTACTGCTCTGCTTGCTGTTCCTAATTGTTCGACTAGTGCGTCGCGTTCACATCGAAATTTCACGTCGCCCTTCTTCTTTCTATTTGTTTTCTAAAATTCAATAGTGGTAATAGGTCTTGTGGATTGTGGACAAACGAACATAATCCCTAGTCAGTGGGTGTTTCTTTATCGACACTACTGTCCACCGCCACCCACAGGAGACCGACCTTCTTGGATTGCTTTCTTAAATTTTGTGGATAACCAACCTTTGTCCACTCCATCTCCACAACATGATCCAGAACTTTATCCACGCATTAATTGGATTTGATATCTGAAATTAACGCGCTTACTTGATCGTAGACTTGTCGCCTTTCTGCCATTTGATTTCCAACTTTCTCAACAGCATGCATCACTGTGGTGTGATCTCGACCACCAAATTCTCGAGCGATTGCTGGGTAACTAAGATCGGTTAATTCTCGAACTACGTACATGCTTATTTGACGAGCTTGCACAAGACTGCGATGCCGCCTTTTACCTTTGAGTTCGTCTACGTCGTAACCAAACATTTCAGAGGTTGCGTCGAGAATTACACCAGGGGTTATTGGTCTGGATTCATTGTTGTGAACAATGTCTCCAAGGACTCGCTCTGCTAGATCGACAGAAATTGGTTCGTCAGTTAGCGATGCGTAAGCACTGACGCGAATTAGAGCACCTTCCAATTCGCGAATGTTGTTTGTGATGAGTTCTGCAATGAATTCCAAAGCTTCGTCTGGAACTTCGCTGCGCGCGACTTCAGTTTTCTTTCGGAGAATTGCGAGGCGGGTCTCAACGTCGGGTGGTTGGATGTCGGTTATAAGTCCCCATTCAAACCTGCTTCGAAGACGGTCCTCTAACGTTGCAATGTTTCTTGGTGGCCGATCTGAGGAAAGGATTACTTGCCTGCCGGCACCATGAAGGGAGTTGAACGTGTGGAAAAATTCTTCCTGGAGACCTTCTTTCCCTTCCATAAATTGAATGTCGTCGATTAGTAAGACGTCAATGTCGCGGTAACGGCGTTTGAATGTGCTGGTTGTTGAAGTACGGATTGCCTCAACGAACTCATTCATAAAAGTTTCAGTGGACACATACCGAGCGGTGTAGTTGGGATAGGTGCTTCGGATGTAATGAACTATTGCCTGAAGTAGATGAGTCTTACCTAGCCCAGCTCCCCCATAGATGAAGAGAGGGTTATAACTCCGCCCTGGGGTTTCAGCAACGGCCAGTGCGGCTGCATGAGCAAATCGGTTGCTTGTACCAGTAACGAAGGATTCAAATGTGTAAAGAGGATGAATAGTGTCGGTGTAGGAATCACCAGTTGAGGTGCTTGAATCTCGAAGATTACTTGCGGCGCTACCAAGCCGATCTTGTAGATCTGGTGCTGGGGCAGCCACTTCTACGCGAGGCTCTTCGTCAATTAAAGGCGAGTTTTCTAGTTCTGGTTGTACTTCGATCTCGAGACTTTCGGTAGTGCACCCAGCGTCAGCTAAAGCTGCTTCGACCATGGGTAAGTATCGATTTAGTACTCGATCACGAATGAGATTACTTGGAGCTACCAAGACCACGTGTTCTTTCGACATAGCCACCATGTGGAGATCACGAAATGAAGTAAGCCAAACCGCCTCCGACACTTGACTTCGAAGTAATCCTCGACAAGTTGTCCAAACAGCGTCAGCATTAAGACCGACATCTTGGTTTTCGTTACTTTTTTCCGTATTACTTAACGTTTCATCAGCCATAAGGCCCCACAAGCCACACCGTGTGGAAAACCTGTGGCTGTTGTGTAAAACCCCAAGTTCCACTCATTCGCGAGTTGTGGAACCTAGCACTCTGTGGCCAAGAAGAGCAAAACAACTACTTTGAGTGGTAACTTTGTAACTATTACGCCACATTTAGCACGTTCCGCGCGAGAATTCTCAAAACACTCTAAAACTCAGGACTTTCTGCACTGATGTTTCTGTTTCATTGCATTCCCCTCTAGGCTGATTCTGTTCAGATGAAGTCAAATGACTCGTCAGACAAGATTTAGGAAATTTTTTATTCACCTGTCCAAACTGTTGTCCTGTAAGGCAATCGTGGACTCTAGGTACAATGGCGATGCAAACCATGATCGCGGCCTAGCTCCCTCCCTTTCAGTTGCAGCAGCGGACTTATTGAGACCCGAATCGGAGTCCAAAAGTATGAAACGCACCTTTCAACCCAACAATCGGCGGCGAGCTCGTCGACATGGGTTCCGTCATCGAATGTCAACTAAAGCTGGACGTTCCATTATCAAAGCGCGACGCAACAAGGGCCGACAACGGCTGAGCGCTTGATTGAAAGTTGTAGCCAAAGAGCCGATTTTGTCGCGCTAAAACGATCCAATCGGTTATCTGGGCAGCACTTTTGGATGATGTTCTCCCCTGACCTAACTCTTAATAACCCTCGTGTCGCCTATGCAATAGGGCGGAACTTTGGGAATGCTGTCCAACGAAATCGTGTTAGACGGCAATGTAAAGCGATTTTACGTGAAGCAGAAAATCGACTTCCGATCGGACGTTACTTAATAGGAGTCCGCGGACCGTCGCCTGCCCCTCAGTTTAAATACCTGCGTGACGACCTGAACGATCTCCTTGTGAGAATAGAAGATCAGAAATGAATCTTCCCAAAATGTTGTTGATCAAACTTGTCCGCGTATACCAGGCACTTACTTTCCGGCGGGCCCCTGTTTGTAGGTTTGATCCCACGTGTTCTAGTTATGCCATAGAAGCTGTGTCACAACATGGAGCTACTAGAGGTGCCTGGTATGCAGTGCGTCGGATCGTTCGATGCCATCCATGGGGAGGGTGGGGTTATGACCCTGTACCTCTGTCAAAACAAAGGGTTGAGGTCTGATGTTTGACTTAATTGCTCGTGTCTTAGCTTGGTTCTACGACTTCTCGGGTAGCTACGCGATCTCGATAGTCCTGTTGACCTTCTTAATAATGCTGGTCCTAACGCCTTTAACACTCAAAGGCACGCGCTCCATGATGCGCATCCAACAACTGCAACCTGAGTTGAAACGCATCCAGGCGGAACACAAAGGAGATCGTCAAAAAGTTAACGAAGCGACAATGGCTTTGTACCAACAGCATGGTGCGAATCCGTTAGCTGGGTGTCTTCCTACACTGGTTCAGCTCCCTGTATTCATAGTTCTTTACCGGGTTATCAACGGTATGACCAAGATGGGCGCAGATGGAATTCCAAATCCCTCATATTTAAAGAAAGATTCGGATCTTTATCAGGATTTAGTTGCGGACAACGGGGAGATGGTCTCTTTCGGGATTGATTTATCCGAAGCCGCTAAAGACGTAATCCAAGCGAACTTTGTTGATGGGCTTCCCTACCTGGCCCTTGTCGCAATTACTTTCGTCCTATCTTTTCTTCAGCAGGCCCAAATGAAGGCCCATCGCGGAGACGCTGCTGCTCAGAATCCGCAGATGGAAATGTTGATGAAGATCATGCCCTACATGCTTCCCATCTTCGCGTTCTTGGTGCAGGCAGCTCTTGGCGTCTACTTCATTGCTTCAAGTCTGTACCGAATAGCTCAGCAATCTTTTATTCATAAAACCATGAAGCCTGTAGCTACGGACTCCACTCCCATAGAGGTAGAGGCAACGCAAGAAGAGCCTTCAACTAAGGAAGTAAGTAATCAACGCTCAAAGAAAGCAATTGAGGCTCAGAATGAGCGTCGCCTTGCGCGCGAGGAACGAAGTAAACAACGCAATTCAAAGGGGAAGCCACCGTCGGCGAAAAATCAATCTGCTCGAAAAACGCAGAAACCTAAAGCAGAAGAAGAGCAAAACCCAATTCAATCTAAGCGGACTTCTGGTGATGGGCGCACAAAGAAACGGCGCAAATGACCATGGATTGGATAGTGACTACTGGCTCGACATTGGAGGAAGCGCTTGATGTTGCCTTAGACGAGCTATCCGTCACCCAGGAAGACATCGAATTTGAAATTGTTAAAGAAGGACGTAACTCGATATTCGGATTTCGCAAAAGTGTGGTTCAAGTGCGGGCACGGGTTCGCCCGATCGAACCACCAGCCAAACGCGAATGGAAACGACCCCCTAAAGCAGAAAAGCGCAAGCGAGCAAGGAAACAAAACACAGCTGCAAAACCAAAGGCGAAGAAAGCGGCACCGAATAAACAGTCGGCGAATACTAAAACCACCAAAAAGACTGGCCACAGCCAGAAGCAGCAAAAGGCATCCAACTCTTCGAAAGAAAACAGTTCTGACAAGAGCAAGGCTGCAGCTAAGAGTGGAAACACCAGAAAGAGAACAATTAACGGAAGCTCAAAAACATCGAACACACGTTCGGTTAATACCGCAGCAGAGCCCGTTTCCAATGAACCGTCCACGACTCGGCGCACAAGAAAGATCGACCACTAGGGAGTAATTCCCCTTATTAAAGGCAGGAGACTGCGATGACCACAGAAATGAATGTTGAAGAACAGCAGCAACTGGTTGGAGAATTCCTACAAGGACTTGCCCAATCATTTGGGATCCAAGCAAGTGCTGAAAATGTTGCTTCAGACGAGGACAGCTTCGAAGTAAATTTAGCCGGTGAAGATAAGGAACTTGGCCTGCTGATTGGGCCTAAAGGAAATCACCTAGTAGCAATCCACGAAGTGTCTAAAACCATGTTGCAACGGCGCTTACCAGGAGTTAACCGTGCCCGAATTCGAGTTGATGTCGGAGGGTATCGAAGCCGCCGACGAGAGGCATTGAGTGCTTACGTTCAAGAACTAGCTAAAACAGTTGTTAGTGAAGGAACCGAAAAAGGCTTAGAGCCCATGAATGCTGCAGACCGCAAGGTAGTTCACGACACAGTTAACGAGATTGCTGGTGTTGGCACCATTTCAGTTGGAGACGAGCCGAGACGTCGGGTAGTTCTTGTCGTCGTCGACGACTGAGAGATTGTGTGAGCTCGCCGCAGCTAGTGGCGGTTCTAGAGAGAGCACAGACTCTAGGCCATATAGGTTCCGGCCCCATACAAGAATTTGTAGAACATGCTCGAGCTCACCTAACGGTTGCTGATCCAGGATTTAGCACCCGTTGGTGTGACCTTGGTTCGGGCGGTGGACTGCCTGGGCTTGTTATCGCTGTAGAGAGACCGGACTTGAAACTGACGTTGATGGATCGTTCAGCCTCCCGAACAGCATTCCTTGAAGATGCTCTGACAGTGCTCGAGCTCACTTCTAACGTTGATGTGGTTAATGGAGATGCCACAGAGCTGGCTCATGAAGACAGGTTTAGGGGTGTCTTTAACGGAGTTTTTAGTCGCTCGTTCGGACCTCCGGCTGCTACGGCAGAATGCGCTGTTGGTTTCTTGATGAAGAAGGGGCAGCTAGTTGTAAGTGAACCCCCAGCACCGAACCCTGATCGTTGGCCGTTGAGCGAAGTTCAATCTTTGGGATATGCCGATGTGGAGGTGATTGAAGGACCACCGCGGTTTGCTCAGCTTGTACTAGCTACTCCCCCAGGTCCGGAAATCCCTCGCGCATGGAAACATATAACTAAATACCCTCTTTTTTGAAGTTTCACGTGAAACGGTGTCGTGTTGAAATTTGAGTTTCACGTGAAACACCAGCAGAATGCTTGACCCGACAGCCTAAAGGGACTGAGATTGGCCTGTTTGTTGTAGGTAACCGGTTAGCTGAAAGAGATGCGCATATGCCACGGATTATTGCGGTAGCTAATCAGAAGGGCGGTGTTGGAAAGACCACCACCGTTGTGAATATTGCTACAAATATTGCTATTTCAGGGAAAAGAACCCTACTAATCGATCTTGATCCTCAGGGCAATGCCACTACTGGGCTGGGTGTGGATTCCAAAAGCGTTGAAAGCTCAAGCTATAACGTTTTGGTCCAGCAGCTTCCGATTAGTGCTGCCCGAGTTGAGACCGTTGTAGAAGGATTAGACCTGGTTCCTGCCACTATGGACTTAGCTGGTTCAGAGGTTGAGTTGGTTCCTATGTTCAGCCGAGAACTTCGACTGCGGTCAGCTATTTCCCTGATTTCTAACGAATACGACTACATCTTTATTGATTGTCCGCCTAGTTTAGGTTTGCTCACAGTGAACAGTTTGGCGGCGGCTACTGAAGTAATCGTTCCTCTCCAGTGTGAATATTATGCTCTAGAAGGTCTTAGCCAACTCCTAAACAACGTTGAGTTGATTCAGGAAAACCTGAACGCTGATCTACATGTGTCATCGATCGTGCTGGTCATGTTTGATGCTCGAACTCGACTAGCACAAGAGGTAGCTCAGGAGGTTCGAGAGCATTTTGGAAATTTGGTACTGGAGACGGTTGTTCCGCGATCAGTTCGGCTATCGGAGGCCCCAAGTTATGGGAAACCGGTTGAACTCTACGATCCAACTAGCAGCGGTGCTTTGGCCTACCGAGAAGTGGCTAAAGAAGTTGCTGGTCGTAACCGAACAGGACCACAAGACATGTCTGAAAGGAGCTTGTAATGGCCCGTCCAACAGGAGGATTAGGAAGAGGAATAGGAGCGTTAATTCCTCCGTCCGATCCGAGAAATAAGCCCGATAGGGGGGCCAGAACCGAGCCAGGTATAAGCAAAAGAGGCGGGACAGAACCGGGTGGGTATATAGAGATACCGTTAGAAGCGATTGCGGTTAATCGTCTTCAGCCAAGGAAGGTCTTTGAAGATGAAGCGCTTCAGATCCTTGCTGATTCGATAAAGACGTTTGGAGTTTTGCAGCCAGTCGTAGTTAGGTCTCATGATGGTGCTGAGCCATACGAATTGATAGCGGGGGAGCGGAGGTGGAGGGCCTCTAAGTTGGCGGGGAAAGAAACCGTGCCGGCTGTTGTTCGGGATTCTGACGAGGAAGCCAGCTTGGTTGAAGCCCTTGTGGAAAATTTACATCGTCAGGATCTAAACCCTTTAGAAGAAGCAGTTGCTTTCCGACAATTATTGGACGACTTTGAAGTAACTCACGCGGAGCTGGGGGAGCGTCTAGGAAAAGGCCGCGCAACAATTTCGAATGCAATCCGACTGCTCGAGTTATCGTCTGATGCCCAAGAGGCGATAATGGAGGGGAGAATTACAGCTGGACATGCCAGGGCTTTGTTGTCGTGTGGCTCTGAGCCCGAACAGATCCAACTACTAAAGAAAATCTTGGGCGAGGATCTGTCGGTCCGGGAGGCTGAAACACTCGCTAAGGCCAAAGTTCAGGGGACCTCTGCTAAAGGAAGAGCGAAATCAGCAAATTCGTTGCCTGAGGCATCTGTCTTGGAAGCACAAAATCAGTTGAGCGACTATCTAAATACCACTGTGAGTGTTCAAAAAAATGCTAAGCGTGGTAAGATTATTATCGAATTCGCGACGCTGGAGGATTTGAAGCGAATCTATGACCTGATCGGACCATAGATCACTTGGTGTCGAAGGGCCCTCGAAGGCAATAACTCGCCAGTTTGGTGGTTATTCAAGGCCCGTTTCAACAAAATTGCACATCGCGTCAGTTACTACCTGTGACATCGCTAGATGATCCTTCACCAAAATATTGATGTCCCCGATTCGGATTAGCAGGGCCGGCATTCGTGTTTCCCTTAGTAGAGGAAGACGCATTCCTATAGACGGAATTTCGGCGAACAATTGTTGCAAGCCAGTCGCTATAACTGCACCCAACTGTTTGCCTGTAGGACTTTCAAAGTGATCGCCCAAGAAATGACAGACAGAAGAACCTTCTTCTCGAACTTCTACACCAATGCAAAAATCCGCGTTGAATGTGTTGGCCTGTTGAGCGTGGTTGCTCCAGTCGGGATGATGTGAGGTAAGGACTTCAGCACCCGCTTCCACGAGGGTTCTCCGAAGAGACGCCACAACTGCGTCGAGGCCGCCGCGTTCGGCAAGCAGGACTTTCAAGCCATTGAGTTCACTGCCGAGATTTGAAAATCTCTGTTTTTCTTGTAAACGGTTTGAGTCCGTTGCTTCACCGAACCGGTTACCAACTCGGTGTAAAAATTCAATCGTTGTAGGCCCACAAACACCATCAGGCACCAAGCCCGCGTTGAGTTGAAAATCTACTAATGAATCAGCGGTTTGCTGACCGTGAATTCCATCGATTTGACCCATAGAGAAACCCAGGGAAGTGAGCAACCTTTGCAAATCCCCAATGTCGTCACCCCGGAGGGGAGGGACTTGAAGATAAAGCAACCGGGAACCCAGTCGGTGGCCAGCTTCGATAAGTTGACTCCAAGTCTGAGGACCGCAAATACCATCAACGTCTATAGACCTACCTGATTGGAAGGCCTTTAAGGCTGCTTGGGTTGACTCACCGAAACGCCCGTCTATATCGCCAACCTCATGGCCAAGCGACACAAGTCTGGTTTGCAAATCACGAACATGATCCCCTTGAGCCCCAATGCCAAAAGGACGGATACGCGATTGGTCTACAGGAATTCGCCTATCTCCTCGAGCAACGCACCTTTGGGTTTTGCTCCAATAAGCTTTTTAGCTGGTTCGCCATTTTCGAAGACAATAAGAGCTGGGATGCTCATAATTTCATAGCGCCTCGCAAGATCGGGGCTGTCATCAACATTCACTTTGGCGATTTTGATGTTCTCTTGCTCAACTGCGATCTCTTCAAGGATTGGTGCGATCATTTTGCATGGGCCACACCACTCTGCCCAAAAATCGACGAGCACTGGGGTATCTGAAGAACCAATCGTTTCATCAAATGAATTCATATCAAGGTCGGTAATTCCCTCGGCCATTTCGGGCTCCTCATGTTGGGTGAAGGCACTCTAGTGCCAATTGCAAAATATATATTGACTTGATTGTCGGAGAGATGAGCTTGTTGTAATTGTTACGAGTCCTGGTCCTCTAGCCACCGCTCTGCATCAATCGCTGCCATGCACCCAGATCCAGCAGCAGTTATGGCTTGACGGTAATAGTCATCTTGGACATCACCGCAAGCAAAGACACCGGGCACTTCGGTGTAGCTGGTGCTTGGCTGTGTTTCGAGATAGCCATTGTCCTTCAGTTTGAGATGGCCTTTGAACAGATCAGTGTTGGGTCGATGACCGATGGCGATAAATAGTCCATCGATATCAAGTACGCGAGTGTCCTCGGTGACTGTGTCTTGGAGGACGACCCCTGACAGTTTTTCATCCCCTTGAATCTCAACCACTTGACTGTTCCACAAGATTTCGATCTTGGGGTTCTCGAGAGCTCGTTCACACATGATTTTTGAAGCACGAAGCTCATCACGTCTATGGACCAGGTACACCTTGGAAGCAAACCTTGTTAAAAAAGTGGCTTCCTCGACGGCGCTGTCCCCGCCGCCAACCACTGCTATTTCTTGGTCGCGGAAGAAAAAACCGTCGCAAGTGGCGCACGTTGAAAGACCATGGCCGATAAGTCTTTCTTCATTGGGAAGCCCAAGCATCAAACTTTGAGCACCGGTAGAAACTATGGCTGTCTTAGCTTGGTAAGAAGTGTCTCCGACTTTGATTGTGAAGGGGCGTTCACTGAAGTCGACATCCGTTACTTTTGCGGTCACAAACTCTGCCCCGAACCGCGACGCTTGAGCGCGAAAATTGGACATGAGTTCTGGTCCCATAATTCCATCAGGAAATCCCGGGAAATTTTCGACGTCAGTTGTCAACATCAATTGACCCCCTGGCTGATCACTTGTCGAAGAGGGCTCTCCTTCGATTACCAGGGGAGACATGTTCGCTCGAGCGGTGTAGATAGCCGCAGTTAGACCAGCGGGGCCGCTGCCGATGATTATGACGTCACGAATATCGTTCACAGGTTCTCCATTAGAGGTGTTTTAAAGTTGGCTCAAGAAACGCGTTTAGACCAAAGAAAAGTGCCGGCTAAAGCGAATACAGCACCCAGCAAAAGATAAGCGGCCCACACATCACCGGGAAGTAGTTGGTTCACAATTTTCACTAAAGCAATCGTTAATAAGACCATTGCAGCTATAGCAGCGACGCAGATAGCGAAGCTGTAGACGATTAAACGGGCAAGGAAAAGTAGAGGGCCAGTCGTCTTTCCTCGTACCGCTTTAACGGCGCGAACGACGTTACTCGTCGCTTGAGCAGCGAGCTTGTTGTTTGACTTTTCTTGTGGTGGAGAAGTCACAAGGAGAGCCTACCTGCCACTTTTCAGCTATTTAAAGCCGCTATCAGTTAGCCACGTAGTGGGCGACCAGTAACTGTAAGTTCCGTTATCGTCACGCGGTGTCCCCCGATGGGTAGTTCTTTCCCTAAGTCGCTAATCCAGAGCAATAATGTCGCGCCTGACGACCCTTCGAGGTTGACAGTGATAGTTCCGCTGACTTTGTTGCGTTCAGCCACGGGTTGGCCCCAGGTTTGTATGGCTCCAAAGGCACTCTTGTCTGATGTAAAGATTTTGAACGACCAGTCAATATTGGGAGAGCTGATTCTCAGTCGATCTACTCTTTGAGGTGGACCGAGCCCGATAATTAAGCCCACGCCTTCTTTGAGCTTCCCGAAATCGCTGGTGGTGTACCGCTCCGTATACCAGCCGGTGCTGCTGTCTTCATTATTGATCAAGACGATCTTTTCGGGATGTTCTTTTTGATCATCTCCGGCTGGATCAAAATCTACGAGTCTCACAATCTCAAGTTCAGTAGGTGTGGCGCCGGGACGGTAAGTAACCGGAGCGGTACCTGAGGTCTGGTTTTCAAAATTTTCTATAAGAATTGGTTCTTCAGGTTCTAAACGAACTACTTCTCGAACATTGTCAACAAGTGATGAACCAATCCGCGTTCTCGTAACAAAAAGACCAACAAAGATGACCAAAACCCCTAAAGCAGCAAGAAACGCAGCGGGAGCCAACCACGACCGTTCTGCTTTTAGATAATCGACCTGTTCGGGCTGCATAACAGCAGAGAGACGATCCAAATCATGAGAAAGCGATCTCAATGCCAGTACAAGTGCGGAAGCACTGGACCATTGAGCGTCACGATCGACCGAACGTCTAATTATTTGCTGAAATGCGTTTGTTATTGAGGGGTGAAGTTCGTGACGTCCTTGATGATCAAGTTGGGGTCTAAAACCAACCAATAGTTCATGGATTAGTTCCCCTAACGAGACAACATCATCTTCTGGGCGCGCTGGGATCTTGTTTGCGTCTCCAGTAGGCGGACCCTCGACTATTACAACTGTCCCGTCATTTCGATGACCAACATGTTTTGCCTGTAAGTCTCCGATAGCGAAACCCGCCGCATGGAGAGCTGCTAGGGCTTCGCCGAGCTGTATCGCAATTGCCAAGGTTTCTGAAGAGCCAAGAGTCCCGTTAACAGCTAAGTACTCTTCAAGGTTTCTTTCTGGTAAAGCTTCTGTGACGAGCCCGAATCGACCCTCTACTTCAATGGTGTCTAAAACGTGCAACAGAGCTGAATGTTCAAGTCGTATCAACGATCTGGCTTGCAGCTGGACTCGTTTCCCAATCTCGCTTTCAGGGTCTAAAAATCTGATGGTTACTGGGCGATCTAAGGTTTTGTCTAAGCCGGACCACGATTCGATCGGGCCAGATCGAAACCGTTTATCTATTTGGTATCTCGTAGATCCATCGACCATTTTGTGCAGAGAGGCCGATCAACTAGTTGTCTGAAAGGCGACACCTATCGTCCCAATCCCGGCGTGGGCCCCGACTACTGGGCCTATTTGGCCCACTAATACTTCGACGTTTACAAGAGCTTGAACTTGGTCAACGAATGATTGCACGTCTTCGCAAGCAGCATGGCAAACGAAAATTTGTTCAATTTGGTCAGCATTCGCTTCGACTAGCCCAATTAAATAACTAAGAGCCTTGCTCCTCGTGCGTTGCTTGCCCGCCGGTTCAACTACCCCCTCGCGAACTTCGATTATGGGTTTAATAGAAAGCATCGAGCCAAGCAATGACCCAGCGGCGCCGATGCGGCCATTTTTACGCAGATTCTCAAGTGTGTCTAAGGCAGCATAAACTTTGGTCCGATCAACAGGGTCTGTTGCAGTGGCTGAGACTTCTTCGATGCTGGCTCCAGATTGAGCTTTAGACGCAGCACCGACCACTATTGAACCAAGACCCAGAGTCACTGTGCGGCTATCGATGACTCTTACTTCGATTTCGTCTTTGACTAACTCCGCTGCTTGTTGGGCGGCTTCGATGGTCGCCGAAAGTTCTCCGCTGAGTGTTATAACCACGACCCCGGTTGCCCCCTCGCGAGCAGCGCGCTGGAACTCTTCAACGAATGCTCCAGGAGCAGGAGCGGCGGTTGACGGCAACTCATCAGAAGTTTGACATTTTTCCCAAAACTGGTCTGTTGTGAGTTCGACGCGATCAACAAACTCAGTGTCGCCGAACCTGATTTTCAGAGGAACAATCTTAATGTTTAGTGCGGCAACCAGATCATCTGGGAGATCGCATGAACTATCAGTAACAATGTGAACCGAAGTCATAATGATTTTTCATCCTCTTCAGAATTTGATTTTGATCGAGTTATTCGGAGATCAGAAACTAGCTGGGATTGGCTCGGGGTACCGAAGATGCCTGAAATCCCAAAATGAACTATTAGTACGCCAACCCCTATAAGACAAACCTGGACCAGGGGTTGCTCAATCTTAAGTTGTCGAAGAGCTACTGCTGTAACGAATGCAAACAATGTTGGCAAGATGTGTCGCCAGAGAGACGAATTAGTCAGCCGTTTAAGGCTCCAGCTAGAAACAACACGTTTGCGTAGCATCCAAAACTCGAACCACGCGCCAATTGCTGATCCTAAAGCTAAGCCGACTGGCCCGAGTCGCGCTGGGAGATTTGAAGAATGACGGGTCGCCTCAGATAGTGGTCCCCAGGCAAGGTTTAAATCACCGAATCCGACAACACTTTGTCCAAGAACCAGGATCTGTTCAAATTGAAACATCAAAACAGCTCCGGATATCAGAGAAATAAGAACTCTTGTAGTAGCTATTTGAGCAGGTGTTTTTGTGTCGCCGGAGCTGAAACAAACGCTTTGAAGTAGACGCGATGCCATTAGTGCTGGAAGACCTAAAGCATAAGCTGCGAGTGTTAATCCAATGACTGTTAAGTCATCCGGCGTGATCCGTACACGAAAACCACCCAGGTTAAATAGTGCGTCCGCTATTTGAGGACCGGCGGCGATATACATCGCCAGAATTGGTCCGACCAACCACAACATCTGTAGTAATCGTCGTGAGAGGCGATTCCTCATAGCTGTCAAATCATTAGAACGACTTAGCTCGGGTAGTTCCGCTGCGACCACGCTTGTCGCGATTAGAGCCACGGGAAGTAAGTACAGGGTCTGAGCTGCGGCCAATGAAGAAGCGGCCCCAAGAGATAAAAGTGAAGCTAGAGCAAGATCAATAAATGAAGAAAGTTGCAAAGCCCCTCTTCCAAGAATCGCCGGGAAGAACCTTTTAAGCACAAGAGCAGTGGATTTGTCGTTCCAAAATAGGTTGAGCCGAATGTGAGGGTTCTGTCGCAATACGGTTGGCACCTGAACAAGGACCTGCAAGATTGACCCGACTACGAGTGCCCAAGCTAATTTTTCTGCCGATGAACTGTCACGAATTTCTGATACAGCGAGAGCTACAAGGACAGCAACTTGTGCCAGGTTCCAAACTACAGGGGCTGCATAAGAAAGAAATAAGCGGCCATGACTGTTAAGTACAGCAAGACACCAAGCGCTCATAACTAAGACGCCGGTGCCTAATAAAATGATCCGGACCAGACGCACTGTTAAGTCAAAGCGTTCGCCCGTAAAGCCCCATGCGACTGCTCTAGTTAATGGTTCCGCAGCGAGGAAACCTATTGCAGTTGAAAAGGCAACAAGACAAATCAAAAATGATGCAACCCCACCAGCTAGTCGGCCTGCCTGATCAGGGTCATCTTCAGATAGTCGGCTGTATTCAGGGACGAAGGCAGCGGATAGAGCTCCTTCTCCAAAAAGATTTTGCAGGATATTCGGGATACGTTGTGCTGCAGCAAATGCGTCACCGACAAGTCCAATTCCAAGAACATTGGTGATAAGGACTGAACGGATGACGCCTGAAAATCTGGAAAGGCCAATACCGCTAGCGGCTGCCCCTACACCGGAGATTTTCACGATCTTTGTGACTTTCTTCGTCGAGTGTCGATAAACCACCAGCCAGCTAGAAAGACAGCGGCCCCCACCGTGAGCCCCAGACCTACGCCGGTTGGGGTTGTCGCGCGAAGCGCAGCTTGGGCTCTCCCTACCATTAGTCCGCCGTTGGGGGAGTGAAGTTCAATCGAGATTGGGAAGGAACCCGAGCCAAGTGCTCTTAAGCGGAAGCGATGGGTTGTTACCCCAGGATCAAGAACAATTGTTGTGCTTTCACCATCATCAAAGTCTTCAACAGTTAATCGCTCACTAATGATCCGCAGTTCAACTCGCAGAGGAACGCTAGCTCTGTTTTGAAAGCTAAAAGGAACTGACGCTTTTTGTGAAGTTAACTGAATGGATTCATCGGGCGGTATATCGACAAGACTTGTTTGTAACCGAACCAGATCCACTATGGATTTCCAAAGGTCTCTTTGTTCTAACTCAGAAACAGCACTGGATAAACTAAGTAATAGCTCGTCAGAGAGTTGGTCGTAGTCTCTAGCGTCCTCGTCGCGCACCATCGAACGCAGAGCTTGTAAATGGCGGACAGCGTCCCGATATTGACTGAAGTCCCGGTTCGTAGAATTCACACGACTTTGAACGCGAAATTGTTGCGGTTGGCCATTCTCCACCAAGAACGGAGTATTAACCGCTGAACTAGTGGGCAAAGGATCAAGCCATTCCAAATCCGTGACACCATCCAGAAAGGCATCAGCGAAGTCGGGTCCTTGCCCGTTCCAGCCGAGAGCAACTGTTATTAGTGGTTTTGATTGGTCATTTAAGGCGATAGTTGCGAGATGCGATAAGACCCGGTGCGCGGCGCTTGAGGGAGTGTCGTGAGGTTGAGAAGGAGCCAGATCATCTATTACTAGGCCTCTCATTGTTGAAGAATTAGTTACAAGTTCAACCGTCCCCCGAGGACTTTCTTTCGGGATTGGCGACAAAGAAACAGGATGCACTACTGCTTCCCGTATTCCGCGGGCCCAACGAACCTCAAGCTGTGTTTCGTCGGCACGTTCATGGCCAACCCACAAAGTGGTGGGAGCAAGTTCACCGAATTGCTTTAGCTGGTCTGAGCCCAGCTCTAGAAGTGATGAAACTTCGGCCGCCAGACCAGCTCCCAGTAATGAGGCCTCGTTAATTGGAACAATAGGATTTCTGATGATCTCGTAGCTTTGCGAAGCAAACTGCAAAAGCGATGAATCTAATAAATCACTCTCCACCGAACCCCCGTGGAAGCTAAGGGACACCGGAACCGAAAGATGAGAATCAAGCATTTCTGCCCAGTCGGTCAGCGATGCTGACTGACCAGTTGAAGAACTACTAGCAGTGTTGAGATTAGCGATGATCGCTATTCGTAGTTTCTCCACCGGGGTATTTCCTACCCGGATCAAATGTGTTGAAATCTTGCCGACCAGCTCCTGGTTTACAGTCCGCATTTCGATGCTGACGGGATAAATTCCTGGCCTAGCGATGCGGGTTCCAGTCGCTCCAGAATCTGTAATAGGAAGCTTTATCTTTGCGAGGCCCCAAGGATTGGGGTTGAGTTCCACCACATCAAAACTGATGGAGGTGAGGACCCCGCCCAAATTTTTTCCAACTGTCGAATCAAGAAACTGGAGTTCGTTGATCACTGGTTCATGAATTGTGACTGTGATCTGGTCGCCCTTAGTGACGACCCCTGGGAGTTGAAGATCGAGTTCAAATGTTTGTCCGACTCGAGTTGTAGAAGATTGACGAACGATCTGCATTCCACCAGCACCTATTTCAGATGCATCTAAGGCGTTAGCAAGACCGATTAAGGCTCCCAGACCAATCAGTAAGGCTGTTAATAACCTGGAGATTTTCATGAGCTGCCGTTCCATCTCAGTACAGCAAGTCCATCACGTTTCTTAATGAATCCCATGGATTCATATAGTGATAGGGCGGCAAAATTATTGATTTGGGTATTGACTAACAATTCCTGTACAAAGCGTTTACGGGACCACTGAAGGGCATCGGCGACTAAAGATCTACCAACGCCCAGCCTTTGGTGACCGGGATCAACTGCTAGGCGTTGGAGAAAGGCCATTCGGCCTGACCGTCCAGTTATAGCGAAGCCCAACGCGGTGTCAGTCGCGTCCATTCGGACTCTGGTTTTCGGAGTAGCGGCGAGGGCTTCAGCGAGAGCCGAAGTGTCAAATTGCCAAAAAGTCGAGAAGGCTGCGTTGTCTAGTTCCAGAACGGTTGCCCAATCTGAACGGCGAACCCTGCGGGTAGGACGTGTCGGAAAGTCGATCGGTGTATCAAAGTTATGAGCTAGGAGAGAAAGTTCTTCGTGAAGGTTGAACCCTAGGCCCATAAAGAAACGCTGTTCATTAGGACGCAATGCCGACGTAAATATCTCTTGAATTCCATTTGTTCTGAGAATTTCGACTTCACGCAAAACATGTGTCTTCAAGAGCTTTTGCGAGGGGAACAATGGAGTTATATGCGCGGTTGGTTGATTAGTCTGACTTATTCGGACGCGTAGGCCGTTTGTGCTCCACCGGAGCGGATGGTCTGAGGACACGGACCCCTCCCTGTAATGAAGTTATAGGGGTGAAGTGGCCGTAAGTGGTCGCGCGGGTGACCCAATAAGACTTATCCAGCTAGACGAGTCTCTACGTGCTCTAATGCCTCGTCCTCAGTCACATCCATACTGATTGAAAGCTCAGAAATCAAAATTTGGCGAGATTTGTCAAGCATGGACTTTTCGCCAGCAGACAGACCTTTAGCGGATTCGCGTAATGCGAGGTTTCTAACTACTTCAGCCACCTGGTAAATATCGCCAGACTTCAATTTTTCTTGATGATTTTTGAAGCGACGACTCCAGTTAGCTGGCTCGCGAATGTCCTTCTTTGCTAGGAGCTCGAACAGGTCTTCAACATCATCTTCGTCAATGGGAGGTCTCATGCCAACCGAGTCAGCCATGTCAGCCGGTACTGAAAGAGTCAAATCACCATGAGCTGTTTCAAGCACTAGGTATTCCCGCTCTTCACCGAACGCTTTCCGCTTCTCTCGAGCGGTAATAAGGGCTGCGCCGTGATGGGGGTAAATCACTCGGTCGCCGAGGTCAAACTTCATGCCCACTCCGTCAAACTTTTGATTCCCGGCCCAAGGTGGAATCCGGGCCTCTTAGGTTGCCAGGACTAGAACCGATCTCCAACCAGTTAGTCGAAGATATCTCTGAGTAATTTTGTATCCGATGATAAATGCGGCCGGCTTTGTCTCTTGACGAAGCTACGGTTTCTTTTCATGGATGGCATCGCTCAATCCGATCGCGATGACCTAGATCAGCGTGTCGGAAGTCTAAGTGAACTCTATAAGGCCGCTGGTTTTAGTTTTTTTCTTGTCGGTGGTGTTGTAAGAGATTTGTTTTTAGGGACACGCAGCGGCGATATAGACATCACTACTGATGCTCTCCCAGAACAAACAACTTTACTTTTGAACGATTGGGCAGACACGGTCTGGGATCAAGGCGCACGCTTTGGAACCATCGGGGCTCGCCGTGGTGGTGTAGTCGTAGAGGTCACAACGCATCGTTCAGAGCAATATGAAGAGGCGTCTCGTAAGCCACGGGTCAAATTTTCAAAGACAATTGAAGATGATCTTGCTCGAAGAGATTTCACCATCAATTCGATCGCAATAGAGCTTCCTTCTTGGCAGATAACTGATCCCTTTAATGGGCGGGAACATCTAAATCAAGGTTTACTGCGAACGCCTTTAAGTCCTGAAATAGCTTTTTCAGAAGATCCTTTAAGAATGTTGCGTGCAGCGCGTTTTATATCTCGCTACCAATTGGCTCCGGATCGAGAAGTCGAAGATGCAATCAGCGAGATGGCGTCGCGTCTGGCAATTGTTTCTAAAGAACGCATCAATGACGAAATGACGAAATTTTTGCTGATCGACAAACCGAGTGCAGGGATTTCGTTGCTTCAACGCACTGGCCTAATCACGCAAATTTTCTCAACCTCTGCAGATTTTCAAGCCATCCAACCAAATGCACTTGATCTGATTTCGTGTGATCTAGGTCTGCGTTGGGCAGCATTGTTGTGGCCGATTATGGAGGAAGCGGGGCAGACGCGAGCAGTCTTGAACCAGCTGAAGGTGCCAAAAACAGTCATATCCCAAGTGGTTGGTATTCTGACAGCAACACAACTTTTGGCTGATGCTATAGATGTGCAGCCCTCAGCCATTCGGCGCTTATTGCACCAGACTCGTCCAAACACTGTTCAGGCAGCGGCCTTGTTAGAGGCTTATGGACAAGCACCGTCAGATGAACTTTTTGTGGCAATCCGTCAGCTCGAAGCCGAAGAAGGTGAAGAGGGTTTTCTTGTTCCTCTCGACGGATTTGAAGTTGCTGAACTAATAGAGCAGCAAGGGCCTGCGGTCGGGGTAATGCTGAGGCGCTTAATGGAATACCGACTCGACTTTGGCCCTGTTTCCAAACAAGAAGCAATCAATCTGGTTCTGAATTGGAAGATTAAGGAAGAGGGATGACTACGCTGCCAGTGTGCAATTTGTACCGCACCTGGTGAAGTCCGATCTGACAAGAGGATCAGGAGAAGTTGATTACCGGCTTCAACGCCGACGCTTGCTCAGCGATATTGACCGAGGGCTGGTTGACCGGGCCGAAGCCTGTGACATACATCCGGAGCTGCTTCGTGTTGCCCGTAACGCGGCACCCAAAAGCGGTCAGGACTGCCCTTTGTGCTTCAAAGAAGATATTCGTCTAGTTGCCTACGTTTTTGGACCACGGCTAGGGGCGGGCGGAAAGTGCGTTATTTCTGATGAAGAGCTTCAACGGATAAGTCGACGTCAGGGAAAATTTGTCTCATACGAAGTAGAAGTTTGTGCCAGCTGTGGATGGAATCACCTCCTTCGACGGTATCCACTTGAGTGAGCTTTGGTTAACTGCGGCAGAGTAGAGGGATCCCCATCGGTACTCTCCCTGATTGAGGACTGTCGCCAAGAAATTAATGTTGGAGCACTGTCGGGTAAATGTCGGGTCCAGTTATCGAAGAGCCAGGGTCAAGCCCCAGATCTACTTGGCCGATTTTGCTGTACCTACTGTTAGTCACCTTGATCTTTAGTTGTGGCATGTTGGTGCGAACGGTTGGTGCTTCAACAGATCTTTCCAACCTGAGCTCTGACAACAATGCGGTGGTGTACGACCGTCATGGTCTTCAATTAGGTCTTTTCCATCCAGAAACAAACATGGTGCCTGTCCCCTTAGAAACGATGGCGCCAATTTTGATTGACGCAGTCTTAGTGAGTCTGGATCCTGATTATCTAGCGACAAACAGGATTGGAGCCTGGCCTCTGGTGCAGCCCATTATCACGGGCAACTTTGCTAATGATCCAGCGTCGATAACCCAGCTCTTCCTGAGATTAGAAGACAGAACTCCGAACTCACGAAGGACGGCGCTACAAGAAGCTTCAAAAGTTATTCATCTTGAACGGACATATCCGCGAGAAGCTTTACTTGAGCAATATCTGTCACGAGTGCCCCTAGGCAGAAACGCATTTGGAGTGGAAGCAGCCTCAATTAGTTGGTTTGGCGTCAGTTCCAGAGATCTTGAGATAGGTCAAGCTGCTTACTTAGCTGCCCAAATGTTGAAAACAGATCTGACTCCGAATCCAAATAATTCAGCCCTCACAATTCTCACTCAACTTTATGAAGCGGACATGGTTACCGAAGAGGAGTACCTCCACCATCGTAAAATCTTGAGTCAAGGTCTTCGTTTTAGCGAAGTCCCCGAAACTGATATAAACCCTGCGGTTTCAGGTATTGGTTTGATGCCAGCTTTAGAACAAATCTATGACGAACTATCGGATCATTACGGTAGAGAGCTGGTAATCAAAGGAGATTTAGCAGTCGTCTCCACAGTTGATCTGGACCTTCAATCGAGAATTGCTGAGATTGCAGACGAAGTAGCTGAATCTTCCTTATCGCGACAAGTAGCCGTTGTCATTTTGGATGATCGAAATCAACTTCGCGCTAGTTACAGCACAGGTGATTTTTCAGTTGAAGATATTCAGCTGGGGTCTTCACGCGACGTCGGATGGTCATCTGATCTGATAGAGCATGGTCTTTTCAGTGAAACCGCTGAAATTTCATTGGTCCAGCTAGCAGAACTGCACTCTGTCTTAGCCCGGAAGGGCATTAAATTCCGAACCCACGCAGTGCTTGAGACATTTGACACCTCTGGAGAACAAGTCGATCGCTTTAGCCATCAAGAGATACAAAGATTTGATTCTCAAAAAATTTCAGAATTGAGTAAGGGACTGGACGACCTCTCGACCATCGACAAGAAAATAGGTTCTTCAGAAGGTCAGATCAGGGTGCAAGGCAAAAAGGGCTTTGATGTTGAACAAGGGATGACTTGGTACGGGGCAACTAGTAGGCGTTTCTCCGTCGCGCTATGGGTCAGTGATTCACCGGGACAATCAACCGAAAAATCTGTTGGAGTTGCCCGAGTTGCTGGTCGCATTTTTAGTGAATTACACCGTGACGACTGAATACGTAACCAATAATGGTTAGCTTTCTTTGAGGATACTTTTGGTGGGTTTCGTCGCTTTAACCAATACGGTGTACCGGTTAACGGTGTGCCAATTAGCACTTTTTTCCGTTGCAGAAATCTAACAACCCCTGCCCCATGCGGGGCCCCGGGTTACCCGGGTCCGAAGGAGGAAATGGCGTGCGCGCATACGAACTCATGGTCATCCACGATGGAGACCTTGATGATGTCCAAGTTCAGGACGAACTGAAAGATCTACGCAGCCGGATTGAAGAAGTAGGCACCATCGCCGAAGTAGATTTTTGGGGACGCCGCCGTTTTGCCTATGAGATTGATCATAAAACCGAGGGCTACTACTCAGTGATCGAACTAACCGCAGAGGGTGGGGCAATGGACCCGGTAGAACGCGCCCTGCGTATCGCAGACAGTGTTGTTCGACATAAGCTGATTCGTCTGCCGGATGATGAGGCCGCTCGGCGTGGCTTATTAGCTGGACCTGCACCAGCAAATGACAACCAATAACTCGGGGGAATGAAATGGCATTCGATAACAATGTTGTGCTCGTAGGGAACGTAACGCGCGACCCTGAACTTCGATTTACTCAAGGTGGAGCTGCTGTATGTAGCTTTGGCCTTGCTTGGAATCAGCGGTCGCAACAAGGCGAAGACAAAGCTCACTTCTTTGATATTTCTTGCTGGAGAGATCTAGCGGAAAATGTGGCGGAGTCTGTGACCCGAGGTATGCGTGTGGTCGTCTACGGCAGACTGGATTACCGGACCTGGGATGGACAAAACGGCGAGAAAAGATCGGCAGTGCAAATCGTCGCTGACGAAGTAAGCCCAAGCATTAAATGGGCAACTGCTCAGGTAAGCAAAAACGAACGCGGGGGAGGCGGCCCTTCGCAATCCCCACAGCCCAATTCACCAAATACCGGCTCTGATTTTGGAGCTGGATACGAAATTCCTGATGAGGAGCCCTTCTAATGGCGGGTAAGAAAAAGCAACCGCGTATGAGCGCAAAAGACATGAGGAAGCCTCGAAAAAAGAAGGTCAGTCCAATTGTCAAGGACAAGATTGAGTACGTCGACTACAAGGACGTCAACCTTCTACGGGCCTTTATCTCTGATCGCGCTAAAATCCGCGGACAACGAGTGTCGGGCAACAATCGCCAACAGCAGCGGGAAGTAGCGAAAGCTATAAAACTTGCTCGTGAGTTAGCGCTGATTCCTTATCACCAGCGAGTTGTTACTCAGCGAAAGGGCGACCGCCGCCGGGGGCGCCCTGATCGAGACGATTCACGTTCGGAGAGCATGAGCGATGAAACGATGCCAGAAATGGAAATCGAAGAATTTGCTGAGTTAACCGAAGATGAAAATACTGAAATGGTTGAGGAGACGATGGAGGAGGTAGTCAGCGAATGAAAGTAATCCTCCGATCAAACGTAGAAGGTGTAGGTAACACCGGCGACCTAGTTGATGTCGCTAGCGGCTACGCGCAGAACTTCCTAGTGCCAAAAGGTCTCGCTATGAGAGCTACCGAAGGCGCAGCGAACCAAGCTGAAGCTATGAGACGTTCGCAAGACCTCAGAGATGTTAAAGAGCGAGAGGGAGCAGAACAATTAGGACAGCAATTGCTGGCCCAGACGATCTCAATTCAAGCTCGCGTCGGACAAGATGATCAGCTTTATGGTTCGGTTACGACCAGCGAAATAGCTGAGGCAGTGCAGTCACAAACTGGGATTGAGTTAGACCGTAGAAACATGTCGCTTGAAGAGCCAATTCGAAGCGTCGGCGTCCATCAGGTTGAGATGCGTTTGCATTCAGAGGTAAAGATCCAGATAACTGTTGACGTCAGCCCTGTTGATTGAAGTCCTGATAGATAATTAGGTATTGCCTTTGGGGGGACCATGGCTCTTGACGAAGCTCTTGAGGTCTTGGATCCAAGTTTCTATCGGCTCGTGATTAATAACGCTCACGTCGAAAAGCTTTGGACTGGAGCTCGATGGGCTGAAGGGCCTGTTTATGTCCCCAGTGCGCAACATCTTGTGTTCTCAGATATTCCGAACGACAGGACATTGAGGTATGACGAAAGAACCGGCAATGTTGATGTCTTCGAATCACCAGCCTTTAATGCCAATGGACATTGTCTTGACAACGAAGGGCGCATAGTAACTGCAGAGCATCGAGGCAGGGCAGTCAGCCGGATTGGCCACGATGGAGTGCGACAAGTGTTGGTCGACAATTATGGAGGAAGGAAACTCAATTCTCCTAATGATGTGGTGGTCAAATCAGATGGAAGTATCTGGTTCACAGACCCCACGTACGGAATTGATAGTGACTACGAAGGCGATAGTGCCGAATCTGAAATTGGTGCATCATATGTTTACCGGTACAGCCCCGAAGGTGCTTTGGAGGCTGTTGTTCGGGACATGATTCAGCCGAACGGCCTTGCTTTTTCTGCAGATGAAGAAACTCTCTACATAGCGGATACGGGTAGGTCTCATTTAGGTGCTAAATGTCCCCCTGACATCAGAGCCTATTCAGTCGGTCCTGATGATATGAGCCTGGGCTCCTACTCGGTTTTTGCCACTTGCGGTGAAGGCGTTTTTGATGGATTTCGCGTCGATTGGGATGGAAACCTCTGGACTTCTGCTGGGGATGGTGTCCACTGCTATTCGTCAAAGGGCAAGTTAATAGGGAAAATACGCATTCCAGAGGTAGTTGCCAACGTTGAATTTGGGGGGCTAAAGAGGAATCGTCTTTATATATGCGGAACGACAAGCCTTTATTCAATGTATTTAAATACTCGAGCTGCCCGATAAGCGGTTAGCGATGAAATTGAACCCATTTCTGCGCGATGCTGTAGTTCGGAGAAAGAAACTATGACCACTGTTATCCCTGCACCAGATTCAAATAACGAATGGCGTCTTTCAACCCCGGGATCCTCGGGTTGGGAGCGATCGCCCCGCCCCGATGCGATGAACAAATATTTCATGGTGTCCACTGATGGGCATGCCCAGGAACCGAAAGATTTATGGGCTACCCGAATGGATGCCAAATACCAGGATCGTTTGCCTGGAGTCATCATTGGCATGAAGGGACAGAAATTTCAAAAGACTGAAGGGTTTCGTAACCCACTCAAGTTGAACAATATTCAGTTTGAAGGCCAAGACTTGCTTCGCAACAAAGCTGGCTACACACCAGAAGGTCGGCTGGCCGATCTGGCCGCGGACGGGACTGATGCCGAAGTTATCTTCCCGAACAAGGGCCTGACGATGTGGGCCACGTCTGATCCTGAATTCAGTCATGCTATGTGCCATGTCTACAACGATTGGGCATGGGAAGTTTTTGGTCCTCACGGTGATCAACTGCTGCCGATGGCGTGCATAGCGCCCGCTGCCCTTGATGAAGCAATAGCTGAAATTCAGCGGTGTGCCGACCTGGGTTTTAAAGGATTGCAATTACCAAGCAAGCCAATATGGGGAGCCCCAGATCATGAAGCTCTTAATTACAATCTGCGGGAGTTCGACCCACTTTGGGCAGCTATTTCCGAAGTTGATTTACCAGTCACTTTTCATATCTCCACCGGAAGAGATCCTCGTACCTCTCGTAGTCGAGGAGGCGCTGTAATTAATTACGCCGTTCATTCATTAGCTCAAAACATCGAACCAATAGCTAATCTTTGCGCGTCTGGAGTCGCAGAGCAGTTTCCGAATTTGCGGTTTGGCAGCGTTGAAGCTGGCATTGGTTGGGTTCCATGGGCTTTGCAAGCAATGGATGAGGCTTATCTGAAACACCACTGGGCAGTCAGGCCAAAACTTGATTTGCTGCCAAGCGAATATTTTAAACGGCAAGGATTCGCTACTTTCCAAGAAGACGCAGCGGGTCTTGATCTAGCACTCCGACATGACTTAGTTGCGAATTTCATGTGGGCCAATGATTATCCGCACCACGAAGGTTCCTGGCCGCACTCAGCGGAGGCAATCGAACGAACTATGGGTGAGTTAGATGACGCTAGCCGGGCACGCATTCTGGGATTGAACGCGGCCGAAGTATTCAGAATCCCTATTCCGGATCGTTACTTGGACCATCAAGACGCTCAGGAATGTGCTCGTCGCATATCGTTATAAACGACCTATAGAGAGAATGTCACTTCCCGCGCGAATTAGGGCCCGAATCTGATTTGAACTTCACTAGACGTGGTTTGTTACACGTTTGTCATCTTCTGTGGATAACTAAAGCGGTTATCCACAGAAAAAGGGGCATAAATCCCCAGTGTCTGCCCCTAGTTCTACACATGGAATATCTGAGAAGCTAAGACCAATGAGCAACGACCCGTCTTTCCCTCCGCCGCCATCAGGCTCGAATACCCGCGTACCGCCGCACAACGTTGACGCTGAGGCATCGCTTCTAGGCGCAATGCTGCTGTCGCGCGATGCAATCGGACCAGCTGTTGAAACGCTAAGCGGTGACCAGTTCTATGTTCCAGCTCACGGGTACATTTTTGATGCCATTGCATCCTTGTACGGAGCCGGCGAGCCGGCTGACCCAGTTACTGTGGCTGAGGAACTCACCAGAGCAGATCTTCTAGATCAGGTTGGTGGACCTCAGCGGCTATTGGAGTTGCAGATGGCTACACCTGCCTCTTCGAATGCAGCCCGGTACGCAACCATCGTTGAAGAGCATGCATTGCTGCGTCGACTTATTGGTGTGGCGGGAGACATTGTCGAGTTGGGGTACAGCCACCCAGAAGATGTAGTGAAAACCGTTGATGAAGCGGAAGCCATGATGTTTCAGATAGCGGAACGTCGAGTAGTTGATAGCACTAAACCAATCCGTGAGTTACTTGATGCGAACCTTGATCGTCTAGAGGAGTTGTATGAAAAGGGAGATGCCATTACAGGCCTCCCTACCGGATACGTCGATTTTGACGAGCTTCTATCAGGGCTTCAACCAAGCAATTTAGTGATCGTAGGTGCTCGTCCTTCAATGGGTAAGACGGCATTCGGCTTAGGCATGGCAGCTAATGCAGCTTTGGAAGCTCAACGCCCTGTTTTGTTCTTCTCTCTAGAGATGGGGCACCTCGAACTCACTCAGCGGATGTTGTGTTCGGACGCCAGAGTCGATTCTCAACGAATGCGTAACGGGAATCTCTCTGAGGACGATTGGCCAAAGATCACAAGAGCAGTTGGGAAATTGGGGGAAGCTCCAATTTGGATTGACGACAATCCAAATTTGACAGTTATGGAAATCAGGGCAAAAGCAAGACGCCTTAAGAGCCGGTTAGGTGATCTCGGATTGATAGTCGTGGACTATCTCCAGTTGATGAGCGGCAGGGGAACTGCCGAGAACCGACAGGTCGAAGTCTCGGAAATGTCCAGAGGACTCAAAATTCTTGCCCGAGAGCTCGAAACTCCTATTGTTGCTTTATCCCAACTCAGCCGGGCCTTGGAATCGCGGACAGATAAGCGTCCGATGCTTGCTGACCTTCGAGAATCTGGATCGATAGAACAAGACGCAGACGTCGTGGCTTTCCTCTATCGCGATGAGGTATACAACCCAGAATCTCCAGACATAGGTGCCGCTGAAGTCATTGTTGCTAAACACCGTAATGGCCCAACTGGGACCGTCAGACTTGCTTGGTTGAGCAACTACACGAGATTTGCAAATATGAGTCGACATCAAGACCAGGCATAAGGTCTCGTTCGAGATGTTTCTAGGCCCCGATTTAATTCCCTTTCTGATGCTTGCTCTTGGGGCTGCTCTTTTCGTGGGTAATGGGCTAGCGATGTTGAAACCTCGACCTGAACCGTTAAACGATAATGAATTGCAGCGAGCGCCTATCGGACGCAGTTTGTTAATGGTTGTCGTCGGGCTATTAGCGTCGGTATGGGCATTAGCGACGCTCCTGGGGTAAGTCATGAGAGATTGGAACCATTTGTCTTGGCGCGCCAGTCTCGTATGCCATGACTTGGTTGGGTGGATGATGTGGGACCGGCGGGCCATTTCTAGCTACGCAGCACTCGGTGTTCCCGAAGGGATGGGATGGCTTGTTGCTTGGCGTCTCGCCGCTTTAGGAGATGTATCGCCTTCAGTTGCTGCCGCCGCTGCTTATTCGATTAATCCAGCAGTGATCGCTTTGGTAATGGAGGCATATCAAGATGTAACTGATTACGAATCTATTCTTGCCGTGAGAGATGCTGCGGTTGTTCCGGGGCTCGAGGACATAGCGCCGAGCTTGTCAGAAAAACTTGCGCCTTTTGCTACCGCACTCTGGCGTGGAGTTGATGCCCAACACTATGGGGCTCGACCGATGTTTGTTGCACACAGGGATCGCCCCAGACCAGCTGATAGTGAATCCCCCCTCTCCGCATGGTTAGCGATGAATTGCTTGCGTGAACTTCGAGGCGATAATCACTGGGCTTTGTGCGCAAGTGAAGATCTTGATGATGTGGAAGTCGGGCTACTTCACTCGGTCATGATTGATCTCGACGAATACGGAGATGAAGAGTGGATTGCTCGTAGTCGAGGTAATGATGATGAGGCGATCTCATCTGGGTGGGCTCGTCTAGAAGCAAAGGGGCTCGCGTTAGATGGGGCAGTTAGTGAAACCGGGCGAAAATTTCGCCTTGATCTTGAGAACAGAACTAATGAGCTGATGACACCCGCCTGGCAAGTGGTTGGGGAAGAAGAAACTATTGAGTTCTGCGAATTAGTCGAGCCCTATCATGAAGCTTTCCTCAGCCGGATTAATTCAACGGCAGGCCCCCGCTGGATGCCAGCGGTGCGGGTGAAGCGAACGCCCGAGAGTTCCCAGTGACCCTTAAGAAAGTGCATCTCGGTACAAGGAGTTTGAGCGGGTGACGGGAATCGAACCCGCGTTCTCAGCTTGGGAAGCTGACGTTCTACCATTGAACTACACCCGCAAATTGTTGAGCGAACCAGCCGAGAAGTCTAACGAGGAACGTGTCTAAGGGTTCGATTTGACCATGAAGGCTAGCTTTGGGGCAATTGCTAATGAGAGTCAACGCTAGGCTGCCTTTCTCATGATTCTCTCAGACCGGACAATTCGCGAGTTGCTGGCAGCAGGGCGAATTGTGATTGACCCATTAGATCAACAAGACATTCAACCTTCTTCAGTTGACCTCCATCTCGATAACAGATTTCGGGTGTTTTTGAATCACACAAGAAGAGTTATCGACGTCAAGGAAGACCAAACTGAACTAACCGAAGAAGTAGTCGTTGGCGAAGATGACGCGTTTGTGCTTCACCCGGGAGAATTTGCCTTAGGTTCAACCCTTGAACGCGTAGCTATTCCGGATGACTTAGTAGGACGGATCGAAGGGAAATCTTCATTGGGTCGCCTTGGATTGCTGATCCACACCACGGCGGGGTTTGTAGATGCGGGATGGGACGGTCATCTGACTCTTGAGCTGTCCAATGTGGCCAATCTTCCGATCACTCTTTATCCCGGAATGAAAATCGGGCAAATTAGTTTCATCCAAATGACCACACCAGCCGACGTCCCTTACGGTGCATCCTCACTGGGTTCTAAGTATCGAGGCCAACGTGGTCCCACTCCGAGCCGATTCCACGAAAATTTTGACTGAAGTATTAATCACTTCCAGCTGACTCTGACTCAGCTGCTTCTAGAGCTTCAACCAGGTGAATTGAAATATCTGCCACTTTGATTTGGTCGTCTTCAAATCCTTGACCCTTAACACCATCATCAATCATGACGTAACAGAACGGGCAAGCCGTGGCTATTCGACTGGCCCCCGTGTTGATGAGCTCCTCAGAACGTTCATCGTTTACCTTTGTGCCGATAGTTTCTTCCATCCACATCCGCGCACCACCAGCTCCACAACACATTCCCTTGTTGCCGTTTCGAGGGGCTTCAACTATCTCAACGCCACTGAGCTTCCCGATAACTTTGCGTGGAGACATGTAAACATCGTTATGCCGACCTAAATAACAGGAGTCGTGATACACGATTCGTTCGTCCAGTCGTGCTTCGCTCAAATCGAGGGCGCCAGACTCAACTAGCTCTTCCAAGAACTGGGTGTGGTGCAGGACTTCCCACTCCCCGCCATATTGAGGGTATTCATTCTTCAATGTATTGAAGCAATGCGGACACTGAGTGACTATTTTCCGGACACCCATTTCATTGAGGTTGTTGATGTTCTCGGTCGCCAACATTTGGAAGAGGTATTCATTTCCCGAACGACGGGCGCTGTCCCCTGTGCACATTTCTGATGGTCCGAGAATGGCGAAATCGACTCCAGCGCGGCGAAGCAATTTGGCTGTGGCTTCGGAAACCTTTTGGTTTTTGTCATCAAAAGAGCCGGCACACCCAACCCAGTAGAGGTACTCATGATCAAACGGATCTGATGGATCAACTACTTCGACGTCGATGTTCTCAGCCCAATCAGCGCGTTCACCGTTATTCATGTTCCAAGGGTTCGCGTTGTTTTCCATTCCTCTGAAGGCGCCCCCTAATTCGCTAGGGAAATCACTTTCCATAAGGGTTAGATAGCGACGCATATCTAAAATTTTGTCCAGAATTTCAATATTGACAGGACAGTTCTCGTCGCAGGCCTTGCAGGTCGTGCAAGCCCAGAGCTCTTCATTGCTGATTCGTTCGAAAATGTTATTTGCTTCGACTGTAATCTCAGCGTCAGTTCCTATTGGAGGAGAGACCTGCCCGTGTTCCCCGGTTGCCGCCATCACTTCGCCGGTTTTCAGCACTATCTCACGCGGATCAAGGGGCTTTCCGGTGGCGTGTGCAGGGCATACAGCGGTGCATCTGCCGCACATCGTGCAGCTATCGGTATCGAGTAGCTGTTTCCAGGTGAAATCCTCGATTACTGATGCCCCGATAGTTTCAATGTCTTCGGCTTCCATAAGGTTCGGCAGAGCTCTCATTGCGCCTTTAGGGCGCTCCCGATCCTTCAGATACATGTTGAGCGGTGAAGTAAACATGTGACGGAGCATCGTTACAGGAAGCATGACCAGGAAAGCCATGAAGCAAAGGACGTGAGCAATCCACATGGCTTGATGCCAGCCAGCCACAGCCCCCACCTGGTCAATTAAGGCCGATAACGGATATCCGATAAATGACCATTGCTCGTAGGATGGCCGGCCTTCGACGGCTATCCGAAACGCTTCAGCGGCAAAGCCACTGATCCCAAGTCCCAAGAGAACGCCAAGAATAAGTGCATGTTCAGGACGACTTTTAATTTTAATTCGATAGGGCTTTTGCACATAACGGCGCACTATCGACCAGATCATCCCGACGGTAAACATCAAGCCCGCTAAGTCACCGACAAAACTAAATCCTTGATAAGTGCCACCATGTAAAAATTTTAAGCGTTCCGGTAATTGGTGATCGATTTCCAGCGTTGTGGTGACGGCAAGCAAAACTAAGAACCCGTAGTACAACAGTGCGTGCATGACACCTGCCGCAGGGTCACGGAGGAGTGTCTGCATCATGACACCAGAGCGGTAATCGCGAACACGCTTTTTAGCGTTGCTACTGTTGGTCGCTCTGCGGTCTGGTGCTCCTCGCTCCCAGTTTTTAACTCGCTGCGCAAAATTCCAAGCCCCAAAAACTATGAGTATTGGTGTTATTACATAAAAAGCCAGTTTGAGGGCTCCGGGAATATTGCCAAAGACCTCCCGATGAACAGCATTGTGGTTGTGGAATCCAAATACAGTCGCAGCGACTCCGGAAGCTGCAGTCACCGACGCGAACGCAACTCCAACTGCGAGCGCGAGGTGATGCGGTTTTATTCGTGCTTTCACGTAGGTCAAGTTACCGGACACTTGGGACACAAACGTTACTGACTTAAATTGATTCTGGCGCTGGCCGTAGAAGGGCTCACGTGACAAGGTTGTAAGACAGTAAGTGAATGAGGAGTTGCTCGGATGGTTCGTCTGGTGACAGCGGTAATCAAACCTCACCGGTTAGAAGCGGTGGTCGAAGCGTTGCAAGATACCAACGTCCAGGGTCTTACTGCTTCTGAAGTCCGAGGTTTTGGTCGACAAGGTGGTCACACTGAGACTTACCGCGGGACTGAATATCACGTGGACTTTATTCCCAAGGTCAGAGTTGAAATCTTGGTAGATGCCGCTGACACGGACCGTGTTGTGGATTGTCTAGTCGAAGCTGCTCGAACAGAGAAGATCGGCGATGGCAAAGTTTGGGTTACTGAAGTGGAAAGTGTTACTCGAATACGTACTGGTGAGCGTGGCGTTGATGCTTTATAGCGATCTGAACTGATCGGAAATCTAAGCTAAATATCGTTCGGATATAGGCATTGAGTTGACGGGACTTAGGTCCGAGTTAAGTTCGTAAACAATGGGTGCCCCGGTGGGAATTTCGAGACCAGTGATCTCGTCTTCTGGTATGTCTTCTAGATGTTTGACCAAAGCTCTTAAGCTATTTCCGTGGGCCGCTATAAGAACGGTCGGGAATTCTCGTAGGTCTGACGCAAGCTCGTTTTGCCAATAAGGGATAAGCCGTTCGATGACGTCGGCCAAGCATTCCGTGGCTGGTAGAAGATCCTTTGGTACAGAGTTATAGCGACCGTCAGTATTTGGGTTGTAGGGATGATCGGGCGCCATCGCAGGCGGCGCTATTGAATAGCTACGACGCCATTCTCGTACCTTCTCTTCGCCGTGAAGATCAATGGTTTCTTGCTTATTCAAACCGGTCAGACCCCCATAGTGACGTTCGTTGAGTCGCCAACTCCTGCGAACAGGAATCCAGAGTTGGTTGCAGGCTGAAAGGGCCAAATTCGCCGTCAAAATGGCTCGTGTTTGGAGCGAAGTGTGTACAACATCTGGTTTTATTCCTGATGACAGCAAAAGGGTTCCAGCAGCAGTGGCCTCCTCGACTCCTTTTTCGGTCAATCCGACATCGAACCAACCAGTAAATCTATTTTCGAGATTCCACTGACTTTGACCGTGTCGAAGAAGAACCAGGCGACAAGCCTTTTTGACCATGATTTGCACCTTAGCCGCACCTGCATACCGCATCCAGGCTAAGAATCTTAGTATGAAAGTTGTAAATGAGGCACTCAAGTTTTATGATGGTAACTCCTCGAATGAGAAGATAGCTGTAATACAGCTAGATCTTGGGCCGTTCGAAGTATTACCTGACCAAAATCCCAGAACCAGGAGACACGGATGTCGAAAGCAGTTGGCATAGACCTCGGAACCACGAACTCAGTCGTTTCAGCAATGGAAGGTGGAGAACCGACCGTCATAGCGAATGCAGAAGGCGATCGGACTACCCCGTCCATTGTTGGGTTTGCCAAAGGAGGGGAAGTGTTAACCGGCGAGGTGGCTAAACGACAAGCTGTTACTAATCCTGACCGGACATTGGCTTCCGTAAAACGACATGTGGGTACCAATTGGACAGTCGATATTGATGAAAAATCCTATACCCCTCAAGAAATTGCCGCGAGGGTGCTGCAAAAACTTAAACGTGATGCTGAACAATATCTAGGAGACGAAGTCACAGAAGCGGTGATCACAGTCCCGGCTTATTTCGATGATGCTCAGCGCACAGCAACTAAAGAAGCGGGACAAATTGCTGGACTTGATGTCCTGAGGATCATCAATGAACCAACAGCGGCAGCCCTTGCCTACGGCTTAGATAAAGAAACAGATGATCAAACCATATTGGTCTTCGACCTCGGTGGAGGCACCTTCGACGTATCGGTCTTGGAAATCGGAGATGGAGTTTTCGAAGTCAAGTCGACGGCCGGTGATACCCGACTGGGTGGAGATGATTGGGACGAACGAGTCATTGATTGGTTGGCTGACTCCTTTAAAGGTGACCATGGCGTTGATTTGAAAGCGGATCCCATGGCACTTCAACGGCTTAAAGAAGCTGCTGAACAAGCTAAGAAAGACTTGTCATCGAAACAGACAACTCAAATCAATTTGCCCTTCATCACGGCTACTGACAGCGGACCTCTTCATTTGGATTATGAGTTAAGTCGAGCCAAGTTCCAAGAAATCACCGTTGATCTGGTTGACCGTTGTCGAGCACCTTTTAAACAGTCGATAGACGATGCGAACTTAACTGCTAACGATATTGATCACGTCATCATGGTTGGTGGTTCGACCCGGATGCCTGCGGTGCAGGAACTGGTTATGGAAATTGCGGGCAAAGAGCCACACAAGGGCGTAAACCCTGACGAAGTTGTTGCAGTAGGTGCTGCTGTTCAGGCTGGGGTCTTGAAAGGCGATGTCAAGGATGTACTCCTGCTTGATGTCACGCCGTTGAGTCTTGGTATTGAAACTAAGGGAGGTGTTATGACCAGACTGATCGAACGTAACACCACAATCCCGACGAAAAGAACAGAAGTCTTTACTACGGCTGACGACATGCAACCGTCAGTAGAAATCCATGTTCTCCAGGGAGAGCGTGAGATGGCCTCTGGAAATAAAACTTTGGGCAAGTTCCAACTAGTTGATTTACCCCCGGCGCCACGAGGAGTCCCTCAAATTGAAGTGACTTTTGATATTGACGCCAATGGCATTGTAAATGTCTCTGCGAAAGATCGAGCAACTGATAAAGAGCAATCAATAACGATAAGTGGTGAGTCGAATCTAAGTGACGCAGATATTGAAACCATGGTTAAAGATGCTGAATCCCACGCTGAAGAGGATCGGCAACGACGTGAGGCAGCTGAAGTGAGGAATAACGCTGATGCGCTCGTCTATCAAATAGAGAAAATGTTGTCGGACCAAGCTGAACAAGTAGCTGAAGAAGACAAAACGGAAGTGGAAGCTGCGTTGTCAAGCCTCAAAGAGACCTTGGCAGACGAAAGTGATGAGACAGAAGCAATCCGCAAAGCGACAGAGAATCTGACAGAGGTCAGCCAATCCTTCAGTCAGAAACTCTATGAAGCAGCTGCTCAGCAGGCAGATGATGGGAGTCCCAACTCGGAAGATAATGTCGACGACGTCGTTGACGCTGAAATCATTGACGAGGACCAGTGAGCAGCGAAGAAGAAAGCGATTCGGGGCAAGAGGAACTTGAATTAGACGTTGAGCAATTAGAGGGACTGTCGCCAGATTCGACCGCTAGCTCCTCAGAGCCTGTTCCAGAAGACCCGCTCTCGGTTGAGTTGATACTTGAGTCATTGGAAGGAGTCACTGCTGAACGCGATGATTTTCGAGACTCCCTGCAACGACTCCAAGCTGAGTTTGAAAACTTTCGTCGGAGAAGTGCCCAGGAGTCAGAACAGCGAATATCCGCGGGTGTTTCAAGGCTTGCAGAAGCGCTATTACCAGTTCTTGATGCTTGTGATGCGGCTGAAGCTCAAGGCTTGGGTGATGTCGAGCCGATCCAAACTGCCCTTATTGCAGTGCTTAGCAAAGCAGGACTGGCTCGCATGGAGGTTCTTGGAGCTCCATTTGATCCAAACCACCACGAGGCAATGTCCTTTGAAACGGGCGAGGGAAATGAGCAAGTCGTAGCCGAGGAATTGCGCTCGGGTTATTTGTGGGCTGGCGCTGTGTTGCGTCCAGCAATGGTCAAAGTTCGAGAGCAATAAATTGCTCTAGCCGAGATGAGGGGGTGAAAGATGGCTGCTCAGCGTGAATGGTTTGAAAAGGACTATTACGCGGTACTCAATGTGTCATCAACCGCTTCCTCGAAAGAAATTACCAAGGCTTATCGAAAGCTGGCGCGTTCCCATCATCCAGACGCTAACGGTGGAAATGACGAACGCTTCAAGGAAGTCTCGGCGGCGTACGACGTTTTAGGCGATAGCACCAAACGCGGAGAATATGACGAAGCTCGACGAGTCGGACCTTCAGGAGCGGGCGGGTTTGCCTCTGGATCTGATGGCTTTAACGTTCATTTCGAAGATTTTGATGATCTTGGTGGCATGTTCGGCAACCTCTTTGGACGCGGCCAACGAGGCCCTGTCTCAATGCGCGGTGTCGATCAAGAAACGCGCATACACCTTGGCTTTCGTGATGCAATCGATGGAGTTACGACCACCGTCTTGCTTGGAGGTGTCAGCGATGGAGAGCAGCGCCAAGTAAAAGTTCGAATTCCCCCCGGTGTGGACGATGGGCAACGTATTCGTTTAGCAGGAAAAGGTGGAGCTGGACGCAATGGGGGTCCGGCTGGAGATCTCTACGTAATAGTCGAAGTCGCACCAGATGCAATGTTTGGCCGTAAAGGACGGCATCTCACTCTGCTTATCCCCGTGACGTTTCCTGAAGCGGCCCTTGGATCAGAAATTAAGATTCCTACTTACGATCATTCAACTGTCACACTAAAAATTCCACCAGGTACCAAGTCGGGTACGACGTTTCGGGTGAAAGGACGAGGTGTAGCCACCCCGAAGACAACCGGCGACCTGTTAGTCACGCTTGAGATTGCCGTTCCGACTGAGTTAAGCCCAAAGGAAAGAAAAGCGCTTGAAGCACTAAGTGAGGTCACCGATTGGTCACCTCGAAACGAACCACAAGAGGAGGGGTGATTGTGGGCCCAATATCAATGACGCCTGACCCAGATAGAGCCGTGTACGTGATTTCCGTCGCAGCAGAACTGGCCGGCGTTCATGCACAAACTCTCCGAATATATGAACGAAAAGGATTGGTTGAACCTGCGCGGACCCCTGGGGGAAGCCGGCGGTACAGCGAAATAGATATAGCGCTACTCCGGCGGATCCAAGAATTAACCAACGAAGGGTTGAATTTGGCAGGAGTAAAGCGTGTTCTTGCCCTAGAACGACGTTTAACGCAACTTGAAACAGAAATGAAGCAGCTTCGAGCAGCGGCAAACGCAACCGTCATGGAGACGCACCGTCATTATCGACGAGATTTAGTGCCCCTCGACCAGTCTGTTGTTCCTTGGTTAGATCCGCGACGGCGCCGCTGAGACCTTGCTGTGCGTTGTTTTCCCTCATAAAACAAAATAAAAGGGTCTTAATTCGTCCTAGAAAAGTTAGGTTCCGCAATTAGGATCTGACAACGTCAGCAGATGACGTTTGGAGTGTTCCTTGCCGGGATCAATAGTGGTTGGTACTCAGTGGGGCGATGAAGGCAAGGGCCGAGTCGTCGATATTGTCGCGAAAGAGTGTGCCCATGTGGTGCGCTACCAAGGCGGACACAATGCGGGGCACACGCTTGTCGTCGATGGAGAAGTGTTTGCCCTGCAACTTATCCCTAGTGGAGTTTTATATGACCACGTGGTGCCAATCATTGGCAACGGCGTTGTAGTCGACCCCTACGTCCTTCTGGCAGAAATCGATACCTTGACAGCCAAGGGCGTTGATTGCCAACGTTTGTTGTTGAGCCCTCAAGCCCATTTAGTGCTTCCTTATCATCAGATTCTTGATGAATTAGCAGAAAGCCAGTTGGGCGACAACAAAATTGGTACGACTAAACGTGGGATCGGTCCTGCCTATGCTGACAAGGCATCGAGGGTCGGCATACGTGTTGAAGATTTACTTGATCCCGACCATTTGAGGTCCAGGCTGCGCAGTGCCTTAGCTGAACGGAACGTCATTCTCCGAGATATATACGGTCACGAAGGTGTGGATCCCGACCAACTGGCCGACGAGCTAATTAACGAAGTTGCACCCCGTATAGCTCCCTATATAGGGGACACCATTGGTCACCTACATGATGCCCTTCATGCTGGACAACGAGTTTTGTTCGAAGGGGCACAAGCAACTTTCTTAGACCTCGACCACGGGACGTACCCATTCGTTACTTCATCGAACCCTGTAGCTGGATATGCGCTTGTTGGCGCGGGAATTGGGCCGGGAGCGATTGACCAGGTGATAGGGATCGCCAAGGCTTACTTGACGCGAGTTGGGTCAGGTCCTTTCGTTACCGAACTAGAAGATGAAGTGGGCGACCACCTTGTTGAAGTTGGTAAAGAATTTGGAACCAATACCGGACGGCGGCGACGGACTGGATGGTTTGATGCAGTCATGGCACGTCAAGCGGTTCGGCTGAACGCCTGCACTGAAATTGCGCTGACCAAATTAGACGTTCTAGACCAGTTAGAAACAATAAAAGTTTGCGTTGCTTACGAAGTAGACGGTCAACGATACGAATACCTTCCCCATCTTCGACGTTTGCACGATAAAGCCACGCCGGTCTATGCGGAATTCCCTGGATGGAAGACTGATCTATCGGGAGCAACAGAACGGAATGATCTGCCTCGAGAAGCAGTCGAGTACATATCGTTCCTGGAACGGCAGATGGGTGTGCCAATTCGATATGTATGTGTAGGACCGGGCAGAGAGCAATACTTACGGTTTGCAGCATGAAAGTTTGCGTGGTCGGTTCTGGTGGTCGGGAACATGCATTTGTAAAGAGTCTCTCCAATGATTCAGAAGTTGTTGCAGCGCCGGGCTCAGGTGGCATCGAAGGAAGTACCAGCCGCCCTGTTATGGAGATCGACGCTGATCTATACGTAATTGGTCCGGAAGTTCCTCTCGTAAACGGGCTTGCAGACGAGCTTCGATCGGCTGGCTGCAATGTCTTTGGCCCTGGAAAGAGTGGGGCTCGGTTAGAAGCCTCAAAAGCTTGGATGAAAGATCTAGTTCAGGCAGCAGGAGTCCCAACTGCACGGTACGCATCTTTTGACCAAGGCCAAATAGAAGAAGCAATTGAATTCTTAATAACCTTCGAACCGCCCTATGTCATCAAAACGAATGGGTTAGCCGCGGGTAAAGGTGTTCTCGTCACGAACAGTTACGACGATGCTGTCATGGATATAAAGCAGAAGCTGTCTGGGGCGGCTTTCGGAGATGCTGGTCGACGAATTGTTATCGAAGAGGGGCTCACTGGACCTGAGTTGTCATTGTTTGCATTGTGCGACGGGGAAAAGGCTGTCTTGATCCCCACTTCTGCGCAGGACCATAAGAGGCTGCTTGACGATGACCGTGGTCCAAATACTGGAGGCATGGGTTGCTATTCACCCGTGCCAAGCATGAGTCAAGCTGATCTTGAAGTGTTAATGGATATAGCAGTTCATCCCACAGTCCAAGAACTCAAAAAGCGTGACATTGACTACAGAGGAGTTCTGTTCGCAGGATTCATCTTGACCCCGGACGGGCCAAAGTTGTTGGAATACAACGTCCGCTTTGGTGACCCTGAAGCTCAAGTTATATTGCCTCGGTTCGAAAATAGTTTGAGCGAAATCTTGCTCCAGGTTGCGCAGGGAAACCTCACAATTCAACCGAAGGTTTCGTCTGATGTGATGGTCACTGTTGTTCTCGCGTCAGAGGGCTACCCATCGTCGCCTAGAACGGGTGACGTTATCCATGGTTTGGATGAAGCGAGAGCGATTGAAGGGGTAACGGTGTTTTGCGCCGGTGTCGAATCAAATGTCGAGGGTGAATTACTCACTAATGGTGGTCGAGTGCTCAACATTTGTGGCCGGGCCGCCACATTAGATGCGGCTCGTGAGCTGGCGTATCAGGCAACGAATTTGATCTTCTGGCCAGGGATGCAACATCGAACTGATATTGGTGCTTCGATTGAGAGGGATACCAACCGGGAGGTAAAGAAGTGAAGGTAGCTATTTTGATGGGTTCACCTCGCGACGGAGACAAGATGGCCGGTGCATCAGAGATGCTTGAACGCTTTGATGTTCCGCATGAAGTTCACGTCATGTCAGCTCACCGGACTCCTGAGAAGGTGGCTGAACTTGCTTCCAATGCTCGAGATGATGGGTACGGCGTAATTATTTGTGGAGCAGGTATGGCAGCGCATCTTGCGGGTGCTGTGTCAGCGCACACGACATTGCCTGTCATTGGTGTCCCTTTGTCAGGCGGTGTAAACGGAGGTATTGATGCTTTGCTTTCCACTGTCCAAATGCCACGAGGGATTCCCGTTGCGACCGTAGCTGTCGATGGGTCAGCGAACGCTGCGGTATTAGCGGTTGAGATTTTGTCGTTGAGCAACCCAGATTTAGTTGATCGACTCAAATCGTTCAGGGATGAAGGTGCGAGGTGACAGCGGCTAAACCTACGGTGGCCAATGTTTTGGCGACCCGGTATGCATCTCCGGAAATGGTGGTGATTTGGTCAGCTGAAAATAAAGTCGTGTTAGAACGCGAACTTTGGCTAGCAGTCCTCGAAGCTCAAAAAGATTTGGGTATTGAAATTGATGACGCTGTGGTTGATGCATACCGATCAGTCATAACTGAGGTTGACCTCGACTCGATAGACCGACGAGAACGCGTGACGAAGCATGATGTCAAAGCCCGCATCGAAGAGTTTTCTTCTCTAGCTGGGTATGAACACATCCATAAAGGCCTTACGTCGCGAGATCTCACAGAAAATGTTGAGCAATTACAAATCAAACGCTCGCTAGTGCTGATTCAAACTCGACTAATTGCTGTTATCTCTCGTCTTGCAGAACTGGCTGTCCAGTACCAAGAAACGTCCATAACTGGGCGTTCACACAATGTTCCAGCTCAAATGACCACGTTAGGTAAGCGTTTCGCCAACTTGGGTCAAGAAACTGTCCTTGCATATCAACGTGTAGAAGACCTGCTGAACAAATATCCGTTGCGTGGGTTAAAGGGACCGGTTGGCACCCAACAAGACCTGCTCGATCTTTTCGAAGGAGATGCTACGAAAGTCGCAGAACTAGAGGAACGAGTTGCCAGCCAATTAGGGTTCAGCGAAACATTGCAAGCGGTGGGACAGGTGTATCCCCGTTCGCTTGACTTAGATGTTGTTAGTGCACTGACGCAAACAGTGAGTCCTTTAGGCAATATCGCCCTGCAGGTTCGTCTTATGGCTGGGTTAGATTTAGCGACCGAAGGTTTTAGTGAAGGCCAAGTGGGCTCATCTGCCATGCCTCACAAGATGAACGCGCGGTCGGCTGAGCGTGTGAACGGCTTTGTGTCAATTCTCCGAGGGCATTTGACAATGGCTGCATCCATTGCTGGCGACCAGTGGAATGAAGGCGACGTTAGTTGTTCAGTCGTTCGACGCGTGGTGCTTCCTGACGCTTTTTTTGCGATTGACGGAGCCATTGAGACCACATTGACTGTTCTTGACGGTTTCGGGTCTTACGGCAATGTTATTGATCGAGAACTTGAACGATACTTGCCCTTTCTTGCTACAACCCGACTGTTGGTGGCGGCAATTAAAGCGGGAGCTGGTCGTGAAGAGGCTCACGAGATTATAAAAAAACATGCAGTCGCCGCTGCATTGGAAATTCGCGAAGGTGTTTCTGGCGAAAACGATCTTCTCCAACGGCTGGTAGATGATCCGCTTCTCCCGTTGGATAAGGAAACCATGGAGGAAGTCCTGTCTGACCATGGGGCTTTCATTGGCCTTGCTGGCTCCCAAGTGTCGGATTTTGTAGCTACTGCAAGCAAAATTAATTCTGAATATCCTGGGGCAGGGTCCTACCGCCCATCCCCCATTCTCTAGTAGATAAGAGCTGTGAGCGAACTTCAATTACTTCATAGTGGCAAGGTGCGAGAGATGTACATCGTTGATGATGAGCATCTGCTGATGGTGGCGAGTGACCGGATTTCAGCGTTTGACGTCGTCTTCAATGAGCCGATCCCCGACAAGGGAAAGGTTCTTACTGCGATGACGGTGTGGTGGTCTGACTACTTAGATGACGTTGCTCCTACCCATCTTGTTTCAGCCGACCCAAATGATTTCCCCGACGCGGCTAGGCGACCAGAATGGGATGGCCGAGCTCTGCTGGTTCGGAAAGCAGAAATGTTGCCCCTCGAATGCATAGTGCGCGGCTATATAACTGGGTCCGCGTGGAAGGAATATCAGACATCTGGGACCATGCATGGCTCCACTCTGCCCACCGGCTTGCTAGAAGCGGAACAATTGCCAGAGCCGGTTTTTACTCCTTCAACCAAAGCTACGGAAGGCCATGACATAAATATCAGTTATGAAGAAGCGGTAAATATCGTGGGGGCCGATTTGGCTTCCACGGCGCGATCAATTTCTGTTGAGGCGTATAGGCGAGCATCTGAACATGCCGCAGAAAACGGTGTCATTATCGCTGATACCAAGTTCGAGTTGGGCATTGTTGATGGACAGATGGTGATAGCAGATGAACTGCTGACACCAGACTCGTCCAGATTTTGGCCGGCAGAAAATTGGGACCCGGGTGCAACGCCGGTTTCTCTTGACAAGCAACCAGTTCGAGATGCTACCGAGGCCACTGGTTGGGACAAGTCACCGCCGCCGCCACCTCTTTCGAGTGAGACTGTAGATGCGACCCGTGATCGCTACGTCACTGCTTATGAGCGAATTACGGGCGAATCATTCACACAGTGGGTAGGGCAAAGCTGATGCAGTTCGAAGCCAAGATAGAAGTCTCACCGCGTGACGGGATTGCGAATCCTGAAGGATCAACAATTGAACGGTCGTTACCTGCACTGGGCTTTGAAATGACCCGTAACGTTCGTGTCGGTAAGTTAATCCGCTTCGAAGTGGAAGCGGAATCTGCCGATGCAGCACGATCGCTTGTCGAAGATATGTGTAATCGTTTTCTAACAAACCCTGTGATCGAGGATGCAGCGGTGGAAGTGCTAGAGACATGACCCAGCGCGTGGGCGTCATTCGTTTTCCAGGCACCAACTGCGAATTTGACACTATCGATGCGGTCCGGGCGCTTGGCGGCGAAGCTGAGATCCTTTGGCACAGTGATTCATCGATAAAGAACGTTGATGCGATAGTGATACCAGGAGGGTTCGCACACGGTGACTACTTACGATGTGGTGCTATCGCAAGGTTCTCCCCAGTTATGGAAGCAGTGTCCGATTTTGCTCTAGCAGGCGGTCCGGTACTAGGTATCTGTAACGGATTTCAAGTGTTAACCGAAGCGGGCCTCTTGCCCGGAGCCTTGCAGAAAAATGCTGGAATGAAGTTTCTTTGTTCCATGCAGCAAATCGAATTCGTATCAACCCAAAATGTTGTTGGAAAGGGCTCTCAGGTAGGAGACCGTTTGCAAATTCCCATAAATCATTTTGAAGGTAATTATGTGTGCTCTCCTGAAGTTCTTTCGAGGTTAGAAACTCAAGAACAAATTGTGTTTCGGTACACCGACAACCCAAATGGATCAATAAAAGATATAGCTGGCATATGCAACGAAGCCGGGAACGTTGTTGGCATGATGCCGCATCCAGAAAGAGCTACTTCTGATCTTTTAGGTTCGAATGATGGAGCCGCGCTGATCCAATCTTTTCTGTCGGTTTGACCGGCTCTTTGGACAAGGCTTTTGATGCCCACTACCTGCAATTAGCTAAGACCTATTAACGAGCGATGCGGTAGGCAACAATCCTTCGAAAGGCATCCATAAGAATTTTGGCACCGCGGCTAAGTTTGGGGCGTGAGCGCCGCCCCAGAAGATGCATCAGTTCATCGGGCACTTGGCCTAAGCGATGAGGAATACGAGCAAATCCATGAGCTCCTTGGTCGGCACCCGAATCATCTCGAGTTGGCCATGTACTCAGTCATGTGGTCGGAACATTGTTCTTATAAATCTTCGAAAGTCCACTTAAAAAGACTTCCAACTGAAGCGCCGTGGGTTCTTGTTGGGCCAGGAGAAAACGCTGGAGTAATAGATGTTGGCGATGACATCGCTGTAGCGATTCGAATCGAAAGCCATAATCACCCGTCTGCCATTGAGCCTTACCAAGGCGCGGCGACAGGAGTCGGCGGCATTTTGAGAGATATCTTCACCATGGGCGCGAGACCAATAGCTGTTATGGATCCCCTTCGATTTGGTCCTCTTGATGATCCTCGTAGCCGATGGATTGCTGAAGGGGTGATTAGCGGCGTTTCTGGGTACGGCAATAGTGTCGGTGTTCCAACGGTCGGGGGCGAGATCGTCTTTGACGAAACATACAAAGGCAATCCGCTGGTCAATGTCCTTGCCATGGGTGTGCTCCCATCGGAACGCCTTGTACTTGGCCAGGCAAGTGGGATCGGGAATCTAGCGATTTTGCTGGGAGCCGCTACTGGGAGAGATGGGATAGGAGGCGTTAGCGTCCTCGCTTCAGCGGGTTTTGATGAAAACTCGGAAGGTGCCGATAAGCGCCCAAGCGTCCAAGTGGGAGACCCATTCGAAGAAAAAAGACTTTTAGAAGCATGTCTCGAACTTCTCGACGAAGGACTAGTAAGCGGGATCCAAGACCTAGGTGGTGCTGGCATTACTTGCGCAACGAGTGAAACAGCTTCTCGAGGTGGGGCAGGCATGGATGTTGATGTTTCGGCGATCCACTCCCGCGAAGAAGGTATGGAGCCATTCGAGTTAATGACCTCTGAGTCTCAAGAAAGAATGCTTGCGATCGTTGAACCCAAGCATCTTGAGAAGGTTCTGCAAATCTCAGCCCAATGGGAAATAACAGCCAGCGTGATAGGTCGCGTGACTGGAAACGGACAGTTGCGAATCATGGATGGCTTTGAGGGAGAAGTCTTAGCAGAACTACCTGCATCAACTCTCCATGACGATGCCCCTGAATACAACCGACCTATGTCGCCGCCAGATGATTTGACCGAGCGGAGATTACGCGATGCTTCGCAAGGCCCAGCTAACTGTGTCGAAGATCTATTGGCATTAGTTTGTGACCCCTCTTGGGTTTACAGCCAATATGACCATCAGTTGTTCCTCAACACAGTTGTAGGTCCTGGAAATGACGGGACGCTCCTTCGGCTAAGACACCCCTCGACAGGGGAAGAAACTGGGAGGGGTTTGGCGATGTCTACCGACGGCAACCACCGATGGTGCTACGTCGATCCGCGCCAAGGCACAAAAATGATTGTTGCTGAAGCCGTTATGAACATTGCTTGCGTAGGCGCGAACCCCCTGGCGGTAGTCAATTGTTTGAATTTTGGCAATCCTGAACATCCAGAAATCATGTGGCAACTTTCAGAATCAGTTGATGGCATGTCGGAAGCCTGCATTGCGTTCAATGCGCCAGTAGTGGGCGGCAACGTCAGCTTGTACAACGAAACAAACGCGGTTGATATAGCCCCAACCCCAGTTATTGGCGTTCTTGGTGTGCATCCAGATCTATCAGAACCACCACCAGGTATTGGTTTACCGGCAGATTCTCTATTGCTGGTGCTAGGTCAAGAACCTGAGTCAGATGTTCCAATGGGGGGAAGTCGATGGGCATGGGAAGTCGGCGGTTGCAAAGACGGAGTTCTTCCTGAATTTGACCTCGACCATGCTGTTCGGACTGCTGCTTTCGTCGCTGAATCAGTTCAGAAACAGAGACTGAGGGCTGTCCATGACATTGGAGAAGGTGGTCTTGCAGTAGCGCTCGCAGAGATGGCTATTCGATCTGGCATCGGCGCCAAAATAAAGAACCATGACAACCATGTTTCGATGTTCAACGAATCAGGAGGACGAGTTCTCGTTGCAATCGAAAACAGAGATTTGGATGATTTCGTAAAGACAGCCGCCACCAGAGGAGTTACTGCAAAGGTCATCGGAGAAACGGGTGGTTCATCCATACAGTTCGGGCCCATGGTTGACGTATCTCTCGAGAGTTTGACGGCAGCTTCCGAAAATCAACTACCTGAAGCATTAGGTCAGGGAACTGTCAACGCATGACAGATGAAATCCGAGAAGTAGAAATAAACAAACCACGAGAAGCTTGCGGCGTTTTTGGAGTACTAGCCCCAGGGCGTCCCGTGGCTCACCAGACGTACCTTGGCCTGTATGCCCTTCAACACCGAGGACAAGAATCAGCTGGGATTGGAGTGAGTGATGGTGCCAGCGTCACAGTCGTTAAAGACATGGGCCTTGTGTCAAGTGCCTTCGATGACCGAATACTTGCAGCTTTAGAAGGAAATATTGCGATTGGCCACACTCGTTATTCAACAACAGGTTCAAGTTCTTGGCGAGCGTCGCAACCTTTTTACCGTGATGTGGGTGACCTCGAATTCGCTCTGGCCCATAACGGAAATCTCGTAAACACGGCGGAACTTGCGGCCGAAGCTGGGATGCTCGACGGAACTGTCACTAGTGATAGTGATCTAGTTGCTGAATTGGTTGCTGTGGAACTCGCAAGTGGCAAAGCTCCTGCGGGGAACGAACTTCCCTGGGCTTTAGAACGTGTCTTGCCGCGGCTCAAAGGTGGGTTTTCCTTCGTAGCTATGGACCGTCATCACCTAGTAGGCGCGCGAGGCCCAGAAGGATTTTGGCCTCTGTGTCTAGGGCGACTAGATAACGGCTGGGTAGTCGCATCTGAAAGCCCAGCGTTAGACACGGTTGGCGCCCATTTTGTGCGTGAGGTTGACCCCGGCGAGATGATTGTTATTGATAGTGCTGGTTGGACGTCTCATCAACCGTTCAGCAATCCTGACCCAAAATTGTGTGTATTTGAATTTGTATATTTTTCACGCCCAGACACGGTGTTATACGGACGCAACGTGCACTCGGCGAGACAACGAATGGGAGAACAATTAGCTGATCAAGCTCCAGCCCAGGCAGATCTTGTGATGCCAGTACCCGAGTCTGGTATCCCGGCGGCTCAGGGATTTGCCAGGGCAAGCGGTATCCCTTATCGAGATGGACTAGTTAAGAATCGTTACATCGGCCGAACCTTTATCGCCCCCTCCCAAGAGATGAGAGCTTTGGGAGTCAAGATGAAACTCAACCCGATTAGGCACAATATTGAAGGCCAGCGACTGGTCGTTGTTGATGACTCGATTGTTCGCGGAACCACCACGCGAGCGATAGTTGAAATGCTCCGCGCAGCAGGAGCCGCAGAGGTGCATTTAAGAATTTCTTCCCCGCCCTATAGGTGGCCATGCTTTTACGGGATGGACACAGGTACGCAGGCAGAACTGTTGGCTGCGAACTTAACAATGGATGAAATCCGCGAATACCTAGGTGTTAACTCCATTGCCTACCTAGAACTCGACCGTTTGATTGACGCTACCGGGGCCGCGGGTGCTGGATTTTGTACGGCATGTCTGAATGGCCAGTACCCCGTAGAAATCCCAGATGATATTGGGAGGGATGTCTTGGGAGAACGACAAGATGACCAAGGATCAGCTTTCATATCGGTCTCACAAATGGAGCTTGGTCAATGAGTCCCGATGTCACTTACTCCGACTCTGGAGTTGATATAGACAAAGCAGATGAGGCCGTGCAACGGCTGATCCCACATGCACGATCAACTTTTCGAAAAGAGGTCTTGAGCGACGTTGGAGGGTTTGGATCAATTGTTGCTATCCCTGATGGATATCAAGAACCCGTATTGGTATCTGGCAATGATGGAGCCGGAACCAAGACTCTTGTAGCGAAACACCTGGGCAAATACGACACTATTGGTATCGATGTGGTTGCAATGTGTGTTGATGACATCGTCACTTCTGGAGCTGAACCACTGTTCTTCTTAGATCAGCTAACCGTGGGAAAAGTCGATCCCGAAGTGATCGAACAACTTGTCATTGGCTTTGCCGAAGGCTGTATAGCTGCTGGTTGTGCATTAACAGGTGGCGAAATTGCTGAACATCCAGACTCAATGGCTGACGACGATTTTGACGTAGCAGGTTTTGCTGTTGGAGTAGCAGAACGAGCTGACTTACCAAACGAATCATCAGTTGTTCAAGGCGACTTATTAGTAGGTCTTGCTTCACCAGGCTTGCGTTGTAATGGATACAGTTTGGCGCGACGGGTCTTGATGCATCACGGTGATACAGATCAACCTGCATGGCCTGGCGCTGAGTTGTCACTTGGTGACGAATTACTGCGTCCATCAGTTATATATGCACCAACGGTTCTAAGTGCATTCCGTCAGCACGAAGTACACGCCGCGGCGCATATAACAGGTGGCGGACTTGTGGGGAACCTTAAACGTGTGATCGGAGACCAAGTAGATATAGGCCTAGACGTGCAAACATGGCGTCGTCCGAAAATCTTTGACGAGATTGCCAGCCAAGGTCCTGTATCTGAGGCAGAAATGCGAAACGTTTTCAACCTAGGAATTGGGATGGTTCTGATAGTTCCTAGCGACCAAATAGATGCGATCATGAGCCTTGCCAACACGAACGGACATGAAGCCTGGACTATTGGGCAAGTTACTGAAGGCCATGGAACAGTGGGGTGGATGGACTAATGACCGAACTTGACCCTCTACGAGTGAAACTTAAAGAGCATCTGCTTGCTCACGCTGTGAAGACCGGCGATTTTGTTCTGAAATCAGGGCGGAAGAGCAGCTGGTTTATTGATGGTAAACAAACGGTTTGTACGCCCCAAGGAATTCAACTTATTGCGGAAATTATTTTGGGCGAAGTAAACGGTATCGACGCTTTTGGCGGTTTAACCATGGGGGCTGACCCTGTTGCTTATGGTGTCGCAGCGATAGCTGCTGACCGTGGCCAAGAAATTCGAAGCTTCAGCGTCCGAAAAGAATCAAAAGATCACGGTGTTGAGGGTCGGATAGCTGGTGCACTGCGTAAAGGAGACCGTGTAGCTATTACCGAAGATGTTGTGACTAGGGGAGTATCACCTCTAGAAGCAGCTGAAGCAGTTCGAGCTTTTGGCGCAGAACCTGTGATGATTATTTCGGTTGTGGACCGCGGTGGTACATGTGAACAGCTTGCTAAAGAGGCTGGAATCAGCTTTCACACACTTTTGACAGCTCCTGATTTGGGCTTTGAATATGAGGGTCCTTAAAACAAATGCGATAGGACTGTTTGGACAAGTCCAATCCTCCCGCCACAATAGAGCGCTCGCATCCCGCACCAGGAGAATCGATGTCGCGACCCACAGCTGCTTTCTCGGCCACTTTAGAAGTTGAGCTTGCTCATGAACCAGGCACCCTCGGGCGACTGTGTACGGCGATTGGTGACGTCGGTGGAAATATTCGAAGTCTTAGAGGGTTTACCGTAACCGGTGGATCTTTACGTGAAGAAGTAGTTGTTGACGCAGCTAGTGAAGCTCATGTCGAAGACATCTGTGAGGCAGTCGATGGGCTCGAAGGAGTCAAGGTTATTAGCGCAGTTGACAGGACCTTCAAGATTCATGAGGGAGGGAAACTTGAAACCATCAGTCGGATTCCCTTGCGAGACGCTGACGATTTATCGATGGCATACACGCCCGGAGTGGCCCGGGTCTGTATGGCGATCCATCATGATGAAGCAGCATCGCATGAATTGACAATCCGAAAAAACACAGTAGCGATCGTCAGCGACGGTACTGCTGTACTCGGACTGGGTGATATTGGGCCAGCGGCGGCTATGCCGGTGATGGAAGGTAAAGCTCTTCTGTTCAAAGAATTCGCTGACGTGGATGCATTCCCGATTTGTTTGGATGTGGATACACCCGAAGAAATCATTGAAACAGTGATTCGGTTAGCCCCAACCTTTGGGGGTATTAATTTAGAAGACATAGCAGCCCCTGGTGCTTTTGAAGTTGAGGCACGTCTGCGTGAAGCCCTTGATATACCGGTCTTCCACGACGATCAACACGGCACAGCAGTTGTCGCGTTAGCTGCATTGGAAAACGCGGTTCGTATTACTGGTAAAGAGTTTAAAAACCTGCGTTGTGTCATATTGGGGGCAGGCGCCGCTGGCGTTGCTTGTGCAAAAATCCTCTTAGGCCGAGGGATCGGCGATGTGGTCGTGTGTGACCGAAAGGGCACCATTTATCCCGGTCGAGAAGATATGAATACCGCCAAAGAATGGATCGCTGAGAATACAAATAGCGATCAGATTGCCGGCACGGTCGCCGAAGCAATGGCTGGAGCCGATGTCTTCATGGGTCTTAGCGGCCCTGGGCTTATTACGCGAGATGACGTCGCAGCGATGGCTGACAAACCCATTGTGTTTGCTATGGCTAATCCTGACCCCGAGATTCTTCCCGAGGAGATAGGCGATATTGCCGCTGTGGTGGCCACGGGTCGTAGCGACTATCCGAACCAGATCAACAACGTTCTTGCATTCCCGGGAATCTTTCGCGGTGCCTTTGACGCCTCAGCCGCGGACATCACTGAAGGAATGAAAATTGCGGCAGCGTCAGCTATTGCTGCTGCTGTTTCAAGTGATGACCTTGCACCTGACTTAATTATTCCCACAGCGTTTGACCGTTCCGTAGTGCCAGCAGTTTCTTCTGCGGTCGCTGCAGCAGCAAAAGAAGATGGGGTAACTCGCTCCTCGACAAGGAACCCCCTGGACGGAGCCTAAAATTACTAGAAGTCAGGGGCTTGTACCCCTGACTTCTTAGCGTGGTCGGGACCGGCGTCGATCCGGTGACCTCACGCTTTTCAGGCGCGCGCTCTGCCAACTGAGCTACCCGACCGCGGTCCCGACGGGATTTGAACCCGCGACCTCCGGCTTGACAGGCCGGCGTGAACTCCAGACTTCACCACGGGACCAACCGTGGTTGCCCTAGATAACCAAGGGCAAGAGATTGAATTCTGGCGTGGCGGATGTCGTATTGCAACCTGATAGGCCTTATTCACGTTTACTTGTTGTTTTGAAATCGTTGGTTTAACTCGTCTGGTTGAGCGGGACGCATCAGTAACTCGAGTGCATTCCACAACGTTCGTGACACTGGATCGAACAGAATCGGGAAAATCAGTCCTATTGGAGCTGCGATTAAAAGCAAAAACGAGGTTGAAACATCGGTGCCAAACACGACTAGAGCTAAAGACACCACCGTAAGAACTAGAGCCGAGCTGACCACCGTGTTTACAGCGACCGCCCCTAAAGAGTGACCCTCCATGCGCTCAAAGTGCAAGCCACAATTTGGGCAATCTTCCACCATGGCAAACATGCCCCAAGTTGTGAATAAGCCGCGGCAACCGCAGACACCACAAGCCAAGGTCAGGCCGCGCCAAAGAGTTTTCATATGTTCCGGATGACCTTTTTCATCTGACGAGCCAAATCGCCACGTTGTCCAATCTTCACTGTGTCAAGACCCCGCCAAATTGCCAACATTTGTAGCTCGCCAGCAAGAGCTTCAATGGCTTGTTCGTTCATCCTGTTTGCTTCAGAGTAAACCCCCAGCACGTTCAAAACTCCAGTTTTCATGTCAGCCTTTACATCAACTCTCGCAGATAGTTGGTTGGCGTGAAGAAACGGTAAGACGTAGTAACCATGAACACGTTTGGCCGCGGGTACATAGATTTCCAAACGGTATTTGAAATCAAATAATCGTTGAGTTCTTGGTCTGAACCACACCAATGGATCGAAGGGACTGAGAAGTACAGACTTTGACATTTCGTCCGTAATTTTCGCGTTAGCTGGGAGATAAGCAGTGCGATCCCAACCTTCAACTTGAGCTGCGATTAACTCCTGACGCTCTACTAACTCCATCACACGTTGCCGCCCATCAATTTTTGGCAATCTGAAGTAATCGATAAGGTCCTCTGTGCTAGCGATACCAAGGTGATGTGCTGCTCGCCGAATTAACTCGTGGTGGGCATCGATTTCGGAAATCGAATCGTCTAAGGCGTTCGTACCCAGAACCTTTGATGTCTGGTCGTAAAAGCGTGTGAAATTGTTTCTGTGACTTACGGATACTTCACCGACCCAAAATAACCATTCGAGCGCGACTTTTGATTCCGACCAGGCCCACCAAGTCCCACCTTTCGGTTTGCTTTCGAGTTGCCCGGCACTCACTGGTCCGTGTTGCTCTACATAGCTTGCAACCTTCTTAATAAAGTCCGGATTTTCTGCCGCAAACTTTCTAATCCCCCCCCAGACTTCGCCTCGTTCGGCCCGACGCATGCGCCAAGTGAATAGAGATAAATCTTTGACCGGTAAATAGCTGGCTTCGTGACACCAATATTCCGTCAATTCGCGACGGTCATAAGCTGCGTCTTGAAGAAGCCTTGAGAGATTGTCGTGACAGCCGCCAAGGCGGGCTCTAAGTACAAGTAAGTGAGAGCGGGCGATCGCATTTACTGCGTCAATTTGCAAAACACCGAGCTTGGCGAAAGCCCATCGTAGATGTCTGATATCCAGACGATTTGAAGAGAACCGGGTGGTGGTTTGTAACCCTTGAGCAGATACCGCTACAGAACGAGCCTGAGCTGATGACAACTCAATATGTTTAACAACCGACATCTCTAGATGAAGGTTTTAGAACAAAACCCTCAGCGCTCTTCTTTAAAGATCACGTGTTCTCGGATTACTGGGTCATACTTTTTGAGCTCAATCCGCTCACGACTGTTTGTTTTGTTCTTACGTGTGGAATACGTATAGCCAGTCCCAGCTGTCGACTTGAGTTTGATTACAGGTCGCTTGTCGCTTTTCGCCATCAGACTTTCTCCCCACGACGTCGTAGATCAGCCAATACTGACTCGATCCCACGTTTGTTGATGATCTTGATGCCCTTAGCGCTCACCGTCAAAGTTACGTGTCGTTTTTCATTTGGCACATAGAACTTTTTCTTCTGAATATTTGGCTTAAACCAGCGCTTGTTACGGCGGTGAGAGTGAGAAACGGTAAAACCAGTTGTAGGTCTGCGACCAGTTACTTGACAGACGTTGCTCATAAAAACTCTCAGCTTAAAGAAGTGGTGTGGGACGTCATCGTTATGACGGCTTTTTAGGTTAACAGCGAGGTGAACCAATCACCATCCCCAACTCACCAGACTTCCTATTTACAGATGAGGAATGATCTCCTGGCCGACCTTCTCAAGCACTTCGAATCTAGGATCGAAGTTTGGGAGAATCATTAGTTGATCAAGTCCCCGTTCGTCGAGCTCGACTAGTCGTTCAATTATTTGGTCTGCCGTTCCAACTATGCACGTAGCGTCGATCAGTTCTGGGGTTACAAATCGTTCTTCCTCAGGGATAACCCAACAGTTGTGTCCCGCATGAATTCGCTGATGGATTCGGTCTGGGTCGTAGTCCTCGAGCATTGAGGTGTATTCGTCCCAGATGCTGTCCAGCCTACTTCCCGGTGCGCGACCGAATTGTCGGAATTGATCGTAAGAATAATGAATCGAAGCCATTGCCATTGCCCCCGCTTCTGCCTTTACCCTTGGGCTTTCAATTGTCTCTCCGTCATCGAGTACGACGATTGTTGTAAGAGACACAGTTAGGTAGTCATCTCTGTCTAGCTGTCGGCCTGCTTCCGTAGAACCCCGTTCAATCATCTCCCACATTCGGTCCATTACTTGAGCGTCCGGAGGGATAGACATAACTGCGCCATCACCGTGCTTGCCCGCCAATGCCAGGGACTTTGGACCGAACCCAGAGACATACAGAGGGATCTCGTCATCGAAATTGACGAACCCTTTATCCGGCATGATGTGACGTATCGGGCTTACTTGTCCGTTATAGGAGTGACTTGCCTCCTCACCTTTCAGGAGTGGCTTTAATGTTGTGAGGTATTCGTCAAACTCTGCAATTTTTTGAGGTTTGTGACCCATTATTCGCATAGCCGTATTACCCGTGCCTAAACCAAGAAAGGTTCTTCCGGGTGCCAAGGCGTTGATAGTGGCGATAGATGCTGCGGTGACCGGAGCTGGGCGTGTTCCAGATACCGATACTCCGGTACCGATATTGATCTTTGATGTGCGGTCAGCCACCAAAGCCAGAGCCGCATAGCAGTCGGACCAAAGCATTTGGCTGTCGGCCAGCCAAGCGTGGGAATATCCCAATTCTTCTGCTCTTACGACATAGTCAATATCGCCAACATGTGACGCAACACAAACTCCAATATCCATGACGGCACCCTAGAACAAATTTCTTAGCGTTCGCCTATGGCGAACAAACCACCTTCACGAGACCCAACATAAATTCGGCCGTCCCAAACTGCTGGCGTCGACTCGATACAACCGCCAATTTCAAGCCGCCAAATTTCAATAGGTTCAATCTTTGGTTGTTGAACGCTGTAGGCACGGAGATAACCCCCGCAGTCTCCAACTATTAGAATGTCATCAACAACGACGGGCGAACTCCACAGGGGCCCCTCAAGAAATATTGTCCACAATATTTCTCCAGAAAAACGGTCGACTGACATTAACCGACCCGAGTTTGTGGTCACGTAAAGCACGCCCTTATGTAGAGCTGGGGTACTCCAGATGCCGCCGGGCAAAGTGTCATTTTCGTGTAGAGACCACACCACGGGTGTTTCGGGTTTTCTTGGGTCTAATTTCACTAATTGCCCCACTTCACGTGACCGCGATGTTGAGCGTTCGTATTCTGCGGCGACATAAAGAAAACCTTCGTCATCGATGACGATGGTGGCGTCAATGTCGTCACCCATCCACCACCGGAAAGTTCGTACCGGTGTGTCCCCACCCCGTAATGGCGCTAGGTCCCAACCTTGAACGAGCCCACCGGAATTAGCGAACCAGGCCGTATCACCGGATATCGCTACAGAGTTTTCAATAGAGACGTTGTTGTCGCCCAACGCCCTAAGCAATTCATCATCCCAACCAGGGGTCTGGAAAATTATTTCAGGATCCACGACAACTAGACCCGAACTATCTGTTGATCGATTCAACCGGATTACATGCAGCCAACTATTTTCTCCACCAGTGATGAGATGATCATCAAGGATCAGAGGTGCTGCATCCCAGTCGTCGTTCCACATCATTGGATTGACTTGGCTGCCAGCCAAACTCCAAAGCTCAGTTAGATGATCAGGTCGATCAAATGCCAAGATTCGCAGTTGCCCATCACGTGAACCGCTGTAGATAAGAGGAAAGCCATCGGGGTCCACAGTGAGGGAACCCTTCACGATGTCACCTGTTACGAAGGGCTCGATCACCGGTAAACCCGTAGATGCATCGAGGAGGTGGATACCGCGGTCGTACGCGCCGACAGCAAGCCGCGTTTGGGTTCCCACCTTCCAAACTGCTGGTTGTCCTGTCCACCCAATTCCGCACCAATTCGTAGTACGACCTCCAGTCGTAGACAACGAACACAAGTTGCCTTTTTCGGGGAAGCGCCACAGCACCTCCGGCATTAATGGAACAGGACCACGTCCGTACCACGACCGTGTTGGTGAGCCGCGAAAAGTGAGAAGCCCCTCGACGGTATCGCCCCAAGCAGTTTGGACTTTTTTGGGGTCCCACCACCCTTGATAAGGCTCGCTTGTAGTGGTCACAAGGGGCGCAGAGGGGACCGTTGTTGAACTGCTAAACCAAGTTGTCGAGGTTGTTGTTTGCGGAATGAGAGATGACGAGGTGGTGATCGGCGAGTATGGAAGAGTGGTTCTAGTAGTAACCGGCGCTACTAAAGCCTCAGTTGAACATGCACTGGATAGCAAAAATAGGAATATGACTATGTCCCTCCAAAAAGTTTTTAGAGAACTCGAACGGTTTTTGGACGCGGTTCGGAGAAGTCGAGAGGTCATTATGGCCGAGAGCCTATGCGGCTGGGTGAGATCAGCCGCGCCGCGCAATTTTCATTTAACGTTCATGTTTAGGGAGTAGATCTATATTTGATGAGTTCATCAGACGCGCCAGCCGTAACTAATGCCGTCATTGGGGTCGCCGACGACGATAAGCGAATTCGTCAGGCATTGGAACGCGCACTGAGATCTGAAAGCTATGAAGTTCTGACTGCATCTGATGGTTTGCAGGCCATTGAAATATCTAGCCAATTGGATCTTATGGTTCTCGATCTAACGATGCCTGAGCTTGGGGGGATAGAAGTGTGCCGCCGTTTGCGGTCTCAAGGATCGGAATTGCCAATTTTGCTTCTTACGGCGCGTCATGAAACCGAACATCGAGTTAGAGGTCTTGATTCGGGCGCTGACGACTATCTAGCGAAACCCTTTGCTCTTGATGAACTGTTGGCTCGCATAAGAGCGTTGCTAAGACGTAACAGATCTTCTGACCTTGACCTAGCGCATTTGTCTTTTGCAGATCTTTCGCTGAATAGACAAGCACGACAAGCTCATAGGGATGGTGAACTGTTAGATCTAACAAGAACCGAGTATGAGTTACTTGAACTTTTCTTAGAACATCCCAACCAGGTGCTGACGCGAGACCAGATTTACGAAGCAGTTTGGGGATACGACGCAGCATTGGCGTCGAATAGTTTGGAGGTCTACATCGGGTATCTCCGCCGAAAAACGGAGATAGATGGTGGTCATAGGTTGATACGAACAGTCCGTGGTATCGGGTACGTCCTCAGGTCCGCATGAGTTTCCGTGCCCGAGTAGCCATTTTGATTGCTTTGGTAGTTGCTGTCGCCGTGGCGTGTGTCGCTGGATCTTTTTTGTATTTAGCAAGAGGGCAAGCTGTTGACAGTATTGATTCAAAGTTGCGTGTGAGAGCTACTGACGTCACCCTGCTGGGTGAAAAATTTGGCCGGCCCCAAGAATTTGATCGTCGGCTTTTCGGTAAGTACGTCCCAGACGATGTATTGGTTCAAATTTTTGATGTGAAAGGCCGAATTTGGGCGAGCAATGTTGAGCCGCTCCCTATTCGGCCCGACGACCTCTCGGTTGCCAGAAGGGAACTTAGGTCGCGAATAACAACCGTTGAGATAGAAGGCCATCGAATGCGGGTCCTTACGTTTCCCCTTCTGCTGCCTGGCCGTGCTGCGATTATTGCCCGACCAATGGATGAAGTTGATGCACAACTTGCAGCCTTGTGGCGGATGAGTATCCAAATCTTTGTTATCGGGGTAGCAGGGTCAGGTCTGATTGGGTTTGCGGTCGCGGGGCGCGTAGTGCGCCCAGTTCGGCGCCTCACCGAAGCTGCCACCAGAGTCGCTGACACACAAGATGTTGATCAACCGATCGATGTTAAAAGAGATGACGAATTTGGCCAGCTAGCTTCAAGTTTCAATGAAATGTTGCGGGCACTAAGCCTCTCCAGAGAACAACAGCAACGACTGGTGACTGACGCTAGCCACGAACTTCGTACTCCGATTACGAGTCTGCGCACCAACTTGGAATACATGCAACGAAGTTCTTCGATCGGAGATGATGAGCGAAGACAGATTATGGATGACGTGTTGTTCGAACTTGATCAGTTAACTGGCTTGGTTACTGAACTAGTTGATTTGGCTACAGATCAACACCACATGGACGAAGCAGAGCGCATAGAACTTGATGAGCTAGTTGACGCTGTTGTGCAGCGTCACCAACGGCGAACTTCTTGCAGCATCGTCTACACCGCCACATCCTCACAAATCATGGCAGCGCCCGCATTAATTGAAAGAGCTGTATCAAACATGATCGATAATGCGTTGAAGTGGAATCCACCGAACTCATCGATTCAAGTTGAAGTAGAGAATGGATCGATAAGAGTTTCAGACAAGGGTCCGGGCATACCAGTGGAAGAGCACGAGCAGGTTTTCGAACGCTTTTATCGAACAGAAAGTGCGCGGTCATTTCCGGGATCTGGTCTGGGTCTTTCAATTGTCCGCCATGTAGCTGACAGTTTTGGAGGGCAAGCGCGGATTATCCATCATGATCAACCCGGCACAACAATCGAACTTTCCTTCCCACCATCGGTGTAACCGGATGGCAGAGAGCTATTTGTTGACAGACAAATTGGCACCCCCAACGGGATTCGAACCCGTGCTGCCGGCGTGAAAGGCCGGTGTCCTAGGCCGCTAGACGATGGGGGCTAGCAGGCCCAGACTAGGGCGCCGAAGTCGGGAAACCACCGATCTACGAAATGGTTGCTTAGTTGTTAGCAACTTCAACTAACTCCCCAAGCAAATGACTCAGATAATGATAGATAGCGCTTTGGTGTTGTTGAGGGTCGTCATCGTCAAGAAAATTTGGTTCGTCCTCTTCGCTGACGTCTAAATGCGTGCCGAGCACGAGCCGTAAATCATTGATACTCATGATCCAATAATTCAGAGTTTCCTGGTTAAGTTCGGGATCATCAAGTGTGGTTTCGACCGCATCAAGATGCGAAAGACGTCTTTCTAGAAGCTGGTCTCTCATTGATCTTTGGTATTCCACTTCATGTTGATCGTCATTAGCGTAGGCAGCTGGGTACAAACGTCTCAGTGAAGGATCTACTGCTCCTTCGGGTGCCGTTGAAAGAACCAACTCGCGTAGTTGCTCGATCAAACTTGATAGCAACTGTCGTTCGTCTTCGGTGATTTTGATCTCTACGTTTCCGTTTCGCTTCACCCGGAAACGTCGGTCAAAAAACATCTCAGGAGTCTTTCTGCATAGTTGCCCACAAGCCATATTCGTGAAGTCTGAACACATCGAGTTCAGCTTTCTCTCTTGTCCCGTTTGATACAACAGCTCGACCTTTGTTGTGCACATCAAGCATTAGTTGAGTGGCTTTTTCAGTGCTGTACCCAAATAGTTTCTGAAGGACGTGCGTTACATAGCTCATAAGATTTATCGGGTCGTTCCATACCAAAACAATCCACGGCACATCTTCGTCTGTTGATGCTGTCGGATCGTCATCTTCAGTAAGGACTGGGGCGGTCTCGACTTCGGTCTCAGATTGGCTGTTTACTTGGGTCAGCGGGATAAGCATCTCAGGCCACCTCGATTTGTTGTTTATCGCTAACTAGAAGTAGTCGGATAGTTGCTATCCACAAGAGTGTGGCCCCTGCTATGTGGCAACCCACAAGCAACACGGGCAATTTAGTGAAGTACTGGGTGTAACCAATCGCTGCTTGACCGAGGGTTACGACCAGGGCGATTGAAGCTCGTCGTCTGAACAAACATTTTTCTAGTCGCCGTGCCTTAACAACGAGGAGGAAGGTTAAGAACACGAGGAGCACTACAGCAGAACCATGTATTTTTGCTACGTCCGGAAATGAAAACCCTAAACGAACAACGTTCTCATCTCCGCCGTGAGGACCGCTGGCTGTGACGATTGTGCCTGTCACAATCACGACGACTGTTGCTACGCCAATCGCTAGAGCGTGGTAGCGCAAACCTGTTGGGAACGATGCAGCATTGGAAACGGCGTTACCAGGTCGAGCGATATCTTCGAGCACGACAGAGTTCCAAACCAAAACCATTGAAAGTAAAAAGTGACCCATAACTATTGGTGGGGATAGATGACTCAAGACAGTGATAGCCCCGAGAATGATCTGAGCAGCGACTCCTGCTACAAGGCCTAAAGACCACTTGGTAAGGCGCGCGGAATTTGGTGTCCGTCTCATTGACCCCAAAACCGCAAGAACCACTGCGATTGAAACAAGACCAGTGATGAGTCGGTTGCCGAACTCCACCCAGGCGTGGAAATTTGCTTGTGGAATTAGTTGACCCGGTTCACAATTTGGCCAGTCGCTGCATCCGAGGCCACTACCGCTGAGGCGGACAGCAGCTCCAGATACCACTATTAAAGCAAGGAGCCAAAGGGCTATTTGCGTTAGCCGGTGGTATTGGCGAGGGTTCAAATTAACAATTTCCACAGTCTCGAATTTACGACTCAAATAACATTCTCGGCTAATCAGGCTATCTAGTTGGGTCAGAAGGCCTTAGGGGCGTATCGTGGCGCACGATGGAGCACGGTACAACCACCATCAAAAGTGGTGACGGAGGAGTGATGTCGACACTCTCTGCTTTTGTGGTGCTCACAAAGCCACGCATTATTGAGCTTCTTTTGATTACCACTGTTCCCTCAATGATTCTTGCCAAGGGCGGCATGCCAGACATTTCTTTGGTTCTTTTGACTGTCGTTGGCGGAACTCTCGCTGCGGGTGGCGCGAATACATTCAACATGTACATCGACCGAGACATAGATCGGTTAATGGAACGGACTCAAAGCCGGCCCTTAGTAACTGGTGCCGTGTCTCCCAAGGCGGCTCTGATCTTTGCATTTGTGCTCGAGATTTTGGCGTTTTGTCTGTTTGCAGTTTGGGTGAATTGGCTCTCCGCTGTTCTTGCAGTTGGAGCATGTTTGTTTTATGTCTTCGTTTATTCTCTTTGGTTGAAAAGAACTTCAAAACAGAACATTGTCATTGGTGGTGCTGCTGGCGCAGCTCCGGCGCTGATTGGTTGGGCTGCCGTAACAGGTTCTCTGGACCTCAGCGCATTTATCTTGTTTGCCATTATCTTTTTTTGGACACCACCACACTTCTGGGCCTTAGCTATTAAGTATGCGGATGACTATGAAGCCGCGTCGGTCCCGATGCTTCCGGTGGTCACCAGCATTCGCAGTACAGCTATCCAGATGATTGCGTACACGGTTGTCGTTATGGGCTTGTCACTTTGGTTTCACAGTGTCGCTGGAACTAGTTTCCTTTATTTATCAGTTGCAGTAGCAGGTGGTTTGGCATTCCTGTGGCGTACGATTGAGTTGCTTCGCCGACCTAATTCGGTGCAAGCGATGAAGGTTTTTACATACTCGATCGTCTACCTGGGGGCGCTGTTTATTGCCGTGGCTGTTGATGTGTTGGTATATGGAGTTTCCGCATGAATGTCTCTCAGCAAAATAAGTGCCGAAAAGACTTTGACAGAACAAGCTTTCGAGTTACATGACTGGCAATCTGGTGAGTAAAGTGCACACTCAGCACCTGTGCGGGGTCACCCGCGCATCTGGGCACAGCCAACCATTAGGTAGGCACCACCCCCTAGTTATCGAGGCAGCAATCAGCAGGACACGATGAGCGAAAACACCACCGCTTCAACATCCCCCGGCGTGCCCGTGGAAGACCCCACCCCCTTTGGCTGGCTAACTACGGCTGACCACAAGCGAACTGGACGACTCTTCATTGTCTGTTCGTTGCTATTTCTGGTCCTAGGAGCTGTTCTTGATTTGTTAGTCAGATTGGATCTCACTTCAGCGACCGAGTTTGTAACTCTTGGTGCCGACGGCTTTGCTCAAGGGTTCGCTTTTTCTCGGGAAGCTCTGACGCTGCTGTTCCTAATTCCGGCTTTCCTTGGCGTGTCGATGTATATGGTTCCCTTGCAGATTGGTGCTTCGAACCTGGCGTTTCCGCGCGCCGCGACGGCCTCCTTTTGGACATGGAAAATCTCGGCGGTTGTACTAATTGGCGCCTACCTAGGTAATGGAGGTCCCTACGGCGGCTGGGCTAACGGAGTTGATTTGCATCTCCTTGCCCTGAGTGGGCTTGTAGTTGCTTTACTTTTGGGCGCCATTAGTGTTGCCACAACAATCATGACCATGAGGTCACCGGGCCTCTATATGGATGAAACCCCACCTTTTACATGGTCCTCTTTGGTTTCAGCTTCAATGTTGGTTGTCAGCCTCCCGGTTTTGCTTGGACAGATAGCGATCCTTTACGTAGACCATCGATACGGGCGCGTTTTCTTACTTGGTAACTACGGCGTGTGGGAACGCATTGATTGGATTCATCGAACCCCTCAGCTATTCATCTATGTGGTCCCCGTTCTGGGTGTTGCCGCAGAAATAGTTCTCGCTACCGCCCGTCGTAAGGTATTTGAGCCTCTGGCGATGTATTTCACGATTGGGCTTGTTGGTCTTTTCGGGTTCGGGGCATGGGCCAACTTTGCGATAACTGGAGAAGGTGCTGACATTATTGATGGCTTTGAAGGCGTGGTTTTGGTCGCGTTGTACGGTGGCGCCCTTCTCGGGACAGTGGGGCTACTTGGCCTGTTAGGTCTGGCAATAATCCAAAATCGTAAGTTACCGAAAATCAGCACGTCACTGCTGGCCGCTTTTGGCGCCGGGAAGTTGGTTCTGGTCGGCGCGTTTGTGGGCCTAATCGGAGCCGCAGTTGACTGGCTCGAGATAGCGGGTCGAGGGAACGATGGCAACCCTCAACTTCGTATGACGACTTGGGTAACAGGCCAACAATCTGTATTGATATACGGGGCCGGGCTACTAGGCCTATTAGCTGCCATTCACTGGTGGGCGCCCAAAATTTGGGGCCGCCAGTTGAATGAACTAGTTGGTCTCTTGAATTTCTTAGTTATCGGCACAGGAGCACTTCTTGCGTTCGCCGGCCCCACCCTTTCGGGTCTCTTCACAGAGCAACCAGACTTTGTCTACACAGATCCAGCTACAACTGCTCTATACGCGAACTGGGTTGATGACAGCGGAGCTGAAGGGTTAAGCGCTATCGGAGCTGCAGGAGTCGCGATTCTTATAGCGGGCGCTGGTCTGCTTCTCCTTAACTTGTTTATATCCGTGGGCTTGAAAAAAGGCCTTCAGGCAGATGATGATCCCTGGGGCGCACAATCGCCGGAATGGATGCTGCCATCACCACCACCAATGGGCGAAATAGATGAATTGCCGATGCTCAGCTCAGGAACCCCGTTGCTGGATTCGACTGAAGCTGAGGAGGTAACTACGTGATGTCTGACACCACCCCAACTCTCGCATCTGGACAACCTCAAAGACCCAGAACTCAGCTCGTAGCAACTGGGTTCGCCTGCGCGGCGATCTCAATGATGATGGCAGGGGCGCTTGGTTTCTATATGGCTCGGCGGCATGCTTCAGGCCCCCATCCGGGTTCTGATTGGCTTGACGGTTTAGCCGTCCCAAACCCCCAGTTTGATTACGCACTTCTAACTCTTGTGGCGTCGATGATCACGGCCCATTGGGCATTGTGGGCAAGTAGACGCCGAGACACGGCACATGCTTGGACAGCTATCGCTACAACGCTTGTGTTGGGGCTCGGGTTTATAAATATGGTGATGTATAGCCTCAATCGCATGGGAGTGGAGATAGGCGCTGGGGAATATCAGAATCTTGCGTTTGCGACGACAGGTCTTGCTTTGGCTGTCGTTGTTGTAGGACTCCTTTATCTCGGGCTAATGGGACTTCGGTCTCTTGGTGGCAGCGTGGGGCAGCAAGGAAGTACGGCCTTTGGAGCAGCGGTTTTCTTTTGGGATTTCGCAGCTCTTGTATGGACTGTGACCTGGTACACGGTCTACGTGGTGAAGTAGGGGACTGATGCTCGGAATTGCAAGCAGATACTTTGCTGGACGCATAACACTTGCCACAGCGGCAGCGGTGGCACTTGGGCTCGTTACAGGCATGGATGGCGATGGCCATATCGTCATGTTCGGGACCATAGTGTTAGGCACCGCCGCCGCCGCTTTTGCGCTTCTAGCGGGCTTAGCCTTATCAATTGGCGATGGAGACTCAATAGACAGAGACCGTGCCCACACCCATCCAGCTGTCCCTGCTTGGTGGCCCATCATGGGCGCTATCGGGCTTGGCGTGTTGATGGTTGGATTAGTCGTTGATGGTTTTATCGCGATCCTTGGTATCGCCACGCTGCTCGTTGCAGCGGTCGAGTGGACGTTCAGTTCATGGTCGGAACATTTGTCGACAGATCAGGAAGCTAATGCTGTTGAACGGAAGCGAATTCTTGCTCCGTTTGAAATTCCGCTTTATGGGGCGCTTTCAATCGCCCTTCCTGTTGTCTTAGTCTCCCGAATTCTCTTAACTTCGAGCAAGAACGGAGCCAGTTGGTTTGCAATGATCGCGTCCAGCTTGGTGTTGGCCTTTGCCTTTGTCTTGTACGCAAAGCCCGATCTTCGTAAAGCCGTGGTGGCGTCGGTGCTAGTCCTAGGAGGCTTGGCGTTAATAGTTGGGGGTATTGCGGCCACGGCTCGTGGCGAGCGTGATTTCCATCACCATGGTGGAGGCGGCCACGGCGAAGAAGATCACGGTGAGGAAGATCACGGCGAAGAAGACCATTCGAAGGATGAGCATTCCGCGCCCGGTCAGTACATCCCGGTGGTTATCAAATGAGTGCAAGGATCCATACATCAACCGAGGGCGAAAGCCGAGAAATGCACAAACATCAGTCCGTTATGCGTCGGCTGCTCCGTCTAGTCCCTCTTCTGTTTGGAACAACGTTAATTGCGTCGTGCGCTACAGGACGAATTGACCCAACTGATCCTGTTGGGGAGAACGCCAAACAAATTGACGGAATAATGCGTTTGTCTGGATACATGGCGACTGTCGTTGGCATCTTTGTTGCTGCTGCGGTGGTAATTGTGATCGTCAAGTTCCGTGAACGACCTGGCGATGACCCGAATGAACTGCCAAAGCAAATTCATGGCAACCGAAAGGCCGAGCTGACCTGGACCTTAATCCCGGTCTTCATGCTGGTTTTCCTGGCCATCGTAACCATCCCGACCGTTTTTGACCTAAGCAGTAAAAGCGATGGAAGAACCATCAAAGTTGAAGGCCAACAATGGTGGTGGCAGTTCAGTTACGACGTAGATCAAGACGGGACTGACGACATCGTCACTGCTAACGAGATTGTTATTCCGGTCGGCGAAGAGGTCAATCTAGATATCCGCTCAAATGACGTGATTCACTCATTTTGGATACCTCAACTAAACGGCAAAAAAGATGCTGTCCCAGGGCGAGTTCATCACTGGAGGATTAGTTCACCAGTGCCAGGAATTTTCTACGGCGAATGCACAGAATTTTGTGGGTTGAGTCATGCCAATATGCAGATGCGTGCAGTGGTACTCACCGATGAGGATTATGACGAATGGGTCCGAGAGCAATTAACGCCAGCCAACATTCCAGAAGCTGCAGCAGCTAAGAGCGGCTACGACTTGTTCGGTAGACATTGCATTAGCTGTCACGTAATCAATGGTGTCTATGAGTCAGCAGCCGACGGGAACGCCAACTTGACTTCTGGATATGCACCCAATCTCACCCATTTGATGACCAGAACCTCATTTGCTGGAGCAATCTTTGAACTGTACGAAGAAGACGGCTCCGTCAATATTGCTGACCTTAAAGAATGGATTCGTAATGCCCCTGGCCAGAAACCCGCTCGCCCAGAAAATCGCCAAGGAATGATTTCTTTCGCCGAGACACTTTCAGACAATGAGCTCGACGACCTTGTTACCTATCTAATGACCCTCGGTGGACCCCCACCGTTAATGCCAAGTTGACCCGCACGCAGCGGCTTTCAGGAGATCGATCCCTATGGCCATAACCGAGGAACGCCCAGAAATCCTCGAACTTGAATCTGGAGATACCAGCCCCTCAACGGGCGCGTTCGCGCGCCCCACTAACGCCAGTGGATGGCGAGCATGGGTCTTCACAGTTGATCATAAGAAAATCGGGATTATGTATGGTGCCGTCGCCATGTTCTGGTTTCTGTGGGGAGGCGTCGAAGCCCTTCTCATAAGAGCCCAGCTATTTACTCCCGACGGCACGGTCCTTACGGCTGAGCAATACAACCAAATTTTCACAATGCACGGAACAACCATGGTTTTCCTTGTGATTATGCCGCTAGCAGCTGCGTTCGCTAATTACATCGTCCCGTTGCAAATCGGCGCCCGCGATGTTGCTTTCCCGAGGATGAACGCGTTGGGACTTTGGATCTTCGTATTCGCTGGTATTTTCCTGAACCTCAGCTGGTTTCTTGGCGGCGGGCCCGACGGTGGATGGTTCGCCTACGCCCCCAACACTGGAGTTACATATAGTCCAGGCGCTGGTATGGATTTCTATGCGCTTGGACTCCAAATAGCGGGTATAGCTTCGTTGGTAGGGGCAATCAACCTCATCGTGACAGTTCTCAATATGCGAGCTCCTGGGATGACGTTGCTGCGTATGCCTGTCTTCACGTGGATGATCTTCGTAGTCCAGCTGTTACTTCTCTTTGCTCTGCCCGTTATTACGGTTGCTTTGATCCTGCTGAGCTTTGACCGAACGTTCGACGCGAATTTCTTCAACGTAGCGATGGGAGCCGACCCGCTCCTCTGGCAGCATCTCTTCTGGATTTTCGGGCACCCAGAGGTCTACATCCTCATCTTGCCTTCCTTCGGTATCGTTTCCGAAACCTTGCCAGTCTTTTCTCGGAAGCCACTCTTTGGCTACTCGGTTATCGTCATATCCGGAGCAGCGATTGGGTTTATGGGTTGGGGTGTCTGGGCCCACCACATGTTTGTGTCGGGGCTTGGGCCCGTGGGCGTGGCGGCGTTCTCGGCCACAACGATGTTCATTGCAGTTCCAACGGGTGTGAAGATCCTGAATTGGATCGCAACCATGTGGGGCGGAAACCTAAAATTCACAGTTCCCATGATGTTTTCAATCTCGTTGGTTTCGATGTTCACTATTGGTGGTCTTTCCGGCGTAATGCATTCCGTAGCACCTGCCGATACCCAACAAACTGACACCTACTTCATCGTCGCCCACTTCCATTACGTCTTGTTTGGCGGCGCATTGATGGGCCTCTTTGCTGGGATGTACTACTGGTGGCCAAAGGCGTTTGGCTACAAACTCAATGACTCTCTGGGGAAGTGGCACTTCTGGATTTTGCTCGTGGGCTTTAATATGACCTTTGGTCCAATGCATATAGTTGGGCTTCAAGGAATGGCGCGTCGACACAGTCGATACGGGCCCGAAGACGGCTTTGACTTTTGGAACGCTGTTGTCACAATCGGCGCTTTTGTGATCCTTATCGGGATGATTGTTTTTGCTGTCAACATCGTTCGAACCTGGCTCGGTTATAAAGCCGGAACAGTTCCACAAGAGCCAGCGGACCCATGGGATGGCCGAACCATCGAGTGGGCGATCCCTTGCCCCACCCCAGAACACAATTTCGACTATGTACCAGTCATTACTGACGTCGATGACTTTTGGCATAAAAAGTACCAGCCAGATGAAAACGGCAAACTTCGCAAGGTGGCGGACGGAAATGAGATTGCACAAAAAGGCGATCAAAACCCGCACCTTCCGTCACCCTCTTACTGGCCGATCGTGCTGGCTTCAGCCCTTCCACTAATCGCGCTTGGTTTGATCTACAACCTTTGGATCTCAGGAATAGGCCTCTTGCTTTTGCTTGGAGCAATGTATGGATGGAGCTTAGAACCAGCGACCGATCCCGATGCTGGGCATGGGGACCATGAAGGGCATGGCCCTGACGACGTTGATCCACCGGGCGATGAGGGATCTGAGTTAGCTGAGGAGGCCCCCGTTGTCTGAAATGACTCAAGACTCCTCCCCTCAGATGGCTTATGGCCGAACTGAGTGGGATGACCATCATCATTTACCTACCAATACAGGGTTGACTAACGAAAAGGTCACGATGTGGGCCTTCTTAGGCTCAGACTGCTTGCTCTTTGGGGCCTTGATTTCGACTTATCTGCTCCTCCGGAACCGGGTTGGCCCGTCGACTAATGGCCCAACTGCGGCTGACCTGTTCGACATTCCCTTTACTTCGGTGAGTTCCTTTGTTCTTTTGATGAGTTCGTTGACCATGGTTCTCGCTGTCACCGCCATACAACGAGCCGAGATGGAGACCTGCAAGTTGTGGCTGTTAACGACAGCTGGTCTCGGCGCTATCTTTATTGCTGGGCAGGTTTACGAATTCACCAGCTTCTATCGGGAAGGGTTGGGGTTCACCACCAATATTTCTTCCTCTGCCTTCTACACTCTCACCGGCTTTCATGGTGTTCACGTATCACTAGGGATTGTGATGCTCGTCACCATGTGGGTGCTCGTATCCGGAGGGCAACTAGGCCCTGAACGGGCAGAAACTATTGAGATAATAGGCTTGTATTGGCACTTTGTTGACATCGTGTGGATTGTTATCTTCGCGGTTGTTTACCTGATCCCATAGGACTAATAGTCACATGAATACAGCTGCCGTTTCGGATGAAGACACCCACGATGAACATCACGATCACGGGTTAAGTGATGTTGGTTATATCAAGATTGCTTTAATCCTTGGTGTACTTACTGCGGTCGAAGTAGCAACTTACTTTTGGGACTTCGGCATCTTGGAAGTTCCGTCACTCTTGATCCTGATGGTCGTCAAATTCCAAATTGTTGTTTCCTACTTCATGCACCTCAAGTTCGACAGCAAGGTTTTTACGTACATATTTGTCACCGGTCTGGTGCTAGCGATGCTGGTTTTCGCAGCCATGGGTACTTCAATGGTCTTTTGGCAGAACCCTTCCGGATGCGACATCAGCACATTTTGTTGAGCGATCTGAAGTTTCTTCGCAATATCGGATTTCTGTAGAGCCTTATACCCGCTACCGTCAACTGATGTGATCGACCTTCGACGTTTAAGAGAAGAAAACGCCTACAGAGCTGGAGCCGAGAAGAAAGGTGTAGAGCCTTCACTTATCGAAGCCACTCTGGACGCCGATGAACGTCGACGAACAGCCATGCATGCTGCCGAAGAAGCTCGCGCTGCTCAGAATCTCGCTTCTAAGGAGATTGGCCGAGCTGACCCAAGCGACCGCGAATCAAAAATTGCTGAGGCCAGCAGACTGAAAGCTGAACTCGAAAAATTAGAAGAGGCTGAAGCCGAAGCAGTTAGCGAAGTCGAAGAGTTAGCTCTTCAAATTCCTAACCCGGCTGATGAATCAGTTCCCCATGGGGATGAAAATGACTTCATTACCGAGAAGGAAGTTGGGGAGCAGACAGCGGCTAGGAACTATGACCACGCGGAGTTAGGCGAGTTACTTGGATTGGTTGATGGTGAAAGGGCCGTTAAAAATAGCGGAAGTAGATTCGCGTATCTGATGGGTCCTGCAGTTCGGCTTGAATTCGCGCTTGTCCAATTTGTGTTCGACATTCTTGAAAAACACAACTTTGTTCCGGTCGTCCCCCCAGTGTTGGTCCGAGAAGAGATGATGATCGATGCTGGCTTTTTCCCCACCGACCGACACCAGGTCTATGAGATTGCTGGCGATGACTTATTTCTCATCGGGACCTCCGAAGTAGCTCTAGCTGGGTTACATAGAGGCGAACACCTTGACCGAGAATCGCTACCTGTTCGTTATGCCGGGTTCTCGTCGTGCTTCCGACGAGAAGCTGGGACTTACGGCAAAGACACCAGAGGTATCTTTCGAGTCCATCAGTTCGACAAAGTAGAAATGTTCTCGTTCTGTGACCCGGATGTCAGTTGGGATGAATTGGAAACCCTTCGCTCCCTGCAGGAAGAGATTGTCGCTTCGCTGGAATTGCCGTATCGAGTAATCAACGTAGCTTCAGGAGACCTAGGTGCAGCTGCTGCCAAGAAATATGATCTGGAAGTATGGCTCCCATCAGAAGGTGCATATCGCGAAGTGACTTCCTGCTCGAACTACACCGATTATTCAGCGCGAAGAATGAGTAGTCGATACAGAGACAGCGACGGGACAGGCTTGCTCCACACCTTGAATGGAACTGCATGCGCAATTTCTCGAACCCTCGTCTTTCTTATGGAGAATGGACAACAAGATGATGGCTCGGTTGCTATCCCAGATGCCCTTCGTCCATACGTGGGATTCGACTCAATCCCTGGCCCAGATCATTCATAAGCTCCAATGAACACCAACCCAAGCGAAACCAACCCCGGCAACTAAAGTCCCGGCTAGGTAAATAGCACCTCGAGTTTTTGAAAAAGAAGTCAATGCGTGAACTTCTCTTGCCACGCCCGAAACGGTAGTCATAGCTCCTATTCCAGCTGCACCAAGCACCGTAACAAGAGGACCATCTAGGCCTGCCATAAGGCCGAGCCCGAGAGCTCCAGCCAGGTTAAGTATTAGCGTGCCTAATTTTCCCCATTGAGCGTTGGCTTTCCATCGGATGACAGCTCCGATGCCAGCGAATATGGCAAACAAGATCGCTGTCATCGTGTATCTCCGACTGAACGGCCTAGGTCGAAGCTAACTCCACAGCTGATGATCGTTGCCGAGCCCCAGAGAAGCACGAAAGCCCAACGTTGTTCTTCGAGACCGGTACCAAGCAACACTGCCAAAGCAGCGAAGCTGGTTAATGACCCACACAGGCCAACCGTTAGCCAGGTCTGATCCCAATTGGACTTATGCGAACTAGATGCCCAGCCGATGAGAGCGCATCCAATAACATTTGCTGCCAATAAACCGCATGAATCGCCGATTAGCGAGCTAAAGGCCCAGCGAGAAGAGGCTCCCGTGACAGCGGCAGCTAATACGGCAGCCATAGATCGTATTGCCATGGCATAGTGCCTAGTAGAGAAGCGGAGTTCAAACGGTGATGCCGGAATCAAACTCATTGAAACAGATACGAGATCATTTAATGGATCAGGGCCTGTCAGAAGCTGAGGTGCCTGAAGACCCTATGGATCTCTTACGTTCATGGCTCGGTTATGCGCAAGAACTTGGCTTCCATAATGCGAACGCGATGACAGTATCGACTGTTAACAAACAAATGGAGCCATCTTCTCGAAACGTCCTTCTTCGAGGTGAAATAAATGGTGGCCTGATTTTTTATACGAACTATGAGAGTGCAAAAGGATCAGATTTAGATCACAACAACAAGGCAGCAGCTCTAATTGGATGGTTGGAATTGGAGCGACAGATACGGGTTAGTGGCCATGTTGAGAAAACCAGTGTCAAAGTAAGCGACCAATATTTTTCCTCGCGTGAACGCGGTTCTCAAATTTCTGCTGTCATTTCGAAACAAAGCCGTACAGTCAAAAATCGAGGCGAACTGCAAAAGGCGTGGGATCAACTTGATGCGGAATTAGATAATCGATTGCCGGAACGGCCTGCTTACTGGGGAGGTTACGCACTGTCGGTAGATGCAATTGAATTTTGGCAGGGGCGTCGTCACCGGCTTCACGATCGAGTGCACTATCGAAGAACTGATAGCGGATGGTCCGTGAGTCGTTTGGCTCCCTAAAACTCAAGTGTTTTCGTAACGAATTGACCAGTCGCGAGCCGCGGTCGCTAGTCCATTAATTAATGCCTCGTGATGAGGTACCCGGCCGGACCCTTTGAACCCCGTCCACATAGGACTTTTGCCTCGAATACGAGGAGGTAGTTCGACCTGCACCCCGCCCCCCCGAGGAAGGTTGACTGGATTTTTTGGGTGTTGTCCGCGGAGTCCGACAGGCATGGAGGAGAGATCGTGCACTATCTCGTAATGAGGTAAATGAGCAATTAGGCGACAGGCAACAAACTCTGCCAAATCCCGATTCTGCCCGCCTAAAAGAACAGAGCGAAGTAAATCTGGTCGCCCGAAACCGTGAATTGCCACAACCACATCGACATGTTCAATAAATAGCTCAAGGTTTTTTGATTCTTCAGGATTCACCAGACGCGAAGGAATGTGCCACTGATTACTTGGACCTTGTAGCACCCCGTAATAGGAGGCCCCGGACCGGTCAGATGCCGTACTAGCAATATCGTCAGTTACCTCTTCTAGCCAACCCCCATGAAAAGCCATAAAGCCAAAACGGGAACCTAAATGCAGCACCTCGCTTACTCCAGGTTGAGAAAGCAGAGCTTCGAAGGGCCGATCTTTTTCCAGGAGTTCGTGATTTCCAAGATGTAGTGCCACTAGTCCGCCCTCTCGGGTGTTTCGTCCCGCTGGATCGAGCCTGACTGCAGCAACCACACGAGTAACCCGAGAGCCACGACCACACTTAGCAAGATTCCGGTTCGGACGCCTCCAATATCGCTGACTGCATTGGTCAAATTCGAACTCCAGTTTTCTACTAATGCCAGGAACCAATTAGAGGAACTTCCGGTTCGTTCAATAACCCAAAATATGACTAGATAAGCACCGGCTAAAATCATTAAAACGCCTGAAGCTCGATCCACGTAGCGAACCAGTGATCGAAGCTTTTCAAGGAAAGCGGAACGAGCGAGAGCCAAACTAATTGTCAGAGCTAACAGAGTTACTGACATGCCGCAGGCATAAAAAATAAACGCTGTGAAACCCGACTGGAAGCCAGTGGCCGATGTTGAAACAACGACAATAAAAGTTGGTAGCCCACAAGAAATAGACGCCACAGCGTAAGAAACTCCAAAAACCACGAGACTTCGGAAATTCTTTCCAGAAGTTCCCCCACTAAATTTTGGTAGAGCTATATCTATTCGTCGACCGCTGGATACCAAACAGCCGAGAACGATCAGCGTTATTCCAACGCAGATCGCTACCCAAGGGACAACTTCCCGGATAGCAGTGAAACCCAAGGAAACTAGAAGCCCCGCACTACCAAAGACGAATAGGAAACCCGCCGAAACAACTGATCCCGTAACTAAAGCTCGAGTGATACTTGTGCCAACATTTGGGGTTGATGTGGCTTCTATACCTAAGAAGTAAGAAATGTATGCCGGCAACATCGCGAAGCCGCAGGGATTGATAGTTGCGACTATCCCAGCAGTAAAGGCGAAGGCCAAATTTACGTCACTCATCACCAAACAGCTTTTCTACCCGGCTAACGAGCCCAGAATAGTCAAGTACCCCACTGTGGCTCTCGAGCCGTTCGCCATTTTGTGAAATGAATACGGTAGTCGGCATAGCAAACCCTTCAAGGGTGGCCAAAAGATCGTCTTTGTCTAGCCCGACGGAATAGGTGACTCCGGTCGATTCCACTATTTCTCTTGCCTGTCGCGCCTCTTCGATAGCGAGCCCCAAGATATTGATCCTGTGACCATGAGTTTTGTGAAGTTTTTCGAAATCGGGCATTTCTTTCACACAGGGGGCACACCATGAAGCGAAGAAATTAACAATAAGAGGCTGGCCAGAGAATTTAGAGAGAGAACGTTCCTCTCCTTCGAAGGTTGAAAACTCAAGAAGATAAAGAGCTGGAGAAGCTGTTCCCTCGTCAAAGTTGCTTGCGGTTCCTTCAAGGCCTTTTGAGGGGCCTCCTGCGCCGCTAACTAAAAAAATAACCGCGCCGACGAGATACAGACATAAGAAACCGATTGCTGGTCTTCTCCAAGAATTAGCCATGTTGCTTTCAAGCGTCGATTTGCGTGATTTGCATGGCTCACGGTACCCCTGAAACGCGTCGGAGCCCCCGAGTAATAAACCCGGGGGCTCCTCGACCGAACCGGTTCTTGCGTTGTGCTGGCGGGCGGCCATTTCGGAGGCCCTCAGCGATCATGCGCCGGTGGTCTGCCAAAGGAGAGGGGGACTGAACTCCTTTGTGCGGTTATGCCGGAATCAATTCCGGGGGAATCGGAACTTCGTTGATCTCGACGACTGGACGCGGTTCTTTAGGAGGACGCCCTCGTCCGCGCTTGCCAACCATGATTCGTCCATTTTCGATCAGTTCGCCGCCCCAAATACCCCATAACTCTTTACGGGTGAGCGCGGCCTCCAAACACTGCGTGGAAACCGAGCACTTAGCGCATATTGCCTTTGCGCGTGCTTGATGGTTGGTGCTGTCTGAGAAGAACAAATGAGTCAGTGTTCCGTTGTTGTCATTGCACCGACCGGCGACGTTCCATTCATCTTCGGTTTCAATAAGGAGCTCAAGCATTGGATTCTCCGTTTCTCTTTCTGTTGACTGAATAAGGACTGTTTGATGGGATAAAAAGCGATAAGGCCGCCGGTCAACCGGCGGCCTTTCAGTGGATTGCTTTGATGTGCTCTTGCAGCTACACCTGCTCCTCCGAAGACCGCCATGTCTGATGCTTAAATCCGGTGAAATAATTCGCCGGGCGCATCGCAGCAAAGTCTGTAGTGAGTTTTGTTGAAATGCGCGTGCTGGCCTCAGCGCTGCCGTTAAGGGCGCGCGCTGGCGTGCTGTGTGCACACGACCAACTTGAGGGTGAATAATTACGCATGATTTTCAAACAACTCTTACATCAGAGGATTAACTAAATAAAGGTCATCACAAATACTGGAGCCCGGTCAAATGAATAAAATTGGCCAAGCCTTTGCGATGCAACCTACGAGGGTAGCTTGCGACCAGAACGCTTCCACTTCCTAGAAATCTTTCGAATCTAGAGAACTATTTGAATGAATATTCCAAAACCCCGTCGGAAGCGCGAATTGCATCGCTCTCGCCCACTCGTCGCAAGTGTTCAAGATGAGCGAAGGTTTCGGACTCAGCCATCGGTCCCCAGGAGCGTTGCTGGAAAAGTTCCTTCATATATTTCTGCACTGAGGCTTGGCCCAACGTGTCGGAAGCTTCTCTAAGTAGGTCGAGTCGCTCATGATGATGCTGTTTGATGTCCTGAACACGTTCTGAAAGATTTGTAAATGGTTGACCGTGTGCGGGTAGACCCAGTCTCACGCCGTCGAAACTAGCGACTCGATCAAGGCTCACAAAAAAGTCTTTCAAAGGATCAGCTGCTGGGCCAAAACCAGAAATGTGAGGTGTGATAGTTGGCAACACGTGGTCTCCGCACAACATCAGACCTTCTTCGGGGTCATATAGGCATAAATGATCAGCCGTGTGTCCAGGCGTATGAACAGCGACAAATTCTCGTCTAGCGAGATTGATGCGGTCGGCGTCTTCGATTCGTTTCGTCGGTTTGGGCGTTGAAAACCAAGCTCCGCCCCAACCGTTTCGCATCATCGCGTAGCCAAGTCGCCGATGCCACGGCATCTTGTAGCGTTCACCGCCCCAAGGCGTAGGCCCTCTCGGTCCGGTCTCTAACCCGGCGAAAAGGGGGTCATCTCGAAGTTGGGCATTGTCATCGGCCGAGACGACATTGTGGAGGGGTTCATCATCTTCTTCTTCTAAGTTCCACCACATTCTAAAATTCTTGTGTGTGATGATTTCGCACCCGTACTTGTCATGAAAGTGTCCCGCGGCTCCAAAATGGTCTGGGTGGCTATGGGTAATCACGATTGAATGAATACGTTCTGGCGGTACCTCTGCTTCCCGCAAGCCGTTCATCAACGCCTTCCAGTTAGCCGGTCCCGGCAGACCGGGGTCAACTAGTGCTGCGCCTCGTTCATCGTCAAGGATGTAGCAGTTCACATGCCCTAGCCCAGGCATAGACATTGGTAACTGGATTCGACGAACGTTTGGAGCCAGTTCGGTTACCCCGTCATCAGGCGGGCGTTGCTCCTCACGCATTGGGCGATTCATCGGGGAAATCCTATCCGCTTATCTAATGCGAATTCGATTTCTAGCTCAGGTTGAAGAGATGTTCTTTGTAGTGCCGCAACTCAGTGATGCTTTCTCTAATGTCGTCAAGCGCTCTGTGGGAAGTCTCTTTTTGGGGGACCCCTTTTAAGACTGCTGGATTCCAGCGACGTGCTAATTCCTTAGCTGTCGAAACGTCAATAGATCTGTAATGCAGAAAGTTCTCAATTTCAGGCATATAAGCGTCTAAGAATCTTCTATCGGTCCCGATCGAATTTCCACATAATGGTACGGATCTGGGTTTTTTGACATGCTCCATAATGAAATCGAGCGTTACTTGAGTCGCCTCTTCTAAGTGGATAGAAGACAAACGTATCTGCTCAAGAAGCCCTGATTTAGTGTGCATATCTGTCACGAAATCATCCATTTCTGACAGTTGAACTTCGTCAGCATGGACTACCAAGTCTGGACCTTCGGCCACTATCTCCAACTGATCATCGGTGATGATGGTGGCAATTTCGACGATCACGTGACGTGCAGGCTCGAGGCCAGTCATCTCAAGGTCCATCCAAACAAGCATTCCATCATGCTAGGCGGCTTAAGCCGCCCATAGAGGGTGCCTGCAGTAGGCGCCAACTATGCATAAAGTCATGGTGTGGTAGTAATCCCAGTCCAGCGTGTCAATTCTGATCTGCCGCTGCCGAATTATGCGAAAGCAGATGACGCCGGCGCGGACCTCACAGCTAATGAAGATGTGACTCTTGCCCCTGGAGGGGGGCGCGCTCTTATAGGTACAGGTATCGCGATTGCTATTCCTCGTGGATATGCAGGATTCGTTCAACCGCGCAGTGGATTGGCATTACGACACGGGATCACATGTTTAAATACGCCGGGTCTGATCGACAGTGGATATCGAGACGAACTCAAAGTGTTATTGATAAATACTGATCCGAGCGAGTCTTATGAGGTTCATCGAGGAGATCGGATTGCTCAATTAGTTATCCAGAAAGTTGAGCAGGTTACCTGGGAAGAAATGGACAAATTAGATGAGTCCGAAAGAGGCTTAGGAGGGTTCGGCCACTCGGGACGTTAAGCCTTGTCGAGGCTGTCCTACCCCTCTGTGAAACTATTGCCATGGAGACGCCGACTTTATTCGAGCAGCAAAGACCAATCGAGGATGAAATCATCAATCTCGGCCGGCTTAAAGTCCAAACTCGCATTCGCGAAATGAATGCTGAACGAATGAGTCGACAAAATTTTCGAGAGACAACAGCCCGACGTCATGCTGCTATTGCCCGGTTGCGTCGGCGTCAGCATGAAGCCGACGAAGTTGATAATGAATATTGGATAAGGCGTCGTAATAATATTCGTCTTGTTCAGTGACTTGTCGATGGAAAGGTTGAGGTGACATGACACCTGCAATTCGTGTCGCCGAAGCTGCTGGAATTGAAATCGGCGTACACCACTATGAGCACGACCCAACCAACCATCAATACGGCCTTGAAGCAGCTGAATCTTTGGGCGTACCAGTCGATTCTGTTTTCAAGACCCTCGTCATTGATCTAGGAGGCTCACCGGGAAGTCGTTCTGCCATTGCGGTCATCCCCGTGTCTAAAACATTAAGCCTCAAGGCCGCTGCAGCGGCTTTAGGCCATAAGACCGCAACTATGACCAACCCAGAGAAAGCTGAACGGATAACCGGGTATGTCCGAGGCGGCATAAGTCCCCTAGGAACCCGTACTGTCCTAGAAACTGTTGTGGATCTATCTACATCGAGTCTCGAAAGGCTCTATTGCAGCGGCGGTAAACGTGGCCTCGATATTTGTATTGGATCGCACGATCTTGTCCGACTAACTAACGCCAAACTGGCGGCGATTGCAAGATAAACGTAGGCCGCCCGGGTCTCGAACCCGGCACCTTGGGATTAAAAGTCCCCTGCTCTACCCGATGAGCTAGCGGCCCACCATCATCGTACCGGTGGTCTCCTACTAGTTCCTGCGCCAATGACGGTCATTTCTCATTTGCGCGCAGATATCTAAATGCAGATTTACATAGAGGCTGACCTATATAAAACGAGAGAAACTGGTTGAAACTAAAGGACCCTTTGTCCTTCATTCCCTAGCTCTAGGGATTCGACGGCGGGTCGTTGTGGCATGCCGCTAGCTCGAAGTCGTCCAGGTACATGCTCGAACTCAATTGGATCAACTTTGCACTTTGGACAGAGACAGGGTGGGTGCATTAACGGGTTAGGTGGTGAGTCCCATTCATTTTCGAGGGCAGTGCACTCCATCTCATCCACAATCAGTAATTCTACGACAGGACAACGGTTCCAGTCCTGACGCACCAGTTGACCTCTAGCTAGCGATGCAAAGCCGACTGTCAAGACAAGACAGAAGATACTGATCTGAATAAACCGGTACCAGGCGGTCTAATTGCGAAAAGACCTGACATAGCCGCGCTTTCGAAGTCTCAGGACAGTTTTTAATAACCTGCAATATCTCAGGATTATCTCCGTCATTTACCGGCCGAACTTCGCCCTGAATCTAAACTGAAAGGGTGGAAAACAATGAGGACATCGTCGTCGAGGCAGACACTCCCTTAAGCGAGTCGAAACTCAACGAATATGAGGTCGAGTTTTCAAAGGTCGAGTCCACCTTGAGCGCGCTTGCTGATGGAATTGATCCCACAGCGGCAGCGTCGTGGATTGACGAAATATAAAAATCCTCTCAACGCGAAGATTCATTACTCCAGGTCATGATCCAATGCTTCTGTAGAAAAATCGGCAGTGTTTTTCGGAAGTAGTCCATCATTGAGCTGATACCACCTGCCGGAAAGATGATTTGTGATTGATGCTTCTTCGGCCTCGTTGAATCGGTCTAGCGCTCGAATTAAGCCGGCGTGGCCAATTAGCAAAATATTTTTGTAGTCATCCCTCAGTCGTTCTAAACAGGGCATCACTCTGCGGACCACCGCATCATCCGATTCGTAACCTTCTGGCCAACGCTGGTCAGCAATGGCGTTAGGCCAGGAGGTTTCAATTTCCGAACGTGTTAGTCCTTGCCAAGCCCCTGCATCACGTTCGCGGAATTCCTTATAAACGCTCACACCGCCACCAATGACTTGAGCGATTATCTCAGCAGTGCGCCGAGCTCGGCGTAGGTCACTAGATATGATTTTGTCGAAACCGTTGCCGACGCTTAGAAGCTTTTGTGCCGCTGCTTCTGCTTGCTTTTCCCCAAGTTTGGTTAATGGTGGATCAGCTTGACCCTGCCATTTCCCTTCAGCGTTCCACTCAGATTGACCGTGTCTAAGAATAAGTAAGTCCACCAGGTGTTGATCTCTTTCGTAATTACCTTCAAGAAGGTAGTGGTTTGAACGGCAACGGCCGTGCCAACCGAAGATAGGATCCGAGGATGGCCAAGGTGACGCTCCGACTGTTTGCAGGAGCTCGAGAAATCGCAGGAGCTGGAACAATTAGTTATGAGGCCACTACGGTCCAAGGTTTACTCGCCAAAGCGCAAAGCGATCTAGGACCTGAGTTCACTCAAATGTTGTCCATAAGCCGGGTGTGGCTGAATGGAGAGCCAGTAGAAGGAGACTCCGAGATCTCAAATGGAGATGAGGTGGCGGTCCTACCTCCAGTCTCGGGCGGTTGATGCACAACTTGCGGAGTAATTTCTTTGCTTCTTATGGCGTAGGAGATCACTTTTTCGTTTACTACTCGGCTGGAGTATGTGCACTAATAATTCTTTTACTATTAGGTGCTGTTGCCTTTGGAATTGCAATAGGGCTGCTTGCTGTTGGGGTTTCGGCCAGTGTTGCCGGGTCCTCAAATTTTGAGCGACTCCCGTCCTCCGCTTTGATTTTGGTTGTTTCCTATGGCGGGCTTTTCAATGACTTCCGTTTATCGGCGCTAGTTGTAGTAGCAGCGATTGGCCTCACACCGCTGATAGCAGTGATAGATCGCGGAGGACCAAGTCCAACCCTGCTTCAATCAATGAGGATCATAAAGGTCTGGTTACCTGCTGGTGTCGCTGCATCTAGCCTCACTACTTTGGCTGTCCGCGACGTGGCATCAGTTGGATTGTTTTTAGTTCTCATCTATTTCCATGATCTGGGTTTGAAGCTATTTGCTCATGAAGGATTGCAGCGCCGGTTGGCCCCCTTAGCTGCCCTATGTGGGGCTCTAGCGGTTCTATGGACTTCGGTTCAGATTTCAGTATCTCCTATATCTCCCCAGCAGTACTGGCTGTTTGCCTGTGTGTTGGGTATCACTATCCCCCTCGGACGGTCAGCAATGCAGCTATTAATATTTCGAGAGAAACAAAAAGACTTACTACACGCCTCACATGCTTTAGCCGCACCGCTCTGGACAGCTGCAGTTGTGGCACTAACTCTTTAAATTTGTCTCAATTTAGAATCGAGTGGAGTAGTTGCAGCCAGTGACATACCTTGGTCACTTGTGACAGAAGCCCAATTTCCCCACATGTCTGATGGACCTATCCGGAGAATAGGTGTTCTGTCGATGCACACGTCGCCCCTTGACCAGCCGGGCGCAGGTGATAGCGGTGGTTTGAATGTCTACGTCCGGGAGCTGGCTGCTTCAATGGCGGATAAAGGTACTGAGTGCGACATCTACGTTCGTCGGACAAATCCAGATGTGCCAGAGATCGTGGAACTCGAGGCAGGGGTTAATGTCATACAAATTGAAGCTGGCCCGTACGGACTTGAAAAAGGTGATCTCCCAGCCGTTGTCGATTTGTGGACGCAAGGGGTTGCCGGATACTTAGAGAGTCGTCCGGTTGATGCTTTCCACGCTCACTACTGGCTATCAGGTGTCGCAGGGCACCACCTAAAGCACGAATTTGATTTACCGCTTGCAGTTACGTTCCATACCCTGGGTCGGATCAAAAGCATTGCTGGTGATTCGGAGCCCGAAGACCGAATACTGGCGGAAGAATTGGTTATTGGCTGCGCAGACGCCGTGTTTGCATCGGGAAATGTTGAAGCTGACCAACTGGCGTCTCTTTATGGTATTCCCAGGAATCGAATTGAAATATTGACTCCCGGCGTAGAGAGCAAAATCTTTAATCCTGGATCTTTGAGTTCTGCTCGGGCAGCAATCGGTCTAGGGGATTACCCGGTGTTGCTCTTCGTGGGACGGATCCAGGCGTTGAAAGGTCTAGACGTAGCAATAGGGGCCCTTGCATTGATTAAAAGTCAAGAAGCGCGCCTAGTTGTTGTTGGAGGTCTTTCCGGGGATGAAGGCACGCAAACCTATAAAGATCTAAAGCGGCGAATTGAAAATGATGGGCTTGATGACCGCGTCATCTTCGTTGAGCCTCAACCTCATCAGGCTCTGCCTACTTATTATCGAGCTGCCGATGTCTGCTTAGTGCCGAGTCGATCTGAATCGTTTGGCCTTGTAGCGCTCGAAGCCGCTGCCTGTGGCATAGCAGTGGTGGCTAGCAATGTTGGTGGCCTTATAGACAATGTCACAGATGGCATTACTGGGATTTTAGTGAACGAACGAGATCCAGCGTTATTCGCCGCAGCGGTAGATCAACTCCTAGATGACCCAGAGATGCGCTGTGAAATGGGACATCAGGGAGCGCTCCGCGCCTCCATGAATAGCTGGGATCTTGGAGCGGCTAACGCGATAGAAGTATTTGGCCGGTTGACATCTAAAGAACTGGTTTCCTGCGCGTGACACGTGATGTCGCAACACCGGAAGAACTTTCTGAACTCGAACAACTAATTGACGACTGGTTTGAGCGCCAAAAAGAAACGCTCCCGATTCTCTTAGATGTAAGCCGAGACGAAGACGTTGAAAGGCGTTGGTACGCGCGACTTGAAGGAGAGGAACGCGATGTCACAACCGTGTGGCTAACCCTCGGTCAACGAACACTGAAGTACGAAACCTATTTTTTGCCTTACCCAGAAGACAATAAAGAGAAAGTGTTTGAATTATTACTTCGTCGGAATTACGACTTGGTTGGAGCACAGTTTGGGATTGGTCCTGAAGAAGCAATTTTTCTCACTGGAGAACTGCCATTCCAGGCTGTAGATGAAAACGAGCTAGACAGAATCCTTGGTTCCATGTGGGAGTACGTCGAAAGGTACTGGCGTGCGGCACTGAAAATGGGTTTCGGCAACCGCTTAAAAAATGAGAGTGAAAAGAAGGCGGATTAAATGGAGTCGAGTGGCTGGCGGGGCTGACCGCTACCGTGGTCATTATGGTTCAATTACTGATTGTCGGTGGCGGCAAAATGGGAGCGGCCCTGCTTGGTGGGTTACTAAGCAACGGGCACAAACCTGAGAACGTCTTGGTCGTCGAACCATCAGTTACTCGAGGTCAAGAGTTAATCGAAACCTACGGTGTAAGGGTATCTAACGAAATTGAACCATCTGAAGGTTCGATAATTGCTACGAAACCCGATGTTGTTTCGACAGTTGCGTCAGAGGTTGTGGAAGCAGGAACTAAAAGACTCTTGTCAGTGGCTGCTGGGGTGACTCTAAGAGCTATTGATGAGGCAACCGGAGGCACTGTCCCGGTAATTAGAGCAATGCCGAATACTCCCGCATTGGTGGGGAAGGGCGCGGCAGCCATTTCCGGCAATGAGAACGCAGGTATCGAAGACCTAGCTTGGGCAGAAGAAATCTTGGGCGCTGTGGGAACTGTTGTGCGAACTGAAGAAAAACTTCTTGATGCAGTGACTGGCTTATCGGGTTCTGGACCCGCATATATTTTCTTGGTAGCAGAGGCAATGATTGATGCAGGGGTCATGACAGGTCTTAGTCGAACGGTGTCAACAGACCTTGCCATTCAAACTCTCCTGGGTGCTTCGACTCTGTTAGCGGAAGGTAAACCACCAGCTGAATTAAGAGCCGACGTCACGTCCCCGGGGGGTACCACGGCCGCTGGGCTAAGAGAGCTAGAGAGTCACGGGCTGCGAGCCGCGTTCGCAGCAGCGATTGAAGCAGCCAGCCGGCGCTCTCAGGAACTGGGTCAAGACTGAGATATGTCAGAGTTTGCAACGATTACTTGCGTAACAGATTTAGGCACGGACGACGAAACTGTTGGACTGTTGCGATCCATATTGCATGAACTGAGCCCTTCTTCACGAGTGATAGATCTTTGTCACCACATAGAACCGAACGATATTCGTGCGGGTGCTCTAATGCTGGCAAGAAGCGTCCCTTATTTATCACCGGGGCTTGTATTGGCATCTGTGGGGGAACTTTCTGGGAGACCCGCTATCGCGGTGTCGGTTGGTGAAGGCCAATCAATCCTTGTTGGCCCAGACAACGGGCTGCTTGGCGCCGCTGTGGCGGTTGTTGGTGGTGCCAGTCAAGCAGTACAGCTAACAAACGAAGATGTTCATAATGCTTCACCGGGAGCCGTCCATCCAGCCCGCGACATCATCACTCCTGCGATAGGGCATCTTGCAGCGGGCGGTTCACTTTTGGAATTAGGCCAACAGATAGACCCCAGCCTCCTGCTCCCTTCTTTGATACCCGTGCCAAGAACAGAAGACGATGGTTCGATCTCGGCTGAGGTAATTCGGCGTACACGACAAGGAGCAGCTCAACTCAACATCGACCGAGAGACATTATCTGGTTTAGGGGAAGTAATAATCCTGGAATTTGGTGGTGATCAGCGTGTAGTTCGCCTCCAGCACCCGGCGGATGTTAACCCTGGACAATTAGCGCTTGTCGATGATGAGTATGGTTTGTTGGCAATAGCGACAGGACAGCAAGAAGGAATGGTGCCCAGCGAACTCTTAGTTGGTGCAGAAGTAACTTTGCGAGAAGCCACGTGAGACCTGGGACGACGCTGGTCTTAGGCGGTTTGCTGTTAGTCATTATTGTGGCGGCAACTGTTCAACTCCTCTTCATATCCTTATAACTCAAGGGTGTAAATTTTTTTCAACACCTTCCTTCTGGAGTGGAAACAAGTCCGCGACGCTGCGAGAATGCTGCACCGAAGCAAGCCTTCTCCTAAGCAAAAGGTTGTTATCTTGCACACTCGGCCTACAACTCCGTTGACCTGCAAGCGAGGGCTTCATTGATTATCGCGACACGTTCAAGCCCTCTAGCTCGATGGCAGGCGGAAACTGTGTCGTCGCGCCTGAAATCTCAAGGAGTTGAAACTGATTTCCTGCTGGTCTCTACAGAAGGCGATAAAGATCGTGCACGACAGATTCAGGACATGGCCGGCGAAGGAGTTTTTGTAAAGGAAGTTCAAATAGCGGTCCTTGAAGGCAAAGCGGATATCGCAGTGCACAGCGCGAAAGACTTGCGATCAAGACCGACTAATGGACTAAACCTCGTTGGTTTCCTGGAGCGAGGTGACCCAAGGGATGCTCTTATAGGTAAATCGCTTGACCAAATACCGGAAGGTGGGGTTGTTGCCAGCGGATCCGCTCGTCGTCGAGTGCAATTGGTCGACTTGCGGCCAGATCTTCAATTTGTTGGTTTGCGCGGGAACATAAAAACACGGATTGAAATAGCTCAAAGCGCAGATGTTGATGCTGTGGTAGTGGCTAAGGCCGCTCTTGATCGGCTGGGGATATCAGAATTAGCGGACCACGTCTTTGAATCGGATCAAATGATTCCACAGGTGGGACAGGGAGCTATAGCTATTGAATGCAGAGAAGATGATCTTGAGACGATTGGTTTGCTAGGAGAAGTCGTCGACGAGTTAACGGGTACCTGTGTCATGGCAGAACGGTCTTATTTAGCCGAGCTTGGTGGTGGTTGTGAACTGCCAGTGGGCGCTTATGCCTATAAAAGTGGCGCTGACCTTTACTTAGAGACGCTTCTAGCTTCTCTTGATGGGGGCACGGTATTGCGGGCGAAGCACCAAGGTAGCGACCCAATTACATTGGGTGCCCAAACGGCGCAGGAATTGCTGGCTAGCGGAGGTTATAACTTGCTCGCAAAGGGTGGAGATAACTCTTGAATACTGATTCCCTTACAGGGAAATCGGTTGTAGTAACGAGGGCGTCTCACCAAAGTGGAGAGCTCATTACAGCTCTGCGTGAAACAGGTGCGGAAGTTGTCCCGGCTCCAGCGATCGCGGTAGTTCCCCCTTTGGACGGAGGCCAACCTTTAGATGATGCTCTCCTCAGACTGGAGCGATTTTCCTGGATTGCTTTCACCTCCTCGAATGCTGTTTCTGCGCTTATGGCTAGAGCAGCGCGACGTGGTGTTCTAAAGAAATTTGACGGGTTACGATTAGCCGCAATCGGACCGTCCACTGCGTCCAAAGTGTTGTCTGAACTCAAACGTGAGCCAGATCTCGTGCCGAGCAAAAATGATGGTCTTTCGTTAGCGCAAGCATTCCCTGCCCCTACGCCCGATGATCATGTGTTGGTGCCGATGGCCTCGGATGGCAGGCCCGAACTTTCTGACACTCTCGAAAGTAAGGGTTGGAAGGTAAACCGGGTTGCTGCCTATCGAACGGTTTTCCCTTCATTAGCGGATGATGTAGTTAAACGGGCCATCAAAGCAGATGTCGTGACCTTCGCCTCACCCTCGGCGGTGAAAGGCCATATAGAACAAACGGGAGGTCGCACAGCATCCAAAATCGTTGCGATAGGGCAAACGACAGCAGAAGAGTGCCGGGTTCAAGGATTGGAAGTCGCAGGGGTTGCGGAATCCCAGACGACAGAAGGACTAATCCGAGCAGTGATTGGAGTCCTAGATTGACCATTGAAACCCGAGCACTAATCATGGATTTTGACGGGACAATTGTTGATACCGAGAGTCCTGCCTACGAATCCACAGCACAGATATGGGCTGATAATGGGGTTGATTTTCCTATGGACTGGTGGCTTGCCGGAATGGGAACCGACCGTAAATCGGCATGGGTAGAAGAACTAGAGAATCGACTCGGACAGCAACTAGACCACGATTTGGTGATGAAGGAACGTCAGCGAATTAAAGATGTACTAACTGAAGAACAGCCGTTATTGCCGGGAGTAACAGAGTTACTCGAAGCTGCAGAAAAACGAGGAATCGCAACGGCGGTAGCATCCAGCTCTCCTCATAGTTGGGTTGATCGTCACCTCAAGCGAGTGGGACTGTTTGAAAGTTTTTCGTGTGTCGTGTGTCGAGACGATGTCGATGGAGTTTCCAAACCCGCGCCCGATGTGTTTCTTCGTGCATTGCAGCTACTTGGGGTAGCAGCAGGTTCTGCAGTGGTAGTCGAAGATAGTCCCAACGGTTTAAAGGCTGCTTTGGCTGCAGGGCTTCGGACTGTTGTCGTGCCTAATCCCTTGGTCGAAGCCTTAAATTTTTCTGGCGCCTACGCTCGATATAAATCGCTCGATGATTTACCGGCTGACCAATTGCTTGATTTGGTCTTTACATGACCTAGATCGACGAAACGTTAACCAGATAAATTCGCGTTGAAAGGGCTAAGACCAAGAGCTCCGTGGCAGATTGCTAATCACGATCAGGAATCAGCCGAGCCACAACCTTCCCAATTTCGTAGACAGACTCTGTCCCGCCGGCATCGTTATTAACTAAATTGGTTGAAATTCTCATCACAAGCTCAGTCAGTACCCGTGACTGAATGCCAAGCAGAGTAAATCGCCTCATCAAGCCCGGTTTTCCTAAGGCTTTAGTAACCAATCTCCCTAGTCGGTAATAGTGGTCATAGCTTGAAACAAGCTGTTTTTCATATCGGCGAAGTTCAAGACCATCGCCAGTTCTAATTGCGTCGTTAACCACAGACGCAGCTAACCGGCCGTTACTTAGAGCCGGCTCGACACCATCACCATTGAATGGATTAACGCTGCCTGCTGCGTCGCCTACCACAACCCAGTTAGGTCCTGATCTTGGTCGGACAGATGCCCCCATCGGCAACCGCCCACCTTCTGGTTCGCCTTCAATACTGTCGGCCTCAACTTCCCAAGCTTCAGGTATCTGGAGCAACCATTTGTCAAATAGTTCACGGATCGATTGGGGATCGTTTCCGTGATGGTGGCTCAATAATCCGACTCCAGTATTTACGGTCCCGTCGCCAAGTGGGAATATCCATCCATAACCGGGCAATTGATGGCCCGTGTTATCGCGGAGATCGAAGACCGATTCGATGACCTTCTCACTATGTCGAGGACTAGGGAAATAGCCCCGCATAGCAACCCCTTGCGCGTAAGTTCTGGTTCGGGCAGTACCCAGAGACCTACCGAATGGCGATAGTGGGCCATCTGCAATGATTACAAATCGAGCCCGGACTTCAATTTCTCCCTCGGGACCGCTGCCACAACCTGAACCCATTGCGCGACAACCGCGCAAATGACCATGCTCGATTATTGGCTCTATAACTTCGACACCTGTCCAAACTTGAGCTCCTGTGTTGTCTGCATGTTCCACTAGAAGTTTGTCGAGGGATCGACGTCGAATTGCTAAACCATGACTTGGATGGTCATGGTCTGTGGGCCACTGGAGTTCGATGCTTTGCCCATGGGCGGTCATACGTAAACCGTGGTGTTGGTGAAAATTCTTGTTGTTGACTTCGATGCCCATGTCAGCCAGATGGCCAACTGCCTTCGGTGTTAGCGCGTCGCCGCACACTCGTTCGCGAGGCATTGTCTCTTTTTCGAGCAATACAACCATCCGACCGGATTCAGCAGCCCAATGAGCTGCTGCTGTGCCAGCAGGCCCGGCACCGATTACTAGTACCTCAGTAGAAAGACGCATAGTCATCAGCGCATTCCCTCCGGCTCTAGTTTGACGCTTTCACCCTTATATTCAAGTTGCTGGTGAATTTCTAGAACTAATGGCCTCCGTGGCCTCCGTGGCCCCCACCTGCATCCTTGCCACCACCGAATTCTTCCCATTCGGCATCGCGAATTGCGATCTCTTCATCGCTTATTGACTCTCCGCTCAAGACTTCACGGATGTATCGAGCTACTGAATAGATTTTGTACTCAGAAAGCGTTCCACCGAAGCCAGGCATGTTTGCGCCGGTTTCGCCCGAAATGTGGGCCCCACCAGGTCTATCAGTTGCTCCATAGGGATTCCCGATGCCTATGCCCTCGGAACCAACAGTAAGCCAAAGAATCAGGTCGGCATCGAGTTTCGGGAAGGTCAATAATACTTCGCCGTTGTATAGAGGCCGTCCGACACCGCCGCCATCGCTTCCAGCTCCGTCACCACCATGACAACTGGCACACTGCGCAGCGTAAGTTGCAGCACCTTCACTTATCGCAGTCACAGGTTCAGGTGGAGGTTCCGTCATTTTGACGTAAACAAATGCCCACAATGGTAGGAAAAACATGACGGGTAGAACCCACATGGGAATTTTCGTTCTGGTGTTAGCAGCAATGACCCATTGTGGGTCAACATCGGTATCAGTAATTTGCTCAAGTTTGGCGTCAGCTTTGGCGGCAGCAATTACGTCGGCGCTACTGGGTCCGGAAGTAACTTGACTGCCATCCCCGTCTGCTGAGTCAGAAACAACTGTTGCTCCGCTGCCGTCGTCTTCAAGTAGGCCGAGCGCGATCCGCCTCTGTCTAGAACGCTCAAATAGATACTCGGGAACTTCGGTCACTTTGTCCTCCGCGAGATTCCAACCCGGAATCCCGCACTGCGGATTTTACTGTTACATAAATTAGATGCGTGCGCTCATCAAAGATAGGCGCTGGCGGGGGTCGAGCACCAAGTTTGGCAGACGATTTTTACTCAAGTTGTACTCGGAATAAAGTTCTCAAAAAAAATCCGGCTTTGGGTTCGGCATTCGTGGCTCGCGAGTGCCACCATATAGGTCGTTCGTGAGTTGCGAATCCGTCGTGAATGCGTTAGAGAACGTGGGCCGATCCGGGCGTTACTCCGATAGGTTTGAAGTAGATTCACGTTGTGGATTTGCATAGTGTGAGGTTCCTTGGGATCTCACCAAGATTCAGTAAGCACGCACCGACAGTAAGCAGTGGATAGGAGGGCCAGTGGTCGCACTTGTGACATCAATATTGATCACCGGTCTTATGGTGTACGGGGTCATCGCCTATGGTCGGCGCCGGCCTATTGATCGTCCCACCTCGTGGGGTGAAGCCATGCTCGGTGCTGCGTTTATCTTCATGCTCTTTCTAATGGTCTTCGGAGTCGTACCAGATCGGTGGATTCGTCTGACTGATAATGAATGGGGATGGTCTGTTGAGCGGATGCTTTTCACTGAAGGCCAGTTCATAGATGGTGATCCGATCACGTTTCCGCCAATGCGAATGGATCTAAAAAAAGTTTCTGACATCGTCGTAGTAATCGAACACATAGTCGCTTTGGCAGGACTTCCGTTTCTATGGCTTTGGTGGCAGAAACGAGATGAGAAAAAAGCAGTCGCAGAACCAGTATCAGATTTTGGCCGCCCACTCATGAAGGGCAACTGATATGACCAAGACTGAAGCCAATCCGCCCATGCCTCGGTTCGTAGACGACTACGTATTGCAGACCGTCGATGCTGATTATCTAGCTGCGGCTGTAAAGCCAAAACAATTCATTAACATTGACCAGTCAGAATGCATCCAGTGCGAAGGGTGCGTCGATATTTGTCCGTGGAAATGCATTCACTACATAGCAGTTGAGGCAATAGACGAAGCCGTAGATGCGGATCTCCCCGGTCTGGATCCGGCTGACAACGCAATTTTCATTATTGATGACGATGTATGTACCCGCTGTGCCCTGTGCGTAGATAGATGCCCGACAGGTGTCATATCGATGGGCAAAGTGGTTGACAACCCACCGACCGAGGGTGACGTTCATGACCGCACCCATACACACGGCTACGCCTACGGCATGCGACTCTGAGGGATAGACGGAATCCAAATGGCAAACTCGATCGAAAAACCCAAACAGTCGCTACCTGAAAAACTGCAGCAAGGTGCTACAGCTGCATCGGACTGGATGCAAGACAGCCAATTCTGGACCTCAATCTTTCGACCAGGATCTATTTTCCGCAAGGGATACACCGATAGCCCGAGAAATCGGTCCTATGTGATCATGAACAGCGTGCTGTATCACCTTCACCCAGTGAAAGTGAAGCGTCACGCTGTAAAAGTCAGTTACACGCTATGTCTCGGTGGACTCAGCTTCTTCTTGTTTATTTTGTTGACGATAACGGGCATATTCCTAATGTTTTTCTATCGCCCGACTGCTGCAGCTGCATGGGCCGATATTGAGTCTTTACACACTCAAGTGAGTTTCGGTCTATTGGTCCGCAATATGCACAGATGGGGCGCCCACTTGATGGTGCTGTCTGTCTTTTTGCATATGGCTCGAGTCTTTTACCACGGCGCATATAAAGCCCCGCGTGAGTTCAACTGGGTTATTGGAGTCATACTGCTGAAGCTCACGCTCTTACTTTCCTTTACCGGTTACCTGTTGCCTTGGGATCAATTGTCGTTGTGGGCTGTCACCGTGGGTACAAACATGATGGGCTTCACGCCGGTCTTCGGTGACCAAGTCCGTTTTGTGCTCCTGGGAGGCAAACAAATTGGTGCTGAAACGCTTCTCCGATGGTACGTACTGCACGTACTGATGCTCCCGTTCGTCCTTGTCATTTTCTTGGCAATTCATTTCTGGAGAGTCCGCAAAGACGGCGGAATCTCTGGGCCGCTATAGATCGGCGGGTGAAAGCAATCTCATGACTGAAATTCCTGAACATCTTCTAAAGAGAAGCCAAGAGGCTAAGGCAAAGGCTGATGGCGGATCCGCGCCACCCAGTGACGCTCCCGCTGATTCTTCAGATGATGATGGCGAAACAATTCCGCGGTCGTTACTTGAACAGAGTCAACAGGGAGGAACCCCCGCAGCTGTTGGGGGCGGTGTGGCAACCATTGCTCCACCGGCAATGGCGGGACCAAGTGGCAACACTCACAGACTGCTGACAGTAGTTAAGTCTGGATCTATTCAGGATGTAAAAGCTAGCCCTGGAGACAAGGTTCACGTATGGCCGCATCTCTTGGCTGCAGAGTTCACGTCAGCGCTGTTTCTTACGGCCTTTGTACTGGTCTTTTCTTTATTCATTAACGCGCCATTACTCGAATATGCGAATCACAACGCGACTCCGAACCCTTCTAAAGCGCCTTGGTATTTCTTAGGCTTGCAAGAGTTACTCACCATGTTCGACCCGATGATCGCGGGTGTCACTATCCCCGGCATCGTTTTGGTGCTCTTGGGCTTTGCCCCGTATATCGATCGTAATCCCTCAAATGCTCCTGAAGATCGAAAATTTGCGATCTCCATTCAGACAATTCACCTGATGTTTTGGGCAGTACTAGTCATCATTGGCTCCTTCTTTAGGGGCCAAGGTTTCAACTTCACCTATCCGTGGGACACCGGTCTCCATGGGATCTTCCACCTCTAAGGAGCAGCGCAGTGTCAAGCGGTACAGTCATCGCCATAGCTATCCCTGTGCTTGTTGCTCTTGCAGCGGTGGTGGGCTTTACCTCTTTGCGTAGACGTGATGCTCAAGGGCTAGGCCACTTGTCACGCGAAACGCGTAAACGAGATGCTGGAGCGGTCGGAGTTGCCCCTATGAGCGATGAAGCCAAGGAATTGGAACGTTCGGTAGCTCTTGCAAGGGTCGGAGGGGAAGTAGCAGTACCGGAACCGACAACTCCCGAAATCTGGAGCCCGCCCGACCCCGAAGAAGTTGGAGTTACTAGGCGCCAATTTTTAAATCGCGCGTCAATCACACTAATGACTATGGGTTTATCCGCCTTTGGAGCTGCCAACATTGCATTCCTCTGGCCACGACCTACAGGCGGTTTTGGATCCAAAGTCAAAATTGGGACTATTTCATCCGTTAATGACGTGATCGCGTCTTCGTCGCCCGCTGTCAGCTTCTCCTATTTCTCGGAGGCACAGACCTACCTCCAGCCTTATCCAATGGATGACGCGACGCAACAAGCAGCCGAAGCTGTTTATTCAGGTTCTGTTCTAGAGGGCATAAAAATGGGTTACGTAGCCCTATGGCAAAAGTGTCCCCACCTCGGATGCAAGGTCCCGTCGTGTGCCACCTCTCAATGGTTCGAATGTCCCTGCCATGGCTCTCAGTACAACCGAGTCGGCGAAAAGAAGGTTGGGCCTGCCCCTAGAGGTATGGACCGCTTTCCAGTCATCATCGATGGAGACAAGGTCATCATCGACACAGGCAGCCCCACGCAAGGTCCGCCGATTGGCACAGACACAACCGGTCAAGGCCTAGAAGGACCTCACTGCGCGTGATGAATATCCTCTCTTCCCCTCTAACTAGCCGCACCGTGGCAGGAGTCAATAAACAGTGATTTATGCCGCTACTACCGAGCGTTCAATCGCGATGGTCCTTTTGGCCGTCGTGGTTGTTGGTTGGGCAATATATGTCTTTGTCAACATTCGACAAAGTAAAGGTGAAGTCGGAAGTGAGATAGAACTTGCCGCGAACCGGGGCTCGTTACCGGATGACGAAGTTCTTGAAGGAAGTCGACTCGAAAAAGTCCAAGCCTTCGGTGTCCTGATGCTCCTCATAATCGCATTGGTACTGCCGATCTATTGGCTTAAAGAAGGAGGCCGACGATCTGGGGCTGAACGAGGGTTCGGCGAACGAGCTGCCGCGGCAGGTGAACGACTTGCTCAAGAGCTTGAATGCGTCGTTTGTCACGGTGCTGACCTAGGCGGAGCCAACTATGCGCCGGTAGTTCTGGACATCGGCAACCAATTCAGTGATCAAGAAACATATATCGTCAAAACCACATGGCGGGCACCCGCTCTTGACACCGTCTTCGCGCGCTTTGACACTGACGCTGAGAACTTGGATGAAGTAGACGAAGTTCGACAAATTCTGAATTACGGACGGGGCGTTATGCCCGCTTGGGGCCTACCTGGCGGTGGACCTTTAACTCCACAGGAAGTGGACAACCTGATTGCCTGGTTGTGGCGGGAAAGACTGTCGGACGAAGAAGTGAGTGCCCAGGCGCTGCAAGCCAAAGAGCAAGAAATGGCAGCTCACCCTGAGAAGAGTGAAGGTCAGGTTCTTTTTGAACTTCATTGCGCTCGCTGCCACACGCCACGATGGCCAGCACGAGGACCAGCCCAGCTGCCAAATAATGGCGGTGTAGTTGAAGTGATCCCCGGACCTCCGGGCTCAGGCCGGTATGGACCCGCCCTTAATGCTGTAAGTCTCGAGCGGCTGTTTCCCGATATTGAAGACCAAATGGCGTTTATAACATCCGGTGCCGCCGACAATGTTGCGTATGGTGAATTTGCAAGGCTCGGTAACTATGGAATGCCAGGTTTTGGGCGGATTCTGACCCAAGAAGAGATTCGTGCGATCTCAGAGTATGAGCGCAGTTTGGATCCAGCGGAACAATCAACTGTCCAGTTTGCGGAGCTTCATACATCAAAGGACGAGCAATGACTCTGATGGCTTTAGTGGGATGGGACCCAGTTCTCACCGGGTATTTAGCAGTACTGCTCAGCATCATTGTTCTATGCGGGTCAACCTATCTCCTCCTTGCAACCAATCTTGGGGTTCGACTTGGATTCCTTGTCGCTTGGACTGGCCTGTGGGGATGGAACCTAATAATGGGGATCATCTGGTGGTTCTTTGGGATCGGATGGGTTGGTCATGGCCCTGCATGGGAAGTGACACATGTGAGCACAAACCCAGAAGCTGTTCCTGTTGAGTTGGTTCAAGAATTGGACAATGACCTTTCTAGCGAACCAACTAGCGGTTGGCAGGTTGTAATTGAAGCTGATGCACAAGCGACAGCGGACGCGGCAGTTGTTTGTAGCGATGTTGATCCGCGGCGCCTTGAAGCAGTCAACACCTGTCTGTTTAGTGCAGCCACTGACTATCAAGTTCATAGAGTTATGCGAGTGGGCGGAGAACGCTACCGACCTCTCGGAATCCCGGATAACGCGGTGACCCAATACTTCATTCCTAGTAGAGGTCGGCCCCACTACGCGGCTGTTCAACTGCAGCCCTACAAGCCCACCGCCGATATCGACCCGAATAAATTGGGTGCAGATGGCAAAGTTCTGCTCCCTGTCGCGGAACTAGACGAGGCAGCACCGATATATACCGTTGTAATGGTCAGAGACCAAGGCAATCTCAGGCTGCGACCAGCACTTGTAGCTATCTTCTCAGGATTGCTTTTTGGTTTAGGTTGTTATCACCTTCACCGACGAGATCAAGCCGTATGGGCTGTCCGAGAAGCAGCGGGGAACTGAACTAGGGGAAGGGGCAAATTGAGATGGAGCAGTATCTCCCGGTTCTGACCCTAGGAGTACTCGGAGTTCTCTTCGTGCTGCTCAGCATCGTTGCGTCCCGCCTATTAGCACCCGAACGAAGCACTGTTGCAAAGAGATCCGCGTACGAGTGCGGCGTCACAGAACAAGTAGCCATACCGGAACGATTCCCAGTGAAGTTCTATTTGGTCGCCATGCTCTTCATTATGTTCGATATCGAAATCGTCTTCTTGTATCCGTGGGCAGTCGCTAATGACGAACTAGGTCTTTTCGGTCTCGTGGCCATGACGATCTTCGCCGGGATTTTCTTTCTCTCGTTTGTTTATGAACTAGCCAAAGGTGGTCTTAATTGGGGACCAGGGCGGCGTTTATTGACACCAGTTACTAGTCCTGAACGGACAACGACATCCACAATTCGAAAGGTCGGCCTTGAAGGCCGTATCGAGACTAAGACCGCTGATGATGATTCTGAGGCGGCCTAATGGCAGATCTTTCAGATATCAAACATAAGCTAGGTCTTGGCGATGATGGACTTGCCGGGCTTGGCCACAACATAATCACGGCGCCGATCGAAGAGTTAGTCAAGTGGGCTCGCCGACGAAGCCTCATGCCAGCCACCTTTGGTCTTGCCTGTTGTGCCATCGAAATGATGGCCACTGGAACAGCACACTACGACATGGCTCGCTACGGCATGGAAACATTTCGTGCCTCACCACGACAAGCAGATCTCATGATTGTTGCAGGCCGAGTCAGTCAGAAGATGGCACCTGTCCTGCGACAGATATATGACCAGATGATGGAACCCAAATGGGTCATCAGCATGGGTGTGTGTGCCTCGAGCGGCGGAATGTTCAACAACTACGCGATTGTTCAAGGCGTTGATCAAGTAGTGCCGGTAGATATCTATGCGCCCGGCTGCCCCCCAGGGCCAGAAACGCTGCTGCATGCCATTCTTGCTTTGCATGAAAAAATTCGAACTGGTGAGCTCACCCAAAGACGTGAAGAAACGGGTCGAGGAGCTGAAATTGAACTTGGACAGGAAGCGGCGCTAGACGCTCAACCAGCGCCTGTCATCATCAAAACCGGCGGTCTATATGACTGATTCATCCCCGCCCGTTGATGAAGAAACTGAATCTGATCCAGGAGCAATTCCGGAAGCAGAGGTTGAAACACTTCATGGGTCTGCCGTGACGTATAGCAATGACCAAACTGTCCTTCACCCCAGCAAAGATGGATATCACGATCTCGTTGAGGCCTTGAAAGATGAAGGTTACGGCGTATGTATCGACCTCTGCGGCGCCGATTATTTAGGCAATGAAACTCGATCGTTGCCACTAACTATCTTGCCCGAACGTTTCGAACTCGTAGCCAATCTGCTTGACGTCCATGATTCCCGGCGGATTCGAATCAGAGTCCAAATTGCTGAGACTGATCCGTCGGTTACGACCATCACAGATATTCATCCTGGCGCAGAAGCAATGGAGCGAGAAGCTCAGGACATGTTCGGCTTGGTATTTGAAGGCCACCCAGATCCCAGCCCCATTCTTTTGCCCGATGATTGGCAAGGGCACCCATTACGTAAAGATTTTTCGATGGGCCGCATCCCAGTTCAATTCAAGGCGGTAGATGGGCGGTGACCACTTTAGACCATCTCCGAAATCGTGATGCCGTCCTCAGAATGTCCGAGAAAGAGGCTGAAGAACGAGCCTCCGTCGTCGACCCAGATGACGAACGAATGATCATCAATATGGGTCCTCAACACCCATCAACCCACGGCGTCCTCCGCGTAACCATGGAGTTGCAAGGCGAGACAGTTCTGCGTTCAAAACCGGTAATCGGTTATCTACATACGGGCATGGAAAAAACTGCAGAAGACCTCACCTATCTGCAAGGACCAACGAATGTCACCCGAATGGACTACGCGGCACCTTTGTTTACTGAGCTGACGTTCTCCCTAGCAGTCGAGGCATTGCTCGAAGTTGAAATCCCTGACAGGGCAACGTGGATTCGGATGCTCATGTGTGAGCTGAACCGGATGTCTTCACATCTTTTGTTCCTCGCTACAAACGGAATGGACCTGGGAGCCGTAGGCATGATGATCTACGGCTGGCGAGAACGCGAAGAAGTACTTCGTTTTTTTGAAAAAGTCACTGGCCTTCGGATGAACCATAACTACATCAGACCAGGTGGCGTAGCGGCAGACCTACCAGATGGATGGAGAGAAGACATACAAAATATTCTCCAGGTGCTGCCCGAACGGCTCGAACAATTTGATGTGTTGATGACTGGGCAACCCATCTGGCGTGAACGAACTCAGGGTATTGGGGTTATTACGACTGAAGAAGCACTTGCACTGGGTGCTACTGGTCCGATATTACGGTCGACGGGACTTGCTTGGGATCTGCGTCGCGCAATGCCATATCTGGCCTATGACCAAGTTGACTTTGACATTGTGGTTGGCACATACGGTGACACATTTGACCGTTACGCGATACGACTTAACGAGATTCGAGAGTCAATGCGCATTGTTGAACAGTGCATAGAAATGATGCCCGAGGGCCCGTATCGAACTGAGGATCGGAAAGTTACGCCTCCGCCGCGAGCTCGTATTGATGAGTCAATGGAAGCCCTTATCCACCATTTCAAGATTTTTACTGAGGGCTTCAAAGTCCCTCCAGGTGAGGTTTATACAGCCGTCGAATCACCCAGAGGAGAATTAGGCTGTTATTTGATATCTGATGGTGGGCCAAAACCACAGCGCATGCATATCCGTGCGCCATCATTTGTAAATCTGCAAACCCTCCCACACATGATCCATGGGGGCCTTCTTGCTGACGCCATAGCTGTTATTTCGTCGATTGACCCGATTATGGGAGAGGTCGATAGATGACATTCTTTACTGATGACAATTTGGCTCTAGCGGAAGAAATTATCGGGCGCTACCCCAAACCCCGTTCGGCCATGATTCCCTTATTGCATTTAGCCCAAGAACAAGAAGGTTGGGTGACCGATGAAGCAATGACACAGATAGGGGAGTTAGTAGGGACTACCAGTGCAGAGGTGTTGGGTACCTGCTCCTTTTATGAGATGTTTAAACGCCACCCGGTCGGGAAATACGTCATCAACATCTGCACCACAATGTCGTGTGCGTTGATGGGCGCGGGTGAATTGATGGAACATGCTGAGTCTCGCCTTGGCGTGAAGCCTGGCAGTACCACTTCTGACGGATTATTTACTTTGGAAGGCGCTGAATGTCAGGCTGCGTGTACTGAAGCTCCCTGCCTGCAAGTTAACTACCGACACCAATACAGAGTTACTACAGATCAATTTGATGAACTAGTTGACGAACTTGCCTCGTCTGGTCATGCGGTGCCAGATCATGGCGTCTTGTCACAAATTCGCCAACACATACCGAAAGATCGATCGGTGGGTGCCGTACCCCCAGAAGAAGTGACAGCCGCTCCAGTTTGGTTAAGTGAAGATGGAGAATCCTAGTGACTGAAATGACTGGGACTCCGATAGCCCATGCCCCTGGGTTCATTGCTAACGAAACCCCGCGAATTGTAAGTGCTCGTTTCGATTACGAAGATTCGCACACTCTCGAGCGCTATGAAGCAACAGACGGCTATCACGCCCTGAAAAAAGCTTTGCAGCAGACCCCAGAAGAGGTGCACAACGAAGTTAGGGATGCGACTTTGCTTGGCCGTGGCGGCGCCGGTTTTCCGGCCGGTGTCAAGTGGGGATTTTGCCCACCAGGTGTGTGGCCTCGATACCTCGTTGTTAATGGTGATGAGTCCGAGCCCGGAACCTATAAAGACCGTCTGTTGATGGAACTAGACCCCCATCAGCTTATTGAAGGATGTTTGATCGCTTGTTACGCGGTCGGCCTTAGCCAATGCTTTCTATACATCCGAGGTGAAATGGCGGTAGCGCAAGAACGCGTTGCTCAAGCTCTGAATGATGCTTATGAAGCAGGCTATGTCGGGAAGAATATTCTGGGAAGCGAATTCTCCGTTGACATCGTTTTGCATTGGGGTGCAGGGGCCTACGTGGTCGGCGAAGAGACAGCGCTAATCGAAAGCCTCGAAGGAAATCGTGGGATGCCGAGATTAAAGCCACCATATTTTCCAGCTTCAATAGGTTTATATGGGCAACCCACAATCGTTAACAACGTTGAAACTTTGGCCAACCTTCCCTGGATTATTCAACATGGTGCAGCAGCGTTCACAGCTATTGGAACTGAAAGCTCTCCTGGAACCCGAATGGTTGCAGTCAGCGGCCATGTGAAGAGACCAGGTGTGTATGAAATTGTTAACGGCACGACTACGTTTCGTGACTTGCTATACGGCAACGACATGTGTGGTGGGATACGAGATGACAACCAACTGAAGGCGTTTGTTCCTGGTGGCGGCTCAGCGCCTTGGTTTACCCCAGACCAACTTGATTTGCCGTTCGAAGCGAGCCAAGTAGGCCCTCAAGGATCGATGTTGGGCTCCGGCGCGATCATGGTGATGGACGAAACCACCGATATTCCTGCTGCAGCGCTCACTTTGACAAAATTCTATGCTCATGAATCATGTGGTAAATGCGTACCCTGCCGAGAAGGTGGAACCTGGCTTGAACAGATACTTCGCAGAGTTGTCACAGGTCGAGGAACCCAACGAGACCTTGACTTATTGATCGAGGTTGGAGAAACAATTTGTCCTGGTGATTTCCCCCATGCTGCGGTTCCATCGAAAGGTATCGAGGCTGTTCCTTTCCCTTATCGGATGACCACAATCTGTTTCGTTGGCCCATCTGCCTTTGCCCCAGTTCATTCTGCGCTCACTCTTTTCCGAGAAGAATTTGAAGCGAAAGTCGTTGGTAACGAAGCCAAAACGATGATCGAGGTGGCCGTCGATGTCTGAACAAGATGTAAACGAAATCACCGTCACAGTTAACGGCACCCAAATCGAAGCGCAGCCGGGCGAGATGCTCATCGCAGCGGCTGATCGAGCGGGAGTCCACATTCCCAGATTCTGCTATCACGAGCGGATGTCACCGGTGGGAATGTGCCGCATGTGTCTAGTTGATGTTGATACTGGTCGCGGTCCCATGCTTCAGCCGTCATGCATGGTCCCCGTGTCTGAGGGGATGACCGTCGATACCGAATCGGACGATACGAAACGGGCGCAGGAAGGAATTCTTGAGTTCCTCTTAGTCAATCACCCGTTGGACTGTCCTGTTTGCGACAAAGGCGGTGAATGCCCGCTCCAAGATCAGACGCTTGCCTATGGGCCGGGTGAATCACGGTTCATTGAAGAAAAACGTCACTACGAAAAGCCAATCCCAATATCGGATTTAGTCCACTTAGATCGCGAGCGGTGCATCCTCTGTGACCGATGCACACGATTTGCCGATGAGATTGCCGGCGATCCACTGATCCAATTCACGGAACGGGGAAATTCGACCCAAGTACTCACCTTTCCAGATGAGCCCTTTAGTTCTTATTTCTCAGGGAACACTGTGCAAATCTGCCCCGTGGGCGCGTTGACTGCTGCCCCGTATCGATTTAAAGCACGTCCATGGGACCTGGAAGAGAACGAATCAACATGCACGACTTGTTCGATGGGGTGTCGCATCGCAGTTCAATCATCGAGAAACGAACTCGTTCGGTATCTTGGCGTCGACGTTGAGTCCGTAAACCACGGTTGGCTTTGCGACAAAGGAAGATTCAACTTTGAGGCCGTAAACAGTGATGAACGCCTCACCTCTCCCTTGGTCCGAGACCCAGATAACCAACGGCAACTATTAGGGACTGACTGGGGGTCAGCATTAGCAAGCTCAGCTGAAGCTATTCGTCGCGCCGGCCCTCAACGGATCGGAATCATTGGCGGCTCAAGATTGACGAATGAAGATGCGTATGCCTGGTCAAAATTCGCTCGGTCGGTAGTCGGCACTGACAATATTGATGCACAGTTAGGTGATGGTCTCCCGGCCGAGTTGGTCTTAGGTTTACCGCCCGCGACCATCGCAGATGCATGCGAAGCAGACACAGTTCTGATAGTCGGTCCAGATCTTAAAGAAGAGCTGGCAATACTTCATCTTCGACTTCGGGGAGCGGCTACAAAGGGTCGAACCCAAATAGTTGAAATAGGAGCCACCGCAACCGGAAGTGAGCCATATGCCCAGCGTTCAATTCGCTGCGAATCAGGCGAAGCAGCGAAGGCTCTCAGCGAACTACTGAATAGCGATGACCCACTAGCAAAACAACTCCGCGATGGTTCTGTTGTAGTAGTCCTAGGGCGATCATCGGTTGCTGAATCAGCAGACCCGGCGGTTGCTACCGCGTCATTAATCCAATCGGAACTTCCTCATGCCACTTTCCTGGCTGCACTGCGGAGAGGAAATGTGCGGGGAGCTCTAGATATGGGCCTGACCCCCGGGTTCCTTCCCGGGCGCACCAGAATCAGTAATCCCAGTGCGATGCTTGTTCAGAAATGGCAACAGATCCCCGAAGAACAAGGTCTAGACACTTCTGAAATGTTGCAAGCCGCCGCTGCTGGACAGATTGAAACCCTGGTCTTGTTGGGAGCAGATCCCCTATCTGATTTCCCTGATCGGAATCTGGCAGCGGAAGCCATTCAAAAAGTAAAAACCGTTATAGCGATTGACAACTTTGTTACTTCTTCTGTAGCGCAAGCTGACATTGTTTTGCCAGCGACGGCGTATGGAGAGCAAAGCGGCACCACAACAAATATTGAGGGGCGCATCAGCAGGGTCACACAAAAAATTACTCCTCCAGGATCGACTCGTGATGATTGGATGATCGCCACAGAACTGGCCTGGCGACTTGGTGGCGACTTGGAGTTGACATCCAAAGAGGATATTTGGCGCGAAATTGAACAAGTCGCACCCAGCCACGCGGGCGTCACCCTAGAAAGAGTGCTCAGTAACGAAACGCTCGAGGGAATTCTGGTTCAGGAAACTTCCATCGATCTGAATTTGCCCGTTCCTAGAGACACGCCAATCGCTGATGGATATGGGTTAAGGCTTATTAGTGGCCGCAAGCTATGGGATGCGGCAACAACGACAACACACAGCCCATCGCTCCGACACCTAGCAGAATCGCCGAGTCTCAAAGTTCACTCGAACGACCTTGAACGGTTAGGCATACCAACCGGTACTGAAGTTCGGGTCATCTCTACCCGCGCCACCGAAAACCTGACAGTGGTAGCTGATGACAACGTCCAACGCGGAACCGCAGTACTGCCATTTAATCAACCAGGCGGAAGCGCAAATCGATTTATAGACGCGACAGCGGTAATCAACGACATAAGGATTGAAACCTTGTGACGGGGGATCCTCTTTTTCTCGATGGGGTTGACCTCGCTGACATTGGCATTATGGCTGCGAAAGTGCTGATCGCCTTTACATTTTTGCTTGTCGCAACCATGTTTATGGTCTGGTTTGAGAGAAAACTGATCTCGGACATGCAGAACCGGATCGGCCCCAACGTGGCGGGCCCGTGGGGTCTATTACAAACCTTTGCTGACGGTGTGAAGTTCTTTTTCAAAGAGGATCTTCGTCCAGAAAATGCTGACCCTCTAGTTTTTCGGCTGGCACCATACATAGCCGCAGTCACTGCTTTCCTCTCGTTTGCCGTTGTACCTATTGGTGGATCGTTTGGTGGCGGCTCATCAGGGACTGTCACCATTTTTGGGCGAGAGACATACCTACAAGTAGCTGATCCACCGATCGGCATTTTGCTGTTACTTGCGATGTCGTCAATTGCCGTTTACGGAGTGATGCTCGCTGGCTGGGCATCTGGCTCAAAATATCCTCTTATAGGTTCGGTGCGTGCTTCAGCACAGGCCATCTCCTACGAGGCGGCCCTAGGAATGGCTACGGTCGTAGTTGTAATCCTTGCTGGCACCCTTTCTACCCACGGCATTGTTGCCGCTCAATCAGGGGGTATCACTAGATGGTTCGTTGTTTCTTCGGGGATTGTTCCATTCATCGTGTTCCTCATTGCAGCAACTGCGGAACTTAACCGCCCACCGTTTGACTTAGTTGAAGCGGAACAGGAGCTGGTAGGAGGCTTCCACACGGAGTATTCCTCAATCCGCTTCGCCCTTTTCTTCCTAGCGGAATTCATGAATGTAATCACTATGTCGGCGATTATGGTCACTCTGTTCTTTGGAGGCCCAGCCGGACCAATTTTGTTTGGTATGACCTGGTTCTGGCCAACTATTTGGTTTCTCCTCAAGGTCCTCGCGTTCTTGTTTGTATTTGTCTGGTTCCGAGCGACCCTTCCCAGACTTCGTTACGACCAACTAATGCACCTTGGTTGGAAACTCCTCATCCCATTAATTCTGTTCTGGCTAATGTTCATCAGCCTCAAAGAACTTCGGGCCGCTCATGACTGGAACTGGTTCGCAACATATGGTGCTGCCTTCGTTGCATTGGCTATTGGAACTTCTCTTCTCTTAGCGGGACTTCGCGCCGGAGACCGTGCGTTCCAAGATGAATTAGAGGAGGCGTAGTGGGGTACCTCGACGGCTTCAAAGTCACTTTCATGAAGCTCTTTGAAGAGAGAGTTACAACTGAGTATCCGAAAGAGAAACGCCCTAAGCCCCAGCGTTTCCACGGCCGACATGTCCTTAATCGGTACGAAGATGGCATGGAAAAATGTATTGGTTGTGAACTGTGTGCCGGTGTATGTCCTGCAAGGTGCATATATGTGAGAGGCGCCGATAACTCTGAGTCGGACCCGGTATCTCCAGGAGAACGGTATGGATACGTATACGAGATCAACTACCTGCGGTGTATCCACTGTGACCTATGTGTCGAAGCTTGCCCAACCGAAGCCATTACCGAGTCAAAGCTATTTGAATTCAGTTTTGCCAACAGATCAGATGCGATCTATACAAAAAATGAGCTAGTCGTAGGAGACGACGGTTTACCTCAACGCCAGCCCTGGGAACTTTGGCACGAAGGCGATGATCTCGCCACATCTGGTTGGATGCGCGCTACTGCGTCGGCTGGGAACCCTGACTATCAAAATCGAGTTGGTTGGAGTGGTGAACTTGGTTATGGCACGAGAAACCCTGAAATCGGTCAGCACGACTTAGTCAAAGATGAAAAATCCGAGATGCCGTCTGAGGAGCACGACCAGTCGGAGGATCTTCATTAATGGTTGACACTGTTGTCTTTATCGTCGCCGCAGCCATATGTCTGACAGGAGCCCTGGGAGTCATTCTTGCGCGCAACCCAGTCCATTCGGCATTGATGTTGGTGATGACTTTGTTCGGTATAGCGGTTCAGTTCGTAGCTCAAGAAGCCCACTTTCTTGCTGCAGTCCAAGTAATTGTCTATGCGGGAGCGATAGTGGTCCTGTTCCTATTCGTCATCATGTTGTTGGGAGTCGATCGAGCCCAAAATTTAGAGCTATCTGTCCTACCCGTTCAAAAATGGGCAGCTCTTGTGTTTGCTGGGGGTTCGTTTGCGGTACTTGCACTGCTCATCATTGTCGTTAAAGAACCTGTTACCGGAGCCGAAGCAATGGGCGGATCGGCGACAGGCGATGAAAATGTAAGACTTTTAGCACGCTCACTATTTTCTGATTATGTCTACGCATTTGAACTGACCTCCTTGTTATTGGTGATCGCTGTCATAGGGGCCGTTGTCCTCGCGCGTAAACCAAAGAACGCGTCAGATGTCGTTACTGAAGAGGGGAGCGAAGCCTGATGGAAATCACCACAGGCTGGTACCTCGTCCTCGGAGCCCTGTTGTTTGTGATTGGAGGGACAGGACTTCTAATTCGTCGCAATCCTCTGGTCATGCTGATGTGCGTTGAACTAATGCTGAACGGCGTGAATCTCAGTTTTGTGGCTTTCGCCCGACAGCTTGATGACATTGGAGGTCAAACCGTCGTTTTCTTCGTGCTTGTGGTCGCAGCAGCTGAAGTGGTTGTCGGATTAGGACTAGTCGTGGCGATCTTACGTCGTCAACCCGGCACGACAGCAGATGACCTTTCGGTACTGAAGGGGTGATGTCATGGTTGAACTAGTTTGGCTTATCCCCGCCCTCCCGCTGCTTGGGTTCTTTTTGCTGCTGCTGATCGGACACAGGGTTGGTGAACCTCGATCAGGATGGATTGCCACAATCGCTGCAGGGGCGTCTTTCCTAGCAACCTTTGTGGTTTTCGTGGGTTTGTTGGGGAGAGACGGACACTCAGGCGATCGCTCATATGAGTTCATTCTTTTTGATTGGCTACCCGCTGGATCTTTGAAGGTAGAAGCTGGATTTCTAGTTGATCCCCTCTCGATCACGATGGCCTTATTTGTCACTGGGGTCGGAGCGTTAATCCACCTGTATTCGATCGGATACATGCATGGAGACCCCAAGTACTCGAAATTCTTCCTATACCTAAACCTCTTCTTGTTCTCGATGCTCATGTTGGTGTTCGGCAACAACTTGGTCGTCACTTTTCTTGGTTGGGAAGGAGTTGGAGCATGCTCTTATTTCCTTATTTCTTTCTGGCACCAGCGCGAAAGTGCAGCTACCGCGGGCAAAAAAGCCTTCGTCACAAATCGAGTAGGGGATTGGGGATTCATGATCGCCACATTCGCTATTTGGTCGGCGCTAGGCACCGTTACCTACACAGAAATTTCCGACTCTCCGGCGATGTCCGCAGCAACCGGCACAGCAGTCTCACTCCTTCTATTTGTGGCTGCAGCAGGCAAATCGGCACAGCTGCCCCTATACGTCTGGTTACCCGACGCGATGGAAGGACCAACTCCAGTTTCGGCAATGGTGCACGCCGCGACGATGGTGACCTCAGGGGTCTATCTACTGGTCCGGATGAATAGCGTTCTGACTGACGATGCGCTGCTGATCATCGCAGTCGTCGGCGCCGCAACTGCTTTGTTTGCTGCGCTATGCGCTGTGGCTCAGCACGACATCAAAAAAGTCTTGGCATATTCGACTGTTAGCCAATTGGGTTACATGTTCCTTGCTATTGGCTCTGGTGCATACGTAGCCGCGATCTTTCATGTCATCACTCACGCATTTTTCAAAGCGTTGCTGTTCTTGGGATCTGGTTCAGTGATTCACGGTATGCACGACGAACAGGACATGCGAAAGATGGGGGCGTTGCGCGCACTCATGCCCATAACGGCAGGCACGTTCATTGTCGGTTGGTTGGCAATAGCAGGCGTTCCGCCGTTTGCTGGATTCTGGTCCAAAGATGAAATCTTGCTCGCTGCTTGGGAACAAAAAAATATTGGGCCCTTGCTGTGGTTTGTTGGTTTAGTCACGGCGCTACTAACGGCTTACTACATGAGCCGCCAGGTCATCTTGGTGTTCTTCGGACAACAGAAGTGGGAAGAAGACGTCCATCCGCACGAGTCACCTTGGACCATGACGACTCCGTTGTGTGTGCTTGCTGGCGCAGCTGTAGTTGGCGGAGCTATCAATTTGCCGCTCGTCAAAGACTGGCTCGTACTGGAACATTTTCTGGAACCAATCTTCCACCATCCGCACCACTTCTCCTCAGGAACTTCAACAAAGATCGCTTTGGCCGTGATTTCAGTCGTGGCTGGACTCATCGGAATTTCGATAGCAATACTGAGTTGGCTGACGCGGCGAATTCCGATAGACCGCCTAGAACCTGAATTTCTAGAAAATGCAATGTATGTGGACGCAACATACGCCCGAGTAGTTGGTGGGGCTGGAACTTCGAGTTTCCAAAAGACAGCAGATTTTGATGCGGCAATAGTCGACGGGTCTGTCAATGGCTTCGGTCGGGTGATCATGAAATTCGGTCAACTAATACAGCCGACCCAATCTGGCTATATGCGCAATTACGCCATTGGAGTGGCGGTCGGCGCCCTAGTAATAGTCGCAGTCTTGGCATGGGGGCTGCTGCTGTGATCGAACTATTAGCAGCCCAGAATGCGGTTTCGTTCCCGGTCTTGAACGCGTTAATTATCGTTCCCATCGCTGGGGCTCTGGTAGTGGTCCTGTTGCCCAACAGTAGACCTGAGTTGATGCGCCCTATCGGGGCTATTTTTGCGTCTATAGCTGGAGCCCTTTCGCTCTATGTCATGACTCAATTCTCAGTTCACGACCCAGGATTCCAATTCCAGTCGATTCAGTCATGGATTCCGAGTCTGGGCATCAACTGGCACGTAGGAGTGGATGGAATTTCACTGTGGCTGGTTGTGCTGACTGGCCTAATCACCCCGATAGTTCTTGTTGCAGTCGACCCGCACCACGATCCCAAGCCCTACACAGCATGGCTGCTTTTGTTGCAGGCTGGCTCTTTCGGAGCTTTCTTGGCGCTCGATCTATTCCTGTTCTTCGTGATGTTCGAAATCGTACTGGTACCCATGTACATGCTGATTGGTGGCTGGGGATACGACGACCGACGCTATGCAGCGACCAAATTCTTTCTTTACACAATGGCGGGTTCAGCACTCATGCTCGTCGCGATCGTCAGTGTCGCGACGTTGAGTTCAGGTAGCCAAGACATCACATTCAATGTCATCGAATTGGCGCAACGTCAAGCCTTGTCTACCAACACAGCCCGCCTGTGCTTCCTAGCCTTTGTGCTTGCGTTCGTGATCAAAGTGCCGGTCGTCCCAGTTCACACATGGTTGCCTGACGCGCATACTCAAGCGCCGACAGCCGGTTCAGTGGTGCTAGCCGCGGTCATGCTCAAATTGGGGACTTATGGGTTGCTCCGTTTTGGCCTTTACCTATTCCCTGAAGCGTCTGTCTGGGCGGCTCCAACGCTGGCTACCTTGGGCGTTATAGGAGTGGTCTACGGCGCAATCGTAGCCACGATGCAAAAGGATTTGAAACGACTCGTTGCGTACTCCTCAGTTGCCCACATGGGCTTCATAGTGCTGGGCATTTTTGCATTTACTACGCAAAGCCTGGAAGGAGGGGTGCTGCAGATGATCAACCATGGTTTATCCACAGGAGCACTGTTCCTTTTGGTTGGCATGCTCTATGAAAGAAGAAAAACTCGAGCGATAGCGGAACTCAGCGGCATCCAATCTGCAGCTCCAATTTTTGCTGGTTTTTTCACTGTTGCGATGTTGTCGTCAATAGGTGTACCCGGATTGAACGGCTTCGTAGGTGAGTTCCTAATTCTGATCGGTTCCTATGAAACCCGTCGTTGGTGGACTGTTATAGCGGCCACGGGCGTCATCCTCGCAGCCCTCTATCTTCTTTGGGCCTATCAGAGGGTCTTTCATGGCGAACCAACCGCAGATGATGAGAAAACTGCAGACCTCAGCCTTAAAGAAGGATTGGTCTTAGCTCCGTTCCTAGCAGGAATCGTTTTTTTAGGTATCTACCCCAAACCTCTACTAGAGCGAATAGAACCAGCTGTTAACAACCTCATTTCACACCTTGAACACCATTCTGATTATGTCCAACCAGACCTTGGAGATCCCGTAGTTGTAGAGGGCGACCATGGAAGTAAGGACGGCCACTAATGGGAGACCTGCAACTCGTTGGTTTCGTTGGACCGTCAGTTAATTGGTGGGCTTTGATGCCACAAATCATTCTGCTAGGAGCAGCTCTGGTTGTTCTCCTTGTCAGCGCACTTGCCCCGCAACGAGCATCAACTGTTTTCACAACTGTCACCACGCTGTGCGCAGCCTCCACCTCGTTTGTAGTAGCGCTAGGTCTTTGGAACGATGTCAAGACCGACGGCCCTTCGGCATCGATTGCTTCTGCTTTTGGAGTTGATGGATTCAGCATCTTCTTTACAGTGCTGATTTTGATCGGTTTGGCAACTACTGCATTGCTTTCACATGGGTATTTAGACCGTGAAGGGATCGACCCACCAGAGTTCCATGCGCTGCTCTTGTGCTCGGCAGCTGGTGCCATCGTCATGGCCTCAGCTAATGACTTAATAGTGATGTTTCTGGGGCTCGAAGCCTTATCTATTGGTATCTACGTGATGATTGCAATGCATCATCGAAGATCTGAAGCTCGCGAATCGGCGATCAAGTATTTTGTGCTCGGAGCCTTCAGTTCAGCCTTTTTGTTATATGGGATAGCACTTACATACGGAGCTACAGGATCTACGAATCTAGTGCACGTCCGTAATTATCTTGATGTTGTCGTATTCCGAGATCAGCATCTATTAATGGCAGCAATGGCACTGTTGCTCGTGGGTCTTTCTTTCAAAGTCGCGGCGGCTCCATTCCACTTTTGGGCACCAGACGTCTACCAGGGTGCCCCGAGCCCCGTTACTGGCTGGATGGCCTCGATAGCGAAAGCAGCAGGTTTTGCTGCCCTCCTAAGAATCTTCTTCGCCGCCTTCGCGAGTCACGATGTGGATTGGGCTCCGATAGTCGGCGCGTTGGCTGTGATCACCTTGGTTGTGGGCGCGGTAATGGCGATATTGCAGACTGACGTCAAACGAATGCTTGCGTTCTCTTCGGTCAGCCACGCCGGGTACGTCCTCGTTGCTGTTCATTCGGCCAGCGCTGCAGGAACTTCGGCGGCTCTCTTTTATTTGTTTACCTACACGCTTATGGTTTTAGGCTCCTTTGCAGTTGTAGGGGCGATGGGAAGCGACGATGAGCATCCTCTTAGCCGCTACTCAGGCCTTGGACGGAGTCGACCGGTAATCGCTATTGGATTCACTGTGCTTTTGCTAGCTCAAGCAGGAATTCCGACGACCTCTGGTTTCATCGCCAAATTTCAAGTCATAGCAGCGGCAGTGGATAACAAGAGCTACTTCATCGCGGCAGTATCAATGGTTACTGCTGTTATCGGCGCCTATATGTACCTACGCATCGTGATGGCTATGTATGTAGTAGATGAAGGAGAAGAAGGGCCGTCACCGGTATGGCACTGGACTACTTCAGTTGTGGTAATTGCCGCAGTTAGCTTCACGGTTATTGTTGGCTTAGTGCCACAATTTCTTATTGATTTCGCAGAAGATGCAGTCCCAATTCTGATTCGAGGGTGAGGTCCAAATAGGTGTTAAATCAGCAATACAAGCTTCGTGACACAAGAAACAAGAATCGTGGGCAACAATCACGTCTTTTCTCCTCTGGGCACGATAACTTTCACTACGTCCGAAGCCCGCGGAACGAGGCGCCGCGCTGGGTTTTGGAAAGCCCCGAAACCCCTAGCTAGTCTCAATAATCGTGTCGGAATTACTGCGGAGCTACCTGACTGTCGGCATCTTTGGTGTTGCAGCTATTGCCATGGCTGGCGCCATGCTGACTATCGCGCGAATTCTCCGTCCTAGTCGCCCCACAGTTCAAAAGTTGATTGCTTATGAAAGCGGAGTCGACCCGGTAGGTGGGGACTGGGCACAGAGCCAAATTCGTTACTACGTCTTCGCAGTTTTGTTCGTCCTCTTCGATGTCGAAGCAGTTTTTATTTTCCCATGGGCCACTCGATTAGAAATCTACGGAACCTTCGGGTTGGTTGAGATGGCGATTTTCATTTTCATTCTCGTACTTGGCTTGTTCTATGCCTGGCGTAAGGGTGTTTTGAGATGGGTTTGAGGAAGGCTGGATAGATGGGACTAATTGATAAAGGCAAGATGCCAAAACCTCTTAGTTGGCTTCTCAACTTTGGGCGTGCCCGGTCCCTTTGGGTATATCAGTGGGGCCTTGCCTGCTGCGCAATCGAAATGGGGGCAGCTTTCGGATCGCCCCGCTATGACGTTATGAGGCTGGGCGTAATTCCCTTCCCGGCTAGCCCCAGACAGGCTGACCTAGTAGTTATTTCGGGAACTGTCACTGACAAAATGTCGCCAGTTATTCTTCGGTTGTACGAGCAGATGCCTGAACCTAAATACGTTATTTCCATGGGATCGTGTGCAAACTGCGGCGGCCCCTATTGGGACAGTTATTCGGTTACTAAAGGCGTTGATCAGTTGATACCCGTTGACGTGTACGTGCCCGGATGTCCACCAAGGCCGGAAGCGCTGCTCGAAGGCATCGTTTTGCTGCAAGAGCGGATTCAAGCTGAAGACATAACCGAAAAATGGCGGGGTCAACCCATAGTGGTGGAGGGGTGATCTGATGACTGACGAAACTCCTCCCGAAGACAACGCCGTTGCTGATGAGAAAAGAGAAGCTCTGCTAGCCGGCCTTTCCGAAAGCCTCGGCGAAGATCTTGTGGAGTCCTACCTTCGCCCCCACGAAGACTTATGGTTACGGGTGCGGAGCGAGAGTTGGCAAGACTCAATTCGGACTGCGAAATCCGCAGGGTTTGAATACTTCGGTTTCCTATCTGCCATTGACTGGGAAATAGCCCCCGAAGGACGCTACGAAGATACTGAGTTTGATGGGGGCCTTGAGGAAGAAGATGAGGAGCCAGTCGAAATCGACAGTTCTACAGGTTATGGAGGCGGGGAAAGCCGTTTCCAGCTGTTGGTTCAGCTTTATTCACTTAGCCAACAAATCGGGCTGATACTAAAAACTGATGTTGGCGAAGATATGACGATCGACACCATAAGGGACATTTTTGCAGGTGCTGACTGGCATGAACGCGAGACCCATGAAATGTTCGGCGTTTTCTTTCGGGGTCACCCAACGTTGCAGCCTTTGTACCTGCCAACCGAATTCGAAGGGCATCCCCTTAGAAAAGACTTTCCTTTGCTTGCTCGACAGGTAAAACCATGGCCTGGAGTTGTAGACATTGAAGAGATTCCTGAACATCTTGAAGCTCAACTGGAAGCTGAAGTGATGGCAGCTTTTGAAGCGAATGGAGGTGCGTCATGACTGCTACCTCAGATCGTGAACAGATGGCGTACATAAGTTCTCAGGCTGCTGATGCTCGGGTAAATGTTGAACTTGATACCGGGGACATGACCTTAAATATTGGGCCTCAGCACCCGGCTACGCACGGAACTTTACGTATTGCCTGTCAACTTGATGGTGAACAAGTGGTGGTCGCTGAACCGATCATGGGTTACATGCATCGTGGATACGAAAAACTCTGCGAAGTTCGCACCTATCCCCAATGCACAACTCTGATTAACCGCATCGACTGGCTAGGGAGTTTCGCTAACGAAGTGCCCTTCATTCTCGCTGCGGAGCGATTGATGGAAGTAGAAGCACCGCCACGTGCCCAGTGGATAAGAACAATTCTTTTCGAACTCAGTCGAGTAGCGAACTTAGCTTTGTTTCTTGGTGATATGGGTGTCCAAATCGGTGCTCTAACGCCAGTATTTTTTGCATTCCGAGACCGCGAGCGAGTTCTAAACCAAATTGAAGAGGTCACAGGTGGACGCTTCCATCCGAACTTTGACCGTATTGGAGGACTCAAAGACGACATTCCCAAAGGCTGGATAGAAGAAACCCATTCGGTAATGGTCAAGATGCGTACTTTTTGCGATGAGATGGAAGACCTTCTTGTAGGGAACGAAATTTTTCAAGCACGCTGTCGCGGTGTAGGCGTTATACCCCCTGAAGTAGCGCTTAGTTACGGACTGTCCGGGGCGAATCTCCGCGCGAGCGGCGTTGATTGGGATCTGCGGCGGGATGCGAACCCTGGTTTGGCTTGGGATCAAGTCGATTGGCGTGTCTGGACACACCCTGATGGAGATTCTTTTGCTCGATATTGGGTGCGGCTCCAAGAAACTCGAGAAGCTACCCGAATAGTTGATCAGCTTTTAGATGGAATTCCGAGCGGGCCGATCATGGCAAAAGTTCCAAGAATAATTAAGGTTCCTGCCGGCGAAGCGTATCTGTCAACAGAAAACCCTCTTGGTGAGATGGGTTACTACATCGTCAGTAAAGGTGATTTAGGACCATTTCGGGTGAAAATCCGGACACCCAGTTTCAACAACATTTCAATAGTCCCATGGGTGATGAAGGGCGTATACGTTCCAGACGTCATCACTATTTTGGGCTCCCTATATTTCATCTTGGGAGATATTGACCGGTGACGACACTTCTTGCTCTCCCTTATTGGCAAGAAACCGGGATCAAACTCGGTTTGGCACTAGCCATAATTCCGACCACTTCGTTGATCTTGGTATATCTCTTCCTGTTCAAAATGATGGCTTTTATGCAAAGTCGTCTAGGTCCTAACGACACAGGCCCGTATGGAACGCTCCAGCTGATAGCGGAAGCAATCAAGTTTTTGCAGAAAGAAGACATTCATCCAGCTCAGGCCGATCGTCGAGTATTCCGCATGGCGCCGGTGGTAGTGCTTGCCTCAACATTTCTTCTTTATGTGGTTCTGCCGGCCGGACCTGATGCGGTTGTCCAAAATCTCGACACCGGGGTCTTCTACGCGATGGCTGTGTCATCGATATCAGTTCTCGGAATTTTGATGGCAGGCTGGTCATCGGCCAACAAATACGCCCTTCTAGGCGGTTTAAGAGCAGCAGGTCAATTAATCGCCTATGAGCTTCCGCTGATTCTCGCCGTGATGGGTGTTGTAATCCAAGCTGAGACACTCAATTTGCAAGGAATAGTTGAAGCGCAAGCGACTGGGGAGATTTTTGGATTTGGTGGAATTGGTAATCCATTTATTCTCACCCAATTCCTAGCTTTTCTCATCTTTATGATCGCCGCTCAGGCTGAACTAACTCAAACACCCTTTGATATGCCAGTCGCGGAAACTGAACTTGTTGGCGGTTTCCATATTGAATATACGGGATTCCGATTTCTGCTCTTCTTTATGGCGGAGTTTGGCACTGCCTTCGCATTTGCGGCGCTGGCCTCAGTCATGTTCCTAGGAGGTTGGTGGATTCCCGGGTTTGATGTTGATGACAACATCCTGAATGTGCTGGGCCCGGGTGTGATGTTGGGCAAGATCCTTTTAATCGCATTCTTCATTTTCTGGGTTCGGTTCACTTACCCGAGACTTCGCGAAGACCAATTGCAGAAGTTTGCGTGGAAAGTACTAATTCCTTTAGCTCTAGTGAACATTGTCCTAACCGGAATCTTTAAGGTGGTCTTCTGATGCCGCAACTACCTGGTTTGATTAAAGGCCTTGGCGTAACGGCGAAAACCGCTGGGCGCACACTGTTCCCGAAGCGTGGGTGGAAAACCCTGATCCCAGCTCCACAAAAGGGCGCTGTTACGGTTCAGTACCCTCATGAGAAGGAAGCACCACCTGAGCGAGCTCGTGGGGTCATAGCTCTGCATGAGGAGAACTGCACTGCCTGCATGCTCTGCTCTCGGTCCTGTCCTGATTGGTGCATTTACATCGAGGGACACAAAGTAAAGGCGCCGCCTCGAAGAGAAGGCGGTAAACCTCGGACGGTCAATATGTTGGACCGGTTTGATATCGATTATGCGCTTTGTATGTATTGCGGCATATGTGTTGAGGTTTGTCCGTTTGATGCTCTTTTCTGGACACCAGAATATGAGTACAGCGAACCGCGGATTGCAGATCTACTCCACGACAAAGATCGATTAGGTGAGTGGATGGACACAGTCCCCGACTTCCTTGACTATGAACCAGGCTCTGAACAGAAGGTCAGAAAGGTTCCGAGGTAAGGCTTGATGGTCGCTCAAAACATTTTCTTCGGGATTCTGTCAGCCATCGTTGTTGTTTCTGCAGTGCGTATGGTCACGACACGCAACATCGTGCATGCTGCCCTGTATTTAGTCGCGGTTCTGGCCGGCCTCGGTGCTTTGTACGTTCTGTTAACAGCGGAATTTGTAGCCACCACCCAGGTTCTTGTCTACATAGGCGCTGTGATGGTTCTCTTCTTGTTTGGCATCATGCTGACTAAGGCCCCGCTTGGAAATGTAATGGAAATGACCGGTAGGCAGTGGCCGATAGCTGCTGTGGTTGCTGTCCTCATGGGTGGGGTCACGATTTATTCTTTATTGAACCATTTTGGTTCTGAGCGTCTCGTTACTGATGGCCCGATTTATCGAACCGCTGATGTCTCGGATGAAGTCTTTTCCACTTATATCGTTCCGTTTGAAGCTATATCGGTGCTTCTGCTCGCCGCTTTGATAGGGGCGATCGTGTTAGCGAGAAAGGACTGATGTGCTACTAAACCAGTTCTTGATGCTCGGAGCAGTGCTGTTCGCTGTCGGTGTTTACGGAGTTCTTGCCAGGCGAAATGGTGTGATGGTCTTGATGTCCATCGAATTGATGTTGAATGCGGTCAATATCAATTTGGTTGTATTTGGCGTTCAGCATGGTGTTGTTTCTGGTCAAGTCTTCGCGCTGTTTGTTATAGCGGTCGCTGCTGCTGAAGTCGGCGTAGGTCTTGCCATTGTTCTTCTTCTGTACCGCAATCGGACGAGTATCGATGTCGAAGACTTCGATTTGATGCGGGGATAGGGCAGAACTATGTGGATGTTAGAGAACGCCTTCGTCATTCCCCTGATCCCGGCTATTTCTTTTATTGTCATACTCTTTTTTGGGAAGCGTTATATCGGCGCCGATCGAGTACATGTCATTGGCATAACAGCTCTGGGGCTCGTTTGGGTTCTATCTGCTGTTGCAGCATTTCAGTGGACTCAACGGGTTGAAAACCCTTCACCGGATGCAATTGTCCAAGTACAACACCATGGCGATGACCATGGCGATGACCATGGCGATGACCATGGCGATGACCATGGCGATGACCATGGCGATGACCATGGCGATGACCATGGCGATGACC
>Ga0208410_1000007_pt1 | contig 125838 bp, 121 predicted proteins | sample ETN02SmetaG_3_FD_185787 | JGI IMG/M metagenome (GOLD analysis project Ga0208410, IMG submission 185787) | Marine microbial and viral communities from oxygen minimum zone, Eastern Pacific Ocean - ETNP2014F10-02SV257 (SPAdes) (version 2) | ecosystem: Environmental > Aquatic > Marine > Oceanic ... | reverse complement strand
TAAAGAAGCAGAGTTAGCCAGCAATACAGGCGCCAAGTCCACAAAGGTGATGTGTTGCTCGAAAACATCTATGGACGATGGAGCTCGATGTTTGGAGTCGTCGGTTACAGCGGCTAAACGGTGAGATTCACCTAAGAAGTCTGAAATCCATGCAGCTGCCTCATCGCCCCCATCGACACCATTAACTGGTCGCTTACCTACCAAAGGCAAGACGGTCACTGCGGCCGCATCATCAACACTTAACGTGACCGACCCGCGACCAGATGCTGACAAAATGACGTCGTCGCCATCGAGAGCGGTCTCAATGGTAGCCAACGAAGGATGCGTTCTTTGAGTGACGCAACTGCCCTCGGAATCGACTATTTGCCATTCTCGGTCATGGGCCAAACCGGTACTCAGTATCGAGGCTTCATCTACTTCGATCCGTCGGCAGGACTTAACAGGATGAATATGGATTGCTTCCACTCGAATCTCGCTCATGGGCCGACCGTAGCAACACAAAGGATTCGTTGCTTTGAGTGTTTGAAAAATTGGAAACCACGAGTGTTTGGCCGTGGGATGAGTCTCGTGCACACTTAACCGTATGAAGTTCGCTGTTGGGGTCGTTTGTTGTTTGCTGTTTCTGTCTGCGTGCGGCGGAGGAACTACAAACAGTGCTGACACCTCAGCGCGGTCTTCGGCGACCAGTTCAGGTGAGGCGGCTCCGACAACCACTACGCCCGCTCCGACAACCACTACGCCCGCTCCAACAACTACTGCGGCCACTCCAACAACCACTGCGGCCACTTCAACAACCACTGCGGCCGCTCCGGCTACGACTGCTTTGGGTTTGGAACGACCCGACGGTCCAACTGAGGCTAAGAAGGCACAGTGTGAAGACACGGGCACTTACACATACTGCACCGGCGAAGGGATGCCGGTCGTAGTAGGCGCCCCGGATCTATACGGGCAAGTCATCGAATATTCACCCGAGATGGTCTGCGCGGGTGACCTGGATACCCGCATATGTGAAGAAGCGATGCACGCCTTACTGCTCGCCATATCGGTCTGGGGTAACTACGGGCCTCTCGAGTACTACATCACCGGTATAGACGAAGATGCTGGACAGGCCTTGGTCGATTTCTATTGTGAACGAAGGGCTGAACGTAACGGGCATCGCCTGTCTGACTGCGTACAAAAACAACAAGAGTGGGGCATGGGTCTAGAGAACGCCCGTTTCAACAATGAATCGCATTTGGAGTCAAACTCGACCGGTGGGGCTGTAGTTAGCTCCTCGGAGACTCGCCAGTTGAACATCCTGCAATACACCGCAGGTCTCCCATGGGGACTCGACGAGTCTTACCTGGGTCCAAAACCCACCGCAACGGGCTATGGCGCACAAAAGACGGTCTTTCATGAGTATTTTCACGGAATCCAGCAATCAGCTTTAACTTCTCCGAACGGAGCTGCTCGGGATAGCAAAGCCGGGCCACGATGGTTTAGAGAAGGCACTGCGGAGTACATGGCTCAGTTGGAAACACACCGACAGCGAGCTAACGGCAACTTAACGTTGACTGAAATCGGTGGTCAGGGCGACTATGACTTTCACTATTGGATGAGATTCTACCTTCAATTGTCGAAGCAAACCTTTGCGCGATGTGGCGGGTTCTTAGCCGATAGCGGCTGGGGCGACAAATGTGACGACTATTTCGCAGCTTACGGCGGAGGCGCATGGGCGTTCGCATATCTGACCAACAGATATGGCGAAGACTCTCTACTTGAGGTCCTCTATCCAGTGATTGAAGAGAAAGGCTTCGAAGGTGCGTTCTTGCACACGTTCGAGATGACAGTCGAAGAGTTCTATGTTGAGTTCGAAAACTTCTTCGCACTACCTGAAACTGAACAGATGGCCATACTCCCTCAGTAGTGAGGGGTTTATGGTCGTTTAGCTTTCTCCAGCGACTCGTTTAACCCTGTCACGAAAAGCTTTGACCGAATTCGCAACCAAAAATCCGGCGATGAGTATTGTGGCAAGTTGAGAAAATAAGGCCCAACCAGTGCTACCTCTGCCTATAAGCGAACCCAGACTTCCGATCACTGCTAATAGAGCGATAGCTGCCATTGCGTGCATGAGATGATGGCTGAGGTCTGGTTTCTTCGCAGCCAAAATCCCCAATATGAGAAGCAACGCACCGACAAATGCCGGTATGAGGGAAGTCGCGCTCCCAGAGTCGGAGACGATGGTTACAACAACACCAAGTGCAATTAATAGTCCGCCGCAAATTGAGGTTTGGTTAGCCATTCTTAATCCTGTCGGTCGAGTTGACTCATAACCGACGGTAATACTGTTGAATCAAAATGGGAACCTCAAATCGAGTCAAACTTTGAAGCTTCAGGATCGAGCTTCCGACCAACTCTGGCCACTTTGCACATCAATATCGTGTGGAAGTCCCAGGACTCGCTCGGCGACAATGTTTCTTTGAACTTCACTTGTGCCGCCGCCAATTGTTAATGCTGGGGAGAACAAAAACCCGCCATGCCAACTTTGCCATCCCTCAACTACAGCATGTGCGGTAGGGAACTGTGCGTTGCCGCCCAATGGACCGGTGTCAGTCAACATGCCATGGGTCCCAGTTAGGTCTTTTGCTAGCGCCATAACGTTTTGGCCGTGTTCGTCAGCCAAAGCTTTACGAACTGAAGCTTCAGGCCCGGGTTGCCGCCCTTGAAGTTGGGCACTTAAGGTCCTCAAACGAATTAGACGTAACACTTCACCCTCCATGTGGAGTCGCGCAGCTCTATCTCTGAGCGTTGGGTCAGATATCCCGCCCCTGTCACGAATCACATTTAGAAGGTCAAGTGCGCTTGGTCCACTTCCCCACAAGGCCCCTTCACCCGATAGCGAAACCCGCTCGTTGCCCAAAGTCACTTTGGCAAGGCGCCAACCATCGTTCTCGTCGCCTATGCGATTCTCGACCGGCAGTTCCATGTCAGTGAAGAAAGTTTGGTTAAACGAATAAGCGGTGGTCATATCAACTATTGGTTGGAGCTCTAACCCTGGAGTGTCCATCGGGCATATGAAGTAAGAAACGCCTCTGTGTTTAGGGACATCGGGATCGGTTCGCGCAATCAGTATTCCGAGCTGACTCCGATGAGCGCCTGATGACCAAATCTTGGAGCCGTTTACGATGTAACGATCGCCATCTCGCACCGCGCGGGTAGCAAGGTTCGCTAAGTCTGATCCGCTGTCAGGTTCGCTGAACAGCTGACACCAAATCTCTTCTCCAGTCAGGATCGGCCACAGATAACGATCTTGCTGTTCAGGGGTTCCACCGAACAAAATAGTCGGGCCAGCCCAACCCAAACCAATACCTCCAGCTGCCCGTTTAACGCCGGCTGCCGCTAGCTCTTCATCGATAATTAACTGATGAATGGGATCAGCATCTAATCCGTAAGGCTTCGGCCAATGTGGAGCGACATAACCTGAACGCGCTAAGGCTTCCTGACTTGGATCTCCGTTGTGTTGACCTAGCCAGTCGCGAATTTCTAGACGTCTGGGATCATTGTCGCCTGGCCAATCAAAGTCCATTGACGGAGAATAGAACGATCAGAGCTACAAGGGCTATCGAGATCTATTAAATCCTTTCGCCGTGATCTTCCCGAAGCCACTTCGATTTCTAGAAATGAATCCGAAATGAGATCAATGACCGTTGGAGATGCCTTGTTTGTGGCGCAAGCACTTCCTATCAATGCCTAAGGTGATGTGGCGTCATTAGCCGCAGAGAAGAAAAGGAATGACCGTGGAGGACTACAGCAGCGAAGCAGCAAACTTCAGAGCTGAAATCAAAGGCTTTCTAGACACAAATCTGCCAGCACAATGGGGTGGCATGGGTGCGTTTACGCCCGAAGAAAGAAAGTCTTTTGTTGCAGGTTGGAGAAAAACCCTCTCAGAAGAACAACTCTTAGCCGTCGCTTGGCCATCGGAGTATGGGGGTGCTGGGCTGAGCCAAATGGAACGAACAGTTCTCGCCGAAGAACTAGCGGCTGTAGGAGTACCAAATGGCACCGATAACGATATTTTCTCAATCGGAATGATCGGTCACACAATCATTGAGTGGGGGACTGATGAGCAGAAAAACCACTTCCTGCCACGAATTCTTGATGGAAGCGATGTCTGGTGTCAGGGCTACAGCGAACCTAACTCTGGGTCAGATCTAGCATCGCTTGCGACTCGAGCGGAGCTCGATGGCGACGAGTGGGTCATCAACGGCCAAAAAATCTGGACATCTCAAGGACATAACGCTAATTGGATATTCGTGCTGTGCAGAACTGAACCTTCGGCAATCAAGCACGCAGGCATTTCGTTCTTGCTGTGTCCCATTGACCAACCTGGAGTAGAAGTTCGACCGATTGTCAACGCGTCGGGCCACCATGACTTCAACGAAGTGTTCTTCAATGAAGCTCGAACTGCCAAAGAAAACGTATTAGGTGGTGTGAACAATGGTTGGGCCGTGGCTAACACACTGTTGGCCTACGAACGCGGTGATGACGCCACTACCAACGGAATCAGATACGGCGAAGAATGGCAGCGGTTAGTGGAGGTCGCTCGAAGCTATAAAAAATTAGACGACCCAGTAATGCGCCAAAGATTTACAGCTGCCTATACCACAACTCAGATCATGAAGTTCATGGGTCTACAGACGGTCGCGCGCTCGATGCGTGGATACAGTCAGGGTCCAGAATCATCACTCAATAAGTTGCTGTGGTCTGAACATCACCACAGATTCACTGAGTTAGCGATGGATGTCATCGGCATGGATGCGACCGCGCCATCAGGCCGCGATGCAGCCACCGGAGTGGGGGTTGACGACGTTGGATCACCATTTTCATCGCAGGCCTGGGTTACGACATTCATCGGAGCCCGACCGGGCTCTATCTATTCAGGTAGCAACGAAATTCAACGAAACATTGTTGGTGAGAGAGTTTTAGGTCTACCCAAAGAGCCACGAGCAGATGTTGGGCCTTGGAACGAAACGAAACGCTCCTGAGCTATTCGAGCGCTTCAACCGACGCCAGTTCCGCGACCCTTTCACCGTCGTAACCCAATAATTCGGTTAAGACTTCGAAGGTATGTTCACCCAGAACCGGAGCTGGGCCTTTAGGGCCGTGACTGCTTCGAGACAAAGCGAAACGAGTATTTTCGACGATGCACTGACGATCGGGATGCTCAAGCCAAATGAATGCCTCCCGATGTTTTAACTGCGGGTCGGCCAAGCACTCGGCGCTGCTTTGCACCTGGTGGGCGGCTACCCCTGCTTCCACCAAGAGGCTCATAACCTCACCTGCTGACTTACTCGAGGTCCACTCCGTTACAGCTTGATCGACAAGGATTTGGTTGTCTCTTCGCCCGTTTACAGAAGCCAATTCTGTATTGCTTTCAAGGTCGGCTCTTTCCATCACCCGACACAAACGTGTCCAGTGAGCATCGCCTTCGACTGCTATAGCTACCCATTCATCGTCTCCCAGACACGGGAAGCCTCCATGGGGACTCATGTCTGGGTCATCATTACCCGTCGCTGCTGCGACCCGACCCGTAGCAGATGCCTCAATGAGTGCTGGTGCTATGAAATGAAGCGCCGCTTCAGTTTGAGCGAGATCAATGTACTCACCTGACCCCGTTCGCCGTTGCTTATCTAACGCCGCTAACAGTGTCGCCAACATGAAATGGGTCGATGTGTAGTCGGTATAAGCACCGAAAGGGCCTGAGGGGGCTCGATCTGGCCATCCAGCCAACCCGTAGAAGCCCGACAGCGCAGCTCCTAAGTTGCCGTATCCCGCGAAGTTCGCCGTTGGTCCAGATTGCCCAGTTAGACAGGTAGACAGCATTATTAGTCTCGGGTTTAGTTCTCGGACCTTGTCCCAGCTCAAACCCCAAGAGTTCATCTTCCCAGGAGAGAAGGAATCGCACAGAACATCGGCCCATCCGATGAGGTCATATATGACCTCCAACGCTTCGGGCCTGTTCATGTTGAGGGCCAGCGAGAGCTTGCCAGCGTTAGCGGTGTCGAAAAGAGCTGACCGCTCAAGACCAGGTTCGTTATCCCATACTGGCAAGAAACCTCGAGCGGCGTCCGGCTTGTGTATCGATTCGATCTTCACCACTGTCGCACCAAGATCTGCCAAAGCTCGGGTAGTGAAAGGCCCAGCTAAAGACCACATAAAGTCGACCACTTTTATGCCTTCAAGAGGGGCTGAAGGCGCAATGTCGCCGAACTCAGATAAAGGGAGAGTCCTTGCTGCAGCTAAGACTTCTTCAGTGTTTGCCCCCAAATTCGACACCCGACTGGCGGCCTTTAGGGGTGTTTGTTTGGTGAGAGCGAACCTACCAGGCGCTTCGATTTCCTCACCTCCTAAGTCGATGCGATCAAAATAAGAACGATGGCTGAGTTGGTCGCTTGCTAGAACCTCGCTTACATCGGCGATAGGGGCCATGAGGAGTTTCCGTTCCATTGCCACTTCTAAGAGCTCAGCCTTGGTTTTAGATGAAGTGCATCTTGCTACTGACTCTTTTGCTTCTTCCCACTGCTCGACTTTGACATCCCCTGACTCCAGCATTGTCGCGAAGTTCACCCAGTCCAGATTTGCAATGTCGGGTGCAACAAACCCCTCCTCCAAAACCCAGTCCATTAAGCGCGCCGTGACCGGACCAATAGCATCACCAAACACGTGTGTAATTGAGACGAACCCGTCTTTAGCTGGGTATACAAGCCGTAGATCGATTGGTCCGACCGTGGCACCACCACCGCTTCTAATGGGAGTCGGAAAGTTGCATGCTTCAGCTAAGACTCCAGCTTGTGTAGCCATGGGTATGACTTGCTGCGCAGCGACATCAACAACTTGGCCGAGACCGGAGCGTCCACGTTCGAAAAGGGCGGCCACCACTCCGCCCGCTAAAACAGCAGCTCCAAAATGAAAAGCTTGCGGGACAGACACTCGGAGAGGGGAGCGGTCAGCGTCCCCAGTGAAGGCCATGGTGCAAGCTGAAGCCATAAGAGTGAGATCTGTCGCAGGCCAATGGGCTTTGGGTCCAGTGTGTCCGAAGGCCGTAAGTGTCCCCACTACTAGTGCCGGATTGCGGTCCAGCAAACTTTGACTACTGAGCCCTAACCTCTCGAGGGTGCCGGCACCTTGCGACTCAATGAGACAGTCAGCACCTTCGGCTAGGTCGAGCAAAACACTTCTGCCTTCAGGAGACTGGAGGTCTAAGACAACGGACTTCTTACCGCGGTCATACGCGAGGTGCGTTAAGGAATTACCTGAATCGTCAAAAGGACCTATCGCCCGAGTGCTAACACCCGCAGGTGGCTCGATTTTTATGACCTCAGCTCCCAACATGGAAAGCATCAACCCAGCTAAATGACCTCTTTGATCTGTTACATCTAGAACCCGGTATGCAGAAAGCATTACTCGGTAACCCCCCCCATTGCTCTTTCACAGTCTGCCCTGTAATGCGGGGATAGGTCCATGCGGGATTAGTCACTGGCGTTGAAAACATTCCGACACATGAACTAGCGCTACTTCCTCACCTCGATTTCCACCCCTAATCAAGGCGTGACCAATCCCGCATGGTGCTAGTTCTATGCTCGAAACACGACCAACCAGAGGAAATAGAGCTTCCGAGTTGTCGAAGAAACGAAACAAAGTCGCGGGTTGTCAACCCTTAGCGGCAGCGAAACCCTTTTCTAAATCTTCAATGATGTCTTCAAGGGTTTCAATTCCGACCGATAACCGAACCAACCCGGGTGTGACTCCTGCGTCGCTCTGTTCTGATTCTGTCAATTGAGAGTGAGTGGTTGAAGCCGGGTGTATAGCCAAACTACGAACGTCGCCGATGTTTGCGACGTGGCTATGGAGTTCGAGTCCATCAATAAAGTTGCTTCCCGCTTCGGAACCGCCGCGAATTGTGAACGCCGGAACCGAACCGTAGCCACGCCCCCCTCCCAGGTCTTTTAGGCGCTGATGCCAACTGCTTGATTCCAGCCCTGCGTATTGAACATTTTCGACTTGGGGGTGATCTTGTAGGTAGTCCGCGACGCCCTGCGCATTAGCGAAATGACGTTCCATCCTCAAACTGAGGGTCTCGAGCCCTTGAAGAAAATAGAAGGCGTTTTGGGGAGAAACAGCGGCGCCGAGATCACGTAGCAGTTGGACCCGCGCTTTTATGATGTAGGACCCAGCTCCCAACCCTGGCCAATAAGCCAGGCCGTGATAACTCGGGTCCGGGTCAGTGAAGTTTGGAAAGCGGCCGCTAGCACCGAAATCAAAGTTTCCGCCGTCAATAATCACCCCACCCACCGAGTTGCCATGGCCTCCAATAAATTTCGTCATTGAATGGACCACAATGTCGGCTCCGAGTTTCAAAGGATTGAGCAGATAGGGGGTAGCGATGGTGTTGTCGACCACAAGTGGAATTTGTGATTCATGTGCGACTTGAGCCACACCCACAATGTCGAGGCAGTCGTTGCGCGGATTGCCAATTGTCTCTCCGTAGAAGAGTTTCGTATTGGGTTGGATAGCTGCTTCCCAAGCCTCTAGGTCGTCGGGCCGCTCTACGAAGGTAGTAGTGATGCCCATTTTAGGAAGCGTGTAATGCAGCAGATTGTAGGTGCCTCCGTAGAGAGACGCAGACGCCACAATGTGATCACCGGCTTCCGCCAAGTTGAGTATCGCGAGCGTTTCTGCGGCTTGTCCTGATGCAACAGCTAAGGCACCAGGAATCCCGATAGCGGTATCTGTTCCGCCCTCCAAAGCTTGAAGCCGAGCCTCAAGCACCATTTGGGTTGGATTCATGATCCGGGTATAGATGTTTCCTACTTCGGCAAGGGCGAATAGGTCAGCCGCGTGATCCGTGTCTCTAAATACGTACGACGTGGTCTGATAAATCGGTACTGCTCGACTCCCAGTGGCAGGATCAGGATTCTGCCCAGCGTGAATTTGTTTTGTGTCAAATCCCCAAGTCGTGTTCATTGTGATCTCCTTTTGTGCTGGATTGCCATAGGGCGGACAAAAGGGCTTCCATTGCCGTGAGAAAACAAAAATGATCTCTCCGGACACTTTGTTGCTTCGGTTCCAAACCTCAGCCATATCCCTACAAAGTAGGAAAGCACCTTGGGTGTCCACCCCAGGTTGCTGGGCGCACAGCAGTGCGCCGCTCTTGATAACGGTCCTATCTCAGCACTTCTGTCCGATCACCGCAAATCGTTTGAACAATTCGTCGCGAATATTGCAGCGTTGAGAGTCGATGTCTCTGACACACTGAGGGCATGGCGAGATTTCAGCGGGTGAACGAAACCGATGGGGACGGAACCTCTCGTTTGGTGAGTCTTGAGGTCACAAATGATGCTGTGTATCGAACGTCGAAAGCGCAAATGTGGGAAGGACGCCTTCCTTTAGCCGCCCTGATTAGCACCAACATTTCGCGCGACGGGTCTTCTGACCTAGTGACAGTGGAAACTAAACATGGACAAATTCGATGGGTTCTTAAAAACGGTCAAAGCCTGATCGATGCCATCGAAAGATCCAGAGGCTGACCTCTTCTGTAAATTTCTAGTCTGACGAACTCTCCATGGACGCTGAGGGTTATTCAGCGCGAGGTGTGTGACAAGGCTTAGTCTTGGAACGGCGAGAGAGAGGACTCCTTCATGATTACTTCAATGCCCCGAATAGCCATCGCTGTAAGCGATTTCGAACAAGCTATGACAACTTTCAAAGACCAGATGGGTATGCACGTCGTCGATTTTTCTCCTGAAACTGTCCCGTCTCTTGGAGCGCACGTTGGGATGTGTCAACCGGTTGGGGGAAGCAACATTGAGCTCATGGCACCCTCGAACCCCAACGAACCATTGAGTCAAGCCCTGCAAAAATTCCTGGACCGGCGAGGTGAAGGGATCTACGCAATGATGCTCGAATCTCCTGATCCCAACGCCGAAGCAGAAACACTTCTGAGACGGGGTATCAAAGTACTTCCGCTCATGAGAGGTGCCGGCGGACGCGATATTCATCCCAGCTCCACTCACGGAGTATTGGTCAGGATTTATCCCGACGATTCAGTTGTCCAACCAGAAAATCCCTCGAGCGCATCACCCCATTACACGGGAATTCAGCGAGTAGTTGTAGCAACTAGCGACGCAAGCCTTGCAGGTGACGTATACGCACAAGGTTTAGGGCTGGCTTCTGACCCGCCACAAATGGATACCGACAAGGGAGTTGTTAGTTGCGTTGTGCGACCTCCTAAAGGCGGTCTCATCGAACTTGTTTCACCAATGGATGTTTCTAAGCAGCCCGCTCGGGAAGTCGAATCTTTCCTCGGCAGTAAAGGCGAGGGAATCATGGCGCTACATCTCAGTGCCAGTGAGGATGTACCACAGCGCGACTTCAAAATGTTTGGAACTAGCTTTTCGGTCTCGTAATAACCTAAGAAAATTTTCCCCTAACACAATCAGGCAAGGCAAATGCCAAGCCTCCTATCATTAAGAACGTCGCGAAAGTGCAAGGAAATTTAGATATGACGAACAGCATCGAATCGGATTATGAAGTAATCGTCGTGGGGGCCGGCGTCGCTGGCATCTATCAAATCAAAAGACTCACAGACATGGGAATCAAGGCGACGGTATTAGAAGCCGACCCTGATTTAGGAGGCACTTGGTACAACAACCGGTACCCCGGGGCCCGGTTCGATTCGGAAAGTTATACCTATGGTTACTCGTTTTCTCGAGAAGTTCTCGACGAGTGGCATTGGAAAGAAATGTTTTCCGGGCAGCCAGAAAATCTGAAATACCTGAACTTCGTCGCCGACAAATTCGATCTGCGCAAACACATGCAATTTAATTGTCGGGTTGAGTCAGCCATCTTCGATGAAGCAAGCGAATTGTGGAAGATCCAGGTATCCGATGGACGCGATCTCACGTGCCGCATTCTGGTACTTGCACTCGGTTTACTCTCCCAACCCACGATGCCCCGTGTTGAAGGCGTGGAAGACTTCAAAGGCCGCTCATGGCATACCTACGGATGGCCGCATGAAGAAGTTGACCTAAGAGATCAGCGAGTCGGCATTATCGGTACCGGAGCAACAGCGATCCAGGTCATCGGTGAAATAGCTGACAAGGTGGGTGACCTGACAGTCTTCCAGCGACGACCGAATTGGGTTGCTCCACTCAACAACAGCGAAATCAGCGTTGATCAGATGAACGACATTCGGGATCGTTATGACGAGATCTTTGAGACTTGTGCTCGTACGCCAGGCGGATTTGAACACGAACCGGACCGAAGAGGCTTTTACGAAGTGAGCCAAGAGGAACGGTTCGAACTATGGGATCGTCTTTACGAGGAGCCTGGCTTCAGTATTTGGTTAAAGAACTTTAGAGAGATCTTTACTGACGAAGAAGCCAATGCCGAAATCTCTTCCTACGTAGCCGAACGGATACGAAGTCGCGTTGACGACCCAATAGTCGCTGAGAAACTGATCCCCAAGGATCATGGTTTCGGTGTTCAGCGGGTTCCTATGGAGACTGGCTACCTAGAGGCATATAACCGCGACAATGTGCACCTAGTTGATATCAGCGAGACTCCACTTGAACGAATCACTGACAAAGGCATCCGCACCACCGAAGAAGAATTCGAATTCGACATAATTATCTATGCCACCGGATTTGATGCGATCACCGGGTCGTTCGACCACATCGATATCCGAGGCCGAGATGGTCTTACTCTGAGAGAGAAATGGTTTGATAACCCCACCACATTCCTCGGAATGATGGTTTCAGGGTTCCCGAATCTGTTGATGCCTTCGGGCCCTCAGAGCGGTTCGGCTTCAACCAACTACCCTCGCGGAATCGAAAATGGGGTCGACTGGTGCACGGAACTACTGGAGTACATGTGGGAACGAGACCTCACGTATCTCGAAGCAACTGAAGATGCTGAGCAACGTTGGACCGATCACGTCATCAAAATGTATTCGGTGATGCTTATGCGGAAAGCGCAGTCGTGGTTCACGGGCTACAACAGCAACGTTGAAGGTCACGAAGCTGGGAAAGTTCGGTACATGGTTTATAACGGAGGGACCCCCAAGTATGTCGCCTCTATTAGCGAAGTTGCATCGAAGGACTACGAAGGAATTAGGTTCTCAGCCGATGCTAAAGATCGCGGTGAACTGTTAGCGGCTGACTGAAACATTCAGTTGACAGCGTGAGAGAATCTGATCGACTAGTAGCTGTCGCGTTCGGCAGCGAGTTCTCGGATATTTCGAACACAGTCAGAGCAGAGATGTCGACGGTCGTACACGCTTTCATTGCGGAGGCGACCAAATCGATCTGCCCACTGTTCGTTCCATAAGACAGCGTCATCTTGCTCATTTTCGGGAAATAACGAAAAGCTCACTGCGCATAGTTGGCAGACAACGAGACCTAACTGGTGCAATAGGGTCGCACGACTGCGCGATCGAGGACGGTTTAACGGCGCTGGAACTATTCGCTGGCAATTGCCCTCGTTGCCAAGTCGAATTAGTCCTATCTCTAGGTGCAGAGCGGCGTCGATCTGCTCTTCGTCAAAGTCTTCGTCCCCTAGGTAGCAGGCTAAATAGGAACGATCTGCTTGAATCGAATGCGCTTTAGCTTCGCCACACGCTGAAATAAATCGTTTACTGGAGGGTCGAATTATCACTGAGACCACTTCGAAATCTCCACGAAGTTGACCGCCGACGTGACGGATACCTACCGCATCTGGACGGGGATTCGAAACGGATTTTGGGACCTCTGGCGTTAAGAGGCATTTGAGGCCTGAGGAGCTGAACAGCCAAGAAGATACGACTTCCTTCAAATTCTCTTCGGCAATTTTATTAGTCGAAGGCTTAGACATGTTGGCCAAGTTCCTCGCTGAGTTGTTTCGATTGAGTCGTCACTGCTGCCGCAACCCTAATGATGTTTTTGAATGCTTAGTTAAACCACCAAAGCAGATTGTTACTCGCATACGGCAACTAGTAACAGTTTGTGGCCTCCTGAGGTGTCCTAAAGTCATTTCATGAAGTTCCTCTCTCAGTCGAAGGTAAATAACAAAAAGCTACAGAGCTTTGTTGATCTGGCGAGTTCTCGCAGAAGCGTCAGAAGCTTTAACCCAGGACAGCGAGTTCCTAAAGAAACGTTAGAGAAAATTGCTGATGCAGGTCGGTGGGCGCCCTCGGGAGCGAATTCTCAACCATGGGAAATATGTGTAGTCGAAGACCCTGAACGAGTCCGTGAAGTTGCATCGGTCATGGCCAGCCAAGCGGACCGACTCAACGAACATTGCAAAGGATTTCCGCATGTGCATAAAAAACATTGGGTTCACGATTCGATCGCTCTACTCGCTGTGTTCGTAGACCCGCGTTGGGCCGCAACCTATCCGGTCGCTCTCGACTCTGAGCTAGACCGAGCTGAATACGAGGAAAACCGTTCGAATATTCTGCTTGTTTCAGTTGGGGCGGCGATTCAGAACTTGCAACTCGCTACTACTGCAGCAGGTTTAACGAGCGCGTGGTTATCAGGGGGAGGTGAACCTCAAACGGCCAGTGACTTACAAGAACTACTTGGTTTTCCTGCTAGCCATATTCCATACGGCATAGTTCCTGTCGGGTGGCCTCGTCGAAAAGCTGAGAGCAGGTGGCGCCGGCCGATTAGTGAGACAGTCCATTGGAATAGAGCAGTGGAAGCGAATCTGCGAAACCAGCACGACATCGACCACTATCTCGCTAAAGAGCGACGACATTCGATCTATAAAGATGCGACAGCCCGCGATGAGCATGTGGAGAGAGCGCCTACCGCCGGAGAAATCGACGCAGTTGAAGACGGAAATCTTTAAATATTTGGCCACGCTCAAGGTCCCGCTCTCGCAGGTCTGCCAATGACCCACAACCACAGTCATCGATTTCAGGATCTCCAAGATGCCGATGAGGGCACCCAAGTTCGTGATCCAGAAACACGACGCATTCATAGTTGTTGCCGTCAGCGTCTCGTCTCATGTAGCGCTGAGCGCCACCAGCAAAACGCCGGTCGAACCTCATGGGTTGAGGGTAGTCGCCTGTCGACCGCCGCTGGAGGAGGGTCACCCTGTCGATACGAAAGAAGTCATCTTGATTCTTCGGCGCTTAACGATTTGACTGGAACTCAAGCAAACGAAGGGAATCGCAGTGATATCTGTTGCAACTCGTTGGGAAGGCACGCCAGAAGCAATGCGTGCAGTAGAGGCTGGATCTCGAGCTGCTAAGGCTCAACACGAATCTTGGGGAGCGAAAAACCCGCGGTTGATGCGTCCAGTGACCGGCACCGGCGGTATGGAAGTGGCCCTATACGTCACAGACTTTGACAGCATGGAAGACTATGGACGTTTCTGGGACCAAGTTTCAGTGAGCGACTGGTTTACTCAACTGCAGACTGATGTGGCGGCAGCTTTCCCAGGTCTGCGGATGGCCGACACAATCGTTATGTATGACGCCATCGCGGACTAACAACGCATCTAAGCGATAGACGAAACTAGGTTAAGGCCGCTCTATAGGTGGAGCGGCCTTAACGTTTACTCAGAAGTGATATTGCTTGATCTATATGGCCCGCACGTTTTGGGCCTGTGTCCGCCCCTATGCGCTTATTGATCAGTTCTTACAAGAAATGCGGCAAGGTAGGTCGTAATGGGCAGAGCTGCTACAAGTCCAATGGATCCACACAAAGTGCGGACTAGCTCAATGGCGATCAGTTCAGAGTTGGCTACATCGGCAAGAGACTGTTCGGAAACAGCGAATAACAAAAGCAGCGGGATGCTGGAACCCGCGTACGCCAACAAAAGAGTGTTAACGGTCGACGCAATGTGTTCTCTGCCAATACGCAACCCCGACATTGCCAGTTGGCTGGCCGATAGATCGCTATTTCGTGCTCGCAACTCGAGAACAGTAGCTGTTTGCGTGATCGTCACGTCATCTAGCGCTCCCAAGGCTGCGATAATCGTGCCACCAAGCAGGAGGCCTCGAACATCGAGACTTTCGGCTAGGAAAGGAAGGACAAATGCTTCCTCGCTGGAATAGCCAGAAAATTTCGCCAATTCAAAAAAGGCTGAGGAAATACCCAACGTAAGTCCCAAGGCTGTGAGGGTTCCAGCGAGGGCAACAGTGGTCATGAGATTGAACCCATGGGTGAAATACAGGCTGAAATAGGCAATCGCTGCGGCAGCTACGACGCACACTAGAACAGGGTCATTGCCGTCCAACACCGACGGTGCGACGAATTTGACCAGCACGAGAACCGTTCCGGCCATAGCCAATAACGCCAACAAACCCCGGATCCTGGCCAACAAGATCACTGTCGCTGCGAATAAAAGGATCAACCACCAAAGAGAGCCCATTCGGTCTCGATCCTGGTAGTAGTAAGAATTGGTGGGAGCATCGAAGCCGAGAATGACACCGTCGCCAGCGGCTAACTGAGGGAAAGATGGATCAAAAGAGGTGTTGACCTGAGGCAAAACGACCAAAGAGCCGCTTTCTGGACCTTCTTGTAGGAGGACCGTTACGTTTCTGCAAGTTTCCACTTCAGAAGATATTGAATAGCCACAAATAGTTTCGGTGGCTTCATGAACCGTTGCTCTAAGCAACTGAGAGGTCAACGTGATTTGTTCAGCGTTCTGCTGTATCTCTGCGGACCTCTCTTGGTTTGGCCAAAGAGCGATAACACCGATGAGCGTGGCAACCGCTGCCATAGCCACTGCGCCAAAGATAAGACGAAACATTAGAGACTTTGTGACGCCATGCAGCCTGAAATTCAGATGTAACGAGTGGCTGTGACTATGAGAAACGTTGAGATCCTCAGGCTCTTCTTCGTTCATTCGGTCTTCCAGTTAACGCCCGGTGGCTTGCTGTGATCCTAATGAACGAAGCGAGGTGCAGTCGCGCGCCGAAGCTAAACAATCGGTCTGTGAGGGCGCTGTACCCACACCAACGCTATGGGCGGCTAGATGGAGCGTTTCGCTGTCAGGGTCTGGGCCCCCAGGGGGCTGATTGCATGAGCTGTATCTCTTGTTTCTGCAGCAGCGGCCTCAGTTGGACTGCAAAAGCCATGAAGTCATCGTCGGTGAACAAGTTCTTCCAAAACTCGCGCCGTTCGGCGTCATCACTGAAACGCCACAGATGGATCAGTTGGTGCAGGGGCCCGGTGTCCGAGACAAAGTAACCGACTAGGAATCTAGAATGACCTCCGGCCTCGAGAGCGGGCCAGCCCTCGTTGGAGTACAACTCAAGAACTTTGCTCATTTGACCCACATGCACGTCGTAAGTCCGCCGCTCATAAAGCTCTAATTCACTCATGACAAAACCCTAGTCCGCTTGGTCCGGCGAGACTTCATGCTTGGTTGATCAACGATGCTTGTGTTTTCGATAGGGGAGATTTTCAGCGAACCCACTCGTGATGAGCATCGAGATTTCGATAGGTCACGTTGGAAGCCGCTTGTTCCTTAGCGGCGCCTTCCTGTGTGGCCTCGAGGTCGTTGTTGTCGGAAGCGGTGTCCCATGATTCGAACTCGACGATACTTAGGATCTTGTCGGGAGCATCGCGGTCCGTGCATAGGGTCAATTTCTTGACTTTGCTGTCATCTCCAGTGCTCTCGAAATAACCTTCAATTTCGGAGCGTGCCTCTTCGATATCACCGCTTTGCTCCACGATTTGAATAAATTTCATCTTCCCACCTTCTTAAGAGTTCTTGGATCTAAGTCTTTTGTTCTAGCAGGGGTTTCATTCTCGTTCAAAGTGGCATGGACCTCGCTGTGAGGGCGCATAACTGATTTACCGCCCCCAAGAAAAGAGTGAAGGTCCGTGTGATTTTTTTTATAAATGGTCTAATTGGCCGTACTGTTTAGGGTTGACTCAGGAGCGTGGAACCAGGTGTCCTCAGAAATCAATGATCTAGAACGGCTCATAGCCTTGCGAGATTCGGGTGAAATCGATGAAGAAGAGTTCACCGCACTGAAACAGCAGATATTCGCGCCAGAAGCGGCTAGTCAACCTAATAGTGAAGAACGAAAACAACTTATAGGCCTCACTGTTGTGGTGACGCTTCTGGTCTGTGGGGCGGCATTTGGCATCTACAAGGCAGTCTCCGGTTCCTCAGATGAGAGATCTCCGCAAGAACAAGTATTCGTTGACCGCTTCGTATCGAGTGGCGCTGCAACCGGTTTTGGCGGACTAGATGAAATTGGGTTCGAATCCTCAGACGCTCGCTGCGTCGGTAACGGCCTCGTTGACCGCGTAGGGATGGACACCTTAAATGTCACAGGTGTCGGTTGGCTTACCTCTGATGAACTGCCGCCACAATTGACAGAACCATTTCTTGAGTCCATGAGTGACTGTGTCGATCTTAAAGAGCTTGCTGCGATAGGCATGGCTGGGGGCGCCGAGATGGAAGTGGCTTTGTTCGCTTGCGCTTTGCAAGATTTGTCAGAACTGGAATTAATCGAGCTCTTATTAGCAGCAGACAACGAGTTGGAGCTTGATGATGACGCCGCAGCCCGAATTCTGTTCCCTGTTATCGGAAGCTTGTTTGAGTGCGCGGCGGAATTACCCGGTATTGATCTTGACGAACTTATGGATTTTGACTGGTAGAACCGCTCTGTCGGCCCACATATGAGCCGTAAAAGTGTATAGCTGCAGCGATAATGCATGCCCACGCACCCCACCCTAAGAACGAAGTCTCAAGGATGAGTTTGAGCAAGAGAGCGCCCATCATTACTGCGCTAACAAGGAACAGCACCTCTTCCCAGCTTTTCCCTTTAGGGCTTTCGGGTAACTTGTCGCTGCCCAACGCCTGGGCATAGGAGATCAGCATTGATATGACCACTGCAAGAAGGGCGACAACCCCCAGTAAGGCATTTGGTGCTTGAATCGCAGATTGCGACAACCCCCAAGACCCTTCTCCGAATTGGTGCCATGGAGCGAAGATCAGGAACAGTAGAAGAATTGGGCCGCTAGGCAACATGAGTTGAAATCGTCGTTCAAGATTCTGAAAATCCATGTTCATTCCTTGGCTTAGAAAACAAGTAGTTAAGTACTGTGGGTACGTAAAGATAGTAAGGGATCGGACGGGTCTAGAAGGTGCATTCAAGCCTTACGTACCTCTTAAGTTTCTGTACGGTCAATGGTCTAAAGTCATGGCGTGTCTGATGAAATAAGCGCAGAAACAATCAATCTGTTCGTTGCCGGTTGTTTCCCAGAGTTGGGTAGCCGGTGTATCGACATCGGTGAAGAATTCGCGGTCGCCGAGTATGACTTGGCGGGTGTTGCTCGACGCCCTGGAGGCTATATATCTGGACCTGACCAGTTCCGCTTAGCTGATGGCGCCCTTTGGTTTTTGGCGTTGAGTGCTACCCGACAGCTTCAAGAGATGACTGTGACGAGCGAGCTTTCGATTAGGTACCTGCGGCCCGCGCTTGGCGAGAAGCTGTTTGCGCGAGCCAAACTCGACTCCATCAGCCGACGAAGTGTCGTTGGGTCGGTGTCGTTGTGGTGCGATAGTGAAGAGAAAAAGGTTTCTGTTGCACAGGGAACCTACTCATTGCCTCTGGCATAGATCGGCTGAACTTAGATAGCGTTCTCCACACACCAATCAAATTAATCGTGATGTCTTGCAATCAAACCGGGGGGTTACTGGGTGCTAGAACGTTTTCGAATTCTTGACCTGACCGACGACAGGGGTCACTTCTGCGGCATGATCTTGGCTCAGTTAGGAGCTGAAGTAATAGCCATCGAGCCACCGGAAGGGCAGAGATCCCGATATCAGGGACCCTTCGCCGGAGAAATCCAAGACATAGAGAAGTCGTTAACCCATTGGGCCTATAACCGAGCGAAGCAGTCTTTGGTGCTGGATTTGGATCGACTCCAAGATGTTCAAAGATTCGAAGATCTTGCCGCAACCGCAGACGCTGTTGTCGTCTCAGACCCAAGAACAGTAGACCTAGAGTCGCTAGGTCAGAGACACCCGCATCTGGTGACCGCCTGTATCTCAGGATTTGGTGAAACCGGCCCGAAATCTGACTGGGCGGCGAGCGACATCATCAACACCGCTGCTAGCGGGACTATGGGTATTACAGGGGACCGAGATCGCGCTCCGGTCAGATTATCTGTCCCGCAGACCTGGCATTTCGCCGCTTCCGACGCCCTGTGTGGGATCTTGCTGGCATTGAGAGAGCGCGAATCGTCTGGGGCGGGTCAACACGTTGATGTAGCGGCTCAGCACAGCTATTTGATTGCTTCCCAATACCAGATGCTCTACCCGTTCGCGGGTGCGCCCAGCACGCGTCGGCTTTCCGGGGGTGCGGAAATAGGACCAATCACCTTGAAATTGGTATATGAAGCTGTCGATGGCCATGTGTCGATCGTCTTCCTAGTTGGCCCTACAGTCGGCCCGTACAACACTCGGCTTTTCGAATGGATGGAAGAAGAAGGGATGTGTCCAGCGGAGTTCCGAGACGTGGACTGGGTTGGATTTGGAACCCAACTGCTCTCTGATCCCGATGCCCCCGAGCTATTAAATCGAGGAGCCGAAGTCATAAATGAATTCACTAAAACGAAAACCAAGGCAGAGCTCTTATCTGGGGCGTTAGATCGAAACCTCTTGCTTGGCCCTATAACAACCACTCGTGAACTCTTGGACATGGAACATGCAGCTGAAAGAGATTTTTGGCGCTCCATCGAGGGAGTCAGGTTCGCCGGACCGATAGCGCGACTTTCGGATGCGACTCTGGTAACAGACATAGCTCCGCCCCGACTTAATCAACACAACTTTCAACAAGGACAGAGGAGCGAGACACCTGCCGCTACGGCCACAGTCGGCGCGGTTGAACCCTTGAGCGGCATAAAAATTTTAGACATGACGTGGGCCATTGCCGGCCCATATGCATCGCGCATCATGGGTGATTTCGGTGCTGATGTGTTACGAATTGAATCTGAACTGAAGCCTTGCATCATGCGTGGGGCTGGCCCCTTTGTGGACAACGAAGCTGGAGCAGATAGCTCCCTCAGCTACCTCTCTATTAACGCTTCAAAGCGTTCCCTCGCTATTGACCTCCGAGATCCACGATCGATCGAAATCATGAAGGAACTCGTTCAGTGGGCTGATGTTTTAATCGAATCTTATTCGGTCGGAGTTATAGGGCGTATGGGCCTTGGCTATGAGGAACTAGAAAAGATCAACCCAGAATTAATCATGGTCTCAACCTCGCTTATGGGCCAAACAGGTCCGATCAGGGAAATATCTGGATTTGGGAACATAGGGGCAGCCGTCGCAGGATTTTTCCCGTTTGGTGGATGGCCTGATAGGCAACCGTGCGGACCTTTTGGTGCTTACTCTGACTATATCTCTCCTCGCCTGACGGTGGCCCTCGTCCTTTCGGCTCTAGACAAGCGAGAACGATCAGGTCGAGGTCAGCACATCGACTACTCGCAGATGGAAGCGGCAGCTCAATTGTTGAGTCCAGCTTTCCTGCATGACGAAATCAACGGAGTTGAAGGCGGCCGAATCGGCAACAAGGACTTTAACTTCTGTCCACATGGCGCCTACCCGGTAATCGGTGATGATCGATGGATTGCTATTGCATGCGAAACTCAAGCCCATTGGGAGGCATTGACTGAAGTAATAGGCGCACAAGATCTAGCGTCACTGAGTTATGGAGAACGACGGCAACGTAACGACGAAATCGAAGCCTTAATTGCTGAATGGAGTAGCCGGCAAGAGGGCACTGAAGCTGAATTAGTGTTGCAGCAACGAAAAGTGCCAGCCCACAGAGTTCTCTATGCACCCGAAGTTGCTGAAGACCCGCAACTACGGCACCGAAAAGCGTTCAGCCAAGTAAGCCACCCTCACCACGGGCAAGTTTGGATTGAAGACTCAGCCATACACCTCTCGCGAACTCCAGGAGCTGCTCGATGGGCAGCACCCCCTGCCGGCGAACATCTGTATGAAGTCCTTACAGACATCCTTGGTCGTAACCCAGACCAAGCCGCAGAACTCATAGCAACTGGTATCTTCACCTGAAGTTTTCACGGGTGCCTTAAGGAGTGAATCATTGACCCCCGACGTTTACAGAACCTCATTTAGGAAATCCACCCACCGGATAGCGGAACTTGCCAGTGAAGATCTCGAAGCTGATATTCCGCACATTAGAAACTGGGATGCGGGCGACGCTTTAGTTCATGTGGGGCTGGTCTTTTCATTTGTGGGTCAATCAATCACCCAGGGCGCCCCTATCGGCGATCAGGGGGTAGCTCCATGGGCTAATGACCCAGCCAACCAGCCCGACAAGTCTGATCTTGGGCAGTGGTTTACAGAAGTCGCCGAAACACTAGAGGCGACCATATGGAGCCACCAAGAGGACGAAGAGGTCTGGACATCAAGCAAGCAAACAGATACAGCCAAGTTTTGGATGCGCCGAATGACCCAAGAAGCCGAGATGCACCGCTGGGACATAGAAGCGGCCTACGGTGATAGTCAACCAATCGACCCTGATTTGGCTGTAGATGGTGTCGACGAATTTTATGACTTCTTTGTCGAAGAGCGTTTAAGCACAGCTTTCTCAGGTGATGGCTCTGTCCACCTTCACGCAACTGACGCTGACGGAGAGTGGATGATTACCCGAAATGAAGCAGGAGTTATCGTCGAAAAAAAACATGGGAAGGGCGATGTAGCTGCTCGAGGGCGAGCTAGCGATCTACTCCTATTCGTGTGGAATCGACAGAGCCATTCAGTACTAGAAACTTTTGGAAATACAGAACTGCTTGAGGAACATCAACGTCTTTTGCAGATTTAAACGCTGATCTTGTGGTCAAATAGAACCGGAGGGGAAAATGGAAGCACCGTCAATAGCTCAACTGCTGTGTCAGCAACTCGACGAAGCAGAATTTGGTAAGACAGGTCGACGTTCATTCTTCGAATATCGCGACACTGGTTTAAGCGACCTAACCAATGGCGATTATCGCGCTCAAGTGATGAGAGCGACAGATGTCATGGAGACAACAGGGTGGCACTATCACCAATGCGACTTGCAATTCGTGTATGTGTTGAACGGCTGGGTAGATCTCGAGTTCGAAGGCGGACGTTCTGAACGGGTTGCCGCTGGAGCAGCGTTATCGATACCGTCAGGTATGGTCCATAATGAGATCAGCTGTTCGCCTGACTTCGAAGCTCTTGAAGTGGTCGCTCCTGCGCAAATGGAAACTATTCCCTGCGAACCACCCGCATAGCATCACCTAACTCAAACTCTCAGCGACACTGTCGATTGCTAGCCGAGTGACATGAACCATTTCGTCTAGGTGACTTTCTTCAACGATGAATGGAGGTCCAAACATGACAGCGTCATCAAACACTCCAGACCCAGACGGATAAATCCAAACCCCGTTGCCAAGCGCAGCATTGGCTACTGAATCAGCAAAGGCCGCTGATCGCGGAAACGGCTCGCCCGTTTCCCGATTAGCGACAAGGCCGAGGCCCTGTAACAGACCCCGCCCTCGAATATCTTCGACATTGGGGTGATCTCGAAATTCCTCTTCGAGCCTCATTCGTAACGCTTCGCCCATAACAGCTGCTCGATCCAACAAGTTCTCTGTTCTTACTATCTCAAGCACTTTGGCCGCCACGGAGCAACAGAGATCCTGACCGGCAAATGTATAAAACATTAAGGCCAGGTCTGTTTTACCTATTGGTTCAACGACGTCGGGGCGACAATAGACACCTCCGATTGGGACGTAACCACCGCCGAGCCCTTTGCCTGCAGCGATGATGTCGGGCGTAAACCCAAGCGCCTCGTGCCCCATTTTGGTCCCGAGTCGACCGAAACCAGTCATCACTTCATCAGCGATTACGAGAATGTCATGCTTGGCACATATCTCCGAGATCCGCGTCCAGTAATCATCCGGTGGCACATAGGCACCGGCAGCAGCCCCGATAACGGGTTCCCCTATAAACGCGCTGATGGTCTCAGGACCCTCTAGCTCGATCACTTTTTCTAGCTGGTCGGGGTCGTAGTGACTGGTTTTGGGCATAGATGGAAGTAGCTGCTCCAAGCCCTTGCGTCTCCGATCATGTGAACCAACCGCTAAAGCCCCCATTGTGGCTCCGTGGTAGGAAACGTCACGCCCAATCACCTTGTGTCTTTCGGTTCTACCGGATGCAACATGATGGAGTTGAGCGACTCGGATAGCGGCATCCACCGACTCAGAACCACCGCTAACAAAGACACACCGCCATGAAGGGTCTGGTAGCCAGTGGTCGCTTACTTCTTCAACCAATGCGACACGGGCTTCAGTTGCAAAGATAGGTACTACATAATCCAACTGGCTCAAAGCTTCAGCCGCGACCCGAGCTATCTCTTGCCTACCATGGCCGATGTTCGTGACAATTGCTCCACCACCGGCATCAAGTATTTGACGACCGTCCGACGTGTGGAACCACATGCCCTTGTTGTGGGTGACCAGAATTGGAGATGAGCCTGGCACGAGCGGAAAACGAGAAACATCCATGACCAAACACTACTTCCATCCCCATTTTCGAGTGCTTGTCATGGTTCACTAAAACTGTGCGTTACTTAACTCGACCCATCGTTGCGGCGCTCGTCGCTCTTTTCATATTGGCTAATGGCGGCGGCATAGCGGAGCTTGTCATCGGAGCGATTCTGTTCGCCCTCATAGATCTTGGCTCCCGTTATGTAGTCAAGCGCCTCAGCCGAACATAGAGACCAAGAGGACAAGGACCATCAATTGACACTTGACCAAATTGCCAACTGGGCACAAATATTGGAAGCAGTGATTCTTTCGTTATCGATTGTTTTCATTGGCGCTGAAGCTCGTCAGACGTTGCAGCACAGTCGGACCCAGTTCGGCCATGGCCTCACAGATCGACTTTACGACCGATATTTTGCGATCTCCCGAGATGCAAGCTTCAGTCAGTTTCTAATAAAGGACTGGTCTGGCGACGACTTACAGGGGGAAGAATATTTTCGTGCCCTCAACTTGTTGGGAGCGGACCTTATCGACCTGTTCGATACCTATGACGCGTGGAAAGAAGGGCTAGTCGGACGAATGCACGTTGATATGCGTATGCAACTGATTCGATTGGGTGCTTTCCTTTCACCAGTCGGAAGAGCGACATGGGATCATTGGAAAATCACGCGAGATCAAGAATTCTGCGACTGGTTCGAGACCGAGGTCTACGGAAACACTCTTTCGAACTAGGCCCAAAGTGAAGTTGCGCCGAAGAGGGCGTCTCGATCGCATACGTGTTTTCACAGCGTCGATCTGCGGCGAGCCACTAAGTTGATTAGCTATGAGAGCAGTCTTATGTAATCAATTTGGACCACCAGAAGATTTGGTGGTGAGCGAGATACCCGACCCGACACCTGGACCGGGGGAAATCCTCATAGAGGTAAAGGCCGCACCGGTAACCTTCCCCGACACATTGATGTTGGAGGACAAATACCAGTTCAAAGCTGACTTACCGTACGTTCCGGGTTCTGAAGTAGCTGGAGTTGTCACTGCTTTAGGTGAAGGAGTGGACAACATAGAGACAGGCACTCGAGTTGTCTGTGGTCTAGGAGCGGTCGGTGGTTATGCGGAATTCGCAGTTGCTAAAGCAGCAGCAGCGCGAACTTTGCCGGACGGAGTGAGCTTTGCCGATTCCACCGGATTGCTCTATGCCCACGGAACTACCTATTACGGATTAAAGCAACGCGGAAACCTACAAAAGGGAGAAACACTTCTAGTTCTAGGAGCAGGGGGCCACGTAGGATTATCGGCTGTCGAAATCGGAAAGCTCATGGGAGCGAGGGTTATCGCAGCGGCCTCCACGGAGGAAAAGCTGGATCTCTGCAGAGAACGGGGTGCCGACGAGACAATCAATTATGGGCAAGAGAGTCTCAAGGACAGAGCCAAAGAGCTAACAGACGGGGCCGGAGTAGACGTTGTGTATGACGTCGTTGGTGGCGACTACGCAGAACAAGCTCTTCGAGCGATTGCATGGGAAGGACGTTTCTTGGTCATCGGCTTCACTGCGGGAATCCCCTCAATACCTTTAAATCTAACGTTGTTGAAAAGTTGCCAAATAGTGGGCGTTTTCTATGGGGCCATGACAGCACGTGACCCTGAACTGGCAAATGAAATAGCCGAAGATCTCCTGCAATGGGTAGATAGTGGTGACCTCAGGCCACACATTTCGGCTACCTACGGATTAGAGGGAGCTTCGGAAGCTTTGCGAAGTCTGATCGACCGTAAATCTATTGGCAAGATTGTTATTGAGCCGTAGACAGTTACACGGAGCTAACCCAAATTCTGGTCTTAACCACCAACTATGAACCGTTGGTGAGTGCCCTCGGATACCAAAACCTCACCGTGGGTTACCTTGATATTGAATACGAGCCGCTTGCGGTCAATCTCTGCAAGTTCAGCTGCCACAACGACTTCCTCGCCCGAAGCGACCGCCGCTGAATGGCTTACACATACATGGATCCCAACAGTTGTTTGGTCACTTTCTAGATAACTCTGCACCCCGAAAAGACAGGTCCCCTCTATCAGTCGAACCATGTCCGGTGTGGAGAGCACTTTGTTTGGGAGGTGGGGCGGCGACATCTCGTCAGTTACTTCGACGTTGTCGCTGAATAATTGACCGATCTGAAGTTCACTCATGTGCATGAGGCTAGTACCCCTCGCTATTTCGGCAGTCAAGAAACGGCTTAGAGCTATCGAACAGCAATGAGTTGATTAATGCAGTGGTTCCGTAGAAGTCCAATAAACAAAGCGTCGCTAAGTAGTAACGAATGTTCAAGCAATATCGCTTGACTCTGCGCTAGCTCGATTGCCAGTAAGGAGTTTTAAGTGGTGATGTTTGATCTGTGGCGTCTGGCCTTGAACTAAGAGAAATAAAGCTTCCCTGGCCAGTCGCTGTGCCTGCTGTTCAACAAACAAAGCAGAGCCTCCAACGGTCGCCACCAACGCCGAGGTAGCACGAACACACAAATCACCCAAGACGGCCCGAGCTTCTGGCAGTTCCTCTGACGTAGCGGAGTTGATTCTGCTGCGAGCGTCACTTAACTGTTGGTCAAGAGGGCTTGGTCCGAGCAGCTTCGTTGCCCGTGAGGCCACGCCAAGAGGGTTCGAGCCGTTCGAACGCAAGCCGTGACGGTATTTTTCCGCCCAATCAGAGAAAGCTTCTACCGCAGTTACTGACTTCTCCGATACAGGGTGATTATCGAAGCTGAGCTCAACAGTGACCGCTGAGTCAATAGCCGCCAAGGACAAACGGCGACTTGTGAGTGTCTCACACTCCTTAGCGTCAAGCATCGCCCACACAATCGATTCGCCATGACGAGCAGCCGTTAGAACCACATCAATGTGACCCCAGCCGGTAACGAACGGAGCAGTTCCAGAAAACAGCCACCCGCTGCTTGTAGGTTCAGCGCGCAGTATGGGAACCCCGGGCCGGTTTAGGTGAGCGAAAGCCACTCCACCTCGGGCTTCTCCACTGGCAAGAGGCTCAGCCCACCGAGTCTTCATAGGTCCGCTAGCTTCTGCCGCCGCTTTGCTGGGTCCCGCATGTTGAGCCCATACAAAACTGGTTGTTAAGCAACCACCCGATATTGCTTCATGAACAGCCCATTGAGTCTCAGGTGAAGCACCCATTCCACCAAACTCAGGTGGGGCGAACAGGCCATGAAAGCCAGCTTCACAAATCAAATCCAACTGAGCAACCGGCACGGTTCCCTCGGCATCAACTTCGAGTGCTTTCGGGAAAAGCTGTTCGTCGGCCAGAGCTACAGCTCGTTCGACGAGTTCATTATCTATTTGATTCATCTTCATCGAATAATTCGTAGACAACCGGCGAATAAAGGTGTCCTAAACCTCGTTCTACTATCTCATTGAAGCGGTCGCGAACCAAACGAGCGCCAGCAGCATCTACGCAAACCTCGTCAGCAAGGGCTAAAGCGTAGTCAAGGTCCTTTACAGAGTAGGTAGTGGGAAAGCGATCTGCAGGGTAATCACCTGTTGTCATGAAAGAACCATGGCGTCTTAGGGCGAAACTGTCAGCTGACCCTTGACCAAGTAAATCCAGTACGCGACTTCGGTCAACGCCGGCCCGTGTCGCAATAGCCATTGCCTCAGCAAGAGCCGACACATTCTCAAATAGCACCATGTTGTTCATGAGTTTCACAACAGTCCCTGTTCCCACCGGACCACAGTGCGCGACATCTGAGCCCATGTGTCCAAGCCACGGAGCTATCTCACTGAAGATCGCATCTTCGGCACCGACCGTGATTGACAAAGTCCCGTCAATAGCGTTCGGAACTCCTCGAGCCACTGGGGCATCAGCAAAATGAGCCCCCTTAGACCTAAGAACCTCAGCTACCTCAAGATTGATCGCCACCGTGGCTGTTGTGCAATCCACAATTATTTGTCCAGGCCGAGCGTGTTCACATATCCCTCCGGCGCCCAGACACACGCTACGTGTCTCCGCTTCCCCCGGGACACAAACAAAAACGATGTCAGCATCACCTACCGAAGCCAAATCGTTCGCTCTGACTGCGCCGGCGCTTACCGCCGATGCCACTGCTTCATCATTGAGATCATATGCGACCACCGGAACCGGTGACTTTGCAGCCAGATTCGCGCACATCGGTCCTCCCATTGCTCCCAGACCAACAAATGAAACAAGATCTATCGAGGTATCTGCCATAAGAGGATTCTCTCGCACAGCGAGGCCCCGATGACGCCATCTAGAGTGAAAAGGGGGGAGACTCTATGAGTGACAAGCAGCAAAAATCAGACTGGGACGTTTCAAAATTCAAAACATATTGCGCTGAAGGTGAAACGAAGGCGCTCAATCTAGGTAACCGAGGCCCGATACGTTTCACTCCAGATGGACTTCTTGATCCGAACATCTTGAATGCATACGAACAATTCGGCTTCTACGTTTTTGAGAACGTCATAGACCAAGACGAACTAGAGGAATGTCGAGGAGAAGTTGACGAACTGTTAGAGCGGGCCCCTTGGCCCCACCGAGACTCCAAAGTAGATCGCAATGGCAAACCAGCATTAGGGCCGGAATTCGCGGTTAACCCATGGGTCATGACTAAACCCCTCAGCGATCCGTTGGGTGGAACACGAGAAAACAACGGGAGACATCCAGTCAAGATGTTCGAACCCGAACCAGGAGCTGATAGTCCAGCTCATGTGCCGTATTTAGTAGCAGGGTGTTTGCAACTACTTCCGTCCTTCCTGCGAATATCTGGTCATCCCGACATTCTGAGAGTGGCTGAGGCTATAAACGGACCAGATTTCACACCATTCACGGAAGTGCTTTTCGTAAAGGAACCTGAAATAGGCCCATCGGTTTCTTGGCACCAGGATGGACAAATACATTGGGATCACCCCCAATGGGACTCCAATATCCACGGTTACAACGTCCAAGTTCAGTTGTACGGAAGCACACCTGCGAACGGTGTCTGGGTGCTACCGGGAACTCACAGAGAAGGCAAGGTAGACATAGCTGAGCGAGTGTCCAAAAACGGCGACTCAGACTGGTTTGAGGACGCAGTTCCGTTGGTGTGTAAGCCCGGAGATGCGTTCATCACCAATCGACAAACGGTCCACGGTTCATTCCCGAACACTTCTAAAGATCGACGCATTACGGTGAACTTCGGTTTCCACCGGTACTCGTCAGTTATCGATCAGACCGGCAAACTAAGCGGAGAAGGGAACCAATACACCGAGGATTACATACGGAAAAGATGTAGATGCATCCCTTTGGCGATAGACGCCCGTTCGCAGCGTTTCCCGAATGAAGATCGCTATACCTATCAACCCTTCGCGGGTTTAGAAGATGAATATCGCTATGGCCCAGACACGATTCGAGATATCTTGACTGACTACAACCTGCGAGACCTTGGTATTTGATCATGACCCTTAGCAATGAAGAACAGACATTTTCCGACGCAATCGAAGTAGCGAATATTCCTACGCTTCTCATGGTTTTGGTCCAGCTAACTGGAGAACTCCATTGGTTGGAAGAGCCATACCTCCCTAAACGACATCCAGGGTTAGGAGACAATGACACTGGTGGTCTCGAACCCCGACATCAGCAAGAAGTCCGAGAAGCCGCCCTCGAGGCGATCATGGCATGGCGCGATGGTCGCCCTGTTGCGCTCCCTGAACCGGATTACGACCTAATAGTGCGAATGCTAAGCGTCTCAATGGCTGAAGCTGTTCCCTCCGAATACGGACAGTTCACGGCCGCTCAACTAGGTCAAGACAAATTCCTCGACCACGAGAGCATTAGTTCCCCACCTGATTTCAATGTCCTAATCATTGGGGCCGGAGTTTCAGGACTCTGCGCGGCAATCAATCTACAAATGCTCAACATTAACTTTCAGGTTGTTGAACGAAATTCGACCGTGGGTGGCGTTTGGTTGGAGAATCGCTACCCAGGTGCAGGAGTAGATACCCCAAATCATCTTTATTCCTATTCCTTCGCTCCTTACGACTGGCAAAAGTATTTTTGTCTTCGCGACGAGCTCCACGACTACTTGGAGCACGTTTGCGACAGCTTCGAGGTCCGCGACGCCATCCGATTCCAAACCACGGTCGAAGAAATTGAATACCAAGATAGGAAACAGAATTGGCTTGTAACTCTGCGCTTGCCCGATGGCAGCCAAGAGCTAACAGAAGCCAACGTAGTGATCAGCGCTGCGGGAATCTTCAACCCGCCAGTTTCACCAGATATCGAAGGTCTTCAAGATTGGCAAGGCGAGAAGTGGCATACCGCCCGCTGGCCTGAAAATGTCGATCTCGATGGCAAGAACGTAGCGATCATCGGTAATGGGGCCAGTTGTATGCAGATCGGTCCTGAAATTCAGGACGAAGTTGAATCCCTAACGATTTTCCAAAAGTCCGTTCACTGGGCAGCGCCGTTTGAACAGTTCAGGAAAGAAGTGCCTGACCCACTGCGGTTTCTCTTGCGGGAAGTTCCGCTCTACCGAAACTGGTATCGGGTTCGACTTGGATGGACGTTTAATGATCGAATCCACTCGGCGCTTCACAAAGACCCGGATTGGGAGCACCCCGAGAGGTCACTGAACGCCCAAAACGATGGACATAGGAAGTACTTCACTGACTATGTCATTGACGAACTGGGGGATGACGCTCCGGAATTGCTGGACCGCGTCCTGCCGAGTTACCCGCCGTTCGGCAAAAGAATGTTGATGGATAATGGTTGGTATCGAATGTTACGAAACCCCAAAGTCCAATTGGTCGACGAGCGTGTAAGTAAGGTCAACTCAACCTCCCTAACTACTGAAGACGGCAGAGAATTCAACGCTGATGTGCTGGTTCTAGCTACCGGTTTCGACGTTCTCAACTTCATAACAACCTATGAAGCGAAGGGCCGCTCAGGCACCTCTTTGGTGAGTCAATGGGAAGATGACAACGCAAAGGCATACCTCGGCACAGTCGTACCTAACTTTCCTAATTTCTTTACCCTTTATGGCCCGAACCTCCAACCAGGTCACGGCGGAAGCTTGATCTTTGTGGTGGAAATGCAAGTCCGGTACATCATGGACGTGATCCAAAAAATGCTTGAGCAGAACATTGGCGCAGTCGAAATCCGCCAAGACATCCATGACAGCTACAACGAAGATGTCGACCAAGCACATACACAGATGGTCTGGACTCACCCAGGTATGGAATCTTATTACCGCAACGAACGAGGACGGATTGTGGTCAATTCACCTTGGCGAAATGTCGATTTCTACTCGATGACCCGAGAAGCGGATCTAAACGAATATTTGACAGAGCCAATCCCTGAACTGGTCGCTGACTAGCGCCGAAATTCTTCTGCGACCGTACTTATGACAGTCTGAACGTCGTCCTGGCTTACATCTAAATGCAGAACCATTCTGCTTTTCTTGCCTGACCACCTAGTCATAATGCCTCGGGCCAGTAACCGGCTTTCGAGGTCGTTGATCTCTTCTAGGGCATAAACAAAGACCATATTCGTGTTTTGAGCCTCAACTTCTAAGCCATCAATATCGGCGAGACCCCGCGCCAAAGTTTCAGCGTTGCGGTGATCATCACCCAGACGTCCAACGTGGTTATCTACAGCATGTTGCCCCGCTGCGGCAATGAGACCTACCTGCCTCATGGCTCCCCCCAGCATTTTCCGCCACTTCCGTGCCTCGTCGATGAGCTCTTGAGAGCCGGAAAGCACTGAGCCAACTGGTGCCCCGAGTCCTTTGGAGAGACACACTGAGACTGTGTCGAATGGGGCAGCAATATCACCGGGGTTTACCCCGAGCGCTGCAGATGCATTCCAGAGACGGGCTCCATCGAGGTGATAACCGAGCCCGTACTCATCAGCGAGTTCGCGGCCCGACTGCATCTGTTCAATATCAAGGACTTTGCCATCAGTTGTGTTCTCGAGACACAAAAGACGAGTCCGAGCGAAGTGGGCATCATCAGGTTTTATCGACGCACGCGCAGCTTGAAGGTCAAGCATGCCTGATTCCAACATCGGCACAGTTTGAGGTTGGATGCTGCCAAGCACCGCAGCCCCACCGCCCTCATACATATAAGTATGAGCGTGATCTCCAACTAAATATTCGTCGCCCCGCTGACAATGAGCCATCAACGCACACAGATTTGATTGCGTTCCTGACGACACAAAAACAGCTGCTTGCTTTCCTAATAAATCAGCGACGCATTCCTCGAGGTGCCGCACCGTGGGGTCATCTCCGAAGACGTCATCTCCCACTTCAGCTTGAGCCATTGCTTTGCGCATGGCCTCGGTTGGTCGAGAAACAGTGTCAGATCTTAAGTCGATCACCCTATTAATTTGCCACGTAAAGAGGCCGTACACATAGCCTGAAAGCATGAATGCAATTACCGTCACCCCGATGACCCCCAGAATTGGAGCAGAAATAGGCGGAGTTGACCTACGCGAAGAACTCGCCGATGAAACTGTCAGGCTGATTCGCGAGGCTTGGCTGAAACACCAAGTCATATTTTTTAGAGACCAGGATCTCACCCATGAACAACACATCGCGTTCGCCGCTCGGTTCGGGGAGCCGCATATCCATCCCACCGTCCAACACCACCCGGAGCACCCAGAGGTACTAGTCATCCATGCAGATGAGAATTCGCGACAGGTAGCAGGGGACGGATGGCACAGCGATGTGACCTTCGAAAAGAACCCGCCTCTAGGAAGCATTTTGCGACTGACAGAAATTCCGCCTGACGGCGGCGGCGCCACCCTGTTCAGCTCTATGTACTCGGCGTATGAGGCGCTCTCACCAGCATTTCAAGATTTTCTCAAAGATCTCGTTGCGACGCATCGACTAGGGAACCTTCCTGGACATCGGCAAGATGCAGCCCCTCCATCTGCTCAACACCCAGTCATCTTGACGCACCCTGAGACAGGACGAAAAGGAATCTTCGTCAACCAGGGTTTTACTAAGAGAATTGAAGACCTCAGCAGAGATGAGAGCAAAACCATTCTCCAGCACCTCTACCGACATATCGAAAATCCTAATTTTCACGCACGGTTTCACTGGACAGAGAATTCAATAGCTATGTGGGATAACCGCTGCGTTCAACACTTGGCAACGTGGGACTACTACCCAGCTACTCGTCATGGATACAGGGTGACTTTGAAAGGCACCCCAACGGGTTAGGGCCGAACTGCCCGTTTGGGGCGTTGGGCTAACTCGCGTAATTTAGGCTGTGCCAGGTTTATGAATCGGCAAGCTAAAGCCCTGGTTTCTCTGGGATCGATCAGATCGACGACGTCTCCTCGGTGGGCTGCTCTAAACGGAGAGCGGAGTCGAAGTAGTCGTTCCTCGATTGCTGCACGGTGCGCTTCAGGGTCGTCTGCTTCCGCGATTTCTCGTCTGTACGCAGCAGCGACTCCGCCTTCTATAGGGATGCCACCCCATTCACCTGATGGCCAACCAAAACGCAGATTAAGGCTATTAGGTAATCCAATTGAGTTCGGTGCGTCAGCCGCAACTCCGTAGCTTTTGCGAACCATGAACTCAATCTTTGGAACTTCACATTCAGCTGATGCGATTAGAGCTCGAGCGCCGCGCCGCATCGTCGCGATTCTCTCAGCATGCGATCCCAACATGAAACCGGGCATATCGAGAAAGATCAGCAAGGGCAGATTGAAGGTGTCGCAAAGATCCACGAAATGGGTGTACTTGTCAGCAGCGTTGCCGTCCATTGCTCCTGCTTTACTCATCGGGTCGCTACCGATGACCCCCACAGACCATCCATCCAAACGAGCAAATCCAGTGATTAAGCCGCTTGCATATAGCTCTCGCATCTCAAAAAAATCGCCATTATCAACCACATGGCGGATCAGGGCTCGAGCGTCGTAACCCTGCCTACGGTTTGTGGGAATGAAATCTAAGAGTTCCTGTGGTCGACGTTGAGGATCGTCACCCGTTTGAACTCTCGGAGCAACCTCTCGCACCGTGTTTGGTAAATAGGAGAGAAAATTTCGGATCTGTTGAAAAGCATCATCTTCATCGTCCGCGACATTGTCTACTTGGCCACTTTCGACCACATGCATCTTCCACCCACCGAGCTCTTCTTTCGAAAGCTTTTCTCCAATGGCTCTTTCAACCACTGGAGGACCGGATGGAAAGATTTGAGATTTTTCTTTAATCATTACGCTGAAATGAGATAGCAATGCGGCGGCTGCTGGCCAGCCGGCAACTGATCCAAGTATCGCCGAGGCAACGGGAACATTTCGCAGAAGCTCCACACCTTCGTGCCAGAGGTCCCCTTGGGGGAGTCCCATGTGACCATCTTGTTCGTCTTGTTTAGACGAATGACCCACCCCTTCGCGTAGCTGGATGTACGGAATGCCGTACTGAAGTGCTAGAGGTTGGGCAAAGTGGTGAGGGATTTTGTGAACGTCGTGAGGGCTGCCCCCTGACAGAGTGAAATCATCGCCACCAACTGAAACTGGTCGCCCCGAAACCTCACCTAGACCCATTACATAACCACCGGGAGAGAACTCGATTAGGTTCCCTTCGGAGTCGTATTCGGCTGCACCTATGAGGTGGCCCATCTCAAGGAAGGAACCCGGATCGCAGAACTTTTCCATCCGTTCTCGAACGGTGTACCTGCCTCCGTCGTGCTGGCGTTGCACTCGTTCGGCTCCGCCCATTTCGTTAGCCAAGCTTTTGACATATTCGATGTCTTCAATCGCTTTAACCCAGTCCATGCCAGGTTTCCAGAATTGACGATTTGGGTCTACAGGCACTCGTTAACCTTTGCCCTGACGAAGCAACTTGCCAGGCAACTCAGAATTAGGCGAAACCGTATCTTCGCCATCGTGTCGGATGACAGTTCCGTTGACTACGACCGCATCGATTCCCTTAGCATCTGAAATCAAGCGATCAGCGCCTGCCGGAAGGTCGTACACACGGCGCTTTCCGTCGTGCCCGACGTGTTCCATGTCAAACACGACGACATCAGCCCAGCCACCCTCGCTCAGGGTGCCGCGGTCCTCAATGCCGAAGATCTGTGCTGGGCGTTGAGTCAACATGTGGACTGCTTCTTCTATCTCGAAACTTTGCCGTTCTCGCACAAAGGTTGAAAGAAACTCGGTCGAATATTTCGCATCACACAACTGACTAGCGTGTGCCCCCGCATCTGAAAGCCCAATCACGGTCGTTGGGTCGTGTAACAGTTCATCTATCTCATCGCGATCATGGTTGAGGACATCCTGGAGTATTCGCATATCAAGATCAGCGTCTAAGGCCATATCCAGCATCAGATCTATAGGGTCTTCGCCGCGCTCATCGGCTAGTTGTTGGACGTTGCGTCCCTCAAAGGAGGGATCAGGTGGAAACCACGTTATTTCTGTGCGAGACCAGCGGTCACCTACTTTGCCGCCATTTCCGGCCTTTTCTTTAAACTTTTCTCGCCATTCGGGATCGGCGTAGTAGGTCTTTCTGCCGTCATGGTCGCTTTGGGCTACAGGTTGGAACAAACGCATTCCTTCGTAGATGAAGGGCGCCTTCCAGCTCATTTCGAACTGCACCGGTTGAACAGCCACCTGGGGGTAGACAGCGATGCCACGGTCAGCTAGTTCATGAGCTTGCTCTACATCTTTCAAATGACTACCCGGTCCCACAGCGCTTGCGAGCAGAGCCGTCCAGCTAACGTTCGCTCCCGTAGTTTCAGCTACCCGGGCGAATTGTTCGTGGCTAAGACCTCGACCTTGAGTTGCTTGCATAATTCCGCCCGCATCGCCGAGCGCTTGAGCTATCTCGATGATCTCCTCGGGTGTCGCTAAACGGCTAGGGACTGGACGACCCTCGTAGCCAACGTGAGTGTTGGCGCGACTTGTCGCAAAACCTAAGGCGCCTGCCTCTAGAGCTTCAGTCACCAGCTTGCGTTGGTGGGCAATTTCTGCCTCGGTGGCTTCTCGTTCGGTGGCTTCTTCACCCATCACATACATGCGCAGGGCGGTGTGGCCAATCATCGCCGCCATGTTGACAGCGCAACCGTTGTTATCGAGGGCGTCAAGGTATTCAGGGAAGGTTTCAAAGCCCCAGTCCCCCAACCCGGAGCGAAGAGCCTCGACACTCATGCCTTCCACGTTCTCTAAGGTGCGCATGATCAAATCTCGATGCTCGGGTCGAGTTGGTGCTACAGAGAACCCGCAGTTACCCATGACAATGGTGGTGACCCCATGCCAAGGGGAACAGCTAACTAAAGGGTCCCAAAGTACCTGTGCGTCATAGTGGGTGTGTATGTCTACGAATCCTGGTGAAACAATTCTGCCGGTTGCATCGATGGTTCTGTCTGCTTCAGCGGGCGCATTGCCCATCGCTACAATTTTCTGATCCTTTATTCCTATATCTCCAGAAAATCGTGCAGATCCAGTGCCATCCACGATGGTGCCGCCGGTGATCTTAAGGTCGTAAGACATTTTGGTTCCCCTTGAGTGGAATAAGTCCAAAATAGTTCGATTCGAGCACGCTTGCTGATTTCTTGGCGCGTTAAGTTGCTCCGGTAGACTGTTGAGAGAGCTATTGAAGGGAAATTGGTTTGCCGAAACAGAAGGACGACGCCATCCTCCTCGAGGGGAAGACGGTTGAAGCGCTTAAAGGCGGTCACTTCCGCATCGAGTTGGATAATGGACATGAAGTTCTTGGTCACCTAAGCGGCAAAATGCGTAAGCATCACATCCGCATTCTTCCTGGAGACCGTGTTCAAGTTGAGGTATCTGCTTACGACCTCACCCGAGGGCGAATCACTTATCGGTATAAGTAGACCTAATTCAGGCAGAGCTAGTTGCTGGTTGGTGTCGCCGACCATCGACAGGGAGTTAGCACCTCGAGCCAGTCGTAGTTTTCCAATGTAACTTCCATGATCTTTTTATCTGATTCGGATTTAGTGGGGCTGGTGGTTCGTTGGAAGCGGTCACTTCCAACCTCTCGGATCGACAGACTCGGGATGTTCGAGCAATCCGGGCCGAGTTCGAAAACCCACCTGGTGGCCTCCTCGCTACAAGGTGAATGACAGGCGTTGTAAACCCTTAGGTCGCCAATGCCCTGCGCTACCGGATTTTGTTTAGAGCCCACGAAATTGAGACCGTTCGAGGAAAAAATCATGAACTCTCCGGCCTGTGGAAGATTTCCGGCATCGATTTGTTGATTCCAAAGAAACGCGTCGGGGAGGAGAACGATCTCCCAATCAGCCGCCGCTGTTACAGCTATTGATTGAATGTCTTGCGTAACTTCGCTAAGAAATCGCAGACCTTCGATTGGAGCGCTTTGTCCGGGGTAGCCCAAAGAGAGAACTGGGACCTGGTCATTGCCCTGGAGTTCGATACGTAGTTCGGCCCCCGCGCCGGGACTTCTATAGATGATGGTTCGATAGTCGGACCACTTGCCAACCATGTCTACAACGTTGGAGCCGTATCCGGTGATTCTGGTAGCACCGTCAGCTATAGCGGCCACGGACACTGGTCTTTGGGCAGAGATAGTGGTTGTGGAGGATGGAGGGGAGGTAGTAACTGTGGTTGAGGTAGCAGTAGTTGGCGGGACCGATGTAGGTGTCTTGCTCGACGCTGATTCGTCATTGGGGGACGAAGACGACGTGGCCTCATCGTCGATTGGATCTGAAGAGTCGCCGCCAACGGCTTGAACTAGCGCGGCGACGGCCAGAAGAAGGCCGACGATTAGCACGAGTAGCCTTGAACGGTTTGGCGCCACGTGACCCAGAGTAAAGATAAGTCGCCTCGAAGTAGTGGCATGACGAGAGGTTTGTCAAAGGTTTCGATACATCGGCATTGGCTTGGCATCTACGCTCAAAAGGTGGATCAATCTGAGCAAAGACATCAACCCGGAGTCACACCGTATTTAGAGGGTGTAACGGTATTAGATTTCACTCAATACCTTGCGGGGCCTTCATGTACGAGACTGTTAGTGGAGATGGGTGCCGACGTCATTAAAGTCGAATATCCACCATATGGTGATCCCGTTCGGCCGAGCCCACCGAGACGAAATGGTCGTTCTGCATATCACGTCCAACAAAATCGTGGAAAGCGCAGCCTGTCCGTTGATTTAACTAGACCCGAAGGCATATCTCTTATCGAAGACCTCATCCCCAAAGTCGATATAGTTGTCGAGAACTACAGCCCTGGGGTGATGGAGCGACGTGGTCTCGGCTACTCGAGACTGAGAGAGTTGAATCCCCAGATCATCATGGCTTCAATCTCAGGTTTTGGACAGACCGGACCGTTGTCAGAGAAAACGGCTTTCGACTTTATCGCTCAAGCTTATTCAGGCTTAATGCATATGACGGGTGAGGCAGATGGGCCGCCGATGTTGATTGGCGCGGGAATCGCAGATACTTCAACGGGTGTTCATGCGTTCGCTGCTCTTGGGTATGCGCTCTATCGACGCGATAGGACAGGTGAAGGTTCTCACCTAGATATTGGAATGGTCGATGCGATGTACCACATGCAAGAAACAGCAGTGTCGGGCCCCTCTTTGTCTGGTGGTGAGGCAGTAGGTATGCGTACTGGTCGCCATTACGCTCCCGCAAGCCCCGCAGGAATCTTCAAAGGTCCCGAGGGCTGGATTGTCGTTTTCGCGCTTGAGAATCAGATCATGAACTTATGGGCGGCCTTAGGCAGTCCCGAACTCGGAGACGATCCCAGATTTCAGAACAATCGAACTCGTCTAGAACACCGTGATGATCTCACGGAAATTATTGAAGACTGGATGAGTGCCTTCGAAAGCGATAGCGACGTAATCGCCGTTCTTGAGCAGCACCGGGTCCCGTGCGGTCCGGTTGTAGAGCCAGTCAAACTTGCAGATACCCACCCTCACTTCCTTGAAAGAGGAACTGTTCGCGAAGTAACTGACCCTCTAGCCGGCTCAATGCTGATACCAGGTTTCCCGCTTCGATTCTCGGATGCACCAGAGTTACCTGAGCTAGTCGCGGCCGAAGTAGGTGAACATAACAATTCTGTGCTTGGGGATCTGCTTGGAATGGACTCAGAATCAGTTTCGGCACTAGAGGAAGAAGGGGTCTTGTATAGACGACCTCCTCGAGATTGACCTAGTTTTAGGTCATGACTGAATCAACCATGCCTAACGGCACAGTGCGCTTTTGCCTTGAAGAAGGAGTCGCGACGGTGACTCTTGATCGCCCTGAGACCCTGAATTCAATGAACGATGATCTAATGCAGGACCTCAGCAGCGCGTTATCAACGATAGAAACAGATGCAAACGTAAGAGTCGCGGTTATAACTGGAGCGGGCCGCGGTTTTTGTTCCGGAGCTGATCTGAACAATGCTGCTGACTCAGATAGCGATATAGCGAACGTTACGCCGGCCTTCTCGGAAACCGATTTTTTTAACCCAGCCCTGCGCTCCTTGCACCAGTGTCCAGTGCCGACTATCGCTCGAGTAAACGGGGTGGCGGCTGGTGGAGGTCTCGGCATAGCCCTTGCTTGTGACCTACAAATAGCAGTCAGCTCTACCTTCTTCGTTGCTACTTTTGGCCCCCGGCTCGGGATTGTGCCTGACATGGGGTCAACTTGGAGCTTGCCTCGACGGGCGGGACGAGCTCGGGCAATGGGAATGGCCATGTTGGGTGAAAGAATTTCTGCAGAGCAGGCAGCCGACTGGGGTCTTATTTGGAAATGCGTTGATGACGACGAGCTCGATGATGAGGTTCAAGCAGCCACCGCTGTGTTGAAACGCACTAGTCCTGATGCAATGTTGAGAATCCGCCAGTCAATCGACGCCGCCTCAACTAACACTTTCGCTGATCAGCTAACTACGGAGATGGAACACCAGGCTGTGCTCATACCTCGAAATATGCAAGAAGGGGCCCAAGCATTTCTTGAAAAACGTGAACCCGAATTCGACGGGCGGAGGAACTAAGTATCAACCTTTTTTCAAATCAACTGCCTGTCGGCTTGTCCTAACCATGGTTCGTTAGCAAGACTGTCCATATGTCAGATACAGCCACCGCAAGTAGTACCCCAGAAGAGAAACAAGTCAGTTCCGCGATCGATGCGTTGCTCTCTGAAAATGACCCCAAAGAAATGAGTTACGAAGATTTTCGTGGCGCCCAGTTTGACCACGGCTTGGCGTGGGTCTATTTCGACGAAGGTCACGGTGGTCTTGGCGTAAATCCCGGTTTACAAAAACAGGTTGAGGTTCGGCTTCGTGAAGCGGGAGCCTCGCCGATGAAACCAGCGATGTTCTTCATGCATCTCGCTGGCCCAACCATCCACACTCACGGAAGTGATGACTCTAAGCACCGGTTCTTACGTCCGATGTTCACGGGTGAGGAAAGATGGTGCCAACTGTTCAGCGAACCTGGAGCTGGTAGTGACTTTGCAGGGTTGGCGACGCGCGCTATCGAAGATGGCGATTCTTGGATCGTTAATGGCCAAAAAGTCTGGAACACAATGGCGCATTTGGGCGACTGGGGAATGTTGGTTACGCGAACTGACCCAGATATGCCAAAGCACCGGGGAATGACCTATTTCGCCGTCGACATGAAAAGCCCTGGAGTTGACGTGCAGCCGCTGCGACAGATCACAGGTGAAGCAGAGTTCAATGAGGTTTTCCTGACTGATGTGCAGATACCAGATTCTGACCGCATCGGAGATGTGGGGGACGGATGGCGCGTCTCGCTCACAACGCTGATGAATGAGAGAAACGCAATTGGCGCGGGAAGCGGTGGCGGACCACCTAAAGCAGGGTCCGGCCCTGTGTCGATCTTGACAAAGATGTGGCGAGAGACCCCGGAAACTATGCGTAACAGCGTTGACCTTGATCGCATCATGCACCTTTACGTGCGCGCTGAAACTCAGCGGTTAACAAATATTCGGGCAGGACAGAATCGCCGAAAGGGAAACCCAGGACCAGAAATGTCGATAGCTAAGCTTGCTTTTGCTGAATTGAACCAAGACATCCTGACAGCAGCCGTCGACATGATGGGAATGGCAGGCCAGATTAACTACGACTACACGTTTCGTCGGCCCGAGGACTTGTCAGTTGATGGGTCTGAGAGTGGAGTTCAGCACGGCTTCTTGCGGGTGAGGGCTAACTCTATTGAAGGCGGAACGTCGGAGATTATGAGGAACATACTCGGGGAACAAGTTCTTGGTCTGCCCGGTGAACCTCGAATAGACAAGGACGTGCCTTGGATAGAAGTTCCTCGAAGCTAATTTAGCTTGTTGTCAAATTTTGGAACCGACCTGAAGTAGATCTCTGATCTTGGGTGCCCATGTCAGGGTTCCAGGTCGGTCGGCCTGGATGGAAGCGCCCAAAGTGTGGGCGGCGGGATGTCCGCCTGAAACGATGGCAACCTGCTGGGTGCATCGGGGGCTTCCATGATTCCCCTTGGCGAGAGGCTCCCCGCGACCGAACATTCGATGAGGTTCGGTCCACACTAAATAAACGTTCGGAGCTGCCCAAACACCACCCTCTATTCCTTCTAACTTCGTAATCTCTCCATGAAGCTTCGCAAATTCTTGCTGAGAGGTCTCATCCGAGGCGATGACTATTGCTCCTGTTCCATCGTTTCTTATCTGAACCGGCCATCCGGCTTCTTTGGCATGGTCTCGAAGATTGACGCACTCGGGGTGATCGGTTGGTTCTTGGCAATGATCGCTCACCGTGATGAGTACTGTCTCGTTCCAGAGCGGACGCAAGAGGTCCACAAGTGCACCATAGGAAACGTCGCTGTGGCGATATTGGCTAATCGCCTCGTCAGAGTCTGGCCCATACATGTGCATAGACGTGTCCGGCTCATTTAGGTGGAAGAGTACGAAATCCGCGTCTAAGTCAGCTTTTTCAGCTGCTGCTATTACAGCCTCATCCTTGGGGTAGCCGTAAGCATCTAGAGGCGTTCCTTCAGGAGGAGTCCCTGCCGGTGGCCAAGAGGTAGCAGCTTCCAAGGCACCCATCGTTGCCAGTAATTTGTGGTCTCCGACCACAGCAACAGATTTTAGATCCGCTGCTTTGCAATCATCGAACAAGGTGCGACCCTGAGGTCCGCTGTCATAGGTTTTCGTAAACTCGTTGTCAACCCACGCCCAGTTCCCCCAGTGACCGGTTTCTGTCGGTGGGAGCCCGGTCATAAAAGCAGCGTGATTGGAGTAGGTGACAGAGAGCATCAGTGACTCACCCCCGTTAGGTGACATCGTCCCTGTTGTCGCCTGTTCCCACAAATTTGGAGTCATCTGGGCATTAATAGCCGAATGAGGAAAGGCGTCAAGAACGGTGAAGACAACACGCATATCTTCACCGTATGCGACGCGACGGCGATCGCCGGTCTACCGTGAAGGAATGAGCGAATACATCACCCTCGAACAACACGGCCACGTCAGCGTTCTCACTTTGAATAATGGCGAAAATCGGTGGACTACCAGCATGGTAAGAGAAATGAATGTGGCGTTAGACGAAGTTGAGCAAACCGAGGGTCCTCAGGCGCTTGTCACTGCTTCTTCAGACCCAAAGTTCTTCTCTAATGGTCTCGACCTTGAATGGATTACAAGCAAGGGTGAGCACCAAGGAGGGGATCGAAAGGTTTTTGGTGATGAGGCCATGAAGTTGTTCGCTCGTCTTATTACTTTTCCGATGCCCACTATCGCCGCAGTCAACGGACATGCTTTCGGGGCAGGATTCATGTGGGCGTTGTGTCACGATCAGCGAGTGATGCGCCAAGACAGAGGAATGATGTGCGCCAACGAGGTCGAAATTGGTATGGCAATTCCTGAACCAGAGCTAGCACTTTTCCACCACAAACTTCCACGTCATGCCTTCTACGAGACCGTTCAGTTCGCGAAACGCTGGACAGGTGAGGCAGCTTTCTCCGCTGGGTTCGTTCAAGAACTAGCTCAAGAGGACGAAGTCACTGACAAGGCAATTGAACGAGGCGAAGAGTTATCGCGGTTCGGAGGTAACAGAAAAGTCTTCGGATGGATGAAGGAACACATTTGGGGTCCAGAAGCAGCTATCAACAAGGTAGATGGGCCAGCGCACATGCTTGCCAACAACGACGAATACCCTCACCCTCCAAGGTTTAGCTAGAAGGTTCCTAGCGTCCTCAAGTGGTTAAAGGTCCGTATCAAGCCGGTAGCCACCACCGTCAACATGCATGGTTCCGGCAGTAGGCGTACCGAAGTGGGTGCCGATAATTAAGGTTTCGCCGTCGGCCCATCGAGCAAACGCCTCATGACGGGTTTCTCGAGCTAAATCGGGATCGGTGTCGAAACTGGAACTCAACTCAGGTCTCGCTATCTGGATAGGGCTGTGAGCCATATCGCCAGTGATAATAGCTTTCTCCCCTTGCGACTCGATCCTCACGCTCACGTGACCAGGGGTGTGACCGGGGGTCGATTCGAAGCACACAAACTTGCCAATCGCGTGATCGGGTTTCACGAGGCTAGCCAAGCCAGATTCTTGGATAGGTGCCACCGAGTCTTCGAATACGGGGTCACCAAAAAGATCCTCAGTGGTGGACCAATGATCAAACTCTGTGCCAACAAATAGGTACTCCGCATTTGGGAACGTTGGCACCCATTTACCGTCAATCAGTCGAGTGTTCCACCCCACATGATCGACATGTAGGTGCGTACAGATGACATGGGTAATTGACTCTGTGGAATAACCGGCATTAGCGAGCAGTTCAAGAAACGGCCCTTGCTGCTCGTGCCAAAGAGGGTTGCCTCGCTCCTTATCGTTGCCGACGCAAGTATCTACCGCAATGCGTTCGTCTCCTGTGTCAATCACGCAGCAGTGAATTTTTTGGAGCAGATGTCCTTTGTCTCCAACAAATGGAGCTAACCACGGAGACTCGCTGCGTAATTGCAACACCCCATCTTTATCTATGGAAGAGAACATGAACTTTGGAGAAGTGGGATCAGATGATTCCGGGACAGAAGTTACGGTGACATCCCCAATTTGCCACCTCAAAATCTCGTCGTGCATATAGCGACCATAGCGCCGAAAATAAATACTTTCCGGAGAGATGCAAGCAAAGAGACAAGGGTGACTCCAAACCGGCCAAAGAGAACCTTGAGGAGGTGAGGGCTAGTAGAGACCGGTCCAGGACAACTGTTCACGATATGGGGTGGCATCAAAACCGAAGGCCCCGTACCGTGCTTCAACAGCGTCGACCTTTCGCTGGTCCCAATATGAGTCACCTGGAGCGGGAAAGCCAAGAACCGAACGCTGCTCTGGGCTTAGCTTTGCTATCAGACGTTCCATTCGTTGGTCAGGTTTATACATAGCCCAAGACCATCCAGGGTGAAGCGTGTTGATCCAAGGTGCTCCAGCCTTGCGAAAAGTCAAATTCTGAGCGAAGCGCACCGTGCCTTTGTGCAGCGGTGTGCCCCTATGCCAAACATCGTGGCGGTAGAAGAGAACCGAGCCCTTCCGGTATTGGGTGTACTTCTCTCGTTGGTATAAGCGTTCCCTAAATTCGGCCACCTCGGGTTTGTTTCGATAGAACCAATCTTCGGCCTGTGACCGGTTGTTGATCCAGGGGATGTCACCGATACCAGGTGAATGAACCAGAGGTGGCATGTATGCCTCATCATCAGATCCGATTCGGGGCACTATGGCTGTCGAGCCTCCGACCTCTGTTTGGTCAGACAGATACACGATTATCTCCACTGCCTCGGGCTCTTCCCATTTGGAGGGATGAGTGAGGGTGTGATTCGGATAGTCCATGTGTATGCGTTGGTCCTGGTTATCGAAGGCATCGTCGTTGAGCAAGCTGCTGTATTTCGGCCAAAGGTCAGATTGTGTGAGCCTGATGGTTGGTGTGGGAGCGTTCAGCAACTGAGATGAAGCTTCTAAAAGTCGCGGATGCAGAGTCAAGTTGTTGAAGTGTTCGCTCTGGCTGGGAAATGTCATTCCTTCGCCGAAGTCGTTGATAGCTGCGGCTTCGTTGGATCCAACATTAGGGAACATCTCTGCAGCATCTGCGAACAACCGATCGACAAGATCGATTGGGATGAGGTCGTCCACCAGAGCAAATCCTTCAGTGCGCCACTGTTGGATTTGCTGCGTAGTGAGCGGTGGGTTGTCGATCTTGGCAGTGGATGGTTCAAGGAGTCGTTCTTTGGGTGTTCCTGACACCGGTGTTATCAACGCGGGTCTCGTCCTACGAGCGCCAAAAATTTTTCTGATGCACTCGCGTTCTCGGCTATCTCGACTTCATCGGCAACTAACCCCCACTTGTGGAGAGTTTCACGCATCCCCGAAATCACTTCGTGGCTAACGGAAGCTAAATCATCGGGAATATGGGATTCAATTCCTGCAGCTTTTGATATATCCCAAGCATGGGTGATTGGGTCCCACTGAACTACCTGTATCCATTGGTCCACCGACATTGGACCGAACCAGAACTTACCTTCGCGGTCCAGAATCTCGGGTTCGTCGAGTTCGGCCAAAACGCGATCACGCGTTTCTGCCCAGACTGCATTAGGGATTTCAGCCGAATCTATTGACTGGGGTGGCACTGTTTCTCCACTGTTTAGAGTTGCCGCCATGGCTTGCAGAACACCACATTGGTGACGAAGTACGTCCCTGGCGGTCCATTCATCGCAGGGTGACTGGTTATCCCATTTGTCGCTCGGTACTCGTTGTACAACAGCGTCAAAAACGTATATTGCGCGGGTGAAATTTCGCTTGTTAAGGCTCATCGGCTCTCGATCATTTGGGTGCTTTCAATAAGTTAGGTCGAAATTAATCTCGGAGGTACACCCGTAGTCCCCCTAAGGACACTTGATGGTCGTTTACCTTGCAATCACGTTGTGCGGCGCCTTCGAGAACGGCATCTCGATCATTGCAAATTAAGTCAATGCCACCGAGGCCGTCACCTCTGCCGTCGGTAGCTTCGACGAATCGAACCGTTGCGTTGTCAAACTCAATTGATGCGTGCCCAGACGCATCGGCGACTACATCGAGCTGGGCGATTTGTGCCCATCGAGCAGCGAGCTTGTCGGGTTCTGCGGCTTGAAGCTCGGCAGCGGAAATACCAGAAACTCGTTCGGTCCGAGAGAAAGCTGACCATCCAGAACCTGCTGGCCACCACGAACCGCTCAACTCTTCAGCGTCAGTGGTCTTCATTTGGTCCATTTCGAAGAAACTTCCGCCGGTATCGGCAGGGTGGAGTTGGAGTCCTTCGAAATTAGCTTTGTCGTACTCCATGTGGTTGGCAACTCGTACTCCGATGCTATCGACGTGGGCCAAACGGGCAGCTACGTCATCGACTTGGTTGATAACCATGTAGCCGGTATCGCCGCCGCGTCGTTGGATGTAACGACCACCGGCAGTGTCTTCCTTTACTGGTGTCACACATTCAAGAAATTGGTTTCCTATCGGCCAAAGCGTATTTTTTAACCCGAATACGCCGACACCAGGATCGGTATGGCAGGCCTCTACCCCAAGCACCGTTTGAACGTCGAGCGACGTCTTCAGTAGGTCGGAAGTAACAACGGCGATTTGTCTTAAACGAATCCACATGGGGTGAGCCTACGACGTTCGCGGGAAGTGATGCTGAGGCTTATCGTTAGTTGTTTGGAGTCTAGATAGCCAGTGACTGGCCACCGGTCTACCATTTAGCTATGGCCCTCCACCCAAATGGCGTTAACCACCTGGCAATAGCGACCCGCGATATGAAGGCCCAACTGACGTTCTTCGCTGAGGTCCTTGGGTGCCCAACAAAAGCTCTCTATTGGATGCATGGCGTCGAAGGCTGCTATCACGGTTTCGCCGAATTGTCTGAAAGCTCCTACATCGCTTTCGTTCAACACCCCGAAAACGCTGAAGAAATAGAATGGGGAGTTACTCACGCAGGTAACGGAGGAGAACCAGTTACTAGGGGCGCTATGCAGCACGTCGCGTTTAACGTCGACGACCTCGAAGAGCTCTTGCAGCTCAGAGACCGGATTCGAGCTCACGATATTCAAGTGCTGGGCCCGTTAGACCATGGATTCATTCAGTCCATGTACTTCGCTGGGCCCGAAGGTCTCAGCTTGGAGATTTGTGTCGGTAGCGATATCAATGCTTCAGCGTGGGTAGACCCTGAGGTCAGAGAGCTTTGTGGCATTGATGAAGCAGAGATGGATGCACTCAAAGAGCCAGCTGAATTCCACTCGGACGGTACTCCGCTACCGAACCCACCATATGACCCAGCTAAACCCCACATGAAATATCCACCAGGAGTGCTGGAGAAAATGATGGCTGTGCCAGACGAAGTCGTATGGGAAAAGTTCAGCGAAACCACCCCGCCAGTTGACATCGACTGATCAGAAAACGAAGACGAACAAGTAATGCACGAAGAACGTCGTCCTTTCGTTTTTGCTGTCAACCAAAACGTGGCGGCTGCTCGTCCGCAGCACGCACAAGAGCGCCTATTGACGGCCCAGTTCGGTGTCTTATGTCTATCGGCGCTGTTCTCAGCTCTAGGTTTTTCTTCGGTTATTCCAACAGTTGCCCGATTCGTCGCGACGGACCTTAATGGCGGAGATCTGGAGGTAGGGATAGCTCTGGGTGTGTTCTCTTTTTCGGCAGTGCTTGCCCGACCTTGGATCGGCCGACTTGGAGATAGAAGGGGTCGACGTGTCCTGATTGCGGGTGGATCACTTATAACTTCGATAGTGCTTGCTGCACATGCACTTGCCGATAGCTACTTGGCTCTTTTGGTTGCTCGTTTGGTGATGGGGGCGGTCCAAGGAGCTTTCTTCGTCGGAACAGTCACTCTGACAACAGACCTCGCACCCGAACACCGTAGAGGAGAGGCAGCAAGCTATTTCTCAGTGGCGATTTATGGGGGAATGGCATTTGGCCCGTGGCTAGGTGAGTGGGCTGCCGGTCGTTGGGGCTTTGACGGAGGCTTCTTGTTGGGCGGCCTGTGTATGGGGATAGCGGCGGTAATTGCATTCTGGCTGCCGGACTTTGTAGGCGATCAAGAACCGAACATAGCAAGCGAAGAAAACACACGACGTAGGGCTCTCTTGTACCGGACAGCGATCTGGCCGGGTGTTGTTATGGCGTTGGGAATAATGATCTTCCCGGCTTTGCATGGTTTCATGCCGAAGTTGATGGACGAGCGAGCTCTGGGCGATGCTGGGCCCATATATGCCCTATACGGTCTACTGGTTTTAGTTTTACGACTTGTCTGTAGCCGTCTGCCAGATGCTCTCGGGACCGGCAAAACGGCCGCCGTTGCTCTTATGGGTTCATCGGTCGGGATGTTGATAATGGGCAGCTTTGTCTCAAGACCGGGCATGTTCGTGGGAGCAGCGGTGCTGGCTATAGGCGGATCGCTGCTGTATCCAGCGCTTATGATTGCGGCGGTTGATGGCGTACCAGCAAATGAACGGGCGCAAGCTATGAGCACCTTCACTATGTTCTTTGAGTTGTCGGGCGGAATAGGGGCCCCCGTTTTGGGTGTCGTGGCCTGGTTAAGCGGCACCACAGTGGCAGCGTTTTATGGAGCTTCGGTCCTGGCTGCTATCGGCCTGCCAGTTCTATTTACCTGGAGGCGCAGGAACCCATCAATTACATGACAGTGGTAGCAGGTTTGTCACTTGTTCCAAGTTTCGGTCAAGAACTGGGGTGATGCCTAGTCAGAAATTCAGCTACAGCGTCTGTGAAGGCGTCGTTGTCGTCACCTGCGACCATATGTCCAGTGCCCGCGACATCGACGAACTCGGCTTCGGGTACCAACCGCTGGAACTCTCTAACCGATTCTGGAGTGACAAGATCTGACTGTCCTCCTCGAACAAGGAGTATCGGAACGGTAGTGGCCAGCATGCCCTCTGTCATAGTGCGACTGACCCGTTCCATATGGCTAGCTAAAGCTGCCTCGTCGCCGGCTTTGAAACCTGGCTTGGAGGTCACGTATGCGGGGTCCCATTTCCAAGTCCATCGTCCGTCAGGTCTTTGCTGTAAGACTCGAGTCAAGCCAGATGGATCGGCTGGTCGTTCGCGGTGCGGGTTATAAGCCGAGATCACATCGGCAGCTTCGTCGAGGCTTGAGAAGCCATCTGGGTTGCCAGACATGAAGCCAATGACTTTACGGGCGCCTTTCGCGTCGAAGTGGGGAGTGATGTCAACAAGTATCAGGGCCGCAAAAAGTTGGTGTTTACAAACACGCTGAGCGGCGAGGCTTGCCATTCCCCCCATTGAGGCCCCGACCACGGCGGGAGGGGAGGTAAACCTTTGAAGAACAGCCTCTAAGTCTTGTCCTATGTTTTCTGCATCATATTTGTGATCAGAAGACCAATCGCTATCGCCGTGGCCACGGGCATCTAGGGTTACGACGAACCATCCACGTTTGGATAGAATCTCCGCCGAAGTTTTCCAGGCATAACGATTTTGTCCTGCGCCATGGCACATCAAAACTGCTGGTTGCGATGGGTCTCCCCATTCGTCTGCTGCGAGCAGAAGACCATCTGCTCCTTCTATTTTCACGGTACGCACAACCGGCGATATTAGGGCGCTCCGGCGTTTTTCGCGCAGTTACCAGGGGTGAACCGAACCATCCCATCTCAAGAACGATCCCGAGTCAGCATGTTCAAAAGTTTGCATTGTCGCAAGTATTCCTTGAGCTGACTCTTCCACGCTGAGATCGGCGGCCGAGCCACCCATGTCCGTTCTTACCCAGCCTGGGTGAAAAGCGACTACCGAAATACCGGCATCTCTAAGTTGACTTGCTAGTTGCACGGTGACCATGTTCATCACCGCTTTCGAAGTCGCATACGGCAAATCGTTGAAGTTCGCTCCAACGACCATTGATCCTATTTGGCTAGTGATATTTACGACTTGGCTACCAGCTTCCAAAGAATCCACAAGGTTTCTTGTTACAGATGCGGCGCTAAGACCGTTGATCCGTATCAAATCAAGCGTCAGGTCAATCGGAGCATCCATTACCCCAGCCCGATCACGACTCAAACCCAAATTAGAAGCGCTAGTGCCCGCATTGTTGATCAACAGATCTATAGGCCCTTCTATGGACCGAGCGAAAGAAGCGATAGACGCCTCATCTCCGACGTCAAGTTCAATAATTCTTTCAGGGGCCAAGCCCATGAGCTCGTGGGCATCACCAGGTGAGCGACACCCGGCTATGACCGTGTCGCCTCGTTTTAGGCACTGGGCCGCTAGCTCGAGTCCAATTCCTCTGTTCGCACCTGTGATAACTGTGGTTGGCATCTGTGAGTCCGCCTTTATTCGCCCGAATTTGTAGGCACTCTAATGGGTACCGATACCGCCAAGGGATTACCCAGCAGCGAGGTAGACCATTGCTGCGACGTAGATTCCGAGAAGCATAAAGGCATCGGCTTTGCCGATCCGCCGCTTTAATGCTCCCCGAGCGTAGGCCCAGATAACAGCACCAAGCATCGCCAACAACGCGCCGGTAGTTAGTTTTGTGTCACCAATTCTGCCTGCGTTAGCGAGCCCCATCGCAGCCCCTCCTGCCAGGCCATTGAATAGATTTGAACCGAACAGATTGCCGACTATAAGCCCAGCTTCGTTTTTTCGAGCGGCTGCAACTGCAGTGACTAGTTCTGGTAGCGACGTGCCTAAAGCAACAAGGGAGAAGCCAATAAACCCGCCGCTCAAACCCCAGCTCTCGGCGAGTGTCGTCGCTCCCGAAACGGCAAGTTGGGCGCCGACCAGGACCCCACCCAACCCTAAAAGGGACATCAGGAGGCTTCGAGTGATGCTGTCGTCAGAATTTGTTTCGGTTAAAGCAGTCTCGTCCGGAGTTCTTATCAGGATGACCATCGCCCCAGCCAAAAGAACCAAAAGGATTGTTCCATCAGATCGGTTAAGTTCTCCATCCCATACTGCCAGAGCAAAAGCAGCTACAGCGGCTATCGAAAGTGGCGCCTGACGTCTAATCACCGATCTACTCAGCGCTATAGGAGTAATCAGAGCAGCGACTCCCAGAACAAGAGAAAGATTTGCAACATTAGAACCAACAATGTTGCCAACACCCAAGGCAGCGTTGCCTCGTGCCGCCGCGATCGTAGATACGACAAGTTCAGGTGCCGATGTGCCAAACCCCAACACGATTGCGCCAATGACTACAGAACTCACCTTTAGAGATCGCGCGAGTTGAGCGGCGGCTTCAACAAAGATGTCGCCAGCTTTAACAAGAATGCATAAGCCAACTAAAAGTGAAATTGCAGCTAGCACTTGACCTCTAATGGTTATTTCTTGGGGGACCGAACCTACGAGCAGTGTCCTGATATTTCACAGCAGGTTTTAACACCATTCCTTCATCAAACTGTCCGACCATACCGCGTTGAATCTCCTGCCAAGGAGTATGGCTTTCGGGAAAATGAAAACCTCCAGCCTGCTCAAGTTCGCGGCGACGTACCTCAATCTCCTCATCGGAGACCAACATGTTGGCAGTACCACGCTTCAGATCAATCCGTATTTGGTCACCGGTTTTCAAAATAGCTAAACCGCCGCCCGCCGCAGCTTCCGGAGAAGCATTCAAAATAGAAGGCGAACCTGAGGTCCCCGACTGTCGGCCATCGCCAATGCAAGGCAAGGCATGGATCCCGCGTACCAGTAAGGCTGCTGGTGGCTGCATGTTGACTACTTCGGCTCCACCGGGGTAGCCGATCGGCCCAGCTCCTCGAATAATCAACATTGATTTCTCGTCGATTTCCAGTGAGGGGTCATCGATCCTGTCGTGATAGTCCTCCGGTCCTTCGAATACCACAGCCTTACCTTCGAAAGCATCGGGGTCAGCAGGATTGGAGAGATAGCGGCTTCGGAACTCTTCGCTAATCACACTGACTTTCATTATCGCGCTCTCAAAAAGATTTCCGGAAAGGTGAACGAAACCCGCATTAGGAAGCAACGGCTCATCAATAGGCCAAATGACATTTGTATCAAGGACCTTGGCGTCGTCGCAGTTGTTGCCGATTGTTGACCCGTTGACAGTCATTGCATCTGTGTGCGGTAACAGACTCGCATCCATTAGCTGTTTGATGACAGCGGGAACTCCGCCCGCGTGGAAGTAATCTTCACCTAGGTATTCTCCGGCGGGTTGCATGTTCACTATCAAAGGAACTTCTAATCCCAGGTTTTGCCAGTCGTTATTATCGAGCGGAACTGAAAGGTGCTGCGCGATCGCGTTGAGGTGAATGGGGGCGTTTGTCGAGCCGCCGATTGCGGAGTTCACGACGATGGCGTTTTCGAATGCCTCTCGGGTCATTATGTCTGACGGTCGAACGTCTTCTTTCACCAGGTCAACGATGCGTAACCCTGTTTGGTAGGCGATCTGTGCTCTTTCCCGATAAGGAGCTGGGATAGCGGCGGCCCCGGGTAGTTGCATCCCAAGAGCTTCAGCCAACGAATTCATAGTTGTAGCAGTGCCCATCGTTGAGCAGTACCCAGTTGATGTAGCAGACGAAGCAACTAGATCCGCGAATTCTCCGTCGTCGATCTCGCCTGCCGCATGCATTTCGCGGGCCTTCCACACAATGGTCCCAGAACCCGTTCGCTGCCCCTGGTGCCAACCATTCAGCATTGGCCCAACTGACAAAGCGATTGAAGGAATATTCACCGTTGCGGCCGCCATAAGACATGCGGGAGTAGTTTTGTCGCAGCCAATCGTGAGAACCACACCGTCTAATGGGTAGCCCTGCAGGATCTCGACCAATCCCAGATAGGCCAAGTTTCTGTCTAAAGCAGCTGTGGGTCTTTTGCCTGTTTCTTGAATTGGGTGCACTGGAAACTCAAAACAGATTCCACCTGCTTCGCGGATCCCTTCTCTGATTCTTTTTGCGAGTTCCAGATGGTGTCTATTGCAAGGGGAGAGGTCTGAACCTGTCTGAGCGATACCGATTATGGGTTTGCCAGACTGAAGTTCCTCTCTTGTCAGGCCGAAGTTCACGTAGCGCTCAAGGTAGAGCGCTGTCATCAATGGGTCACCGGGAATATCGAACCACGCCGCGGACCTAAGTTTCATTTCTTCGTTACTTTGCACCACGCCCTCCAGTGTGCAGCCTCGCCTCGGTTCTAGCAGCCCAGGACGAAACCACTTGAAAAAGGCCTGAAAATTTCTGTTCCCGATGATGGTCGGCCCACAAAGGGGCATAGCTGCGCTTAGTCTTTGGAAGCTCAACCGCTCAACGAAGCAGACAAAGCGGTCAGGAACGGTCACGGAATGAGGTCATCGATGAGTGAGGAGCCCATAACGCTATTCATAGCTAAGAAAATTGTGACGATGGATCCGGCCACTCCGGCCGCAACTGCGATAGCGGTTCAAGGTGACCGCATCGTGGGAATTGGTGACAGTGAAGATCCTGACCTGAAGGAGGCGACACAGATCGATAACCGCTTTAGTCAGCATGTCTTGCTACCGGGATTTGTGGAAGCTCATGCCCATGTGATGTCGGGCGGTTTGTGGGAATTTCCGTATGTTGGTTTTTATGAACGAGCAGACCCAACAGGGCGTTCTTGGAAAGGATGTGGCGATATTGACTCAGTAGTGGAGCGACTCGTCGAATACGACGAACAAATGAAAGATCCCGCTCAAACGCTAATCGCCTGGGGTTTAGATCCGATATTCCTAAAAGGGGACCGACTTTCCTCGACACACCTCGATCGGGTATCGAGGACACGTCCAATATTTGTACTTCATGCCAGTGGGCACCTGGCCACAGTGAACTCCGAAATGATGCGTAAATCGAGCATTGATAGGCATAGCCCCACGCCAGGAGTAGCTCGAGATGTTGATGGTGAACCAACTGGTGAGCTCCAAGAACCAGCGGCGATGTCGTTGGCCTTAGAGGGACTTTCCACTATCGGGAAAGCCATGATGTCATCGGAAGCTAAGTGGAACTTTGGTCTCGAGGCTCGCAACTGTGGGGTCACAACCGTCGCCGATCTAGGAACAACACGTTTGGCTCTAGAAGGGCAGATGGAAGCATGGCGAGAAGTAACGGATGCAAGAAACTATCCAGCTCGTGTAGTTGTTGCATTCGGTCATTACGACTCGGGTGCAGGTCCGACAGACATCGATGACCTTGCAGGTATAGCCGCTCGACTCAGCAACGAAGAGGAGACGACAAAACTACGCTTCGGGATCGTCAAGCTAATACTCGACGGCTCAATTCAAGGTTTCACTGCGCGTCTCTCACCACCACATTATTTTGACCCACCCCCAGGACATCCAGGAAATGGGCTTTGGCTCATACCACCAGAGCAGATGTCAAAAATCGTAGCCTCGTACCATAAAGCTGGATTAACGGTGCATTGTCATTGCAACGGAGATGAGGCCTCACAAGTGTTCATAGACGCAGTGGAAGAGGCCCTCACCGTCCACCCCAGGGATGATCATCGTCATACGGTTCAACATTCACAACTGACCACCGCAAAGCAGTACAGAAAGATGGCTTCGTTAGGAATGAACGCCAATATTTTCAGTAACCACATTTTCTACTGGGGCGACCAGCATGCTGAGATAACACTTGGGGCACAGAGGGCCGCAGCCATGGACGCGTGTGCGACTGCTGAACGAGAAAACGTCAGATTCTCAATTCATAGTGATGCACCAATTACTCCAATGAGTCAGCTGCACACCATCTGGTGTGCAGTCAATCGAAAGACTGCCTCTGGAAAGACCCTTGGCCCTAATGAACGGATCGGTGTACACAAAGCCATAGAAGCGTGCACTATTGATGCTGCCCACCAACTTCGACTTGATAACGAAATTGGCTCTCTCCAAGTCGGAAAATTCGCTGACTTTACCGTCCTCGAGTCTGACCCCTACGAAGTGGAACCAGAGAAATTGAAAGATATTCCAGTTTGGGGCACCGTCGTCGGAGGAGTTGTTCACGAAGCTGCATCAGAGTGAAGAGCTTGGTGACTCTTTCTCAGACCGCGATTGAAGTGACCGTAGTTGGCGGTTACTTAGGCGCGGGCAAGACGACCCTGATGAATCACATACTCACAGCGTCCAAAGAGCCAGTGGCGGTGCTGATTAATGACTTTGGCGACATAAATATCGACAGCGAACTGGTCGAATCAGTTGACGGCAACAGCATTGCGTTGACTAATGGCTGTATTTGTTGCTCTTTGGTCGACGGATATGTCAGTGCGTTGGAAGAACTCAGACTCAGAGAACCACCGCCCGAACGGATCATCATTGAGGCCAGTGGAGTTGCAGATCCAGCTTCCGTTGCGGCTTATGGTCATGCTCCTGGCCTTTACCTCAATGCTGTTGTGGTGATGGTCGACGGAGCTAACGTCATGGAGCAACTCAACGATTCGTTGGTCGCACAAACCGTTGCTGCCCAGATAGCTACAGCAGATCTCCTCGTTGTAAACAAAAAAGATCTTCTAAATGATTTGGGTACAGTCCGAAATCAATTGAAGAAATTAAACGCTGGAGCCTTAATCACGGACTGCACTAACTCTCAGATTGACTTAGACCTGCTTTTCGGATCTGAAGTGGTGACGGAAGCGGCAGTGCCCGCTGAGATGAATCAGTTTGATTCGCGAAGCCACAGGTCAGACGATCCGATTTCAAGACAAGCTTTGACTGAGTGGGTTGAGCGGTTACCTGACGAAGTGCAACGAGCGAAGGGAGTCCTCCGTCTCGACGAGGAACCACAAATTCCTATGGTGTTTCAACTTGTCGGGAGAAGGTGGAACTTGCGAGCGCTCGCCGAACGCAAAAACCCTCCCCTTGGAAACCAAATTGTTGTCGTTGGCCCCAAAGGGTTGGTGCCCGAAGATTGGGATGTAGGGCTTCGTAACGCAGTAGATAGGGGATAACCCTCCAATCTAAAAATCGCGACCTAAGACAGATTCATGATCTGGGCTAAAGCCGCAACGCCCTCTCGGATTGCTTCCTCAGTTGGATTGCCAAAGCAAAGACGCATTTTGTTTGCTCCCCACTTCGGGTCTACAGACCACCCGGCTCCAGCGTTGAATTCGATACCGTTTTGAGCAGCTTCTGCGGTGAACACAGCCGTGTCGATGTTCTCGGCGAAGGTGAGCCACATAAAAATTCCGCCTTGAGGCATATGGAAGCTGACTGCGTCTCCGAAAGCCTCTTTGACCGCCTCGGACATCGCCTGAGCTTTGTTGTGCAGGACTGAGGTCAGCTGCTCTGCGTGGTCATCAAAATGAGAAGCGGCGTACTCAGCTACAACCATCTGTTCCAAGGCACCAGAACCGGCATCTGTCTTCAAAGAAAGTATCTGTTGAAGTATTGGTGAATCAGCAACGAGGTACCCCACTCGAAGGGCAGGGGCGATGGACTTTGAGAAGGAACCGCAATAAATGACCCTTGTATCGGACTCGTCTAACTCCCATAAGGTGGGAGGTCGAGGGCAGCCCCACAACAGATCGGCGTAGCAGTCATCTTCAAAAATGGCTGTCTGATATCCGTTCATCACCTGCAGAATGTCAAGGCGACGCTCTAAAGGCATGCAGGTGCCAGTCGGGTTTTGAACGGTTGGTATTGTGTATAGATATTTCGCCGGCCGCCCTTGGTTGGCGCACTGCTCTAATAGTTCACCTAGATGGTCAGGACGCACGCCGTGCTCATCTAGATGAACACCGTGAACTATGACGCCCAGTCGGTTCAATCGGCTAATCATCCCGCCGTAGGTGGCTTCCTCGACGATGACGTTGTCACCTGGTTCCAACAAAAGATCGTTAACTAAATCAAGACCTTGGAGTGAGCCGGAGGTAATTAAAACCTCATCGGGGTGCACTTTTGTTGATGCTCGAATATCAAGTTTACGACAGATGAAATTGCGTAACTCTTCGTGACCTAAGGGACTTCCGCCCAAGTTGTACACGGCAAGTTTGCGACCTTCCCGTTGAAACACACGAGTCGCTGCTTCTGAAAGGCCAGCAACAGGGACATTCGCCTCGTCGTTGTTGCCCCCAACGAAGCTGAAGGATGGGATACCTAGCCACTTTCCCTCTGGAGCAGGGAGATCATCCCGATACAAATTGTTGATGTCGAAAGTCACTTGTCCCCCTCAAACTTTGCTTGCCGCATCGTAGAGCCGAAAATGTGTATAGCGCGGCAAGTAGCTTGTTGCAGGGCCGCGCGATCTAGGAGAAAGAGAGTTCAGTGTCCAACTACGAAGTTCATGCGATTAAATACGCCGAGCGAGAGGCAGTGCGCGCTGAACATTTCATCGGCGGAGACCCTCACGACAACACTCCAATGCCAATGGATTACTTCGTGTGGCTAATCCGAAACGAGGAAGGCAGAGAGTGGGTTGTTGATACGGGATTTGAACAAGATGACGCGCTCGCCAGAGGAAGAACGCTGCTCCGAACAGCCAGCGAGGGGGTAGGGCTCCTAGGAGTTGAACCTGGTTCAGTCACAGACGTAATCATGACTCACTTTCATTACGACCACGCAGGAGGGGTTAACCAATTTCCTAACGCAACATTTCATGCCCAAGACCAGGAGATGTACTTCGCTACCGGACGAGACATGACGCGAAAGGCCTTCAATCACGCGTTCAACGTGAGACACGTGCAGGACCTCGTAGGCCGAGTTTTCGCCGATCGAGTTACCTTCCACGATGGAAGTACTCAACTCGCGCCCGGCTTAACACTTCACTTGATCGGCGGACATACACGCGGCTTGCAAGTGGTGCGGATCGAAACTCGAAATAAAGTCGTCGTACTCGCTTCCGACGCCAGTCACTACTGGGCGAATATGAACGAGGGCAGGCCATTCCCGATCGTCGACGACCTATCAAAGATGATTCAAGGATGGGAAACTTTGAGAGAACTCGCTGGCCCTGAGGGAGTCATAGTGCCTGGGCACGACCCACTGGTCTTCGACCATTTCCCTCCGTCATCGCCTGACCTGGAAGGTATAGCGGTCCGCCTCGATTAACTGGAGCCGTCTATAGGGTCGGACTTAAAACGCAGGATCTCCTGCGTCAAGACCAAGCAGTACTCGTCCAGCGGTATCGATTTGATAAGAGCCGACCATGAAATGGCCAGCAACTGCGCGAACATCATCCAATAACGACATAAGTCCAGAACCCTCGAAGTTAGCTGTGCTGCCCGCTGCATCGACTACGTGTTGAACAGCCGAAATAGCGTTTTGCACGGACCAAGAACACGCCAAGCGAACCTTGGCATGCATCTGGTCGCTGACTTCTTCACCCTGCTCAGCCGCCGCCCAGATGATTTCAAGCTGTTCAAAAACCCATGCTTGACCAGCACCAACTAACGCTTCGGCTTTTGCGATCGATGTGGCAGCGTCAGGGCGATCGCGGAGACTCCTTTTCGAAGTAAGAGGAGTCTTGCTCTCGGCAAGGTCCTTAAAATCTGCGATAGCTCGGCTTGCAAGACCAGCTGCCACCCCCGTCTTAGGAAACGGAAACCTCAAAGCCGAGGGCAGTCGATAGAAAGGCAGGTCCGGGATAGGAAGTGAGTTATTCGCGACCACGCCACACCAAACATCAGGCACAAAGAAATCTTCTAAAATGACGTCATGAGAACCGGTGCCCCGTAGCCCGACGGTATGCCACGTATCTTCAATGAAATCAGGGTTTGCTTCTACCACAGCGAAACATAATTCGATCGGAGAACTGTTCTCTACCACGCTGTTCAACACCCATTTGTCGGCTGCTGTGCAGCCGCTCACGAAATTCCATCTCCCCGAGATTCGCCAACCGTCCTTTGCGCGTCGAGCCTTTCCCTTGGCAACTCCAGAACCAGCAATGACGATGGAAGGACTCTCAGCCCACAAGTTACGACAGGTGTCGGGCGGTAAATACGCGGATACGAGTTCGGCTTCTTCGTTGCATGTCATAGTGACCCACGCTGTAGAACCGTGAATCTCAGCCAACCTTTTAGTGAAATCAATCAACTCTCTTGGGTGCACTTCGTGCCCACCGTATTCTTCTGGGACAAGCAGTCTCATCAGTCCTAATTTGCCTAGAGACTCGATTACTTCGCGGTCGGGCTGTCTTAGTTGATCTGACTGTTTAGCGCGATCCGATATCAAATTTTCGACACTAGAAACGATCTGTTCAAGCTGTAAAGAGGCCGCTGCCATGAACGCAAACTATCGTCTGGGATTGGAAGAGGAGAAAGTAAGCAGTGAATTCAGCTCAGCCCGCCGTCAGCGCCGAGGCACAAACTGCCCAAGTGCGCCCGCTTGAAGGAATACGAGTCATCGACCTTACGGATCATCGCGGCGACGTTGGGCCGTGGATGTTGGGGGAGTTAGGCGCCGATGTCATCAAAGTTGAACCCCCGGGCGGCTGCTCAACGCGTGAACTAGATCCCATTCGGAAAGATGACACCTCTGACTTGCGGAGTCTGCATTTCAGTGCCTACTCGTCGAATAAACGCTCGATCATGCTGAATTTAGAAGACCCGGGAGACCGAGAAACGTTTCTCAAATTGGTTGAAAGTGCCGACTTGCTGTATGAGTCAGGCACCCCAAATTTCTTGTCCGAAATGGGGATCGGTAGAAGCGAGCTCAGGGCCACCAATCAAGAATTAGTCCACGTGGTGGTCACGCCTTTTGGCGCAGACGGACCTCGATCCAACGACCCTCATAGCGAATTGTCTCTAGCTTCACTGGGAGGCTCGCCAAATCTGCAAGGAACACCGGACCGCCCGCCAGTAAAGGCTTCGATTCCTCAGGTTTGGCGACACGCCGGAGCCGAGTCAGCAGTGGCGGGTCTCGTTGCCCACTCTCGAATGTTGACCACCGGTCGAGATCAACACGCAGTTGTGTCAGCACAGTCGTGTGTTACCTGGACATTGTTGAACGCAATGGAAGCTCACGCGATCCAAGGAACCGATATCCATCGAACCGGAACCGAAATTTTGACTGATCCTCCGCTGCAAATCCGAGTTAAAGCGGCAGACGGATGGTTGATTGGCGTCAGTAGAGGAGATCTCGCTGAGGCGCTGGCTCCATGGTTGATCGAAGAACGCATAGTTGATGCAAGTTGGTTAAACGAAGATTGGCCCACGTTCGACCATCGAGCTATCAGCGGAGAGGACACCCTCTACTCGTTCGCTGATATTTATGAAGCTCTGAGCGCTTTGTGTATCCGGTACCCGCGCGACACATTGATGAGGCGTGGTCTTGAACTCGGAGCCACGCTTGCACCAATCAACGACGTCCAAGATCTACTCGAATTCGATCATCTTGAGCTAAGAAGTTTTTGGAGAACAGCAGCTGAGAACAGAGGATTTACTGACGAACAAATCCCAGGTGGATTTTTATCGTTTAGTGGCCACCGGCTAGCTGCTAAGCGGCAACCACCACATCTGGACGAAAACAGACAGGAAATACTCGACGAGCTAGCGACATCAGTTGAGGCTAGAGAAACACACGTAATAAACGAGCAGACTTTGCCACTAGAAGGGTTGAAGGTTGCCGACTTTTCATGGGTGGGAGTTGGACCTATCACGGCCAAGGCATTAGCCGACCATGGAGCAACGGTCGTCAGGGTTGAATCTGGTGGAAGGCTTGATCCGTTACGTGTAAACGGCCCCTTCAAAGATCAAACGTTTGGAGAGAACATGTCACAATTTTTTGGCACGTTTAATACCTCCAAACTGAGTATCGACATCGACTTAAAGAACGAGACCGGGATAGATATTGCCAGCAAACTAATTTCATGGGCGGATGTCATTATCGAAGCTTGGAGTCCCGGAGCGTTCGCTCGAACCGGTTTCACAGATGACGTAATACGTTCGCTGAATCCCTCGGCCATAATCGTGCACACTTCGTTGCTGGCCAGCGGAGGCCCTCTTTCGCCTCTAGCGGGGTACGGCTATCACGCCGCTGCGATTGCTGGTTATTACGAGGTGGTTGGTTGGCCAGACGCACCACCAGATGGACCCTATCTCGCCTATACCGACACCATCGCGCCAAGGTTCATAACCTCTGCTCTGCTGGCTGCTATCGATCACCGAAGGCGGACTGGGTCAGCGCACACTATCGAAGCGGCGCAGCTGGAATGTGGGCTGCAACTCATGACCCCAGAACTGCTCAACTTCCAGATCAATGATGTTAAAGCGACTCGAATTGGGAACCGAGACCTCCATATGGCCCCTCAAGGGATTTATCCCGTCCGAGGAGATGACCGGTGGATCGGGCTAACGATCACAAATAACGAAAATTGGAGCGCTCTTCAGACACTTATGGGCGAACCCGAATGGGCTAAAGAAAAACGATATGAAACCGTTGCAGGCCGAATAGAAGAGGCAGATCTCCTCGATGAACAGATAGGGGAGTGGACCCATGCCCTCGAAGGCAAAGCATTGGAGAACATGCTCTTGGAGAACGGCATCCCAGCGGGACTCGTCTCGCGAAGCAGCGACCTGCTATCAGACCCTCAATATGAGCACCTTGGTTTCTATCGCTGGCATGAACATGGGGCCATGGGCAACATTCCCTACGCAGGTCATCAGTACTCAATCGACGACTACGATCATGGACCGCGATCGGCTGCACCGCTATTAGGGGAACACACTTTTGAAGTGTTGAGTGATCTGCTAGAGATCGACGCCGAGGAGATCGCTGAGATCGCTATCAGTGGCGCACTTGGATGAGTGATATGACGTTCCAGAACGTGATCGAAGTCGCTAACCAAGTAGCAGCGGCTCTACGAAGGACAGATTCCTCTATAGCTGTTTCAGAGTCAGCAGCTGGTGGTCTAATCAACGCTGCTCTGGTTGCTATACCCGGAGCCAGCGATTTCTATAAGGGCGGAATGGTTGTATATACCAGCGCGGGCCGACAGGTCTTGTCCGGTTCTGAACCATTGCCGAAGAACTTAAGAGGGGCAACTGAAGAGTTTGCAAAGGTGCAAGCAGATCGAGCTAGACACCTTTATCGAGCAGATTGGGGGATAGGCGAAACGGGAGCGACTGGACCTTCAGGTAACCCCTATGGTGACCCTCCTGGCTATGGCTGGGTTGCTTGTAGCGGAGCAGTTAAAGCGAGCTTCGAATTGAATACCGGAATCAAAGAACGCGAGTCAAATATGTACGCATTTGCAATTGCTGCCCTAGAACTCACGGTTCGAACAATAAAGGCGTAGATTTTTAACTATGGAACATATGCCTCTCTCGGTTCTAGACCTTGCAACTGTTTCAAGTGATGCGACTAGCGCTCAGGCGTTATCGGATGCAACCGAGTTGGCAGTTAAGTCGGAAGAATTTGGCTATTCAAGATTTTGGGTAGCAGAACACCACAACATGAATACGGTGGCCAGTACTTCACCAGCAGTGCTCATAGCGCACGTGGCAGCATCTACCAAAAACATCAAAGTCGGATCGGGTGGTGTCATGTTGCCCAATCACGCTCCTTTGGTAATAGCCGAACAGTTTGCTCTTTTGGAGGCGCTTCACCCAGGCCGCATCGATTTAGGTATCGGCCGCGCTCCGGGAAGTGATCGACAAACCATGGCAGTTATTAGAGGTTCTGCTGCAGCGTTGTCGGTTGAGGATTTCCCCCGCGACTTAATCGATGTAATGGGTTTGCTGGGTGACGTCAGAACTGATCATGGCCTATGGAACAAGTTCTCGGCTACCCCCGTCGCTACATCGTCCCCTGAAGTAGTCCTTCTGGGATCAAGTGGATTCAGTGCTCAGTTGGCTGGCGTATTGGGACTTCCATTTACCTTCGCCAACCACTTTGACACCGGTGGCACGCTCGAAGCAGCTGAGATCTATCGAGAATCTTTTCGACCTTCACCAACTCTCGACGAGCCCTACACCATAGTTTCAGCTTCAGTAATGGCGGCAACCGACAGTAAAGCTGCAGACAAGCTAGCGGCGCCGAGCCGACTCAGAAAATATGGGATGCGCACCGGTCGATTCTGGTCGTTAGTAGCACCAGACGAAGCTTTGGCCCACCCTGAATGGTCTAAAGCCGAAGCCATGCCTAGCAACGCGATCAATGGCACTCCCGATGAAGTCGCACTTGGCCTTCAGCAGCTAGCGGAACAGACCCAAGCCAATGAGCTATTCCTTCATTGTTCAAGTTTTGGTCTCGCAGAACGTGTGCGAAGCCTTGAACTGATAGCGGAACGGTGGGGAACTCAGACCGAGCAACATTTAGAAGTAGCGGCTCTGCCCCGATAGTCATGAACAAGATCACTTCTTTAGGAACCCATTTTGGGCCGTACCGAATCGAAAGCCGAGATAACGAAATAGTCAAGGTTCACGGCCATGAACTCGACCCAGCGCCATCAGAAATCGGTCAGGGCTATCTCCACCGATCAGAACTTCGCGTTCTTCGCCCATCTATCAGAAAGTCATGGCTAGAGGGAGGCCCAGGGACTCGAGGTGACTTGCGGGGCAAAGAACCATTCGTGGAAGTCGAATGGAATCAGGCGATAGCCCTAGCCTCCGATGAGCTAAAGCGAATTCGCACAACCCACGGACCTCAAGCCCTCTTCGCCGGATCCTATGGTTGGGGGTCTTCGGGTAGAGTTCATGCCCCAGGAGCCCTCCTGTTTCGTTTACTCCGGATGTATGGCGGTTACACCGACGTGTGGGGGACCTATTCTTCCTCAGCAGCCGAAGCAATCGTCCCGTACTTCCTGGGAATGCGATATCACGCAGCTATTGGTCGTGGAACAAGCTGGTCAGTAATCGCAGAACACACTGACTTGTTTGTCTCTTTTGGAGGTTTGCGGCGTTCCAATACTGAAGTCACCTACGGAGGCCAGGGCACTCATCACACCGAAGAATGGATGAAAAAGGCGAAATCAAAAGGCACCGACTTTTTGAACGTTGGTCCACTCCGCGATGATATCGATGCACAGATCAGTCCTCGCTGGCAGCCAATCCGCCCAGGCACCGATGTCGCGTTCATTCTGGCTTGCATACACACACTGATCACCAACGACCGGGTAGACAAAGAGTTTGTCGCTACGCATGTCCACGGCTGGCAGAAATTCTCTTCGTATGTGATGGGAGAATCTGACCAGCAACCCAAATCACCAAGTTGGGCGGCAAACATCACTGGGATAGCCGCCAACGCTATTGAAGAGCTAGCCCTGGAGATGTCCAATCGGCGCACCTTGATTAACGTAGGACTGTCTCTCCAGCGGGCTGATCATGGAGAACAGTCTTATTGGGCCGCCACCGCGTTGGCATGCGCCTTGGGTCAGATCGGTTTACCCGGAGGCGGAATAGCCTTTCCGTTTGGGGCACAGGGCAACGTCGGAGCTGGCCAAGTCCGCAAACGAGTACCTGGAATACCTATACCGCCAAGACCTGAAGGCCCTCCGGTAATTTCAGTATCACGTTTCCGAGAACTGTTAGACAACCCAGGAAAGACCTACGACTTCAATGGCGAATCCGGTGAATTCCCCGACATCAAAATGGTTTGGTGGGCTGGAGGAAACCCATTCCACCATCACCAAAATTTGACCGAATTGGCATCGGCATGGGAACGCCCTGAAACAATCGTGGTTCAGGAACCCTTCTGGACGCCTACAGCGAGACGAGCCGACATCGTATTTCCGTCTTCAACGCCATTGGAGCGAAACGACCTTGGCGGAGCCGAAAATTTACTTATCTCTCATGAGCGCGCCGTAGACCCTCCGGGAGAGGCCCGCGATGACTACGAGATTATGTCCATGGTGGCCGAGCAACTTGAGTTAAAGGAACAATTCACAGAGGGACGCAGCGGAGATGAATGGGTTGAAGTTCTTTACGACTTATTTAAAGCTGAGAACGAATGGGCCCCGGACTTCGAAGAGTTCCGAGAAGTTGGTTACCTTCGCTACCCAGGGATGAGCGAGATGGGTGAGAACCACCAAATTTTCTTGGATGAGTTCCGAGATGACCCTGTTGCTCACAAGTTGGGAACCCCAAGTGGCCGAATTGAGTTGTGGTCTGAAAGCATCGCAGAGTTCGAGTATGAAGACTGTCCGCCGCACCCAGCGTGGATGGAGCCCTATGAGCGGTTGGGAGGGCAGAACTCGAGTACATGGCCCCTCCATCTAGTCTCGAACCAGCCGACAGTCCGTATACATAGCCAATACGACCACACGGCGCCCAGCCAAGGATCCAAAGTGGCAGGCAGAGAACCCATTCGTGTTCATCCCGAAACAGCTAAAGAACGCGGTGTTTCAGACGGTGATGTAGTTCGAGTCTTCAACGACCGAGGCAGCTGTCTTGCCGGTGTAGTCATCGACGATGCGTTAATGCCTGAAGTAGTTCAGTTGTCAACTGGAGCTTGGTATGACCCTGACCCAGAAGGCATGTGTCGCGCAGGTAACCCAAACGCATTAACCAGAGACAGAGGGACTTCCAAGCTCGCACAAGGCCCATCGGCTCATACCTGTCTTGTAGACATCGAGCTATTCGAAGGAGTCGCACCTCGGGTGGAGTCCTACGACCAACCTGAATTCATTGACCAACGGTAAAAAGGGAAATACAAGATGTCAGACGAAACACCTTCAGCCCAAGAATGGCTTGCAGGGCTAGCAACCGAACTAGGGCTCCCTTCGCCAAGTCCACAAGAGATCGAAACCCTTCTAAACCTTGCTGGTATAGCCGCCCACAGTTCTGAACGCATAGCGGCACCAATAGCATGCTGGATGGTGGGCTTAGCCAAAATTGATCCCGGAGAAGCATTGTCTCTGGTTCAAAAATATGAGAACGAACGCGTTGGCTAAAGCATTACCTACAATCGACGTTTGTGAACGATAGAAATTGGGGATTCAGAACTAGAGCGCTTCATGCCGGCGGCAGACCAGACCCCACCACCGGCTCGAGAGCCGTTCCCATCTATCAATCGACCAGTTTCGTGTTTGAAGACACGGCCGATGCGGCAGATAAATTTGCCCTCCAAAAATACGGGTCGATTTACACCCGAATCTCTAATCCGACCATTAATGCCTTCGAAGAGCGAATGGCCAGCCTCGAAGGCGGGATCGGATCGGTTGCTACAGCTTCAGGAATGTCGGCCGAATTCCTAACTGCAGCAGCACTCGCCGGGCAGGGCGACAATCTTGTTACTTCCTCAGCGCTGTACGGGGGCACTCATACCCTCTTTGACGTAACGCTGAGTCGCTTTGGAATAACGACTCGATTCGTGGATGGCGATGACCCTGATGCGTACGCCAAGAACATTGATGATGACACCAAGTTTTTGTATACAGAGATCGTAGGAAACCCATCGGGGTCAGTTCCGGACCTATCCGCAATCGCTGAAATCGCTCATGCCCATGATCTACCACTCGTCGTAGACGGAACCTTTGCCACCCCATACCTGTGCCAACCGCTGAACCACGGCGCGGACATCGTCCTTCACTCAGCGACGAAGTTCATCGGAGGTCATGGAAATTCGATTGGTGGAATCGTCACCGAATCAGGCCAATTCGACTGGGGTAGTGGCCGCTTCCCGCAAATGACAGAACCGGTCGAAAGCTATAACGGCTTGAAGTTTTGGGAAAACTTTGGGGAGTACGCCTTTTGTACCAAGTTACGGGCGGAGCAGCTTCGCGACATAGGTGCCTCGATGGCACCAATCAATGCATTTCTATTGCTTCAGGGCCTCGAAACATTACCGTTCAGAATGGACGCGCACGTTGATAATGCTCAAGCCGTAGCTCAACACTTGGACCAGCACCCGGCCGTAAATTGGGTGAACTACGCAGGTCTAGCTGATTCCCAATATCACGACCTCGCGAAGCAGTATTTGCCTAAGGGGCCGGGGGCGATCTTTACCTTTGGAGTCAAAGGAGGAAGAGAAGCGGGAGCCAAGTTCATCGAGTCTTTGCAAGTAATTAGCCACCTGGCAAATGTTGGTGACGCTCGAACTCTAGTGATCCACCCAGGCTCAACTACACATCAACAACTTTCAGATGAGGCCCTAGTCACAAGTGGCGTGACTGAAGACATGGTCAGAATCTCTGTGGGCCTAGAAGACCTCGAAGACATCATCTGGGATCTCGACCAAGCCTTATCGAAAGCGATTCAAATATGACAGTCACTCATGAAACAGTTGCAGGGTGGACCGAACCCACAGCGTCTGACCGTTTAGAGCTACTAAAGAAAACCAAAACCATCGCTATGGTTGGTGTATCGGCTAACAGTTCGAGACCAAGCAATTTCGTGGCTACGTACTTGCTCAGTTCAAGCTCTGACTATGAAATTCACTTCGTCAACCCAACTGTCGACGAGATACTCGGCCAACCCTGCCACTCAACCCTTGAAGACCTGCCGATTACCCCTGACATGGTTAACGTCTTCCGTCGCTCCGAAGATCTGCCCGAAGTAGCGGAACAGGCTGTCGCCATTGGTGCCCAATCGTTCTGGACACAACTAGGACTCTGGAACGTCGAAGCAGCGACAATTGCGGTGCAAGCAGATTTGGACCTAGTGATGGATCGCTGTCTAAAAGTTGAGCACGCTAGGTTTCACGGAGGATTACACCTCGGCGGTTTCGACACCGGAGTTATCGACTCACGGCTAGGTAAATAAAGTTCGATTGTTAGCGGCGGGCAGGCAGACTGGTTAAGTCGTGTCTACCAAAACCACCATCGCAGCGACACTCGCTTCAGCCGTTTTAGCGTTCGGATGCAGCTCGCCCGAAAGTGGCGACACCATCACTGAATCGAAGGTCTCCGATAACTCTCTAGAAGTAGCAGAGCCCAGCCCGACGTCGCAGCAATCGGACAATGATGGAGAGTTCACCTACGCGGGTGAAATAGCTGCCCCTGACATCCCAAATGGTCTCGATTGGTTCAACGTAGAACGACCACTTTCTTTGACCTCAGACCTTCGAGGCAAAATAGTCATCCTCGACTTCTGGACCCAAGGATGCATTAACTGCCTGCACGTCATACCTGACCTGCACCGACTTGAAGAGGAGTACCCAGACTCTTTAGTGGTCATAGGCGTACATTGGGCCAAATTCGACCATGAGAAGACCACCCAGGCCGTGCGTCAAGCGGTGCAACGTTTAGATGTCCGGCACCCAGTAGTCAATGATGACTACGAATACCTGCGTCAGTCGTATCGAGTGAGGGCTTGGCCCACGTTAGTGCTCATCGACCCATTGGGACGGGTAGTAGGTAGCCACGCCGGAGAAGGTATCTACCCGCTATTCCAGCCAGTTATAGATCGAATGACTCGAGAATACGGAACTGCGGGCCTCATAGACGTCCGTCCCGTAGACGTCATCGCGGCAACCACCGACCCAATCTCAACTGTGCTGAGCTTTCCGGGCAAGGTCTTAGCTGACCAACAATCAAACCGGCTCTTCATAGCTGACTCAGGGCATCACCGTGTTTTGATAACAGACCTTGAAGGAGAAATTTCAGCAGTTATCGGGAGAGGGGGTTCTGGATATGTCGACGGGGTCTGGCTTGATGCGCAGTTCAACCAGCCCCAAGGTTTAGCGCTTTCGTCCAAAGGACGATATTTATATGTTGCAGACCGGGGTAACCACTCAATAAGGGTTATAGATCTAGTCGAACGAACAGTGAAAACCCTGGCAGGCACAGGTCAATCAACTCACCGAATTGTTCCTGGCCCGCCGCTGTCCACACCGCTTGCCTCACCATGGGATGTTCAAAGAATCGGAGAACAGCTATTTGTCGCCGGCGCGGGTCGCCATCAGATATGGGTCATAGACCTAGCAGAGAATGGAGAAACTGGGAGCTGGCTTGATGTCTTTGCAGGCACAGGGGCGGAAGGCCTCGACGATGGGTATCGGATGTCAGCGACGCTGTCTCAGCCCTCGGGTCTTGCTGTAGACGGTGCGACCCTATGGTTCACGGATCCAGAAGCTAGCGCGATCCGCTCAATCGACTTAGGGGAGAGTGGGGATCTAAAAACTCTTGTGGGCAATGGACTGTTTTCTTGGGGAGACGCAACCGGAGACGCTGAAGCCACGCAACTGCAGCATGCCGTAGGAATTGAAATTCTCGATGGCGATTTATATGTGGCCGACACTTATAACCATCGAATAAAACGTGTACAGAGCCAAACTGGCGACTCTGTGTTGGTAGCAGGAAATGGCATCCCCGGGTTGAGGGACGGGTCTGGCGAAGTTGCTCAGTTAGCGGAGCCTAGTGGGTTAAGCGCTGCCGGATCCCTGATCTACATAGCCGATACCAACAACCATCAGATTCGCATTCTGGATACCCAAACCGCAGAGATCACAACCCTCGAGTTAACTAATCAACAAGCAGCAATTTTACTAGACCGAACCGCTGCGGATGAGAAGGTAACTTTTCCGCAAATAACGGTTCCCCGAGGAAGAGTCCAAGTAGTAGTCGATCTGCTGTTACCACCCGGATATGAATTCAACCAAGACGGCACTTCAGTCCTCGAGCTTGACATTAAGAATGGCGATCTTTCCCGCGTCGTGGGAAGAAATTCTTATCAAGCGCAGGGACCTGAGATGCCTCAGGTGTTCGAACTCCTTATTGAAGAAGAGCAAAATCTTCGTCTGGAAGCTAACGCAACTATTTTTTATTGTCCGGCACAAAACGCCACATTTTGTCTATTGCGCCAAATCGACATAGAAGTACCGCTAGTGGTGAGCGACATTGGCCAAGAGAAGATAACGATCAGTCACCTCCTACCCAACGCGGAGGAAATTGACCGCAGTCTCGAGGGACGAAGTGAATAGAGACAAGCGCCGGATCGGGGCAAAGGTGCGTCGTCTAGCCGCTTTGCTTGTTGTAGCTCTCATGGTCACGCAAGGAACGCAAAGTCTGTTTGCTGACACTCCGAGTGAAACCCTGCGACCAGATTCAACCATCGTGGGTGTAGTAGATGGACCTGGAGGTATTGGCTATTGGGTTGTTTCCGCCGACGGTTCTGTAGAAGTGGTGGGAACCAAAATTGTTCCGCCACTAGGCGAAAGCGAGCCTTTAACAGGCAGAGTTAGATCCGCGCACGAAGGCGCCCCCGGTGCCTTAGGGATTTGGCTTCAGCTAGATGACGGTACCAAAGTGGCCATCGGTGATCCCGGCCCAAGAATCTTCAATGGCCATGAGCGTCCAGCAGGTTGGTTGTCTGGCCTGACGGTAAAGCAGATCATGCGTGGTCGCTGGATAGACAGTATCGACCGAGGTTGCGTGGCCGAATTACCGAGAGCTGTGCGAATCGGTCAACTTCTTTTGCCGACGATGACCGAATCACAGTTCGGGGCAGCCGTAAACGAAGTTCGTGACCATCAGATAGCAGGAATCTTACTTTCAGGCGGCGCTACCCCCTGGATTGCTAGGCGGATTGACGAGCTACAAGATTTTGCTGATCGAATCCCGCTTTTGATGGCAGCAGATGAAGAAGGAGGACGAGTTCAACGTTTACGACACGTCTTGCCGGACTTGCCAAGCGCTGGTCGCCAAGTAAATGAGCGACTCGAACTTGTTGGTCAACGCGCACAACGACATGCCATTCAGATGCTGGAATTAGGATTCAACGTGAACTTGGCTCCGGTTCTAGATGTAGGAGCAGGGCCAGGAATTGGAGATCGATCGTTTTCTAACGACGCAGCGCTGGTTGTGGACTACGGAATAGCGACTATTGAAGGGCTTAGTGACGGAGGGGTCTTGCCCGTAGCTAAACATTTCCCTGGCCATGGGGCAGCGGACGGAGATTCGCATCAAGGCCGGGTGGTTGGCCCGCCCCTTCTCGAACTTATCGAGAATGACCTCGTTCCGTTCGAGGCGGCAATTGCTTCAAAAAAATCAGGAATCATGGTTGGTCACACCGAAATCCCAGACGTTACCGAAGGGCTTCCTTCATCGCTTTCACCTGCAGCCATCCAAGGTCTCCTTCGAGACGATCTGAAGTTTGACGGTCTGGTGATCACAGATGCTCTGAATATGAGAGCAGTGTCTGATAGGTGGAGCACTGAGGAAGCAGTGGTCATGGCTGTAGAGGCAGGTGCTGATCTGATGATTTTAGGCACCCTGGCAGATGTCGGTCCGGCATTCGCAAGTATCGATCAGGCCCTATATGAGGGCCGCCTGCCAGTTGATCGTCTAAATGATGCGGCCGTAAATGTTTTAAGGGCCAAAGGTATTAACTCGTGCACTCTCATTGGAAGAGTGCGCGGTGTCATGAACACAGTCCATGACTGGTAGACCTCTTGTTCGTCTAAGCGCAGGAATAGCGGCTTAGTCAAAAGTGATGACTGAACGGGTGACCGAACCGGCCTTCATTGCTTCGAAGCCGTCATTGATTTCGTCCAAACTGATTCTGGCCGAGACCATTTCATCGAGCATTAGGCGACCATCAAGGTACATATCTACAAGTCGAGGCATATCAGTGCGGAACTGATTAGAGCCCATGTTTGAACCCTGAATCTTTTTTTCCATTAGGAAGTCAACACCATGAATCTCTATGTTCGTTCCGAGCGGGATCATTCCGATCACGGTCGCAGTGCCGCCATTTCGTAAACTTTGAAACGACTGTTCGGTCGTTTGCTTAAGTCCGACCGCCTCGAACGACTTGTGTACTCCTCCGCTCGTCATCTCATGAATGCTCAGAACCGCATCGGTGTCGGCGGCATTTACCGTGTCAGTAGCCCCCATTTGTCGAGCCACCTCAAGTTTGGTGTCGACCATGTCAACAGCGATGATCCGTCCAGCACCTGCTATGCGGGCAGCTTGGATCGCAGCGAGACCAATGCCGCCTGCTCCGAAGACCGCAACTGTTTCACCTGGCTCAACACGTGCAGTTCTAAACACGGCGCCAACACCGGTCATGACGCCACAGCCGATAAGTGAAGCACGGTCGAGGGGCATATCTTCACGAATTTTCACGATTGCGTGTTCATGGACCAGCATCTGTTCAGCGAATGATGAAAGGTTAAGAAACTGCCAAGCCGGAGCCCCATCAATAGTTAGACGAGGAGCTTCATCTGCACCTCGGTTACATTCCAAATCTTTGCCGGAACACAGAGAAGGTCTTCCTTCTGTGCAATAAGAGCAGTGGCCACAGAAGACTGAGAGGCAGGTGATCACATGATCACCCGGTTGTACGTAAGTCACGTCAGAGCCGACCGCTTCGACGACACCGGCCGATTCGTGTCCGAGGACAGCTGGTGTCATGTACGGGTAGGAACCCTCCATGAAGTGCAGATCGCTGTGGCACAGGCCCGCAGCGGACGTATTTATTAGAACTTCACGCGGCCCGGGCTTGTCTATCCCGACCTCGGTGATCTCGAGTTCCCCTGGAATTTGATTAAGTACTGCTGCTCTCACGTCAAAGCCTTTCGATAGCGAGGTTTGTGGTGGCGCGCCTCGAATAGATTGAAAGCAGAGGCTAGCTGCCCCTAGACCTATGAGTGAACAGAATGTTTAAAAGAGCCCCGTTAAGAGGTTCCGATTGATAACAGATTCTCGACTGGCTGGTAAAGCTCCTCGAGATGAGAAACCTCTTCTGCTGAGAGCTCTATTGAGCATGCTTCGACTAGCTGTCCTAGTTGCTCGACTCGCGAGACACCAACGACAGGAGATATAACTCCGGGCTTTGAGAGTAACCAAGCAATCGCTATTTGGGCAGGGCGGCAGTCGCGCTCTTCGGCAAGAGATGTAACCCGATCAGCAATGGCGAAATCCATTTCACCCCTGTAAAGGGATTCCGTTCGAGTCCTGTCCTGACCTTTGGACCGGTTCGTCGTTCCCCCCTCCAAACTCCCCTTGTAGGCGCCTGCCAAAATGCCGCGAGCCAGGGGTGACCAAGGCTGAAGAGCTACGCCTGTGCTTAAGCAGTAGGGATTCATTTCGCGCTCCTCTTCTCGGTAGATGAGGTTGTAATGATTTTGCATGCTGACGAATTGGGTCCAACCATTCAGTTTGGCAGTGAGCTGAAGTTCAGCAAATTGCCACGCAAACATTGAAGATGCCCCAATATGTAGGGCTTTCCCGGCCTTAACAACGTCGTTCAGAGCCTCCAACGTTTCTTCAATCGGCCCCTCAGATGCGCCCCTTATGCCGTGAGGGTGGCGATGAATAATGAGCTGATCAACGTAGTCAAGGCCAAGCCGTCGAAGTGAACTGTCCACCCCTTCCATAATGTGCTTGCGCGAAAGTCCCCCTTGATTAGCTCCGCGTCCCATAGGCATAGCGATTTTGGTGTTAATGACGTACTCGTCTCTTGGCAATAAGTCGCGGAGTAACTGACCCACAACTTCTTCGCAAGCGCCCACGCCGTAGATGTCGGCTGTATCGAAATAGAAGAGACCCGACTCAATGGCGGCTTCAAATATAGGACGTGCTTCGTCAATGCCTAAAGTCCAGTCACCTTGATGGCCCCGCCCGGGCTCGCCAAAGTTCATAGTTCCCAAGCACAGCCTTGGCACCCGCAGGCCAGTTTTCTCACCGAGCGTCCTAGTTTCGAGCATTTTTGGTCCTTTTCGAAAATCCGACAGCCAAGCCGATCTAAGCAAACTGATCCTGACAGCGGGCTGTTGGGACTACTCTACGGCAACCGTAGAGCGCTTTCGGAGGCTGATCTCGTGGCGAACTCAGTTTTGTATGAAGAACAAGACAAGATAGCGATTATCACGATTAATCGGCCTGAGCGTTTGAACACCCTCACCGCGGAAGTGATACAGGCAGTGGGAGAATATGTTGACCAGGCCGCATCCGCCACAGAGGTCGCTGCCATAGTTCTTAGAGGTGCAGGGCCTAACACCTCTGCAGGCTACGACCTCACTGATTTCTTAGCGAATGAAGATGCCTCGCCAGGAGAAGCGTGGGACCCAGTAGAGGACTACCAATCGATGTCGGGCAACGTTCGAAACTTCATGAAAGTTTGGGAATGCCCCAAGCCTGTAGTGGCGGAAATTTCAGGGTGGTTGATTGGCGGCGCGACCGACCTGCTGCTGTGCGCTGACCTGTTATTCATGGCTGACGACGCTCATATTGGGTACGCGCCAAGCCGCATATATGGAACTCCCACAACCATGATGTGGATACATAGAATCGGCTTAGAGCACGCTAAACAATTCCTGCTAACCGGCCGTCCGATCAACGCGGAAACAGCTTTTCGGATAGGACTGGTATCGCGTGTCTGTCCAGCCAGCGAGCTGTCGCGAACAGCAGAGAGCGAAGCGCGTCGCTTTGCTGATATTCCGAGTAACCAGTTGGCTCTGAATAAGCTCCTGATAAACCAAACATTCGAAAACATGGGCTTACGTACGTCACAAATGTTGGGCACGTTCTTCGATGGGATAGCCCGCCACACACCCGAAGCGCAAGATTGGGCCTCCCGAATAACAGAGGGTGACTTCCGCGAAGCTGTTGCAGAACGAGACGAACCATGGGGTGATTACGGGCAAAGTCGGTGATTGTGACTCCCCGTAACCAACGCAGATCAATTCTTAGGTGGCAAAGTGACCTGAACGACTGGTGGTAATGGATCTTCGCCGGTTGCCACAATCTCGGCCACTTGCCGCCAAGTGAGCAACCACTGTTGCCAAAGAGGGCCGATCCGCCATTCGTCTATCGGTATGGCTGTCACGTTTACCCCAAACCTTCGCCAGGCCTCTGTTCTCACAATGTCAGTCCTGGCCGGCCGACTTCCGTATCGATCCGGCACGTTGTATTGAAATAAAGGCTCTACAAAGGAATCAACCAGTCGACCGGCATCGCGTCGGTTGGGGGTGTCTTTGATAACCCCCGCGTAGTTCACGACCTTGACACACCCACTATCAATTACTTCTACGTCCACTTCGTCAGGCAACTCGGGAACGAAACGAACACTGACGGTCGGCATGCCGGAAGACCCCCAGGTTAAAGATCGCGTGTCAGTATTTTCGGGCCCCGCAGAAGGTTGGAAACGGCTGAACCATGCTTCTTCCCAGCTTGGGGCGATCTCCAGACCCCATCGCAGCATCTCATCGAGGAGCTTGGGCCATGGAGTAACTCCATCAACGTCTTCAGGGTGCAACCGTTCGAGCGCAACCAAGAAATATATGCCAAGACGGCTCAAAAGAGGATCGGGGATAACGGCGGTCTTTGCGTGTTGGGGATCGAAGAGATCGCTGATTTTTGTTGGGGCCCGGAGGGGAACGTCGTTTTGGTCGGGAAGTTGGTCCAAACGACGTTCCGGAAGTTGGTATCTGGACTTTGAGCGGTTGAGGCAAGCAGCTAGCTGGCTCACGGGTGTCAGCATTCCATCCTGTAAAAGAAGAGAAGGATCAAGGCGGTCAATCGAAATAGGTCGGTATGGCTCAACTAATTTTTCTTCTGTGACACGCCGCCGCTCAAGGCTATCTATGCCCAACACAACGTCAGCAACCGGATTCTCTTTCGACCTTTCTAAGAGGTTGACCATGGAAGTAGGGTCTTCTTCTAGAAACACCAATACTTCGATACCGGTGCTTTCTGTGAACTCTTGAAGAGCTACTTCAGGCAGTTCGAAGCCCTTGTGGGTGAGGAGCCTTATGCTTTGTGCCTCGCTATCTGAAGCGCTGCATGCAGCAGCAACTATGGCGGCCGCAAGTACGACAAAGAGAGTGGTTCGGAATCGCTGTGTGAGCCTAGAGATCACAAGAAGTCACTATCACGAGAAACACGCCTTGATGTACTTCAATTTTCGGTTGAGTAAGAATTTCGTTACTCAAACCCAGACTGCTGAACTTCGGGAAATCGTCATCTGAAGACAAATCCCAACGCAGCCCTTCGGTCGATATTCGTGAGTCAGAGCTAAGAGCTACGAGGCTCACATGGGAGCCGGTGACGTCTTGTAAATCAAATACCTTGTTGGCTGTTAGGGCCATGACGCGACTCGAGCCGCAGTGTGTGACAATCCGCTGATCAATGTTGTGTTCGTTTGCCAAGAGCATGCAGCTAATCAGCAAGTGGTCTAGGCGGCCACCGCCGCCACTGATGACGTTTATATCTTTAGCCCCAACCCTTTGAGCGAAAGTTAGAGCGAGTGCCAAATCACTCTGGTCTTTATCTCGCGGATGTTCTTCCACTACAAGTCGAGAATTGTTGGTCGGAAGAGATGCTTGATCGAGAGAGTCGAAGTCCCCGACTACAACGTCAACCGTAACGCCGAGGCTTTGGGCGTGCAGATATCCAGCGTCAGCTGCAATAACGAGTGTTGGGGGTGCAATATTATTTGGAAGGGATGGCAGATTCGGCCCTCCATCGATAACCCATGTGTGGGCCGGGTCGAAAGACGAATCTGTGGGTGAGTTCCGAGTCACAGCCCCATAATTGCCCAGAAACGTGACTAAATCACAGCGACTATCGCGTGAGCGACGCTTTCTGCGGGGTATTGGCCGGTACCTTCGGTACCTAGTGAGAACTTTTCGACGGCTAATGCGTCTACCAATTTTGGTCGCGGCGATTCTTGCCTGCGCCGTTTTGATCACGGTCGTTGGGATCGCTGTTGGTCCTCATGGCAAAGAAGCTTTGTTTGCCGTTGATAGAGAGCGAATAGATGTCGATCTTGACTTGTCGCCTGGAGCGCAGAGGACCGAGGTGTATGACAGCGTCGGAAACGAGATAGGGATATTGCGTTACGACATTGACCGCCAACTCGTAAAGCTGGCTGAAGTGCCTAGTGAGGTGCTCGCCACACTGCTTGCAGTTGAAGACAACAAGTTTTGGACTCATAACGGGGTTGATATTCGAGCTATTTCTCGGGCAATGATTCAGAACCTCACTAGCGGAGCTATCACTCAAGGCGGTTCAACCATTACGCAACAGATAGTGAAGCTCCGAGTTGTGGGTAATGAGAGTTCATTTAGTCGCAAGATCCGCGAGGCGGTTCTCGCAGCTCGACTAGAAGAAGAATTTTCTAAAGAAGAAATTCTTGAGTTCTACCTCAACGAAATATATTTCGGCAACGGCGCTTATGGTCTGCAGGCAGCAGCTGAAACTTATTTTGGGAAGAACGCCAACGAGCTTGATGTTGGAGACGCTGCGTTCCTGGCTGGGCTCATTCGAAGCCCCGGTATTTACGATGGCTTCGATGATGTCGAGATAGTAGGGAAACGGCGGAGCATGTCGTTGCAGAGTGCCTTGGATGCAGAAATTATTTCGGCAGAAGACCGAGATCGATTCGAACAAAGAGGCCTGCCTGATCGGAATAGAAGCCCCCAACGAACCGATGAAACTTTGCGTAAAGATTACTTTCTGGACGAGGTAACCGAAGCCCTGCTTGCCCACCCGGCATTAGGAGAGACCTATCAAGAGAGATTCGCGAAGGTGTACAACGGCGGTCTCCGTGTATGGACAACGTTTGACCCTTCCCTGCAGAGTCATATGGAAGCAGCTGTTGAAGACGTGTTGCCCGAAGGGACCGGTGATTTCGAAGTAGCGGTAGCGTCTGTCGACCCGGCCACTGGAGCCGTTCAGGCATTCATTGGGGGTCCTGAGTTCGCAGATTTTCAATTTAATCTCGTAACGCAGGGGAAAAGGCAGCCTGGGTCGTCCTTTAAAACCTATGTACTTGCGGCGGCCATTGAGAAAGGGGGACTGTTCCCGTTCGACACGATTAGTGGAATAGGGCCTTGCACTTTTCCAAACCCGCCCAACGTCGATTACGAAGTTAGTAATTTCAATGAGAACGAAGGGGTGGTGGGCACTCTCCAGTACGCAGTCTTAAAGAGTTCGAACTGCGGCTTTGTGCGTTTGGGTTTACGGACTGGGCTGGACAATGTAGTTGAGGTCTCCAATCGATTATTAGGGCGCGATTCTGAAGACTCGTTCCGCCCTTACCTATCGATGTCCTTGGGGGCACAAGAAGTAACACCCTTGGAGCAAGCAGTGGCATACGCCGCGATCGCTAATGGCGGGTTACGTATGGAGCCCTTCTTTATTAGCAAGATTGAGGACTCTAACGGAGCAGTCTTGTACCAACATGTGCCTCGTGGGCGTCGAGCGATCAAAGCGACTACTGCGGCCTGGGTCTCGGAGGTGCTTGCCAACAACGTCACTTCGGGCACAGGGCGTCGAGCTGGGCTAGATAGCGGCCAGCCATCAGCAGGGAAAACAGGCACCGCTCAGGATTTCAGTGACGCTTGGTATGTGGGGTTCACTCCACATCTGAGCACTGCAGTTTGGATGGGTCACCCCGAAGAGAAAGTCTCGATGACCGATATACAAGGTCGAGATGGGACAGGCGGCTGGATTCCGGCACGAATATGGGGTGCTTACATGACGAGGGCCTTAGAAAAAGAAGAAATTATCCCACTTCGGACAGCACCCCCACCTCAACGAAAGTCGCAGCTTTTGTATCTAGCCGATGAGACATGTTCAGTAGACATAGATCTTGGACCTGAGCGCGGTCTAATGAAGTTTGATTTGCCATGTGCAATGACTCAGGTAGACCTAGAAGCCGGTAAATTCCTGCCTCACCCAGAAGCAAATTGCAGGATGACTGAGCTTTCAACAACTGGTGTTCATCGCGACGAGTATTTGAATTGCGGACTTGTTCCGAGTCGGAATCCGGTGACCACAACTACCGAGGCCCTTACCGAGGAGGAGAATGGGGCGTAACGGGTAGGTCGCGTGATAGAACCGATGCAAGGAGTTAAAGGGTGTCTATCGATAAGGAGCGACTATGAGTGACTTAGAGGTCTTGGTCGAACTTCAGGAACTCGATACTCGTTTGTCGCAGTTGGACCATAAGTGCAAAACGCTGCCTGAGCTCGCGCATTTAGCCAAGCTTGAAGCTGAAGACAGGCAACTTCAAAGTGATTTTGCCGAAATCGAACTTGAGTTATCCGCCCTTCGGAACAATCAAAACGACAGAGAAACCGAAATTCAACAGCTAGAAGACAAAATTGCTAAAGCGACTAGTTCACTTTATGGAGGCGATATGACTTCGCCTAAAGAAGCAGCAGCATTGCAAAGCGAAATTGACTCGATAGCAGGACGCCAGTCCCTCCTCGAGGATCAGATCATTGACCTTATGGAAAAGATCGAACCGTACGCGACTGAAGAAGAGCGGATCGAGAAGGCTCGCAGAGTCTGCAGCGACGCGACCAAGGAAACTCAGGACAAAATATCGGAGGCCTTGTCTGAGATAGAAGCTGAACGTTTATCAGTGGAGGGTGAGAAACAAGGTGTTGAGGAACGTGCCGGGAACGAACTCGTAGTTCTCTACGAAGATAATCGCAAGCGGATGGGAGACCACACTGCTGTTGGGCGGCTTGTAGGAACCTCTTGTGGAGCGTGCTTTTTGGAAATAGCTGCTGTCGAAATCGACCGAATTCGCCGATTGCCGAGCGATCAGCCCTCGGAATGTCCCGAGTGTGGCGCCTTGCTCGTTAGGTAACTATCGCATGTTGTTCTGGTTTGTGGGCACTGCTCTGATCGCGATGTGGTTTACGTTTCGGGACCCCGCTATCGATCACCGTCTTGTGATTCTCGGCGCTCTCATGCCTGATGTTTTGGACATGGTGCTTGGCGACACGAAATTTATGCATACGCTTGCTGCTCCGATTTCGTTGCTGACGGTGTTGATGGTCATCACTATTGGACGTCGTCAACTTCGAAGGCATGCCCTTGCAATCCCTATTGGTGTTTTTTGGCATTCAGTATTTGATGGAGCATGGATGAACACCGACGTGTTTTGGTGGCCACTGACGCGTGTGGCGAATGGTGACGTGAGTATTCCACCGACCGAACGCGAGGCTCTCGTGGTTGTCTGTATGGAGTTAGTTGGTCTAGTCCTACTTATGTGGAGTTGGCGTCTAATGGGGATGGGTCAAGCTTCGCGTCGGAGACTGTTTCTGAGGAGTGGCCGTCTTGACCGAACTCTGATCGACTCTAAGACGAAAGGTTTGTAGTGCTCATAATTGTTCGTCATGGAAGAACCGCTGCTAATGCAAAAGGCCTTCTTCAGGGGCGAGTTGATAATCCTCTCGACTCGCAGGGCTTGGAGCAGGCTGAGCGCATAAGGGGCGCATTGGGCTCCATTGACCTTGTGGTCTCATCCCCGTTACAGCGAGCGATTCAAACCGCTGAGCCACTGGGCTTGCCTTGTCGCGTTGATGAAAGGTGGATCGAACTTGATTATGGGGAATGGGATGAGAAGCCAGTTAGTGAGATCACCAAGGAACAGTGGACCAGGTGGCGCGGCGATTCCAGTTTCGCTCCGCCCGGCGGGGAGTCTTTAGACAGCCTTGATCGCAGAGTAGGTGAGGCCTGTGACGAGTTGCTGCCCGAGGCTGAGGACCTAAATATCGCTATTTTTACTCATGTCTCTCCTATCAAGTCGGCTGTTTCTTGGGTGCTGAGGGCGGAGAAACAGATCTCGTGGAGTTTGAATGTTGGTCAGGCTCAGATCACCCGAATCGCGATACGACAAGGGCTGCCAGTCTTAGTGTCCTTTAACGAAACATGGCATCTCTCAGGCAGCTAGATCTTCTAGTCAAACAGCTTGATAGGTCTCTTCTTCTACTTTGGTGATGCGACCTTGTTTCAGCATCCGGTTGATGTGTATTAGGGCCGAACGTGTTTCGACGTGATCAACTAGATTCATATCGACGGAAGGTCGATAAACGAATCGGCGTGCAACACACTCGTCAACGGTTTTGGGTTCGGTCATGAATTCCAGCATCGCCGCTTCTCTATTGGAAATCACCTTCGCGAAGTCGTCCAGCATTTGAAGAAAGAGGTCCCGGCCGGATATCACCCATTTGTGATGGAAAGTCACAAAGTGGTCAGCGTCCAAAGAGCGGCACAGCGATATTGACCGTTCGAAGCTGTCGAGCGAAGAGTGAGCGTCGAAATAGTAGGGGCCGAAACCGGATAGCTCGATATCGCCGAGAAACACGGTTCGAGCTTGAGGGATCAAGAAAGCGCAATGTCCCTGAGTGTGACCAGGGGTGTGTATTGCTTGTATCTCTACGTCACCCAGATCGAAAATTGCGTTGTCGGAAAAGGTGGAAACATCGCTTTGGGGTTGGTAATAGAAGTCGGTTACTACCTCCTGTCGAAATTCTTGTTCTACGGATTGAGGTAGTCCATACATTGACATCAATCCGTCAATGGACGTCAGCCCGACTGCGTCATCTTCGTGGCAGGACACGGGAATTCCTTGGAGCTGACTCATTCCCGGTATGTGGTCCTCGTGGACATGAGATAGGAGGACTTGGTCTATGGGTATCGGCACCCCGCGATGTGCGACGGTTAGGGAAGGGTCGATAAGGACGTTCTGGGTTGTGCCTTTGACCAGTACAGAATTCCCATGGGGGTACTTACCCTTCTCTAACCCGGTCAGAACTGTAACTGGTCCTAACTCAAGCGCATCGGGCCAATTGATGTTCATGGATCTCCGCTTCGTCATCCCAGACGATAGTTCGCCTGTCACCCTTCGAATCGATATCTATGGCGGTGAGTCAGCCTGTAGGCGGGATTCTGTCCAGTGAGTTGAATCACTTGTGTGACCATCCATCTAAGCGGTCTACCCGGAATCGTTAGGCGGGCCGCCTCATTCCTGCTTGACCTTGCTCCGAGTGGGGTTTGCAAGCCGTGCAAGTCGCCATGCACGCTGGTGCGCTCTTACCGCACCCTTTCAGCCTTGCCTGTGATCAGCAATTGCCAATCCATCGGCGGTTTACTTTCTGCTGCACTTTCCGTCGCCTCACGACGCCTGGTTTTTTCCCAGCACTCTGCCCTGTGGAGTCCCGACCTTCCTCAATTCGTCTCGTCTCTAATGATGAGACCAACTGCGGCCACCCAGCCGACTCACCGCCGCTATCACTGTACCGCTGTGTGAGGCATGTGATGGAAGTGGATCGTTAGTCGAAGAGTGAACCACGATTTGGAGTCCAACGCCCAGCGAGCACCCCGCCTAGCGTCGCTAAGGAAATGGATAGGAAACTCACTACAAGGAGGCTTAGCCAAGAAACAGAATGGACGCCTCGAATCACTCGTATGCATTGAAAGATGAAGCCGAGAAATAAGGCAGGACAGCTTGTCAGCGTCCCGTGGATGATATGTGATCTCGGGGCGTACCAAGAGGAGATAAAGCCACCGATTACGAGTCCTAGCGAGATTGCTGCCGTCACAAATATAGAGTTATCGCTCCTCTGGTCTACGAGGTTGCCAACAATAAGCCCGACACCTATGACCACTAAGAGTGAGAAAATGGAACCACGTAACCACGCAGACCGGTTAATTCGGTGTCCGAGCACTATGAATTCACTGGGCAAGCCGCACTCCTTTCACGAATAGTTACCGAACGCTCAATTAGTCTGGACAATCGCACTCTCCATGGGAAAGAATCCTCATTGATATGAGTATCAGTGACCAGCTTCACACGACAGTTTTACCTTCTCAGCGCAGCGGCGCGTTGGCTCAGGTGGCTCAGAGTTCGCATCCATTCGCTCCAGGGCTTAAAGGGTGGGAACAAATAGCGGCGTGTCGCGGAATCGACGCATCAATTTTCTTTCCCGACGACGAAGATGACAACGCGGAACTCGCAAAACAGATTTGTCATGGATGTTCGGTGGCAACTCCCTGTCTTGAGTACGCGATAACTGTTCGGGAGAAAGAGGGAGTGTGGGGCGGAGCTACCCAGCGCGAACGCAGAAGTATCATTAGGCGACGGCGACGCGCTGCGGCTAGGCAGAGGGCCCTGCACGAAACCGAGTCAATAAAGGAACGATAGAGTTCTCAGGGTGACTTCAAGTAAGGCCAGTGCTGCAGCGGACTTAACTCTGGACGTTTTTGGAGGGTGGTCTGGGGTGCTGAGTGATTTGGTCGCCGGGGTCGACCTGACTCCTGCCGCTTCTCGAGCAGCGTTAGGCTCGATCCTCCGAGGGGAGGCGACTGACGCGCAGGTGGCAGGCTTCATAATCGCATTGGGGATGAAGGGGGGCTCCGTACTTGAGTTGACTGGTTTAGTAGAAGCGATGATGGATGCAGCCTCTCCATTGCATCTCCCCGCCGGCACAGTTGACATTGTCGGAAGCGGCGGTGCTCCTTCGCGACGCAATCACGCTTTGAGTGTCTCGACGATGGCTTGTTTTGTGGCGTCGGCAGCTGGGGCAACGGTATGTAAACACGGTTCTGTGGCAGCTTCATCAAGCAGCGGCGCATTTGACACGTTAGCGAAGCTGGGTTTGGCGATTGACTTGGATGGAGCACAAGTTGAGCGCTGTGTCGAAGGAGTCGGTCTTGGGTTTGCTTTCGCTAAAACCTTTCACCCAGCAATGAGATTTGTTGGACCAGTTAGATCAGAGCTTGGGGTTCCGACAACCTTCAACTTTCTTGGCCCTCTGTCGCATCCGGGAGGGGTAAAGCGGCAGGTAGTGGGAGTTAGTGACCCGACCATGGCGCCTAGGATTGCAGGTGTCTTAGCCGCTAGGGGTAGTGAGCATGCGCTTGTAGTCCATGGCGGTGACCGGCTAGACGAGATCACAATTACTGATTCAACTCGCATTTACGAAGTCCGCGATGGCGAGGTGATGGGCGAAATCGAATTCGAGCCCGAATCTGTCGGTATTCGCCGCGTTAATAGAGCTGAAATTCAAGGTGGTTCCGCCGAGGACAATGTACGAATAATGCATGAGCTTTTCTCTGGTGATGACGTGGGCCCGCGAGCAGACATCGTCGCTATCAATGCTGCCGCTGGACTAGTTGTAGCTGGGCTCGCAGAAAGTTTGGAATCAGGGCTGGAGAAGGCCAGGACGGTCATGGTCGACGGAAAAGCCGCTGCCAAAGTGAAGGCTGTAGTGGATCTCAGTAATGAGATAGCCGACTAGTCCATGGTCATTGGGCAAGCTCTTCCCTATGGGGTTGGTGATGTCGTCCGTTTGGTAGCAACATTGGATGAGAGTCGCCAGCACCTCATCGGTGAGATTGGAACAGTGGTTGCTGTTCAGCCAGGTAACCGGTTTGTTATGGCCGCCGTCACCTTCGGAGACAGTGATCGAAGGTGGACAATGGTCTACGAAGTTGACGAATTAGAACTTGTCGAGAGGTACGGGCACGGCGTCAAATTTTTAGGTCGCAAAAGACAAACTGATTGAGGGTGGCCTTAGGCCCGAGATAGATCTTTCTTGATTTCGAAGTTATCTAGGTCGGGGTAACGAGATGAGAGCGGTAGATCGCAGTGAATCAGCCGAAGGTTATGGGATTGACTTTCGAGCCAATTAGCAACACACCACAGTTCCGCAATTTCTCGTTTATCGGTTATAGCAAGCGACCTATTTTGCGGGCTTCCATTTGGAAGAGTGGTAGTGGGTGCCTCAACTAAACGGCCATTTTCTAGTGTGATGAGCTCAGTGTGAAGGGTTTCAAGAATTACCCGGCCAGAAGAACGGAGTGTGTCCACCTGGTTCTGGCGTCGTAGGGAAGTTGAGAGAGCGAAAGCCTGACGACGAAGGTCGGCGGCTTCTTCGAAGCGTTGTTGACGCGCAAGCCCAAGCATCTTGTCACGCAATGGGTTAAGTAGATTTTCTGGCTGGCTAGTTAACGCGAGCAAAGTCCGATCAACAATCTGGGAATAGGCGACTTCGCTTACATTCCCTGAGCAAGGGCAAACACTTGTCCCTATTTGAGTTGCGACGCAGGATCCAGCTACCGGTTGTCGCGACACCCGTTTGGTGCAACGACGCAGTGGCAAAATAGCCTCAATCGCATCGACTACATCTCGTGCCACACGTCGAGAGGGAATTGGACCCAGATAGAAGCCGCCGTCTCCTTTAGGTTCGCTCACTACCGATAATCGAGGAAATCGTTCTGCCAAGGTCAATTTTACGTATGCATATTTTGACCAATTCTTTGAACGTCTATTAAACCGCGGTTGGAGTTCCTGGATTAAGCGAAGCTCAAGAATTTCTGCCTGCAGCGGTCCAGCGCACAAGGTGTGTTCGATTGTGGCCGTCTCTCGAAGCAGCTGCTCAACCTTTCGACGTTTATCGCTCGAGAAATATGACCGGACACGGGATCGAATGTTCGTTGCTTTGCCGACGTAGAGGACCTCCCCTCTTTTGTTGACAAACCGGTAGACACCAGGGGAACGCGGGAGGTCTTCAGTTAAGCGAAGCTTTCGAGCCTGAGGGTGACGTTGCATTGTTGGCAGCTGCTGCAGATCATCAAGTCCTAAAACCCCCAAAGATGAGGCTTGCTCGAGAAGGCGGTGCAGTAAGTCAGCGGTTGCCTTGGCGTCGTCTAAGGCTCTATGGCTTGGCTGATTATCGAGACGTAAGCAGCGAGCCAAGGTTGAAAGTTTGTGGTTTGGTACGTCATTGCGGAGTAGGCGACGCGAGATGGCCAATGTGTCGACTCTTTGACCTTTCCAATGTTTCCTGCCGGACCGTTCTAAAGCGGCATTTAAGAAGCCGAGATCAAAGCCGACGTTGTGCCCGACAAGTACTGCGCCTCCCAGAAACTCCAAAAGGGTAGGGAGGACATGCTCAATCTTCGGGGCGCGCGACACCATTACGGAAGTAATCCCAGTGAGAACGGTTATCTCTGGTGGTACAGAACGTCCTGGATCGATGAGCGTCTGAAATGTCCCAAGTTCCTTGCCGCCTTGATACTTAACAGCGCCGATCTCTGTGATTCTGTCGCTGTTTCTTCGGCTACCCGTCGTCTCGAAATCAAGAACGCAAAAAGTTACTTCGTGCAGGGGAGTGCCGAGATCGTCCAAAGATTGCTGAAACACGAATACAAATGTAGCGAACAAGTGTTCGGCTTAGGGTCACCCAACGTTCACGTCTTAGTTTGTGAACGCCCAGTGATCCTTTCTAGCAACCCCGGTTTGCGTTCCTTTGGTCCTGAATTCTCGACAGTTGCTAGTGCTGCGGCGAAATCTGCCCCACTCTGAAACCGGTCATCAGGTGTTTTTGACATCGAACGCAAAATGATTTCGGCTAGATCCTCGGCGACCCCTGCATCGCGTGGATCCGGTGGAGTCAGTTTGACGTGTGCATGCAGGAGCTCGTTTCTTTCGCCATAGAAGGGAGCTGACCCGACGGCTAAACGATAAAGGGTTGCTCCGAGGCTATAGAGGTCCGTTCTTTCGTCCACATTGTCACCGATCGCTTGCTCGGGGGCTAAGAACATCGGTGAGCCGTAGACCCGGCCCTCAGGAGGAGGCGGGCCGTCTAAGTCGTGAGCCAGACCGAAATCGAACAGAACTGCACGCTCACCTTGGCGGTCCAACATGATGTTGGAGGGCTTGACATCTCTATGGATAATGCGCTGACTATGAACGAGGTCCAGCGCAGAACACATTTGTTGGATGATCGCGATTCTCTCCGCGAGGGCCAAGGGTTTGGCTGATTGAACGCGATCCCAAAGAGTCTCGCCCTCGATGAGCTCAATCTCCATGTAGTGGGTGCCAGCTATTACGCCAGCTTGCATGGCCTTAAGAACGTTCGGATGATCAACGCGAACCATGAGTTCGAATTCTTGCTCAAATAGGTAACGGATCTCTTGCCTCGCCTCAGCGAATGGGGTCAGGACCTTGAGGGCAGCCTCAGTGCCGTCGCGCATCTCGGCCTTATAGACATGCGCTACTGAGCCACGACCTAAGAGTTCTTTGATGCTGTAGGGCCCATATTGGCGACCTACCCAAATGTCTGCTTCGTCGGCGAACATTCCTAGCCCCTGGAATAGAGAATACCCTTCTCGTTGAACTTGCATAGCTGCGAGATCAATGCTGTCTCACCCCAGTTTTACCTTGTCTAACTGCATAGACAAAGAACAACGAGAAGTGAGAGACAAGAGAATGCCCATTACCCCAGTTACCAAAGTCGCTCCTAGCGCAACCTCTGTCGAAGATGACTCACTGCTAATTGATTGTGACCTTTGTGATTACTCGGGGTCGCGCACCTGCGACGATTGTCTGGTTACCTACTTGTGTAGACCAGATCGCAACTCGGTTGTGATTGAATTATCTGATATTCGGGCTCTTCGTAAACTCGGTCGTTCGGGTTTGATTCCTGAATTGAAGTTACGAAAATCTGTTGGATTGGACTCTGACCGGTAACTTTTAAGAAGGTAAATCTGTTAGCGAGCGCGCGGCTGACTGTTTTACTTTTCCTCCTTTTGGAAGTGTCGTAGTGCAGGTTCCCAATCTTGAAGACATAAAACTGGTTGCAAAGAATGCTGGACTAGATGACCTATCGGTAACCGGAGTTGAACCGTTGATAGAGGCTCGGCTTGCGATCGAAGACCGAAAACGTCGAGGTCTTCATGCTGGAATGCACTTCACTTACGGCAATCCCGAGCGTGCTACGGACCCCTCACAGTTGTTCGACGGAGCGCGAAGCATTTTGGTGGCGTTGCGCAGCTACAAAGCATCTTCCTTTGAGAGCACTGACCTATGGAACGCGAAGACTGAAGTTTCCGGTGGTGGTCCCGAAGGTTTGGTTGCTTCGTATGTCTGTTCTGACGAATATGGAATGCTCCGTGAGGGGTTGATGAAGGTGGCTAGTTATCTTGAAAGCTTCGGGGCGCGTGCCGAAGTAGTCATGGATGACAACAGGTTGGCTGATCGAGCAATTGCGGCTAAAGCTGGTCTTGGTTGGCTAGGAAGAAACACCATGCTGTTGCATCCAGAGCTTGGTTCTTGGACAGTAATTGGCTCAGTAGTGACTGATATGCCCCTTGAAGAAGATCCGGAGAAGCTTCCCGATGGCTGTGGCACTTGCCGGCGTTGCAGCGTCGACTGTCCTACTGGCGCTATCGATGAGTTTGGAGTTCTTGATGCCAACAGATGTTTGGCGTGGCTATTGCAAGCCAAGGGAATCTTCCCTCGACAATATCGAGCGGCACTAGGCGATCGACTTTATGGTTGCGACGACTGCCAAGTTCTGTGTCCGGTTAATGACACGGCGATAGAAGGTGCAAGGGCGGCAGTCCCCAGAGAAGACAAGGTCGATATTGTTGCCTTGCTCGATGCCTCTGATCAAGATCTTATGGATCAGTACGGTCACTGGTACATCCCTAGAAGGCGGCCTGAGTACTTGCGAAGAAACGCCTTAGTTGTCCTGGGGAATAGTCAGACCGGAGATAGCCCAGAGGTGGAGCGGGTGTTGGCGAATTGTCTAGCTTCGCCTCACGCATTGGTTCGCAGCCATGCGGTATGGGCCGCTCTGCGCTTGGGTAAGAAGCATCTCATAGGACCTGACGAAATTAGAACTTTGACGGAGAATGACGATGAAGGGCTCGTCCAAGCAGAATTGGAAGAATGGGGAATATTGGGGGACCCGGTCAGTCCATGAAGAAACATCTGCTTGTAACTAACGATTACCCCCCTAAGGTCGGGGGCATTCAGAACTACCTTTGGGAGTTATGGCGGCGACTGCCTGCCGATAAGGTCACTGTTCTTACTCCAAGCCACCCTGATGCTGAGAGCTTTGACACAGCTCAGGAACATCGGGTCGTCAGGGATAAGCGGAAAGTCTTCCTTCCGACCAGACAGCTAGCCAGTCGGATTAGAGACTTAGCCGATGAAGTAGATGCCGAGCTGGTAGTGCTCGACCCTGCGCTTCCGCTAGGCCACTTGGGTCTAGCGTTGGGTCTGCCCTATGCCATCGTGGCTCACGGAGCAGAAATAACAGTTCCCGGACGACTCCCGGTCGCACGGTTCTTTTTGCGTAGGGTCCTGAGAGGCGCCGAGTTTGTGGTGACCGCAGGTGGTTACCCGGCAAAGGAAGCCTCAAGGGCAGCTGGTCGAAAATTGGAAACGATCGAGATCCCGCCGGGCGTTGACCAAAACCGGTTCGTCCCGCGCGAGCGAGCTGAACAACTGCGATATCGGGAAGGTTTCGGGCTCACCGACGCGCCGCTGGTTGTCGGCGTGAGTCGACTCGTTCCTAGAAAAGGGTTCGATCGAACAATCGAAGCTGTCGCAAGTCTTCGAGATGTCATACCCGGTATACAGCTGGCGATAGCTGGTACAGGTAGAGACAGTAAGCGGCTAGAACGCATATCTCAAAGGCTTAACTTTCCAGTCCGTCTACTGGGTCGTGTGCCTGACTCGGAGTTGCCGAACGTTTTCGCTATGGGCGATGTGTTCGTGATGCCATGCAGAAATAGGTGGGCGGGTCTGGAACAAGAAGGATTTGGAATTGTGTTTACCGAGGCAGCTGCTTCAGGTGTTCCGCAGGTAGCCGGACGCTCCGGTGGAGCACACGAAGCTGTTGTCGACGGAGTTACCGGGATCGTTGTGGATGAGCCGAGAGAGGCGAGAGAAGTTGCCGACTCGATCCTCTCAATTCTTCAGAACTCCGAACAGGCAAATACGATGTCTGCAGAGGGGAGAAAGAGATCCGTCGATCTACTTTCTTATGATCTGTTAGCAGATCGCCTCATGAGGGCTCTTACGTGACAGCAGAGATCGTCGGAGACAGCGGTAGCCCAGGGCAACATTTGTTGCGTTTGTCGTGGCTCTCGACGGTCGTCCTGGCTGCAGTAGTGGCTGCAGGGCTTGTGTTCTCTGACGGTTTTATCCCTTTTGTGGTGGCTCTTTCAGCAGCGATGTTCCTCTTGGGCTCTCTCTTGCTGCTGCTTGGTTTGCTTTACGGGCTGAAACGTAGCCGAGTTGAAATAGTTACTGTTGTTGGTTTGTTTTTCCTGCAAGACAGTGCACCGTCGACTGTTAGGCGAGTCTTTGCTGGGTCGATGGCGTTTCAATTTGGGATCGCATTTACTGCGGCGTTGATGAGGCCTTATACGGAAATGGCATTCGTGATCTTGGCTCCCATGCTGCCCCTAGGTTCAGCAGCTTTATGGTCATCTCAGCATGGATTCTTCCCGCGACGCGGTAGCGACCCCTCTTAGTGCTCGCCGCGTGGCACAATGAGAGGGTCGTTGGGTTAGGAAACGCTGATGATCGACAAATTAAAAGTTTCTCGGGTCGTCAATGCTGATACTGAATCGTGTCATGCCTTAGTGGCGGACGTTGAAAGTTACGGCTCCTGGGTCAGCGACCTTCGTGAGGTTTCGGTCGGCGCCCGAGATGAGCAGGGGAGAGTTACCGAGGCAACATTTCGAGTTGCAGCCATGGGAAGAAGCGCAACGTATTCACTTTTGTACGACTACTCAGATTCGCCGACGCTCATTAGATGGGAGTTGGCGAGCGGCGACATCATTAAGCACCTCGACGGTAGTTACAGATTTGAGAGTCTGGTCGATGACGCGAACCAGACCGAAGTCACATATGAGTTGGCCATTGAACTAGCTATTCCGCTTCCAGGTTTCGTTAAGAGAAGAGCCGAAGGGCGGATCGCTCACGCTGCTCTCGACGACTTCCAATCCAAAGTAGAAGGATAAGAACAACTATCCGTAACCGAGTTCTCCGATAGTTGTTTCAAATAAGGTCCTTACTCTATGTACCCTCAAGGTCTGTGGAGTTTCGACGAATCAGCAATTTACCGCCTTACGTCTTTACCATCATCGATTCGCTAAAAGTTGAGCGGAGAAGAGACGGCGCAGACGTAATCGACTTGGGATTTGGAAATCCAGATATCCCGTCTCCAGCTACCGCTGTCGCCAAACTGAGCGAAGCAGCCGAGAATGATCGCAACCATCGGTATTCAGCGAGTCGCGGTATACCGAAGCTTCGTGAAGCGGTCGCGGCCTTGTATGAGCGTCAATGGGGAGTTTCTCTAGACCCGGAATCAGAAATAATTAACACGATCGGAGCGAAAGAAGGCTTTTCGCACCTTATGTGGACGTTGTTGGCTCCAGGAGACGCTTGTCTAGTGCCGGCTCCGTCGTACCCAATTCATATTTTTGGGCCACTGTTTACCGGTGCGAATGTCCGCGAGGTTCCGTTAACCACAGGCGAAGATTTTTTTGACTCATTAGTTGAGAGATTCGAATATTCATGGCCTAGACCGCGAGTGATAGTTCTTTCATTCCCGCATAATCCAACAACCACGTGCGTCGACTTGTCCTTTATGCAACGACTAGTTGACTTCGCGAGGGAACGCGAAGTCGTTTTGGTGCATGATTTCGCGTACGCCGACCTCGGTTTCGATGGTTATCAACCTCCTTCGATCATGCAGGCCGAAGGAGCGAAAGACGTAGCGGTAGAGTTCTACAGCCTTACCAAATCCTTCTCCATGGCGGGGTGGAGAGTTGCTTTCTGCGTAGGTAATAGAGAAGTAGTGGGCGCTCTGGCCAAGCTAAAGAGCTATCTCGATTATGGGACCTTTCAACCAATTCAGATAGCGGCGACGGTGGTAATGAACGAGGAAGTTGATTATCCCAGAGAGGTAAACGAGATATATCAATCTCGTCGCGACAGCCTCATCCGAGGACTTTCACGTATCGGATGGGAAATTGAACCACCCAAAGGCACGATGTTCGTATGGGCGCCGATTCCGGAGCCTTATCGGGAAATGGGTTCAGTTGGGTTCTGCAAGCATCTTGTAGAAGAAACAAATGTGGCTTTGTCGCCTGGGGTTGGTTTCGGACCAGGTGGCGAAGGTTACGTTCGGTTCGCTTTGGTGGAAAATGAGCATCGTATACGGCAAGCCGTTACTCAGTTGGGTACGGGGTTGGAGCGACTTTGTTGAAGTAGCGGTCAGTCCATCGCCCAGTTGCGGGACCTTTCGACTGCTCTTCGCCACTCGCTATGTGAAGCATCGTAAGCGCTTCGGTTTTTTTGAGGTTCAAAGGCGCTGTCTAGCTGCCAGGCCGCACTAATTTCTTCCGGTTTACTCCAGACCCCTTCTGCGAGTCCCGCGAGCATGGCCGCTCCTAATGCAGTCGTTTCAGTGATCACAGGGCGAGCTACTCGAACCCCCAATTGATCGGCTTGAATTTGGAGCAGTAAGTCCATTACGGCTGCCCCGCCGTCAACGCGCATTTCTTTGACCGGTGTGCCTCCTGCCTGTGACATAGCTTCCACTACGTCTCGAGTCTGAAAGGCAATAGCTTCAACCACAGCGCGCGCGAGGTGACCACGCCCAGTTCCCCCAGTTAAACCCACGATGGTGCCACGAGCACGAGAATCCCACCAAGGACTTCCTAAACCGGCGAACGCCGGCACAAAGAACACGCCTCCGGTGTCTTCAACCGAAGCTGCTAGGTCGCCGATCTCCGAAGCTTCGCTAATGATTCCCAATCCGTCGCGCAGCCATTGGATAGCTGCTCCGGTAACAAAGACCGACCCTTCTAAAGCGTAAGTTGGTCCGCTGCCTAAATCCCAAGCGACTGTGGTGAGTAAACCGTCAACGGGCTCAGGGCATTGTGGTCCTGCGTTCATGAGTACGAAAGATCCAGTTCCGTAGGTGTTTTTGATCATGCCGGGCTGAAGGCAGGCTTGACCAAAAAGTGCAGACTGCTGATCACCGGCGACACCACTAATTGGGATGCCTGCGCCCAGGGCGGTCGTTTGAGATGTAAGGCCGAAGCGACCTGAAGAGGGAAGCACCTCAGGCAAACTTGATTCGGGAACCCCGAAGAGTTGGCAAAGCTCCGACGACCAGGACCCATTGCGAATGTCGTAAAGGAGGGTTCTTGATGCGTTACTCACATCAGTTACGTAGTTTGAGCCACCGGTTAACTTCCAAATGATCCAACTATCAATAGTCCCAAACGCTAAGTCTGGACCTAGCTCTACAACCCCGTTTTTGAGCAGCCACTCAATTTTTGTTCCAGTGAAATACGGGTCAATTACTAACCCCGTTGTGTGGCGGATCTGATCGAGATATCCGGTTTCTAAAAGCTCGTCACATCGGTTAGAGGTCCGTCGATCCTGCCAAACAATCGCATTGCAAATAGGATCGCCCGACTTAAGACTCCAAGCCAGCACCGTTTCACGTTGATCAGTTATGCCGATTGCAGCGACAGGTTCGGAAATAGATCCTTTGAGTTCTGAAAGGGTGAACTGGACTGACTCCCAGATCTCATTTGGGTCATGTTCCACCCACCCTGGTTGCGGAAAGTGCTGTGTGAACTCTTTATATGAAAGGGCTATCTGCTGGCCTTGCTCGTTGATAGCGAAAGACCTAACACCCGTCGTTCCTGCGTCTATGGAAACCACTATCGCCATGACGACAACTTAGCGTTCGCGTCTCACTAGTAATTAGCTGGGTGATACAGGTTCTAACTTCTCGACTTGGGCGGTACCGTTGGTGCTGTGAGAATCCTCGTGGTCGGCGCTGGAGAAGTCGGCAGCTACGTAGCGGCACGGCTATCCCGCGAAGGTAACGACGTGGTCGTTGTCGACGAGTTAAGAGATCCCCTGATGAGGATCGAGAGGGACAATGACATTCTGACTGTGGTTGGAGACGCGACTAACCCGAGCACTCTGCAAGAAGCTGAAGTTGAAAAGGCTGAAGTGCTGGTTGCTGTTACTCAGAGCTACAAAACGAATCTCCTTGTTTGTCTCCAGGCGCGACAAGCACGCGGGGAAGAGCAACTATCGACGATCGCGAGAATCGACGATCGCGAACTCCGAGGTCCGGCTGGCCGGAAAATTCGTGAAGCAATGGGGGTTGACCTAGTTCTTGATCCGGACGAGCAAACTGCTGTGGCGATCCAAGAGTTATTGCTCTATCAGGGGGCAAGAAATTTGTTTGAGATGGCCGGGGGAGAGGTGCTACTTGTCGGTGCCCGGCTTTCTGATACTGCACCTGTCGTGGGCCGGTCGGTCGGTGAAATCGGCACGGCATACGAACCAGAATGGGATTTCATCTTCGGAGAAATAATTCGTGACGGAGAAAGTCATGTAGTGCGTGAAGACATGGTTCTCCAAGCACACGATTTGCTTCGAGTTATCTGTCGTCGCAAGGGACGTCGCGAGTTGATGTCCTTGTTAGGGCTCCAAAGGACTGAAGTAAAACGCGTCATGTTATTGGGCGGTGGTCGGACTGCTGAATTGCTGGCTCAGCGGCTTAATGACAGAGGTGTAGAAGTCGCCATAGTTGAGCAGGATAAACAACGGTGTGAGTCCTTGGCGGAGAAATTACCCGGATGTCTTGTTTTCGAGGGAGATATCACTGACACCGATCTGCTCTCTTCAGAACGTGTCGGTGATTTTGATGCAGTCGTAGCATCCACGGGCCAAGACGATGCGAATGTTCTTGCTTGTCTCTATGCGAAATCTATGGGGGCTCCAGAAACAATCGCTGTCGTTCACAGACTTAGCCTCCTGCCGCTTTTGGAGCAGGTGGGTATTGACGCGGCCCTGTCACCCCGCACAGCTAGCGCAAATAGTGTTTTGAGATATGTACGCGGTGATGTTGCAGCCGTCGCGACTTTCTTGGAAGGCGATGTTGAAGTGGTCGAATTCGAAGTGTCACCTGAGGCTCGGGCTGACGGTGTGGCAGTTAAAGATCTTGGTTTATCTGGGAATGTTCTGCTTGCTGCCATTGTCCGCGACGGCAATGCCCACATAGCGCGAGGCCGAAGTGTTTTAAGAGCTCGAGATCATGTGATTGTCTTCGCGAAGCCCCATCTGGTGGATGAGGTGAAGCAGGCCTTCGGGTGACCCCGAGGCCTCCGGTAAGGGCCTCCGCCCCGGCGCTCCTGCATCGCCTTACTGCCAAGGTACTGGCGGGATCTGGCTCCTTTATAGAGCGTCTTTGTAAAGGGAAAATAGAATCTGCCTCTGGGGTCACCGTTGGGGCAGTATGGGTTCTCACTGCGCCCGTATTCTTTCTTTGTTCGGCTGTTGATTTCTTAGACGGCGGACCCGACTACTTTCCGCTTCTTGTCTGCGGGGTGATAGTTGAAATAGCAGGCCTAGTAGTGGTTCGTTTCGGCCGCTTTCCTTCCACGCTGCCGATCTCTCGGCTGTTTACAGCGGTCGTTAGTGGTGCGCTCGCTGCGTTAAGCGCCGTCACATTTGCTCATCTAGCTACGGGCACCTCTATTGCTGTCGATGTTGCATTGGTGGAAGCTGCTGCCACTATCACTGGAACGAATGCAACAACCATTGACGCGGAGGCTCTCTCGTTAGGGATGATCTCGTTTCGAGCTATAGGCCAGTGGTTATCGGCTGCCGCAATAATCGTGGTTTTAGTGCGAGTCTTGCCGCACCTTGGAGTGGGGGGCTTAGACGCTGACGGTGGCGTTGCTACTAGATCAGCGCGACGCCTAGCTCCCCGGAGCGGTTCAACGATGGCCAGATTGATGAGCGTTTACGTCGGCCTGACGGGCTTGTTCGCCATGGCGTATCTCCTCGCTGGTATGCCCTGGGTGGATAGCGTGATCCACGCTCTAACGACACTTTCCTCCGGTGGTTTTTCTACACGCTCTGGGTCGATTGGCTCTTTCCAGTCAGGGGCCATTGAGTGGGTGGCGATATTAGGCATGTTGGTCGCCGGAACCAGTTTGCCTTTGATGTTTAGGGCCATGCGTAGAGCCGACTTGCACCGGTTCGTTCGTAGCGTCGAATTTCGTGCTTATTTAGGAATGATCTTGGTTGTCGTGGTGGCGATACTGGCCTGGTCGGATGAATGGCCCACGGTAGCCAGTATCAGACATGCGATTTTTGCAACTACTTCAGCGATCTCCACTACGGGTTATCTCTCAAGCGGTCTCGGAACTGTGCCGTTTGGTGGGGAAGCGTTGCTGCTGGTCTTGATGGTTGTTGGCGGAATGTCAGCCTCAGTGGCCGGTGGTTTCAAAGTAATGAGGTTCATGGTCTTAGGTCAGTACATCAGGCGGGAGCTAACGAAAAGTATTCATCGGAGTGCAGTTGGCAAAATTCATTTGGGCCGCTCATCGATTGGCGAAACGGCATTAGCCCGGATCATCGGGGAGTTATTCCTAGCAACGATGATTCTCGTTCCAGTCGTGCTTCTGTTCGCTGCTGATGGGCTCGGGGTAGAAGGTGCCTTCACGTTCGCAGTCTCGTCTCTTTCTAATGTGGGCTTCGCATTTGGTGATGCTTGGCCGCTAGGGCATCTCAATTCGCTAGGTGCGCTTGGACATCTCGCAGCGACCTTTTTGATGCTTGTCGGAAGAATCTCGATAACTCCGGTCTTAGTCGCCATGGGCGGAATAGGGGAACCGACGCAACGGACAATTCGGCGCTGGAGACTTACGAAACGCGACGAGATAGTCCGTTGAGAAAAGTAGCAGTCACCCCGGTTCGCGTCTCTGGAGCTGCCTTGTTAGCCATTGCGGGAGCAATGTTGATTTCTTCTGTCGTGGCCGTAGTGGACGGAGGGGGCGCAGGGTTCGACCTTCTAGTGTCGGCATTGATAACTGCATCAATCGGATGTGCTCTGTTCTATGGATCAACAGTTTCTCCCACAGCAGACTCTGCTTTGGCGTTCGCCTCGGTTGCTTGGAGCTGGGTCGCTGTTTCGGTTGCTGGGGCATTGCCGTTCTTGCTAACTGGAGTTATTCCTTGGGTCAGGTTTGACGATGCGTTATTTGAGTCAATCTCAGGTTTCACTTGCACTGGGTCAACAATTTTGTCCGATTTCACTTCGGTCCCACAAGGTTTGTTGTTTTTCCGAAGCATGATCCAATGGTTCGGCGGAATGGGTCTGATCGTGCTAGCGGTAGCCGTCCTTCCTGCTCTTGGGATAGGCGGTCTTGAGTTAATTGCCAGTGAGTCGCCTGGCCCTACTGCTGATCGGCTCTCTCTGAAAGTACGAGATACGGCTAGACGGCTGTGGCTGCTGTACGGGCTGCTCACGGGTCTAATATCAGTGGCTCTCCTCTTTGCCGGTATGTCAATTTTCGATGCGGTGACTCATGCGTTTACAACTGTTGCAACAGGCGGATATTCGACCTATGGGGATTCGATCGCTCACTTTGACTCTTTCTTGGTAGAGGCTGTTCTCATTGCCGGCATGTTGTATTGCGGGGCCAGTTTCTCAACTCATTGGCATGCAGCGACTGCGGGGCTAGGGGCATATAGAAGAGTGTCGGAAATCAGATGGTATTTGTGGATGATTTTCAGCGCATTTGTGTTGCTGGTGTTGGTCAACGCCGGAGAGCTTGATTGGGTAGAGAACCTAAGAGAATCGGTCTTTTATGCGGTTTCTTTAGGCACTAGCACCGGTTTCGGAACCTCGGATTACATCGCATGGATGCCATCTGCGCAGGTGGCGCTTCTGGTCTTGATGCTCGTTGGTGGGATGAGTGGTTCAACTGCAGGTGGAATGAAGGTGCTGCGGTTGCAAGTGGTCTTTCGGTATGCGTTTCGAGAGCTCCTAAGGGCTCGGCATCCTAAGGCGGTCATCCCTATCCGGATGGGCCGAACGACGATTGAAGAGCAGGTCGCTGCCAAGGTTGTGGGATTTGTCCTCTTGTACTTAGGTCTCGTGGTCATTGGCGGCATAACTCTCGCGGGGTTAGGCGTCGACCCAGTAACTGCATTCAGCGGTTCTGTGTCTGCATTAGGGAATGCTGGCCCTGCTTTGGGGGAAGCGGGACCAACGAGTAATTTCCTTGTCTTTCCTCGTATCGGGCGAGTAGTTCTTATGTCGTTAATGTTGTTCGGCCGTCTTGAGGTTTTTCCGGCCATGTTGATGCTGGTAGCCAGTTTCAGGGGACTTAGTCAGATTCGGCGCCGTAGAGGATAATTAGAACAAGTTGATGGCGTGGTCTACTGAGATGGCGGAGCCAAGGACAAATAATCGTCGACGGTTAGGGGTGAAGGTGATCGCCCTTCTGGAACTTCTTCGATGAGTCCTTGTCCGTCGGGAAGCTGAACGGGTCTACCTTCAAGAAAGAAGACCACTCCTTGGGTGTCGCTAACTAGTCCTAATGCGGTTAGAACTAATTGTGCTGAAGCTCTAATGCGCTGCTCTCCTTCTATCTCGAAGAAGGTTTGGTTCAGATGGATCGAGATGGTGTTATTCCTAAGTAAAGCCACGTCGACTATTGCAGTTCCGGCTGGAATTGCAGAGGCAAAGCCACCTTCAGCTTCGGTCTGAGTCGGGCCTTCCAGAAGGTTGTTCAGTGGTGCGTCAAGGAATACAGGGGATGGAAGAGGACGTTGGATTTCGGTAAGCAAGTCATCCTTGAAGAAATAGACAGGATGAATTGTGAAGTCGGAAGAAGGTCGAACTTCGTTGTTCCCTGGGGTTCCAGAAGGGAAAACATCATCGGGAACGGGCAGCGATGTTGGTTGAGTATCGGAACTCAGTCCGCAGTTGGCGAGTACTACCAAAGCCAATTGGAGACAACAAAAGCGGAGCACAGTCATCGCTCTCATCGGTGACCGGCCTTAGGTAGTGAAACGACGAAGCGCGCTCCAGGTTGACCTTCTCTGCCTTCAACATGGGCTGATCCCCCATGGCGGCGCGCGTGTTCGTCAACTAGGGCCAATCCCAGGCCGGCACCGTCTCCAGTGCCGCGTTTGCGTGCCGCTGCACCGCGGGTGAATCGCTCAAAAATCAGCTCCCGTTCAGATGGGGCTACTCCTGGCCCGTCATCTTCGACCGCTATCTCAATGTCTGTTCCTGTGGAGCTAACAAGTATGCGGGTAGCTCCGTTCCCGTATTTTTCTGCATTTCGTAACAAGTTGTCGAGAACCTGAGCTAAGCGCCGTTTGTCTCCCATGACCAATCCGCCCTGGGCGCTATTAGCGATCTCGAGTTCGATCCGGCCATCTGATAATGCCAAGGTGGCTTTTACTAGCTCTTCGATATTTACCAAGTCGTTCTCCATGGGACCTGAATCTGAACGAGAAAGGTCGAGGAGGTCTTGGACTAGGTTTTCGAACCGAAGCACTTCGTCATTGAGTAGATCTAAAGCCTGTTGTGTGCGTTCTGAAAGTTCTTCGCGCCGATGTTGCATAACGTCGATGGAGGCGCGGAGAGTCATTAATGGGGATCTAAGTTCATGACTTACATCGGAGGAGAATCGCGCATCTCGGGTGATCCGGGTTTCCATAGCTGCAGCCATCTCGTTGAATGACGTAACCAGAGCATCAAGGTCTGGATCCTTCACCTCGTCAAGCCGTGTATCAAAACGCCCGTGTGCGATTGATGTGGCGGCATTTGAAATATCTGTCAGAGGTCGGAGAAGTCCTCCGCTTGCCCATAAGCCGATGCCAACCCCAACGAGGACAGTTAGGGCACCGCCAACTAAAAGAATTAAAGCCAGACTTTCTAGAGTGTTCTCTACCTCTGTGAGGGGAACTACCTCGAAATATGCGACTTCATTAAAGGTTGAAGCTGTGCTTGGTCGAAGCTGAAGACCAAAAGCTAGAACTGGTTTGTCGTCCAGCCGGTACCTCATGGTCTTAGCTTCCGGAAGCTCGAGTACAGAGGTGATCAGTGGAGTTGGAACATCACTTGGGGTCAGCGAAAGAGAGACCCAGGTTTCATCGCCTGTGCGAACTATAGAGCGGCTTCCGCTGAGGCTGGGAAGGGACTCTAACAGTTGTGTTAGGTCTGGGTTTTCGGCGCGGAGCGAGCTCTGAACTTGGCGAGCGTTCGCAAAAAATTGGCGTTGGGAGGACTCTTCACGTTGTTGAAGCATGCTTTGCCTAGACAACCCGTAAGTAATAACAACCAAGACCAATGCGGCAATAGCGGCTCCTAAGGTGAATGCGCCTATTACCCGCGTTCGTAGCGGCAGGCGTCGCCAAAGCAGGCCGCGGACTTTCATGGTTACGCCTGAAGTTTGTAACCCATGCCTCTTACCGTTACTACATGGCGAGGATGAGCAGGATCGGTTTCAACTTTGGTCCGCAGGCGACGAACGTGGACATCGACCAGCCGGCCGTCGCCGAAGTAATCGTAACCCCAGACCTCTTCAAGTAAGTGTTCGCGGCTGAGGACCTTTCCCACCTGATCGGAAAGTTCGCATAGAAGGTGAAATTCAGTTTTGGTCAGATGAACCTCTTCGCCGCCTTTCCGAACTACGCCCTCTTCGGGAATTATTTCAAGGTCGCCAACCGTTCTGGGCGCTGAAGTCGAGTCTTCTGGTTTGACTCGCCTGAGGAGAGCTCGTATTCGAGCCGATAGTTCTTTCGGGGCGATTGGCTTGCTGACGTAGTCGTCTGCTCCTGCTTCTAGTCCAGCCACCACGTCATGAGTGTCATCCCTGGCGGTCACCATAATTATCGGAACGTCACTGGCTCTTCGTAATGACCGACAAACTTCAAACCCATCGATGCCAGGCAGTCCTATGTCGACTAGGACTAGATCAGGGTTCATCGAATTGAAGTTCTCCAAAGCTTGCTCGCCGGTCTCCGCCTCAAGAACGCTCCAACCTTCATCTTCGAGCGCAAAACGAACAGCAGTCCGAATTCGCTCGTCGTCCTCAATGGTTAGGATCTTGATAGTCACAAGTTAAATATTGGCCGATGGGGGGGCCGATTGGGAGACAGTCGCGGCTTCAGCCTTAATTACCGCGTTATTAAGTTCCTCCCAGAGGTTCGGTCCAGAGGCAATAATGCGTTTTTTGTCGTGTTCGTATGTGGCGATTCCTCCAGCTCCCCTGACCACTTGGATCCCGGCGGCGACGTCCCACCAGTTGACCCCTGTTTCGTAGAAAGCGTCGAGTCGGCCGCTTGCGACGGAACACAGATCAACTGCACACGAGCCCGAACGACGGATATCTCTTACGTGAGAAATGAGTTCAGTGATGATCATTGCTTGGGAGCGACGTAATGGTGGCTGGTATGCGAAACCTGTGCCGAGAAGAGCCACAGACAGGTCCGAACAGGAGGCGACTTGAATTTCTTGGCCATTCCTGGTCGATTTCTTCTCTACTTGAGATGCGTGGAGTTCGTTCAAAGCAGTGTCCAAGACCACACCAATAACAGGGAGCCCGTCGAATTCAACGCCAATTGAAACAGCATGGCTGGGAAACCCGTAGAGATAGTTGACTGTCCCATCTAGCGGATCTATTACCCAGCGAAAGCCTGAACTTCCCTGAACCGATGTATCTTCCTCCCCCAGAATCGCGTCATCGGGTCTCAGTTCGCGCAGTCCAGCGACTATGAGCCTTTCCGCTTCGCGGTCTACGTCGCTCACTGGATCAGTCGCACTCGATTTGGAGTCGACATCTCCGGTCTCTCGTCTGACATGAACCTCGCCTGCTTGACCGGCCAGTTGAATGGCTAAATCGTGGAGTTGACTCAATTCGCTGGCGCTGGGCATCGAATCACTCACCGTCGTCTAGCTCGTACAGAGGCGACATCGCTCCACTCTGCCATAGCTCTGAGAACAAGGACAGCGACGATGGCTACCCCGATGGAAGCGGAGATCGAGCTAGCGAAGCTGACAAGAAGCACCCATAGCTGTTCGCCTTCTCGCCATTGAAGGCGTCCTAAAGCGAAACCCATCAGACCGCCGCAGATACTTGCGATGATTATGGCTGAGAAAGCTAGAGCCCGTGCGAAAACAGAGGGTAAAGCGCTTGGTACCTCAAAACTTTGAGGTCGCGTGCCAGCGTCTGGGTTCGGGTCAGGAAGTTTGGCCACCCGAGCATGGTATTGGATGCCGTCGGTGAACAGATAGTGGTGGCAGACTCTTGTTATGCGAAGCTGGGTTGTGGCAGGAGGCCTGATATGGGACGCCGGTCGGATATTGATGGTTCACAACCATCGTCGCGGGGGTCGTACCGATTGGAGTACTCCGGGGGGAGTTGTTGATGAAGGCGAAACAATCTTAGAAGGACTAACGAGAGAGGTTGAGGAGGAGACCGGGCTAGTAGTGCGGGAGTGGACTGGTCCCCTTTACGCAGTGTCAGCGGAAGCTGTGGACATGAACTGGACCTTACGGGTTGAGGTTCACTTAGCTGATGGCTACGCAGGTGAACTAAGCATCGATGACCCTGATGGCATAGTTAGGGAAGCTAGGTGGGTTGAGCGGGAAGCTATAGAGGAGCTACTTGATGGCCAACAGGTTTGGTTAAGGGAGCCGTTGATGGGCTATCTGAAAGGTGACCTTCCAGAGACAGGCGAATATCGTTATCGAATTCTTGGAAGTAGTGACAAAGATTTTCGTGTCGAACGAATTTAACTTTGGCTTTGTTGTGGCGAGAATTTGCCTGAACAGCACTACGGCGGTTTGAGCTTGTGACTGATTTGTCGATACTGCACGTGGACATGGATGCTTTTTATGTCGAAGTGGAACGGCAAGACGACCCTTCGTTAGTTGGTAAACCTGTAATCGTTGGTGGCGACTCAGAACGAGGAGTGGTGGCGTCGGCTAGCTATGAAGCGCGCGCAAAGGGTGTGCGGTCGGCAATGTCGAGTGTGGTGGCAAAAAATCTTTGTCCGGATGCCGTGTTTGTTCGTTCCAACTTTGCCCGCTATCGAGAGGTGTCTCAGCAGGTGCATCAAATTTTGTATTCAGTCACGCCTCATCTGGAACCCATAGCCCTCGATGAGGCTTTTCTCGACGTAGGTGGGGCACACAAATTGTTTGGGAGTTCAGAGGAAATAGCGTGGCAGATTCGTAATGATGTTCATGAAACTGTTGGACTTGATTGTTCTGTGGGTGTAGCTAGTTCGAAGTTGCTCGCCAAACTGGCGTCAGTTGCAGCTAAACCACAGGCGCACCTCGACGGCGTTCAAGCTGGTTTTGGAGTGTTCGTTGTCCACCTAGATCAAGCCGATGAGTTCCTCAAGGAACATCCAGTCGAGGCACTGTGGGGAGTTGGAAGGGCGACTCTTGAAAAATTGAAAAGTTTAGGAATCAATTCAGTTGGGGATTTGGCGGTGGCACCCAAGGAGCTTCTTATTCAAGAACTTGGCGCTTCTCATGGAAACCACCTTTCAAGCCTGAGTAAAGGTATTGATGTTCGTGAGGTTGACTCTGATAGAGAGAGGAAGTCCATCAGTCATGAAGAAACCTTTGCTTTCGATGTGTATGAGCGAGAGGTGTTAGTTAGCGAAATCGTCCGACTTTCTGACGCGGTTTCGTCTAGAGCACGTGAACAAGGCTTAGCGGGTAGGACCATTCACCTGAAAATAAGACGACCAGATATGTCTTATGTCACAAGGTCTGCAACTTTGGAATCAGCGGTAGATACTTTGCCGGAAATAGCTGGAAAAGCTACTGAGTTGCTGACCCAGCTGGACCTTGGTGAGGGTGTACGTCTATTGGGAGTCGGGTTGAGCAAACTGGGATCTCCCGGGCCTGAGCAGCTTACCTTTGGTGATGTTGAGGAAAATAGCTCGGGTTGGAGGAGACTTTCGATGGCTATGGACCGGATCCGTCAGAAGTATGGTTCATCGGCTATAGGGCCTGGCTTTCCTCGACGATCGAGCTGAAATCGCGACAGATACCTAAGGTGATGTCGATCTCAACGGCGAGTCGTCCTAGAATAGAAGAACCGACGAACGGAAGAATTAGTGCCGCTCTCTGATGACGAACAGCGCATACTCCACGAGATAGAGAAGGAGTTCTATGACTCTGACCCCGAGTTTGCTCGAGAGGTTGGAGAAACAACGCTGTACAAGCACGCCCTAAGGAACATCAAATGGGCAGTCATCGTCGGCATCCTAGGGTTAGTTGGGGTGGTAGCGGCCCTGCAAGTGCACTTCGGACTTGCGTTCGTAGCGTTCCTAACGATATTTGCCTGTGCGGTAGTGATTGAAAGAAATCTACGCAAAATGGGAAAAGCTGGATTTCAGAAAGTCACCGGGCAAGTCCGCAGCGGCCAAATGCGAGCCAACATGGGCGGATTCTCTGAACGAATGCGCAATCGTCTCCGCAGGGACGACCTCTGAGTTAGGTGAAGAGACAGAAAGTTGCTCTAGCGATTGACATCGGCGGCACAAAAATTGCTGCGGCGTTGGTAGCTCAAAGTGGCCAAGTGCTCTCCAGGTACCAAGTCCCGACAGATCAGTCAGCATCCGCAGACATTCTTTTTCAATCAGCGTTGGGGGTCGCTCGATCGGCTATTGGTTCTGAAAGTGGGTTTGATGTTTGTGGTGTTGGCTGCGGAGGGCCCATGACTCAAGGGGGAGCAACGGTTTCACCTCTGAATATCGCTTCCTGGAGAGATTTTCCACTGCGAGCAGCTCTTCAAGAAAGCTTGCAGATTCCGGTGGCCGTTGACAATGACGCAAAAGCGCTAGCTCTTGGGGAAGCTTGGTTCGGTGCGGGCAGAGGGTTTGCCAACTTTATGGCCATGGTCGTGTCGACTGGGGTTGGCGGAGGCCTTTTCGTGGATGGGGAACTTCTCGATGGGAACGATGGCAACGCTGGCCACATCGGTCATGTCGTCGTTGAACCGGGTGGAATGAAATGCGGCTGTGGCGCAAGGGGGTGCTTGGAGGCAGAAGCTTCGGGGTTGGCAATAGAGCGGAGAACAGGGAAAACCCCTGCCAAGGCTGATTCAACGGAAAGAGCTCGTGTCGGAACGATGGTGGGTAGGGCAGTTGCATCTGCCGTGAATCTTTTGGATTTGGAGCACGTATTAGTAGGCGGTTCAGTGGCTCTGGGTTTCGGACAGCTGTTCCTGGATGCAGCGAACCAGGAGATGGCTACTCTGTGCAGACTTGAGTATTCGAAGGGCAGCAAGATTTCCAGAGTTGGGCTTGGGGAAGAGGCCCCCCTCGTAGGTGCTGCAGCAGTTGGGTTCAAGAGCTTAGGAATAGACCCACGTTCTAAGTAGATCTGATTAGGATTGACCTTGTGAGAGACCCAGGTGCTCCCCGCTTATTCCTGACAGCTGCCAGTGCTGTAGTGGTAAGGCCCAGGCTGTGGGGAATCAGTCTGATAATGCTATGGCGTATGAAGGCCCGTCGTTGGTGGCGTCAATCTCCATTTCTGCCGCTCCCAGATAACCAATTTATGAAATTTCGCCTTGTCACAATGTATGGAGGGGACGGGACCCCCAAGCCAGAAGACATCGGAACTGATGTTGTCGCATGGCTCGACTGGTGTCGAACCTGGAGGTCTGGAGCATCGTGAAAGCAGCAGCGCCCTCCGTGCTGTCTGAGCGAGCGCTGCTTTTGGATGTCGGTTACAGGCCACTGTCGATAGTGTCAGTGCGCAGAGCGATTCTCCTATTGATAAGTGAGAAAGCTGAGGTGCTCCACGAAGGTGCGGACTCGGTGCGCTCTGAGCGGATCAAACTGAATGCTCCATCGGTAATTCGTCTTCGGTATCAGGTCGCCGCCCCCTACCGACGTCGAGCCCCTTTGCACCGGAAGGCAGTTTTTGCTCGGGACGGATCTCTCTGCCAATACTGCGGCCGTCGTGCAGAGTGCATAGATCATGTCCACCCGCGCAGTAAGGGTGGCCAGCACGAGTGGGAAAATGTGGTGGCTTGTTGTCGGTCTTGCAATGCTGCCAAAGGTGACACTCTCCCAGAGAATTCGAAGTTCAAGCTTAAATCGGCTCCCTACGCTCCCGAACCGATAGCGGTTGCAGCGGCATTGCGTCGGGGGATACCAACCGAGTGGGGTACCTATATCGTCAATCCGCTTCAGTTATCTGCCTGAGCCCAATGCCGGCGGATTAGCTGAAAGACGCTATTTAACTACACAGAGTAACTAGAGACCACCATGCGTGGCCTTTATTGATACTGTCTGTGGTTAATTACACCGATGTGATTCACGATCACCGACGCAAAGTGGTGAAAGTCTGTCGGAATGGCTGGACGAATGTCCGAAAAGACCATAAAGTGTCATGAAGTGGCGCGATAGGGAAGGAAGTGGGTGTTCCTACAACTTCCAAGCCATAGGTACTCCCCTCACTTGAAGTGAGGTCATTTGTTAGGTAACACGTGGACGAAGTATTCGTAGGACAGTTTGAGCATGCCCTTGATGTCAAAGGGCGCATAGTGCTTCCAGCCTCTTTTCGCGCGTCTTTCGATCAAAGTGGGTTCCTGATTAAAGGCTCAGAAGGCTGCCTAGCTCTTCTTACCCCTGAACGCTTTCAGGACATAGCGCAAAGTATGGCCTCTAGGTCCCAAGAGGGAGATGTGCGTCACCGCTCAGCTAAACGGTCTTTTGGCGCGGGGGCTTCGCGGGTGCTTCCGGATAAGCAGGGAAGAATCGCTGTCCCCGAAGACTTGCGTTCTTTCGCACAGTTGGATCGAGACTGCGTGATCGTCGGGGCGATCGACGAAGTCGAAATTTGGGACAGTGCGCGTTGGCAGGAAATCACTGAAGTTGGAGACTCCCTTTTGGAATCCCCAGATGAATTTAACGATGGTGATTCGTGATGGCAGATTCCCAAGGGGATTCAGCTGTTTCTATGGACTTTGAGAATCCTCCAATGCTTTTCGAGCACCAACCAGTGATGCTCCGCGAAATTCTTGAAGCATTTCAAACCCTGGAAGATGGCTTGTTCTTTGACGCCACGATAGGTGGAGGTGGGCATGCGGAAGCGCTCCTCGCTGCAGCTCCAGGCAGGGAACTTGTGGGGGTGGACAGGGATAAGTCAGCGGTAGAAGTTGCTTCCTCTCGCCTTAAGAGGTTCGGTGACCGATTCCAGGTGCACCACGCCCGATTTGATCAAATAGGTGTCATTCTTGAAAATGATGACAGGCCCTTAAGCGGAGCAATCTTCGACCTCGGAGTAAGTAGTCATCAACTTGACACCCCCGAACGCGGGTTCTCTCACCGTTTCACGAGTCCCCTGGATATGCGAATGGATCTCAGTGATTCGTTGGACGCCTCAACGGTGGTGAATAACTACGACGAAGACGAATTGGCACGGATATTGCGAGATAATTCCGACGAGCGATTTGCTCGACGCATAGCAAGATCAATTGTCGCAGCTCGCCCTATTGGGTCAACAACTGAACTAGCCGAGCTCGTCCGAAGTGCGGTGCCAGCGGCGACAAGAAGAACCGGTAGGCACCCTGCGATGCGAACGTTTCAAGCAATTCGCATTGCCGTTAATGGCGAACTCGACCTTATAGAACCTGCAATAAAACAAATTATTGAACGACTTCGGCCTGGTGGGCGGATCGTCGTTCTTTCTTATCACTCTGGAGAGGACAGAATAGTGAAACAAGTTTTTCGCGAGGCAGCTGATGGAGTCTGTGTTTGTCCATCGACGTTGCCGTGCATATGCGGTTCGGAGTCCAGCGTAAAGCTCCTTCGTCGGAAGGTAGTTCGACCGACGCCCGAGGAAATCGAAGCTAATCCGCGGGCGGGGAGTGCTCGTTTTAGAGCGGCGGAACGTCTTGCGTTAGGTGAGGCATAAGGCTCATGGCAGTAGCGGTCATCGCCGACTTTCCTGTCACTGCAGATGTAATCGAAGTACCAGATGCTCCGAGCGTTGCAGTTGGCAGAAACAGCGGTTCCATGGGGTCCCGGGTTGTGGGAGTTACCACAATTCTCGGCGTGCTGACGCTGATGGTTCTGCTCGGATTGGCGGTCATCCAGACAATGATCAGCGAAAGGCATGTTGAGTTAACCAACCTGCAAGCTGAGATCGCAGAGATACAAAGCTCGATAGGAGCACTTGAGCTCGAAGCCCAGAATGCAAGGACTCCAATACGGGTAGAACACTTAGCCGAGGGCTACTACGCGGCGATTAAGGCTGAATCTTCAACCCAAATACAAGTTCGATCGACTCATCTAGCTATCCGAAGGCCAACAGGCACACAAGCGAATACAAGATTGACGTCGACTGGCGGGAGAGTTGATCAGCTTTTGGCAAGAACAACACCCGTAGCTAAAGCGAATAAAGGCCAATAGAGGGAAATCCGGGCGCTTGATGAAGGTCTTTCTAGGAAACCCGGAAACCAAAGCCCCCCAAGCTCAATCTGCTACTTCCTCAAAGGGCGCTTCCTTTCTGTCTCAACCCCTCGGACGTATCGGATACCGAAGTCGCAGAGTTGGAAGTCTCATCTTCTTCAGTTCCGGATTGCTCCTACTCATAGCTACGAGGCTGTTCTGGGTACAGGTTGTCGACCGAGAAGAACACTTAGCTGAGATATATAGGCGTAAAGCTGAAATATCAATCCAAGGGTCGACAGGCAGGATTCTCGACAGAGATGGATCCTTCATGGCCGTTACTGATGTTCGCCCGACGATCGGGGCGAACCCTCGCCTAATTGCGAGCCCTTGGGCTGCGGCTCGTGCTCTAGCCCCAGATCTGAGTATGTCCGTTGATTCCCTTTATGGGCTATTGAGCAAGGATCGGGCCTACGTTTATTTGAAAAGACAGGTGACGCCTGAAGTTGAGGAAGCCATTCGGTCCTTGGAACTTCCGGGGATAGAAATAAGGCAAGAAACAGCGCGCCTCTATCCCAATGGACAAGAGTTCGCCCGCAACTTCATAGGCCAAGTCAATATCGATGAGGAACCCCTGAACGGTATCGAAGCCCAATACGCCCACATGCTTTCTGGGAAGGCCGGAGTTCGTCAAGATTACGTGGCTAACACAGCAGGCAGATCGATGCGACTACCTGGTGGAGATCTCAACTACCAAGCCCCGGAACCTGGTTCTGATCTGGTGACCACTATTCATGCGCCGACTCAGTATCTGGCTGAGGGAATCCTTAAGCAGGCTGTCGAGGAGAGCGGTGCGAAATGGGGTACCGCCGTCGTGTTGGATGCAGAGTCAGCTGAAATTTTAGCGCTCGTCGACATCGACCGGGGAGAGGAAAGTGGGCTGGTGAAGGTTGCCGCTACGAGCGGCGCTTACGGTAAGACTTTTGAACCGGGTTCGGTAAGCAAGACATTCACCATCGCCGCAGCAATCGAGTTAGGTGTGGTTTCTTCAGGGGAAATATTCAAAATTCCCAGTAGCTACCAATATGCAGACAAGAAATATTCTGACCCTTACTCAGGCCAAGAACTTGCGGTAGCGGACGTTCTGGCAAAGTCATCCAATGTAGGAACTATCCAAATTGCCGAAAGGCTCGGTGCAGACCAGATGTACCACTACTTGAAGGCGTTTGGGTTTGGCAAGTACAGCAGCGGTGATGATGCGATCCCGAGTTTGCCACATGAAAGTCGAGGAAAACTAAAGTTGCCGCAAAACTGGGAGGGGACTGACCTCGCCAATATTTCTTTTGGGCAGGGTCTTTCCGTGACAGCGATCCAGGTTGCGGCTGCTTACAACGTGATCGCAAATGATGGGGTATATGTTGCACCGTCTTTAGTTCGTGGAACTCTGACGCCTACAGGCGCCTACCGGCCCTTGAGTAAATCATCGGGTCAAAAAGTGTTGAGTGAGGCAACAACCGAAGAAATGCGCGAGATGCTTAAGGGCGTTGTGGTTCATGGAACGGGAAAGCGGGCAGCGGTCGATGGGTATGCCGTGGCTGGCAAAACAGGAACAGCTCAAAAGCCGATGACTGACCGAAGAGGTTACGGCGACGAGTACACGTCGATATTTGCAGGGTTCGTTCCAGTCGCTGAACCTAAAATCACAATCGTTGTAGTCCTTGATGAACCCGAGGAACATAGCGCCGGTCGAGCAGTAGCTCCCGTGTTTTCAGCTATAGCAGCAGAAGTATTAACCGCTATTGGTGTCCCGGAGGGTGAGTGAATGGTAATGAATTCAACCCCCCTCACCGAAGTCGCTGAGCAATGTAACGGGGCGCCTATCGGTGTGGCCGAAACTCCGCTGCGAGATGTGGGAGTCTCAGGTGTATGTCACGACAGCCGAGTGGTAGCTCAAGGCGACCTTTTTGCTTGTATCAGCGGCGCTGAACACGATGGGCACCTCTATGCATCGGAAGCCATCACGCAGGGTGCCGCTGCGCTGCTCGTTGAGCGTCAGTTAGATGTAGCTGTACCTCAGTTGCTTGTTCCTGATGTCAGAAAAGCAGTTGGGTATGCGGCATCTGCCGTATATGGCTACCCATCCACAAAACTTAAAGTTGTTGGGGTCACCGGTACCGCTGGAAAGACCACAGTGGTGCATGCGCTGGCCGAAACGCTTCAGGCGACTGCCTTGCCGGCCGGAGTTCTAGGAACCTTAGAGGGAACTCACACAACTCCCGAGGCACCCGATTTTCAGAAGGCGCTCTCAAACATGCACAAGCGGGGCGATGAATGGGCCTGCGTAGAAGTTTCTTCGCACGGCCTTGAATATGGGCGTGTAGAAGGAACTGAATTCGCGGCGGCCGTATTCACCAACCTCAGTGCCGAACATCTTGACTTTCACCAAGATATGGAGACCTATTTTTTGGCTAAACGGCGTTTATTTGAACAAACCAATGGCGTGGCGGTTGTAGGCGTAGTCGATGAGTGGGGCGAGCGGCTTGCGAACGAAATTCGGGAATTGGGGCATCAAGAATTAGTTGTGGTCAAACCGAACATGGTTGAGGGCCCTGTGCTTGGTGTAGCAACTTCCAGCTTCGAGTGGCGAGGTCACAAAGTACGCACTCCGTTGCTCGGCTCGTTCAATATGTTCAACCTCGTCATTGTGGGCGAAACTCTTGTGTCGCTTGGCATTGAGGACGAGGTTGTTGCGCAAGGCCTAGGAGAGGTGAGACCTGTTAAGGGGCGAATGGAGCCCTTAACAGTGCAAGGCTCCGACATATCCGTGATTGTCGATTATTCCCATAAACCTGAAGCGTTAGCCATGGCTTTGGAGGCGGTTCGCAGATTCTCGACTGGACGTGTATGGGTGGTTTTTGGAGCAGGCGGAAACAGAGATTCGACTAAACGTCCATTGATGGGTCAGATAGCTTCGGAATTGGCCGATGAAATAATTGTGACTTCGGACAATCCTCGTTTTGAGGAGCCCTCGGAGATCGCAGATCAAATCGTTGGAGGCATCGAAGGAGGGACTGCGAGATTGAAAGTCCTTCTTGACCGGGCAGAGGCGATTCAGTTTGCGGTTAACCATGCCGAAAGCGGCGATTCGATTTTGATTGCTGGCAAAGGTCATGAGACTTATCAGCTAATTGGGAGCGAAGAACGACCATTTGACGATGTGGAAATGGCGAAAGAGGCTATTCAGGTAAGAGTCGGGACGCCGACCTCATGATCGCCCTCTTGATAGCAGCCGGCGTTTCGATGGGTATCAGTCTTGTAGGTACTCGGGTGTTGGTTCCTTGGTTGAAGAGTCGAGGGGTCGGCCAGCCAATTCGCCTAGATGGACCTGAAGGGCACCTGACAAAGGCCGGAACTCCAACGATGGGTGGCGTTGCCATCGTGTTTGGTGCATTGGGTGGCTACTTCGTTAGTCACCTGCGATCTGAGACAATCTTCACTCGATCCGGTTTAGTTCTCATGCTGGCAATAGTTGCCGCTAGCTGCGTCGGCCTGATTGATGATTGGATAAAGGTAAGTAGGGAACGCAATCTAGGCCTCAACAAGTCCGCCAAAATCGTCGGTTTGTTAGCAGTAGCGGTTGGGTTCTCTCTCCTCGCCATCTATTGGGCTCAGACCAGTCCTGTTATTGCCATTACGCGAGCGGATTTCCCGGGGCTGACGCTGAGCAAACTGATGTGGGTTGTGTGGGCCTCAATTCTTGTTATCGCCACGGCGAACGCGGTCAACCTCACTGATGGGCTAGACGGGCTAGCGGGAGGGTCTTCGGCGATAGGGTTCTCTGCCTTCGTCATCATCGGTTACTGGATCTTCAGAAACCCCGAAGGTTATGAGGTAACTCATGCCCTCGACCTAGCGATCGTAGCGGCTGCCATGACGGGCGCCTGTGTCGGTTTCCTGTGGTGGAATGCCCCACCAGCCAGAATTTTCATGGGAGATACTGGCTCATTGGCTATCGGGACAGCTTTTGCAGGCCTAGCTTTACTATTAGAAACCCATCTGCTGTTGCCTGTTATCGGAGCCCTATACGTTCTAGAAACAGTCTCCGTAATTGTGCAGGTTGCCAGTTACCGATTGTTCGGTAGGCGAGTTTTCCGGATGGCACCAATTCACCATCATTTTGAGTTGGCGGGTTGGCCAGAAACCACTGTTCTCATTCGCATGTGGATCATCAACGGGATATGCGTTGCATTTGCCCTCGGCGCCTTTTATGCCGACTTCATCGGACTTGATATATCCGGAGCTTCCCTTCAAGCAATCTTAGGGAGCCTGTCTTGACTGTCTTTGACTTGAGCAAAGTAGTGGTTGGCGGACTAGGGGTAACGGGTAAGGCCATAACGGCAGCCCTAATCGCTCGAGGTCATGAAGTCATCGTCTTCGACGATAAACCTGACGCTGTGGCGGCGATAGCCGAACAGTTAGAGGTCGATTTACTGGATTCAACATCAGATAAGCAGATCAAAGATGCTATTGGGGAGGCGACTAGCTTTATCCCTAGTCCAGGAATGCCTCCCGATCACCAACTCAGTCTGTTAGCTGACCGGGCGGGTATACCCCTTCTGAGTGAACTGGATCTAGGTGCCTGTTTCGATGCCCGCCCTCTAATAGCGGTTACTGGAACCAACGGTAAGACAACTGTGACGGAGTTGACTACCCAAATGCTGAATCGGTCGGGTACTAAAGCGGCTGCCGTCGGAAACACCGAAGTTCCACTCGTGTCGGCGATCGACGATCCAGCGGACTACGAAATCTTTGTAGTTGAGGCCTCATCTTTCTCGCTGGAACGAACGCAGCTTTTCCGCCCTGCTTCCGCTGCTTGGCTCAATCTCGCACCTGATCATCTCGACTGGCACGGAAGTCTGGATGCTTACGCTTCGTCTAAGTCAAAGATCTGGGCCAATCAACGAGAAAATGATTTTGCGATCGCACCGCATGCCGATGAAGCGATAGACCCTTGGGTCGCTGGAGTGAACGCTCAATTGATCACTTTCGGTCTAGACGCAGGAGATGTTCACTGCGCAGGGTCCGATCTAATAGCGCATGGCGAACGCGTGTTAGCAATCGCCGATATGCCCTTGGCGCGACCACACGACCAACTCAACGCGTGTGCTGCGGCAGCCTTAGCGTTCACAATGGGAGTTTCGCCGCATTTCATTTCCGAAGTCCTCTCGAGTTTCCAAGGACTCGAGCATCGTATGGAACAGGTTGCTGAGTTCGCAGGTATTCGGTTCTTCAATGACAGCAAAGCCACGACTCCTCACGCGACGATCGCGGCTTTGGACGGCTTCGATAATGCGGTGTTAATCATTGGGGGTCGAAACAAGGGTCTAGATCTGTCCAACCTTATGGAAGTTGCTCCGACTCTTGAAGGTGTGGTTGCAATTGGCGAGTCCAGTTCGACGTTGGTTGAAATATTTGAAGGTCTAGTTCCAAGCGTCGTAGCGAAGTCAATGAAAGAAGCAGTAAGAGTGGCCGCTGAACTCGCTGAACCCTCAGGATCCGATGTTGTCCTTTCTCCAGCGTGCGCTTCGTTCGATTGGTACTCGAGTTACATCGAACGTGGAACCGATTTTAAGAAAGCTGTGCATGAACTTCGAGGTGAGAAGGAATTGTTATGAGTGCTGTGTTTAGCTCCGTGTCATCTCCCAAGGCGGTTGTTGCAAAAGCTGGGACGCCCCCCATGCGGTATTTGGCAATGTTGGCATCAGTCCTCCTCCTGATGTTGACAGGTGTCGTAATGGTCCTCTCTGCATCCACTTGGACAGCGGTAATGCAGAAAGGAGACGCTTTTTCTTTGTTCAGCAGGCATGCCCTCTATGTGACGATTGCTGTTTTTGCCTTGTTGGCATCAGTGGGCTGCGACTTCCGTCGCTGGAGACGATTAGCTCCGTACCTTTTAGTAGCCTCAGCCTTTTCTTTAGTGCTTGTTCTCCTAGTTGGGCAGACGGTAAACGGAAGCGCACGCACCTTAAATTTGGGAGTCCAGAGTTTTCAGCCTTCAGAATTAACCAAGTTTGCTTTAGTGGTTGCTGTGGCTTCGTTTCTAGACCAACGGCGCTATTTCTTAGATCGACTTGATCGCGTTACCGTGCCAATAGCTGCATGCGTTGCGGTCATTTGTGGGTTGATTCTGCTTCAACCAGATTTGGGTACGGCAGCGATGGTCGGCTTCATTGCCGTCGGCATGATGTGGGCGGCCGGAGTGCCCTTAAAACACCTTTGCCTGTTGGTGGCTCCGGGAGTCGTTATCGGTCTGCTCGCCGTGTTAGCAGCACCGTATCGCCGAGATAGAATCGTGGGCTTTTTGTTTTCAACCGAAAATGTTGAAGGTGAAGGCTGGCAGGTGACACAGGGGCTAGTTAGTTTGGCAAACGGAGGGGTCCGGGGTACAGGACTGGGCGCCGGACAAGCTCAGTGGGGATGGGTTCCAGAGGCGCATACCGATCTAGTTTTTGCTGTCGTAGGTGAACAACTTGGGTTTGTTGGCGCGATGGCAGTGTTAGTTTTGCTTGGGACGATCATCTTCACGGGATTTCGCACAGCCCAAGTGGCGCCTGATGTTTTTGGGGCTTTGCTAGCAGCGGGCATATCGCTGTGGTTCTTAATTCAGGTTCTGGTCAATCTATTTGGGGTCTTGAAGCTTCTGCCTATTACTGGGGTTACTTTGCCTTTCGTCTCCTACGGAGGCACTTCACTGATCATCAACTCTTTAGCCGCGGGATTGCTCCTCAACATCGCCCGCCAATCACGATGAAGCCTTCGAAATCCCCTGGGCCTTTTTGTGTACGAGGAGGGGTCTTGATTTCTGGAGGCGCAACAGCAGGTCACCTTTTGCCGGGTCTGGCGGTAGCCGATGAACTTGTAAAACGTGGCTGGGAGAAAAATAAGATCGCTTTCGTGGGCAGTGCTCGGGGTATCGAAGTATCGATGGTCCCAGCAGCGGGATACCGGCTTAAAGCGCTTCCAGGTCGCGGTCTAAATGGCCGCCGCTTATCTATATCCAATTTCCGTAACCTTCTAGCAATTCTCTGGGCGGTCCTTCGAGGAATCGCTCTGGTGGGGCGGTGTCGCCCAGGCGTCGTTTTGTCGCTCGGTGGTTATGCCGCGCTCCCGGCCTCGGTCGGAGCCATAGTGTTCAAAGTCCCGTTGGTGTTAGCAGAACAGAATTCAGCTGCCTCTGGAGTGAATCGGCTGCTTACCAAGTACGCAAGAGCAGCGGCGGTCCCACATTCTGGAACTGGTCTGAAAAATGAAATCGTTACAGGAAACCCAGTACGCGAGTCGGTTATAGCGGCAGACCGTTTAGGGCGATCTAGTCGGAGTGCACTTCAGTGGCCTCTGAAAGAATCGGTAGTCGTAGTTTTCGGTGGGTCTCTAGGGTCGAGGCGTATCAATCAAGCGATTTGGGACGCTGCAAGGAATTCTGATTTACCGTTCATCTACCACGTTGTTGGAGAGCGAGATTGGCATATGTTGCCGGATGATCTGCCTGAGAATATACGGCCTGTTGCTTATGACGAAGAGCTACCGAAAGCAATCGCGGCTGCTGATTTAATTGTCTGTCGGCCAGGCGGTTCAACCGTTGCCGAAATTTCTATATTGGGCGTTCCCGCCATTCTCATTCCCCTGCCTCAGGCCCCGAATGACCATCAACGGCGTAACGCCCAATGGTTGATGGATGCAGAGTTAGCAACGATTGTGGAAGACGAGGACCTTGATGGAGTTCGACTGAGCAGGGAGATGACTCGAATGCTCGACAAATTTCGGGTTCAAGGCGATCCTGACTTTGAACGTCGAAAAAGGAGTATCGGGCCGAGAGATGCGACCCAAAGAGTCGCAGATGTTGTGGTAAATCATTGCTCAACATTCCTGCCCGCCGATTAATGAAAAGACGAGACACCTTGAAGTCGTCGGATACAACTCGGAGATCCTTGCCTCACAAAGCCGCGGTTCACGTCGTCGGAGCCGGTGGGGCCGGAATGAATGCTATTGCGGCCGTGTTGCTTTCTATGGGCCACCCAGTAAGTGGAAGCGACCTTCGTGAATCAGCTGGCGTCAATCGCCTGCGTTCTTTGGGGGCCCGAATCTACATAGGGCATAGCGCAACAAACATTGGTGATGCAGAGATTATTTGTCGCTCTACAGCCGTACCTGATGGTAATGCAGAGGTATTGGCTGCCAAAGAGTTAGGACGTTCTGTGTGGAGCAGGGCTGATGTCCTGTCAGCAGTATGTGAACTAAAGCAGACGGTTGCCGTATCCGGTACACACGGGAAAACAACGACCTCATCCATGCTGGCTTTGGGGCTAACGGCTGCCGGTCTTGACCCATCATTCATCGTTGGGGGCGATTTAAATGAGATTGGATCTGGAGCAGTTTGGAGCAACGAAGGGAAGCTATTTGTAGTTGAAGCTGATGAATCCGATGGAACGTTTTTGAGACTTAATGCCGAAGCTGCAGTAGTCACGAATGTTGAAGCGGATCATCTCGATTTCTTTGGTTCCTACCAGTCTTTGATTGAGTCTTTCGAAAGGTTCCTTGCTGAAGCCAAGGGTCCTCGAGTGGTGTGTAGCGATGATCCCGAAGCCGCAAATATCGCGTCGTCAGTGGGTGAATGCGTAACCTATGGCAGATCAAATGAAGCTGATTACCAGATCATTGACCTAGAGACTCATCGTTATTCATCGACTTTTGGAATCACCAATAGAGGTCGGCTCATCGGTGAATGCGACCTACCTGTACCCGGTGTACATAACGCTCTTAACGCGACTGCTGCATTTGTTACGGCGTTAGAACTAGGGGCCTCTGCTGATTTGGTGCTGACAGCGCTGGGAAGATTTGCTGGTGTCGCTCGGAGATTTGAGTTTCGCGGTGAGCAAGACGGTGTTGTGTATGTAGATGACTACGCTCATCTCCCCACTGAAGTGTCATCTGTGCTTGCTGCCGCCAAAGCTGGGAATTGGCAACGAGTGGTTGCCGTCTTTCAGCCTCATCGGTATAGCCGCACTGCCGAATTATGGCGAGATTTCGCGGACTCATTCGTCGATGCCGATCATATAGTTGTGACTGGCATCTACGGAGCTGGTGAGTTGCCAAGACCAGGTGTTACGGGCGATTTGCTTGTCCGTGCGATTCTTGACGCTCATCCGGACGCTTCGGTTACCTACCTTCCCGGAAGAGATCAGGTTGCTGGTTATTTGGACTCAAATCTCCAATCTGGAGACTTATGTCTAACAATGGGAGCCGGAGACTTAACTTCTGCTGCGGATGAAGTGCAGACCCGACGCAGAGTCGCTGAACGATGAACATTGGCGCTGTAGACGAGCAAATTGTGGAAGAAGGCCTTCGACTTTTGGGCCCCCTTGCGCGAAGAAATGTGAACCTTGGGCGACTAACGACGTACAGAGTAGGAGGTAGCTCAGCATTATTTGTCGAGGCACAGACAGAAGAGGACCTTAAGAGCGTCGCGCAGGCACGAAACCAGACTGGCCTTCCGGTTTTGGTCATTGGTAAAGGCTCAAACATGCTGGTGGCAGACGACGGGTTCCCTGGCATAGCGGTCGTTCTAGGAAGCCACTTCGATGCATCCACGATTCATGAAGAAACTGCCACCGTTGACGCCGGAAGCGGCGTGGCGTTGCCTTCATTGGCTCGGCGTTGCGTTTCGCTAAATCTAAGCGGCTTCGAGTGGGCAGTTGGTGTTCCTGGGTCAATCGGAGGCGCGGTTCGGATGAATGCTGGAGGACATGGCAGCGACATGCAGGCGTCGATTTCGCAGGTCAATCTTTTTGACCTAAATCGCTCTACCGTCGAGACCAAGACTAAAGATGAAATGGCGTTTGGCTATAGGCAAAGCTCGATAACAGAAGAGCATATTGTCCTAGGGGTGACCCTTCAGCTTGATCACGACAAAGCCGGTCAAGGCGGTGAGATTCTGAACGAGATTGTTTCTTGGCGGCGCGAGAATCAACCCGGTGGTCAGAACGCAGGATCAGTTTTCGTTAACCCCGCAGGTGAGACCTCAGGTGAGCTTCTTGACCGCCTTGGCCTCAAAGGTTTCCGTATTGGTTCTGCGCAGGTTTCTTCCAAGCACGCGAACTTCGTTCAAGCTGACGTGGGCGGGTTGGCAGCCGACGTTGATGCTGTGATCAAAGCAGTAGCTCAACGTGCGTATTCGGAAACTGGTATTGAACTCCGGACCGAAATTCAACGGGTGGGATTTGAGGCCTAGTCGTGTTCTCAGAGGAAGGCACCCAACGAGGCCTGTTGAGAGTGGGAAAGGTTTCTGTCTGGATTGCCGGAATCTTTGTGGTCGTAACAGCTTGCTACTTGCTGATAGGTCGTTCTCAGCTTCTTGATGTAGAAGAAATCAAGGTTTATGGGTTACACCATCTCACTCTTGATGAGGTTCACCGCGAGTTTGGGTTTCAGGCTGGTGACCCCTTGCTTTCGGTAGACAAGGAGTTAGCTCGGAATGAGTTAGAAAAACTTCCTTGGGTTAAGAGCGTGGAAATCGATCGCTCTTGGGGGGGCACCATTGAAGTTGTAATTTCTGAGCATAAGCCGGTAGCGCTTGTCATGACTGAACCCGACCATTGGGCCTTGGTCGCTGATGACGGTGCAGTACTAACCAGCGGCTTAACTACGCCACCGGAATTACCGCGCCTCAGTGGGGTGCGCGCCGCTGGATCTCCAGGAAGCTATCTTTCGAGTGACAGTTCGGCTTTGTTGGCGTTATTGAACGCTATGTCCTTGGAGCTATCCCAACTTTTCTCTAGCATCCGGAGAGAGGCAGATGGGGATATCGTCGGCACACTAGTGAGCAAGCAAGAAGTCATCTTCGGGGATGACCAGCGATTGGCGGCCAAGATCATTGCCTTGTCGGCTGTTCTTGATCATCTGGATGAAGAAAAGCGGACGGACAAGAAAATAGATGTAGCCGTTCCGGAGGTTCCGGTGGTCCGCGATGACTAATCGATTGCTCCAAAGCGATAAATAAGATTCACGAGACTAGGGCGGACCTTGAAGGTGTCAAACTTGCGCTACCTTCAAGGATGCATTCTTAGTGAGCATGTTTGGCGAGAAACCGGGAGGCCCAGTGGCCAGTCCTCAGAATTATCAGGCTGTTATCAAAGTCGTCGGAGTCGGCGGTGGTGGTTGCAATGCCGTTAATCGAATGATTGAGGCGGGTTTGACGGGCGTTCAGTTCATTGCGGTGAATACAGACGCACAAGCCCTGCTTATGAGTGACGCTGATGTCAAGCTCGATATCGGTCGAGAATTAACCCGAGGGCTGGGAGCGGGAAGCGACCCCGACGTTGGGCGACAAGCAGCGGTCGAACACAGCGACGAGATCCAAGCAACCCTTGAGGGCTCGGACATGGTGTTCATAACGGCCGGAGAAGGCGGAGGAACTGGGACAGGAGCTGCCCCAGTGATAGCTGAAGTGGCTAGAGAGTGTGGTGCTCTGACGATTGGCGTCGTTACTCGACCCTTCATGTTCGAAGGGCGCCGAAGAGCTGTCCAAGCAGACGCAGGAATTCAGGAACTCAGAGAGAAAGTTGATACCCAAATAGTCGTTCCCAACGATCGACTTCTAAGCGTTACCAACGAAAACACAACCATGGTTGACGCTTTTCAAATGGCTGATGACGTGCTCCGAGAAGGTGTTCAAGGCATAACCACTTTGATTACGACACCGGGCCTTATCAATACTGACTTTGCGGATGTGAAGATGATCATGTCAAATGCTGGGTCTGCGCTCATGGGTATTGGACGTGCACACGGTGAGAACCGGGCGGAAAATGCTGCACGGCAGGCAGTCTCTAGTCCTTTGTTGGAAGCTTCCATTGAAGGAGCACGGGGTATTTTGCTTAACGTGACAGCGTCAAGCGCTCTTGGCTTGCACGAAGTTCGAGACGCGGCGGATGTGATACATGATGTTGCCCACCCAGACGCAAACATAATTTTCGGTACGGTGATCGATGAGTCGATGGAGGAAGAGATACGGATCACCGTTATTGCCGCTGGCTTTGATCGCTGGGACGAAGGAACAGCAGGTTCGACTCGGTCATCCACTTCAACTCCAATCGGAGAGATAGCCGACATCTTCGATGCCGACGAAAACGATGAGATGCGATTAGGCCCCATCGACGACGATGATGATGACGATGAGTTCGATGTGCCTTCGTTTCTAAAATGACCAAGCGCAGACATACGGCATCTACTAAATAAACGATGTTGACCTTTCACCGACGAGTCGGAGAGAACCATTTATTGCGGATCTCTTTCTCAGATCGCAGCGACGGCGATGCTCGCCGGTCATCATTTCTGGCAGCCAATGGTGGAACACCAGTTTTTCCGCACCAAGTTCACGGTTCAGATGTCGCTGTAGTTAGTGAAAGGACAGCCGAAAATCAGATGGAGTGTGATGCCCTGATCGTGAAGGTGTCAGCAGTTCCTGTCGGCATTCGCATTGCCGATTGCGTGCCAATCGCGATATATGGATCCTGTTCGGCTGACCCCGTGCTTGCAGTGGTGCACGCTGGGTGGAGGGGTATTCGCGATGGCGTGATTAGCAACACCGTGGAAGAGTTAGTTCAATCTGGCTTCTCTGACCTTAGAGCCATTGTTGGTCCGCACATATCGGTTGACGAGTATGAGTTTGGAGCCGATGACCTATCTCAAATGGTTGGTTCTTTAGGTGAGTGTGTGGCTGGTCGAACTAAGGACGGATCCCCGTCTCTAGATCTTCGAGCAGCGGTTGAAGTAACACTTGAGAAGAATTCAGTGACCCTTGACTGCGTGGTCAATCGTTGCACGGCTCAAGATCCGCGATATTGGTCGTATAGAGCTAGTAACGACGAAGAGCGATTCGCGCTCGTAGGCGAAATTGGGGTGGCGTGATGGACGTTGGCGGTGAACTCAGTCGAGAAGAAGTGATTGATAGGGCTGGCAGGTTGAGAGAAAGAGTCTCAGCTTTAGGTGGAGATCAAGTCGAAATTCTGGCGGTTACCAAAGGCTTTGGTCCGTGGGCAATGAAAATTGCTTCTGAGTGTGGCTTTCAGAACATCGGCGAAAGTTACGCGCAGGAGCTGACCGCGAAATGGAGTGAACTGACCCAAGATGAACGCGACTCCGTCGATGTGCATTTCATCGGGAAGATGCAGACGAATAAGGTTCGCAAGGTCGCCTCAATTGTCAAGGTCTGGCAAACCATCGATCGTCCATCGCTAATTGAAGAGCTGAGCAAACGATGTCCAGGGTCTTCGGTAATGGTCCAGATAAATGTGGCTCGAAACGATTCCCAAGGGGGGTGTCGCATCAGTGAGGCGGGCGACCTTATAAATAAGGCCAAGTCCGCGGGGCTAAACGTTGCAGGTCTCATGGCGATTGGGCCTCAAGAGGACGAGGGGACTATCCAGACTGCATATAAAGAAGTCGTGTCCCTGGCTGATGATTGGGGTTTGGAGCATAGGTCGATAGGTATGAGCAACGACTTAGGTATTGCGATCGAATGTGGAAGCACGATGATAAGAATCGGAACTGCTTTGTTTGGTGACCGACCTGCGCGCTAAGAGCGCGGTACCCTCGGCATCTAGGAGGAGGCGGATGGCTTCGATGTGGCGACAAGCGATGCTTTATCTCGGGTTAGGTCCCGACGAGAAATACGACGAATTGGATGGGCTCCAACATCAAAACGATCCAGCAGTCACCGCTCCAGGTGAAGCTGACCAGGTATCGGTAGTCACCAGCCCTACTAACTCGCCGACTATGCCCAGCCAGAGTGACGCCACAGTCGCTGGAGACCTTGGATCGTCGCCAAGCGGTTCTGTAAGAACTATTCCAATAACCAGCGCCAAACCTCATGTCGTAGCGCCGCGTACCTTTAACGATGCTCAGCAGCTAGCGGATCGTTTCAAAGCCGACCAACCAGTAATTGTGAACCTGCAGACAGCTGATCGAGATCTTGCTAGGAGAATTATCGATTTTATTAGCGGGCTCTGCTATGCCCTCGGAGGGAAAATGGAGAAAGTGGCTGACCAGGTCTACCTCCTTGCCCCATCACACGTGAATCTTGCTGAGGAGGAGCGTCAACGCCTCCAAGAGCGCGGTTTGCATTACTAATCAAGGGTTCAAAATGGTTCAGGTTCTTTGCACTCTTTGCGACATTTATGTACTGGCGATTTTTGGGCGCATCATTTTTAGTTGGATTCCGATCGCGCACGATAGCCCCGTGGCGATTGTGCGTAGCTTTTTGGTACGCGTTACTGAACCATTGATGGGCCCTCTCCGTCGAGCACTGCCACCTCTGCGACTTGGGGGATTCGGGCTGGATCTCTCACCGATCATTGTCTTGATACTTGTTCAGTGGGTGCTTGCCGGAGCAATTCTTGGTTGTGGCTGACTGACTCTCCGTCTGTTCTAGTTTCGCTGTTGACGGCTTGTTGTTAGTGTCATCTCATGGAGTTGACCCCGAAGTTGCTTGAAACCCAGCATTTCCCGGAACGTTTTAGAGGATATGACCCGGATGCGGTCGACGATTTTCTTGAGCGAGTTGCGGCAGGCCTGGCTGAGATGCAGTCGCGGCTAGATGAAGTAGCTGACCGTCTTATCGACGCGGAATCGCGGATGGCGGCTGGTGGGGCAATAGGTGATGTCCAAGTTCATGATGGCCGACCAAACCCCGTTGAGAGCATTAGAGAAGCCCTATCCACCGCTCCGAAGGTTGAGTCCGATGAGGCGGCTGCTCCGGACGAAGATAGCCAGGTCCAAGGAGTTGCAGCGATTGGGTCTACGACGGTTGAAATCGACCGGATTGCTCAACTAATTGCTCTGGCGCACCAAACAGCGGATGACGTCGTAGAAGACGCTGTGACAGCGGCTCGCGAACAGATCGGCGATTTGCTAGCCGATGTGCTCGTAGCCTCATCCTCAGAGTTGGGTGCATCTGAGGCAATTGCTCGGAAGGCAGACCTTGAGTCCGAGCTTTTGGAGCTAGATGCCCGAATAAGTGCTCGACGCAACGATGCCGATCAGTTAGCAGAGCTAATTGAGACGCGCCGCAGGGCTCTAGGGGAAATAGCTAGAGATCTCAGTGGACGTCCAGATGGTCCCCCCGATCAACACCCAGCGGCAAGCTCAATCGAAGGCGTAGCAGTGATCAATGAATCCAGCTCGCCTTCGGTCGATCAGGTGACGACGCAACGACCAGCTCGCGAAGTTGGTTCCGGTCAAGATATCGAAGACCCGTTTTTCTCCGCCCTGCAGCGTCGAGAGTCGTTAGAGGGCAATAGCTGAATAATCAGAGAGTGATTAGATTGACCACTGGCTGAGCCTCACCAGGAAGCCACGAAATTCGCTGCGCAAGAACGGCCGCCATAATGACTTCCTCGTGAGCCTTAACCCCTTCGATGTCAGAGGGCGACCAAATAATCTCTACCTCGATCCGATCGGTTACTTCTAGGTCTGCCTCTTTACGAGCCTGTTGGATAGTTCTGATCAGGTCCCTAGCAGCACCTTCAGCTTCGAGCGCTGGTGTTATCTCCATGTCGAGAACTACTACCGATTCGTTAGAACGTAACGATGCCGTAGTCACTGGATCGCTGGGCTCAAGAGCTAGTTCGTATTCTTCGGGACTTAAGGTGTGCTGAGCAATCTGGACTTGCTCACCGGGGAGGAGATCCCATTCTCCTTGCTTCGCTGCTGCGAAAACCTTTTGTACGTCACCGCCGAGACGAGGGCCAAGAAGGTTGCCGTTGGGTCGGAGGCTCAAGTTGGCTAAGTCGCCTATGTCTTCGGTGAGGATAACTTCGTGGACGTTGATCTCTTCGGCGAGAAGCTGTACGACTTCAGTCAACTTAGAGGCTTCTTTGCCCGCAATTGTTGCTGAAGAGAGTGGAAGCCTCACCCGGAGCCCAGCGTCTTCTCTGAGTCTGAGAGCCATTGAAGCAGCTTCTCTTATCTGATCCATTCTCGAAACGAGATCGGGGTCTTCAGGCAGTTCATTGGGATTTGGCCAGTCCTGAAGATGGACACTGTCCCCACCGGTTAAGCCTCCATATATCTCTTCCATAATCATCGGTAAGAATGGTGCTGCTACCCGTGTAAAGGTCGTGAGAACCGTATAGAGGGTGTCATATGCGTCGGGATCTCCCTCGCCTCCTCCTTCTGGCCCCCAAAAGCGATCACGTGATCGCCTGATGTACCAGTTGTTTAAAGCGTCTATAAAGGACTGGATCTCGGACGCTGCTCCAGGGAGGTCGTACGCATCAAGAGCGTTAGTCGTCTGTTCAACAAGTGAACGGGTCTTAGCTAACAAATAACGGTCTAGGAGATGAGGAGAGTCAGTTCGTTTCTCGGCTTTGTGGCCGTCAACGTTGGCGTAAAGGGTGAAGAAGGAGTAGGCGTTCCATATAGGTATCAACACCTGACGCGTGACGTCGTCAATGCCAGAGTCTGAGATCCGGGTATCTCCGCCTCTCACGATGTTTGTTGACATGAGATACCAGCGGAGAGCATCAGAGCCTTGGGCGTCGAAGATCTCCTGTGGTTCGGTGTAGTTGCGGAGTCTTTTGGAGAGCTTGTTTCCGTCCTCTGCCAACAAGATTCCGTGGCAAATTACGTTTTGGAAAGCCGGCCGGTCGAATAGGGCTCCTGCCAGCACATGCAATGTGTAAAACCAGCCACGGGTTTGATTGATGTATTCGACAATAAAGTCAGCCGGGAAATGTTCCTCGAACCATTGCTTGTTCTCAAATGGGTAGTGGACTTGAGCGAAGGGCATCGACCCGGATTCGAACCAGCAATCCAGAACCTCTGGCACTCTGCGCATCATGCTTTTGCCCGTGGGGTCATCTGGATTGGGTCGAGTTAAGTCATCGATAAAGGGGCGGTGGAGATCTGTTGGTCGTACACCAAAGTCCGCCTCTAGGTCATCGAGGCTCCCGTACACATCCGTGCGGGGATAGTTGGGGTCATCGCTGATCCAAATCGGTATAGGTGAGCCCCAAAAGCGGTTGCGGCTAATCGACCAGTCCCTAGCTCCCGCCAGCCACTGGCCGAATCGACCCTCTTTGACGTGGGAGGGAACCCAGTTGATTTCTTGGTTGATTTCTTCAAGGCGAGACCGAATTTTTGTCACTTCGACGTACCAGGAGGAAATCGCCTTATAGATGATTGGGGTATCGGTTCTCCAGCAATGGGGGTAGTTGTGTTCGTAGGTTTCGTGCCTGAGGACTCTGTTCAACCCCTTCAAATGTTGAATGATTTTTGGATTTGCGTCGAAAACGTTCTCGTTTGCCCACGGTTCAACAGCAGCTGTGAAATTTCCTTGGTCGTCGACGGGCACCACCTGTCCGATTTCGATGCCGTTTGCCTCACAAGTGAGCTGGTCGTCTTCGCCAAAACCTGGTGCCATGTGAACGATCCCAGTGCCTTCGCTGGTATCTACAAAATCAGCTGAAAGCACCCGAAAGGCATCTTCCCTTTCAGAAAAGAAGTCAAATAAGGGTGTGTAATTCCGGCCGACGAGTTCTGATCCTTGCACCGTTGCGATTAAGTCATATTCTCCGAGGTCTTCAGCGTATTTCTCGAGGCAGTCTGAACTTATGATCCATTGACCCTCGGTCGTTTTGATTAGCGCGTATTCGATCTTGGGGCCGACTGCTACAGCGAGATTTGATGGCAAAGTCCAGGGTGTGGTCGTCCACGCGAGCAACCGGATTGGTTCGCTTAAGTCGGCGTTAGTGATGCCTTCGCCATCTAGTTCGAACCAAACAGTGATTGCAGGGTCTTGTCGCGGCCGAGTGGCATCATCAAGGCGAATTTCAAAATTGGATAATGGGGTCTCTGCGCCCCATGAATAAGGCATTACGCGAAAGGCCTCGTAAATAAGACCTTGATCCCAGAGCTCTTTGAACGCCCACATAACCGATTCCATGTAGCTAAGGTCCATGGTTTTGTAGTCGTTTTCGAAATCCACCCAGCGGGCCTGACGAGTAACTGTCTCTTGCCATTCAGAGGTGTATTTAAGAACGGACTCTCTGCAACTCGCGTTAAAGCTCTCAATTCCGTGTTCTGTGATAGCGACGCGCCCACTAACGCCGAGCTCTTGTTCAGTTTCCATTTCCGCGGGTAGTCCGTGGCAATCCCAACCGAACCTTCGGTCGACGCGCATGCCGCGCATTGTTTGGTATCGCGGGACTACATCTTTCACATATCCAGTCAGAAGATGTCCATGGTGGGGGAGACCGTTAGCGAATGGCGGACCGTCGTAGAAGACGTATTCGTTGTCTTCGGGTCGGGTGTTAACGGAATCTTGGAAGGTGTTATTTTTGGCCCAGCGGTCCAGAACAGATCGTTCAATCGCAGGGAAGTCAGCTCTGTTGGGCACTCGCGGATAAGGAGTGTCGTCTGAAGTGCTCATTGTTGTTCCAAGTAAGGCATGCAACCATTCAAGTTACCGCCTGGAATTTGTTTGCCTGTTATTTCAAGGTTCTTGAAATAGTCCGCGGCTAAGCCTCGCTTCGGGGATATGATGCGACACCTTTTCGAACCCGAGTATTCGGCAGGTGAGTGATGGCGAAAAAGAAAGCAGCTGTTAAGAAGAAGGCGGCTGTTAAGAAGAAGGCCCTTGTTAAGAAGAAGGCCCCTGTTAAGAAGAAGGCCCCTGTTAAGAAGAAGGCCCCTGTTAAGAAGAAGGCCCCTGTTAAG